>Ga0105237_10002324_pt1 | contig 23602 bp, 22 predicted proteins | sample KBSC24metaG_FD_81520 | JGI IMG/M metagenome (GOLD analysis project Ga0105237, IMG submission 81520) | Corn rhizosphere microbial communities from Kellogg Biological Station, Michigan, USA - KBS C2-4 metaG | ecosystem: Host-associated > Plants > Roots > Rhizosphere > Soil | place: Michigan, USA...
GTTCGATCCGAGTGTTCGTGCTGGGTGACGTGAAGCGGCCGGGCTCCTATACCATCAGCGGCCTCGGCACGATCACTTCAGCCCTGTTTGCCTCGGGTGGGATCCAGAAAACCGGGTCGCTGCGCAAAGTGGAGCTGAAACGTCAGGGTACGCTCGTGCGCCAGATGGATCTCTATGATCTGCTGATTCGTGGCAATACGGCCGATGATGTGAAGTTGCTGCAGGGGGATGTCATCTTCATACCGCCCGTCGGCGCCACGGCCAGTGTCGATGGAGAGGTGCGCCGGCCGGCCATTTACGAAATCAAGAACGAGTCCAGCATTTCAGACCTCGTCGGTCTGGCCGGCGGTCTGACGCCCCAGGCGGATACATCAAACGCCATGCTCACGCGGATCGATGACCAGCAGCATCGCATCGTATTGCCCGTGAGCGTCATTCCGGGGACCGCCCGCAAGGAGGCGTTGCGCAACGGTGACTCGTTGAGAGTTGCGCGACTGCGTCCGACGCTCGACTCCGGCGTCGTGGTCGAGGGCCACGTGTTCACCCCGGGAAGCTTTGCGTACCACCCCGGGATGCACCTTTCCGAAGTGATTCACTCAGTGGATGAGTTGCGACCCGATGCCGATCTGCACTACGTGCTGATCAGGCGCGAGTTGCCCCCCGATCGGCGCGTCGCGGTGTTGTCAGCCGATCTCACGGCCGCGTTGTTGGCTCCCGGTACTCAGGCCGATGTCCAGCTGCAGCCCCGCGATCGTATCGTGGTGTTCGATTTGTCCTCGGGCCGCGAACGCGTGATTCAGCCGGTCCTCGATGAGCTTCGTTTGCAATCGACATCCTCGCATCCGACCGAAGTGGTCCACGTGGATGGACGGGTGAAAGTGCCGGGAGATTATCCGCTCGAGCCTGGCATGAGTGTCGCCGACCTGGTCCGCGCCGGTGGGGGCTTGTCCGATGCGGCCTATGGTGGCAAAGCGGAGCTGACACGCTATCGCGTCGTCAACGGTGAAATCCGTCGTACCGAGCTGATTGATATCGACTTGAATGCGGCCATGCGTGGCGAGGCGAGCGGCAACCTGCGCCTCGAACCCTTCGATAATCTGAGTATCAAGGAGGTCCCGCAGTGGCAGGGACGAGAAGGGATCACCATCCTCGGGGAGGTACGCTTCCCGGGGCACTACGCCATCAAGCGGGGGGAGACGCTGAAGTCGGTCGTAGAGCGGGCTGGGGGACTTACCGACTTCGCATTCCCGGAGGGAAGTGTCTTCACCCGTGAGGAATTGAAACGGCGGGAGCAGGAGCAACTCGACCGATTGAGTGACCGCATGCAGCGTGACCTGTCGGTGTTGGCGTTGGAGGGTGCGGCGGCGAACCAGGCGGGAGCCGGGGCTGCGCTCTCGGTCGGACAGACCTTGCTGAGTCAGGTGCGCTCCTCCAAGGCGGTGGGGCGGCTCGTCATCGATCTGCCGCGCACCTTGAAGGCACCGGTGGGATCTGCAGAGGATGTCGTTCTGCGCGAGGGCGATCAATTGATCGTGCCGCGCTTCCAGCAGCAGATCACTGTCATCGGCGAGGTGCAAAACGCAACATCGCACCTGTACAAGGCCCAACTGTCACGTGATGACTATATCGCGATGAGCGGTGGCATGACCCGAAACGCGGATCGCGGCCGGGTGTACGTGGTGCACGCCAACGGTAGCGTTGTGTCCAGTGAGGGCAATCGGTGGTTCGAGGTCAATTCGCAGGTGCCTATCAAGCCCGGCGATACGGTTGTTGTGCCGCTCGATGCGGAGCGCATGCCGGCGTTACCCTTCTGGACTGCCGTCACGACCATCATCTACAACGTCGCGATTGCCGCCGCTGCGGTGCATTCGTTCTGATTTGACAGGTGAGGGAGCCGACCCTAGACTTCGCCGCGTTCAACGATTGAACGCGGCGGGATCCTGAGGTAGTGACCGAAGAAATCCATTACAGGCTGATGCGGCTCCTGCAGGCGAATCCGCAGTTGAGCCAGCGCGATGCCGCCCGTGAGCTGGGCGTGAGCCTGGGCAAAATCAATTACTGCCTGCGTGCGCTGATTGGCAAGGGCTGGATCAAGGCCGGGAATTTCAGAAACAGCCAGAACAAAGCGGCCTATATGTACCTGTTGACGCCCCGCGGTCTCGAGCAGAAGGCATCGCTCACCCTCGAGTTTCTCAATGTGAAGCTGGCCGAATACGAAGCCTTGCGTGCTGAGATCGAACAGATGCGACGCGAAGCGCAGACCGACAGGGGAGAATGACTTGAGCCGCAAAGCTTTGATTACTGGAATCACCGGGCAGGACGGAGCCTATCTCGCTGACCTTTTGCTGAAAAAGGGTTACGAGGTGCATGGCATCAAGCGTCGGGCATCTCTCTTCAATACCGATCGCATCGATCATCTGTACCAGGACCCGCATGAGCGCAATTTGCGCCTGGTACTGCACTACGGCGATCTGACCGATGCCACGAACCTGATCCGGATCATCCAGCAAGTGCAGCCGGATGAAATCTACAACCTCGCGGCGCAGAGTCACGTTGCCGTATCGTTCGAAACACCGGAGTACACGGCAAATTCCGACGCGCTGGGCACACTGCGCATACTGGAAGCGATCCGCATCCTGGGCCTCGAGCGTAAAACGCGCTTCTACCAGGCTTCGACGTCCGAGATGTACGGAAAGGTCGTTGAGATTCCGCAGCGGGAGACAACGCCGTTCTATCCGCGCTCACCCTACGGTGCTGCCAAGGTCTACGCCTATTGGATAACGGTTAACTATCGTGAGGCGTACGGCTTGTTCGCCTGTAACGGGATTCTGTTTAACCACGAATCGCCGGTTCGCGGCGAAACCTTCGTGACCCGCAAGATCACGCGCGCTCTGGCGCGCATCAAACACGGGCTGCAGGAGTGTGTGTATCTCGGCAACCTCGATGCCCTGCGGGACTGGGGACATGCGCGCGACTACGTCGAAGCGCAGTGGTTGATGTTGCAACAGGAGCAACCCGAGGACTTTGTGATCGCCACCGGGGAGCAACATTCCGTCCGCGAGTTTGTCGAGGTCGCCGGCGCCAAGATGGGCATGAAAATCCAGTGGCAGGGCAGCGGTGTCGCAGAGCGCGGCATCGATACGGTCAGCGGCAAGACAGTGGTGAAGGTCGACGATAGGTACTTTCGTCCCACCGAGGTCGAGATGCTCCTCGGCGATCCGAGCAAGGCACGGGCGAAGCTCGGTTGGCGCAATAAAACGAGCTTCCAGGATCTGGTGAGCGAGATGGCCGACGCCGATCTGCAGACCGCTCATCGGGACGCCCTGGTCTCGAGGGAAGGCTTTCAGATCTACAGCCACCATGAATAAATCCGGGAAAATCTACGTAGCAGGGCACCGGGGGCTGGTGGGAAGCGCTCTCGTGAGGCGGCTGCGCGCGGAAGGGTTCGAGAATCTGCTGCTGCGCACGAGTGCCGAGCTCGATCTGTGCAATCAGGCGGCTGTGAACGAGTTCTTCGCCGCCGAGCGCCCGGAGTATGTATTTCTCGCCGCGGCACGCGTTGGAGGCATCCTCGCGAATAATACGCAGCCGGCGCAATTCATCGCCGAGAACCTGCAGATTCAGACCAACGTGATTGATGCGGCCTACCGGCACCGCACGCGCAAGCTGCTGTTCCTGGGCTCGAGCTGCATCTATCCGAAATTCGCTCCGCAACCCATCCCGGAGGATTGCCTGCTCGCTGGGGCGTTGGAGCCGACGAACGAGTGGTATTCAATCGCGAAGATCGCCGGTCTCAAGATGTGTCAAGCCTATCGGCGGCAATACGGTTTCAATGCCATTGTCGTCATGCCGACCAACCTGTACGGACCGCAAGACAACTTCGATCTGCAGAACTCACACGTGCTGCCTGCCCTACTGCGTAAGTTTCACGAGGCAAAACAGGCAGGGCATTCTCAGGTGACCGTGTGGGGCACGGGGGCGCCACGTCGCGAATTTCTACATGTCGATGATCTGGCCGATGCCTGCTCCTTTCTGATGCGGACCTATGAATCTGAGCAGCCGTTGAACATTGGCTGGGGCAGCGACACGACCATTGCGGCGCTCGCCGCGTTGATTCAGCAGGTGGTTGGATTCAGCGGCAGCATCGTGTTCGATCATGACAAACCGGACGGAACACCGCGCAAGCTTCTCGATGTGTCACGGCTTACCGCGGCGGGTTGGAAGGCGAAAATAGCGCTCGAGGCCGGCATCGCGGCCACTTACGACTGGTTTTTAGCCAATCGCGGCGCGTTGCGCGGGTGATGCCGGTTTCGAATCCATATTTGAGCCGTTTGATCGCTGGGGCGCGCCGCGCGAAGGCTCAGGCGCCCTACGTGGGCTGGATGCTCGTCGAGCGGGTCTGGATGGTCGCATCCGGCGTGCTCGTCGGTTTTTGGGTGGTTCGCTCCCTGGGACCGGAGGAATTCGGGAAATTCAGCGCGGCAACTTCGATCGCGGCGGTGTTGGCCGGCCTTTCGGCCATGGGCCTCGAGACGGTGGTGGTCCGCCGACTCACCTCCGGCCACAACAATCCCAGGCAGATTCTGCTGGCAGCAGGAGCGCTGCGATTGGCTGGATCGGTGGTGTACACGCTCGTCTGCGGGCTGGCCGCGGCGCTGTTGTTTCCTCATTCCCTGGATGTCGCGGTGATGGCTGCGTGGATCGCCGCCGCCACGATCTTTCGTGTGACCGATGTCGTGGGCCTATGGTACCAGGCGCAGAACCAGTACGGGAAGGCGGCGCGGCTGCGCATTTTGATCCGCATTGGTGGCGACATCATCCGCGTGACACTCATCCTCCACCAGGCATCGGCGACGTGGTTCGCTATCGCGATCCTGCTCGAGGCGGTGGTGGCGGCGATTGTCTTCCTGGTATCCGGCCGGCACCTTTTGAGCAGTGAAGGCGTGCCCGACGGGCAGCTCGCCAGATCGTTGTTCGCGGACGGCCGCCCTGTGATGATCAGTGTGTTGGTTGCAGCGCTGTATGCACGCATGGATCAATTGATTCTGTACAACATGGGCGGTGCATTGGAGAATGGCTATTACGCTGCGGCCGCGCGTATCAGCGAAGCGTTCAATGTCGTGCTGCTGTCGATCGGGGCAGTAGCAGCTGCGCATTTCGGCCGCCTGGTGTCGGCTTCCGCGGATGTCGTCGAACGGGAGCTCAAGGATTATTATCGATCCATGACTTTATGGGGGCTCGTGCTGTCCGCGACCGTATGTCTGTTGGCTGGTCCGATCGTGCGCGCGGTGTATGGGCCGAGCTTCACTCCTACGATTGCGGTGTTGCGTATCCATGCGTGGACATTCTGTCTCGTTTGCTCGAGCGCCGCTCTCGAGCCGTGGTTTTATCACCATCAGAAGTTGCGGCACTTTATTCCCAAAACGCTGCTGGCTCTGGCGTTCTCTGTTCCGGCGGTGCTCGTGGGTACCTGGCTCGCCGGCTCCGTGGGAACTGCCGCCGCGGTGGTGGCAACGTATGCAGTCTCGGTGTTTGCGACCAACGCGCTGCTGCCCGGAGTGCGCGATGCCTTTCGCTTTCAGCTGAGTGCGTTTCGTAAACGGGAGAATGCGGCGACATGACTTACGATGGCTACACCAAGTACGACGCGGCGGTTGCCGCCGACTATGAGGCTGACCGGCAGACTGAGGAGCACTGGCAGGCGGAACAGAAGTTCATGGCGGAGTTCGTGACGCGCCAACCCCTCGGCCGGGTGCTGGATGTTCCCGTCGGGACGGGGCGCTTCTTCGAGTTCTATGGGAGCGCCCAGGAGGTGGTGGGCGTGGATATCTCCCAACACATGCTGCAGGTCGCCGCCCGCAAGGCGCAGGCCCAGTCTGTGCGCAACTTGAGCCTGCAGGAGGGTGATGCCACGGCGCTGGATTTTCCGGACGGTCACTTCGATTCGATCGTCTGTTTCCGGCTGGTGCACCTGTTGCCTCCCGACATTGTTGCGCGGCTGTTCGCCGAGCTGGCCCGAGTGTCCCGAGGCCGCCTCGCCGTGCAGGTCTACGCCGCGCCGCAGGCCAAGAGCGGATTGGGACAGACTCTGCGCGCTATAGGCAGTCGGCTGTTGAAGCCGCTGCGGCCGGCTGCGGCGCCGAGCCCGTGGTCGCACATTCAATCGTATGCGCATACCAGTCAGTTTCTGTTGGGTTCGGCGCAAGCCGCCGGATTGAAACTCGTCAACCACCAGGTTCTGTGCCGGTATGGACGTGACTCGGTGGATGTTATTGAGTTGGAAAAATGCTAGGTGTGCGATCGCTCGTGCGAAAAGCGCGGCAAATTGCCGCATTTCGGCACACGATCCCGCTCGATCGCTGCTATCACTACCGTGGTTTTCGCTACGGCGGATTTGGTAATAATCCGTACGAGGACTACATTCTCGGGCTGGCCCGTGGCGCGTCGGTTGAAACCCTGCGGCACGAATTCGCGAACGCGATACTCACCTGCCGTCCGCGCACCTTCGGTGAGTTTCTGCAGCTGCGGATATCGGAGCAGCCGCCGTGGCTGTTCCCGTGGACACCGAGTCACCATGTCGTGCCACCGCCGATCGTGGAGCCGGCGCAGAATCCAGATATCGTCTGTCACAGTTGCGAACAGGGGGTGCTGGTTTCACACATCAACCGGGAGTTCAATTGGTTGGAGCGAGCGTACGCAAGCATCCGCGCTCAGGGTTATCTTCCTGACGCTCACGGCTACATCACGTGCATCGAACTGGCGGGCGCCGACGAATCTTCCTATCTGGTGCTCGATGGCAATCATCGCATCAGTGCCCTGCATGCGAGCGGGATGCGCGAGGTGCAGATCAAGCAGTTGATCGGTTCGCGCGTACTTCGCTCCGAGGCATCCCGCTGGTCTCAGGTGCGCAATGGCACCTACAGTCTGAGCGACGCATTGCAGGTGTTCGATCGTTACTTCGCCCGGGTGAATCCCGCGCTCGCCCCGCTCCATCCCACGCGATTGATTGTGGACGAAGTGCCGTTATGGGCCGGCGTTTGAGGGCTTCAGTTTGAATGCCCGCGAGCTGGTGAGGTCGCTCACACCGCCCGCCGTTCTGCATATGTGGCGGCGAACTCGCAAAGACCGGTTGCGCTACAGCGGGCAGCCGCGCGACTGGGCGGAGGCACAGCGCATGTGCTCCGGCTATGACAGTGTCGACATACTGCAGCACGTGGCGCGCGCCACGCGAGCGGTCGTGCGCGGCGATGCTGTGTACGAGCGCGACTCGGTCCTGTTCCATGAGCCCGCTTTTCCATTCCCCTTGCTGGCCGCACTCCTGAGTGCCGCTGTCCGTAGTGGCGGGGACCTCACGGTGATCGATTTCGGCGGCTCCCTCGGAAGCACGTATCGCCAGTGCCGTCCGTTTCTGCAAGGCCTGCGGTCCATTCGCTGGTCCGTCATCGAACAGCCCGCATTTGTTGCATTGGGACGCAGCGAGTTCACAACCGATGAGCTCGCGTTTTTCGACTCGATCGCGGCTGTGCCCCCTCCGGGCCCCCATGGGGTGATTCTCCTCTCGAGCGTGCTGCAGTATTTGGAGGATCCGGTCGCAATACTGGCGGACCTCGGGAATCTGGGTGCCGGGTATCTCGTGTTCGACCGCACTCCGATGAGCGAGGAATCTGCGGATCGCATCTGCATACAATACGTGCCAGCGAGCATCTACCCCGCGAGCTACCCTTGCCGGATCTTTGCGCGCGGGCGCCTGCTGTCCCTGCTGTCGTCGAACTGGCGGCTGATTGCCGGATTTGACTGGGCGCAAGGCGCAGGGCAGACCGAAGATGGCCTGCGATTTGAGCTCAAAGGCCTGATTCTCGAGAAGAAAATCTGACATGAGCAACTTTCACGGTAAGGCGGTTCTGATCACAGGCGGCTGTGGCTTCATCGGCTCCGCGCTGGCGCGTCGTCTGGTAGGCCTCGGAGCGCAGGTGACACTGATGGACAGCCTGATCCCGACCTACGGCGGTAATCTTGCCAACATTGCGGACATCCGCGAGCGGGTCTGGCTCAACATATCCGATGTACGCGATCCCCATGCGATGTCCCAGCTCATACAGGGCCAGGATTACCTCTTCAACCTGGCCGGTCAGACCAGCCACATCGATTCAATGACCGACCCTTTCACCGATCTCGAAATCAACGCCACAGCGCAGCTATCAATCCTGGAGGCCGTCCGTAGGCTCAATCCGAAGATCCGCATCGTGTTTGCCTCGACGCGCCAGATCTACGGCAAGCCCACTTACCTGCCGGTGGACGAAAAGCATCCTGTTGTGCCGGTCGACGTCAATGGCATACACAAGCTGGCCGGTGAGGGTTATCACATGCTGTATCACCAGGTGTACGGCATTCCCTCCACTTGCCTGCGCCTCACCAACACCTACGGGCCGGGAATGCGGGTGAAGGATGCCCGGCAGACATTCCTGGGCATCTGGTTGAAACTCGTGCTGTCCGGGCAACCCATCAAGGTGTTTGGCGACGGAAAACAGCTCCGCGACTTCAATTACGTCGAGGATGTCGTGGACGCCGTGCTGTTGGCGGCCACCAGTGATGCCGCGGTAGGCCAGGTCATGAACCTCGGAAGCGACGAGGTCATAAATCTCCGCGATCTCGCCCAGATGCTGGTCGAAGAGAATGGCGCGGGAGCCTGGGAACTGGTGCCGTTTCCCGCGGAACGCAAAGCGATCGACATCGGTGACTACTATGGTGACTGGAAGCGCGCCCGCGGCTTGCTCAACTGGCAGCCGACAGTGGGATTGCGCGCCGGGTTGCAACGGTCTTTGGAATACTACCGCGAACGCGGCACCGCGTATTGGGAATGACGATGAGCATGGTCAGGATGAATGATTTCGGTGGCGAATCACCGCAGTTGCGGCAAGCTGAACTGCAAGCGTGTGAGCGCGTGCTGCGCTCGGGCTGGTGGATTCTCGGCAAGGAAGTGTCAGCCTTCGAATCCGAGTGGGCCGGCTGGCTCGGTGTGCCCCAGGCAGTGGGTTGCGCGAACGGGCTCGATGCCATCGAGATCGGTTTGCGGGCGCTGGAAATAGGCCCTGGCGATGAGGTTGTGACAACCTCCATGACGGCATTCGCCACGGTCTTGGCTATCATCCGGGCTGGCGCGACGCCGGTGCTCGCTGACATTGATAGCGCCACCGCGATGCTCGATGTCGACAGTGTCGAACGTTGTCTCAGCCCGCGCACCCGCGCGATAGTGCTCGTGCATTTGTACGGGCAAATTGGCCCTGTTCAGGAATTGCAGGCGCTGGTTGCAGGTAAAGGCATCCATCTGATCGAGGACTGTGCACAGGCTCATGGTGCCCGGCTGGCAGGTCGATCAGCGGGATCGTTCGGGACGTTGGCCGCATGGAGTTTCTATCCAACCAAGAACCTCGGTGCCGTGGGCGATGGCGGTGCCTTGACTACTGCGGACCCGAAGCTGGCGGAGACTGCGCGCTCGTTGCGCAATTACGGGCAATCAAAGCGTTATCACCACCCGCTGTTGGGAATGAATAGCCGACTGGACGAGCTGCAGGCCGCGATCCTGCGGGTTCGACTGCAGGAGCTGCCTGGTTGGATCGAGCGTCGACGGGAGATTGCACACCGTTACTCACGCGATATCAGCCACCCGGCGCTGCGCCTGATGCGTTTGCCATCCGATCCCCTGCGCCATGCTCATCATCTGTTCGTGATCAACTGCGACCGGCGGGACGCGCTGCAAGAGCACCTGAAAAACAGCGACGTCGAGTCGCTGATCCACTATCCGATCCCGATCCATCAACAGGAATCCTGCCGGGATGTGGCGTGCGATCCGCGCGGGCTGGCCGCGACTGAAACTCACGCCGCAACCTGTCTGTCGCTGCCTTGCCATCCGGGGTTGCCCGATGCAGCTGTGGAGCGCGTGATCGTGGCCGTCAACCAATTCAAACTGTGAGCCGGCTTGGAACACTACATCACTCTATTTGACAGTCTGTTCGCGCCGCAGGGCCTGGCACTGCATGCCTCTTTGAAGCGCCACGCAGGTCCGTTCACATTGTGGGTATTGTGCATGGACGAGGCGGTCAAGCAGCAACTCGACAGGCTCAACGAGCCAACACTGCGGACGATTGCGCTCGCGGAGGTGGAAACACCGGAGTTGCTGGCCGTGAAACCCGGTCGTTCCCGCGCGGAGTACTGTTGGACGATGACACCCTTCACTCCGCAGATGGTGTTCGATCGTGCTCCCGATGCTGCCCGTGCCACCTACATTGATGCGGATGTCTTCCTCTTGAAATCGCCGAAACCGATCTTCGACGAATTCGCAGCTGCAGATAAAGCCGTGTTGATCACCGATCATGCCTACGATCCGGAATACGATCAGTCTGCGCTGAGCGGGCAGTATTGCGTCCAGTTTGTCACGTTTGTCCGGGGCAGATGCGAACCTGTGCGGCGCTGGTGGCAGGATCGCTGCCTGGAGTGGTGCTTTGCCCGCGCTGAGGACGGCAAGCTGGGAGATCAGAAGTACCTGGACGAATGGCCTGCCAGGTTTCCCGATCTGGTCCACGTTCTCGAGCAGCTCGATGTTCTGCTTGCGCCATGGAACGCCCGGCGCTTCCCGTATTCGCGCGCCATTGCCTGGCATTTCCACAGTCTGCGGCTGCTGCCGCACGGCCGTGTCCTGTTGCATACCGGGTACGCCGTACCCGCTGTCGTCGACGATGCAATATACTCGCCGTACCTCGAGCAGTTGGCGACCAGTCTGCAAACTCTGGGTGTGCCGGTCGTGCAGAAGGTGAAACCGCGCGGGCTCGTATTGTTGTTGAAATCGTTCGCGAAGAATCTGCTGCTGCTGCTGCGAAATCTGGGAGAGCACGATGCGATCCGGCGATTGCCCAGGTGAGCGACATGTCTGAACGCGATGAAATCAGCCTGCGCGAGCTGTTCCTGCTGCTGGCACGTGAGAAGTGGCTGGTGGCGGTGCTGGCGCTCCTGGGCGCTGTCAGCGGCTTCGTGATTGCATGGCTGCTGCCCGTGGAGTTCGATGCCACCACGATCATTTCTCCGGTCACCAGCAATTCGACTGCCGGGCGCCTGGCGGGGCAGGCTTCGCAGCTCGGCGGCCTGGCCGCGCTCGTGGGGATCAACATCGGCGGCGACGCCAACCGCTCCGAGTCACTGGCCGTCCTGCAGTCGATGGCACTCACCGAGCGCTACATACGCGACAACAATCTGCTGCCGGTGCTGTTTCCCGAGGCGTGGGACCCGGTCAAAAAGGACTGGCGCTCGCGGGAGCCGGGGCGCATGCCGACCCTGTGGAAAGGGAACAAGAAGTTTCTGAAGATCCGCACCGTCACGGAGGATAAGAAGACGACACTCGTTTCGCTGACCATCACCTGGACGGATCCGGTGACTGCGGCGAACTGGGCCAACGGGCTGGTGGCGCTCACCAATGATGTGCTGCGCGCGAAGGCGATTCACGAGTCCGAGCAGCACATCGCATATCTGAACGCAGAAGCGGCCCGTACGGATGTCGCGCAGGTGCGCGCAGCCATCTATGCCGTGTTGGAGTCCGAAATCAAGAACGTCATGTTGGCGCGCGGGCCGGGTGACTACGCCTTGAAGGTGCTCGATCCGGCGCTGGCGCCCGAGGTGAAAACCGGGCCGAAGAAAGCTTTATGGGCGCTGGCCGGATTGTTTCTTGGCGTGCTGTTCTCCTTCTGCGTGCTTTATGTCCGCAGCGCCTGGCGTGCTGGGGCTCGACAATGAGCGTTTCACGACTGACCCTCGCCGGCATCCGCCTCGCCGATGTGCTGTTGCTGCCGGCAGTAGCCTTGGCGGGCCTCGTGTTGCGACTCGTCCGACGCCTGAGTCTCGGACGGATGCCAGTCAGTCGCGCGGTCCTCAAGCGGATTGGTGTGCTGCCGGTCCGCAATCATTATTACGAGCCCTATGTCGATGTTACGGCACTCCGATCCCCACTGAATGAGCCGCGCGTTCTGCCTGGCATCGACTGGAATGTCGGCGGACAGTTGCGGCTGCTCTCCGAGCTCAACTTTGCCAACGAATTGCACGACCTTGCCACCGCTGCGGGCACCTACGCGTTTCGTTTCGACAATGGGTCTTTTGAATCGGGCGATGCGGAGTTTCTGTACCAGATTATCCGTGCCCGCAAGCCGCGCCGGGTCATTGAGGTCGGCAGCGGCCACTCAACCCGGATCGCCGGTCGGGCATTGCGCATGAACCAGCAGGAGAGCGCCGGATACACCTTCGAGCACATCTGCATCGAGCCGTATGAGAATCCATGGCTCGAGAGCCTGGCAGTCCAGGTGCTCAGGCAAAAAGTCGAAGATGTCGATGCCGCAGTGTTCGCAAAGCTGCAGGCGGATGACCTGCTGTTCATCGACTCCTCGCACGTCATCCGTCCTCAAGGCGATGTGTTGGCGGAATATCTGCGGATCCTGCCGCTCCTCATGCCCGGTGTGATCGTGCAGGTGCATGATATCTTTTCGCCGCGCGACTACCTGCACGAATGGGTCGCGGACAACCAGTGGTTGTGGAACGAACAATATCTTCTCGAGGCGTTTCTCACGGAAAACCCCTCCTGGGAAATCATCGGTGCGTTGAATTTCCTACATCATGAGCATCGCGCACAGTTGCAGCAGGTGTGCCCCTACCTGACGCCCGACCGCGAACCCGGCTCGTTCTACATGCGAAAGCGCACATGAGCGGTCTCAATTCCTTCACCAAGGATGTGTTGCGCGGGCTTGGACTCGAGCTGCGGCGCCTGAAGTATGTCAACAGCGAGGAGACTGTCGTTCCCGCGGTGTTGGCTCACGCGCGACCCGTCGCGGTGCTCGATGTTGGGGCCAACGTAGGCCAGTACGCGGCTCTCGTGCGTAAGCTGGGATTCGAAGGCATGATCGTCTCTTTCGAAGCCATACCTGAGGTTCATGCGCAATTGATCGCGGCCAGCGCCGGTGATTCGAAGTGGGTGGTGGCGCCGTGCGCAGCTCTGGGGCGCGAGCACCGTCAGGTCGAGTTCCATATCGCCGGCAACTCGGTGAGCAGCAGTGTGTTGCCCATGAATGCTGCCCACTTGGATGCGGCTCCTAACTCCGCATATGTCGGCACGCAAGTTTTGCAGATGCATCGTCTCGATGATCTCGCCGCCGGTCTGCTGCCCGCGGCCGGACCGGTCGTGCTGAAGATAGACACCCAGGGATACGAGCGCGAAGTATTGGCAGGTAGCACTGCGCTCTTACCGAGAGTGGCCGCCCTGCAGATCGAGGTATCGCTCGTGCCGCTGTACGACGGTGCCCCATCCTTCACGGAAATGGTGAGTTTCGTCGAGCGGCTCGGTTTTGCCATCTTCTCCTTCGTGCCCGGCCTCAGGAATCAGAAGGACGGGCGCCTCCTGCAGATGGATGCGTTTTTCATCCGTGAGTCCAGCTCCGGAACCCCCTCATGAGTAACTTCGGCGAAGTTGAATCATTCGCACATCTCATTGCGAAAAAGATCGATGCGCAAAGCACGGCTCTCGCGGCTCAATGGGCGCGCCCTGAAGGGACGCGCACCCGTTACTTCGTTGTCGATGAGCTGTTGCCCGAGCCGGATGTGGCGCGCATCTATGCGCAATTTCCGCGCGCCCAGGCCGCCTGGTTCCAGCGCCAGAGCTTTCGCGAGCGTAAGAAGACGTTCGCGAAGCTCGATACCGTCGACCCTGTGATTGCCCACATCACCGATGCGTTCCATACGGCTCCGGTGCTGGAGGCGGTGCGCCGTGTCACCGGCATCGAAGGTCTCGAAGCGGACCCGGAATTGTATGCGGGCGGCATCTCCATGATGGGGCAGGGAGATTTCCTGAATCCGCACATCGACAACAGTCACGACTCGGGACGGGCGCGCTACCGGCGCCTGAATCTGCTGTACTACATCTCGCCGGATTGGCGTGTCGAGTATGGCGGCAACCTCGAGCTTTGGGATGCTCGCGTCAGGCGGCCGAAGACCCTCCATTCGCGCTACAACCGCCTGGTTGTGATGGAGACCAACCGTTTTTCCTGGCACTCGGTGAGTCCGATCATGGTGGCGCGCGAACGCTGCTGCGTCAGCAATTACTATTTCTCCACTACGTCACCCGAGGAACGTGATTACTACCATGTGACTTCGTTTATCGGCAGACCCGATCAGCCGGCGCTGCGTTTGTGGGGCAGGATCGATAATCTGGCGCGCCAGTCGGTGGCGGTGCTGACGGGGCGGTCCCGAGGGAAGTCGCTTGGCCGCCGAGTCGGTGCAACGAAATGAGCGCTGTGACTGCGAGGAACCCGCCCGCGGAAAAATAGCCCACGCCGCGGATGAACAACTCCAGCGTGTAGGAAACAATCAGCGACTGGAAAAAAATCCGCTGCACATCGCGTCCCGATGCCGTGAGCCTCTGCTGAGAGCGGATTTCGCTAACACCGCGCATGGCTTGGCGCGTGTAGACCAGCAGGATCACGATTCCGACTACACCGAATTCGGCGATCAGCTTGGTCGCGGTGGAGCCGCCATCGAGCAGGCTCAGGTAGCTGCCGCCCGTCTGCATGGCGATCTTTTCCGCAATTTCGCCGATGGACCCGGAGATGCCGAACTGCTGAAAACCAACCCCGAAGCCGTGTGTCTCCCCAAAGTTGAGGATGGCGTTTTCCCAGCCCTGCAGAAACACGAGAGTCGAGATGTTCGTGGAATCGGAAGTCAGGTTGAGGCGGTCGGCGTAGTAGGTGAGATCCAGGACGAGCGCGATGGGGGCCGTGCACAGCACCATGGCGCCGACGAGCGCGCTCCGCAGCAAAAGCGCTGCCAGCAGCAAGATGCCGACAATCATGGTGAGGCTCTGCAAAAGCGCACCGAGCGCAAGGGCTCCCGCGAGCAGGGCAAACTGCTGGGGGCGCCGGGACACGGCGACCCGAAACAGCAGCGGAGGTAAAAAAGAAAGTCCGAAATGCGAGGGCTCGGCAAACAATAAAATCGATTTCGGGGATGCCTGCAGGCCGATATGGGGCGCTCCCGCGAGGGAGGCAATGCCCATCAGGGTCATGACGAAGAGAACGATATCGGCGGCCTTGATCAGGTCGGCCGGGCCTTCGCGCATGAGGTTGCGCGAAGCGAAATCCGCCCCGGCACACAGGAGCATGAGAAAGCCGCACGAGGTGAAGAACCGGCCCAGATTGACGTTCCCGATTTGCAGCGACTCGATCATGAGATGAAGAAACAGCACCGCGGACAGTGCCAGGACGGCTATTACGGGATGAGCATCCGTCCGGCGCAGAACGAATGGCTCGCGCGCTGTGGCGAGGCCTACGCAGATCCACACAACAGCGACCAGCAATAGACCCGGGCCGTGCGAGGGCGCCGCGATGATCGTGTACAGTGCGGCCGGCAGAATGAGCGTGATTAGCAGCGCGATGGTCGTTGGTCGGATCATGCGCGCATTTTAGCTATCATTGATCCTGGGAGCTCAATATTGGTGGGGGGGAGGTTCAGGAGGATGGTTGCCAAACGCTGATCCGCCAGTCAATGGACTGAAAGCCAAAGCACTGCGTACAGTGCGCAATTACGGGTTCTATGGCCTCGCACGCCTCACGGTCGACTGGTTATTCACTCGCCTTCTGTTCCCACAGGCGCGACTCGTACGCCGGCCGGCGTACGTCCGCGGAACTGGAGAGATCCGCTTAGGGCCCGGGTTTACCAGCGGACCTGGGTTGCGCATCGATTCCCTGGGTCCGGATGCGCTCGTCAGCATCGGCTCGCAGGTTGAAGTCAACGATTACGTGCATATCGGCGCGCGCGCTGCCGTGAGGATCGGCGATCGCGTTCTCATCGCGAGCAGTGTATTCATCTCGGATCACAACCACGGCTACTATGGAGCGGCACCCGAACATTCGTCGCCGCTCGTTCCACCTGCTGAACGGCCGTATCAATGTCAGGAAGTTGAGATTGAGGACGATGTGTGGCTAGGTGAGCACGTCTGCGTCCTTCCTGGCGTACGCATCGGCAGGGGTGCGATCGTTGGCGCAGGCTCCGTCGTGACGTCCGAGATTCCGCCATATACCATCAGTGTGGGAGTTCCCGCGCGGGTCATCAGGCGCTTCGATTTTGACATGGGCAAGTGGGTGCCGTCGAAATGACCGGTCGTTGCCTCGTGGTATCGGCGGTCAATTTTACAGAGGGCGGACCGCTCACCGTGCTGCGCGACTTCGTCGATGCAGCGTGCACCGTACTTCCGGCGGAGTGGGAGATCGTCGTATTCCTGCACGACTCGGCGCTAATCACCCATAACAGACCCCGGCTGATTGCAATTCCGTATGCGCGTTCCAGCTGGTCGCGGCGCTTGAGAGTCGAGTGGTTCGAATTTCGCGGCTATGCGCGCAAGCTACGTCCGGATCTGTGGGTTTCCTTGCACGACATCTCGCCGAATGTCGGAGACTGCCCCCAAGCCGTGTATTGCCACAATCCGTCGTGCTTCTTCCGGTTGGGTTGGCGGGATGGCCTTTTTGAGCCATCGCTGTTGGTGTTTCAGTGGGCCTATGGGTTTTTATACCGGATCCGTCTGAAGCGCAATCGAGCCGTGATCGTCCAGCAGGAGTGGTTGCGAGAGCGTTTCCGCCGCTGGGTCGGCGATTCAACTCAGATCGTGGTTGCGTATCCGGCGGTGCCCACGGTCGAGCAGCGCCGCCAACCTCAGATGCGCAGACATCCCGGACCAGCGACATTTTTGTACCCGGCGCTGCCAAGGGCTTTCAAGAACTTCGAACTGATCTGCCGGGCGATACAACAGCTCGAGTCGCATTGCGATTGGAACAGCACCGTCATTCTCACTCTAACCGGGACGGAAAACCGTTACGCCCGCTGGCTCCATCGGCAGTTTTCGAGCTTGCGGACGGTGCGTTTCGTCGGTCGGCAGACGCGTGAGCAGATGAAGGAATTGTATGCCTCAGCGGACTGTCTCATCTTTCCCTCGCGAATGGAAACCTGGGGCTTGCCCATCTCCGAGGCAAAGGCCGCCAACATGCCGATGTTTGTTGCGGATTTGGCTTACTCTCGCGAGACGGTCGGATCCTACGGCGCCGTCGACTTCATCGATCCGTACGACCCGAGAGCGCTCGCCGACAAGCTACTCGCCTTTCAAAGCGGAGCATTCAACTTCGAGGCGACCATTCGAAGCGCCCCAGCCGAGCCGTTTGTGCGCGACTGGCCGAGTCTGATCCGGCTGTTGGCGGGGTTGGCAGTCAATACCACAGCAGGCTGCGCAGGCGGTCCTTGACCTGTGCGGAGGTGCGTTCCACGGCGCATAACCAGGCCGCCCGGCCGCCGGCAGTATTTTTAGCACGCGCCTGCTCCGTCAACGCACGTTTGACGTTCGCATTGCTGATGCCGCCGAGGGTCATGCGGGCGGTCACTCGATCCACAAATCCTGCGCGCAGCCGATCTTTCGGTCGCAGCAGCAACTCGTAGTCGGCGCACGCCCTGTAGCTCGTGTCGTACGTCCCGTACTCCTCGAACAATGAGCGGTGATGAATTGATCCAACATGGGCTACCGTCATGCGACGCGAAAAGGCAGGCCAGCTCCACGCAGAGCCGATGGTGCGCACGCGTTTGCCCGACTTGATCAGTTCCACCCTCGACGAAAGGTAATGCAGGTTACGGCCAGCGGAGCATTCGATCGCGGCCGCGTACTGTTGGAGAGCGTCGGGATAGTAGGTGTCATCTGCGCCCACGAAAGCGATCCACTCGCCCCGCGCAACCCGCAGAGCCTTGTTCCAGGCGTCATAGATTCCAGCATCCGGCTCGCTGGCCCAATAGCTCAGCCTGTCTGTGTTGCGCTCCAGAATCGACACGGTTCCATCAGTAGACGCGCCATCCAGCACGATGTGCTCAAAATCACGATGGGTTTGGCGTGCCACGCTGTCCAGGGTCGCCTGCAGGGTCGCGGCGCCATTGAAGACCACGGTCACGACGCTGAATAACATCAGGGGTTGCTGCTGCGGGTCGTGAACCAAGGCTGTTCAAACCAACCCCACTTGTTGAAGTATCGGAAGACCGAGATGCAGAAGTAGCGCAACAGCCGCAGCGATTTGTATGCGCCGCGATGGGCCGCGTGGATGATGCGGATGTCGGGAGTGTAGAGGTTGCGCGCCACGGTCGCGGCTCGCCTCGACAGGTCGAGGTCCTCGATGTAGAGAAAGTATCGCTCATCGAAGCCGTCCAGGCGCGCGAGCACCTCGCAGCGGAAGAACATGAAACAGCCCGAAAGAAAGGCAGGCTCCATCGGGCGCTCGTACGATTGATCACGCATCTCGTAGTGCGCACGGCGGGCGGTGAACCAATTTTCCGGTGTGAACCGGCGAATTGCCAGATCGAACGGCGAGGGCAGACGCTTGCAAAGGTAGTGCTGTTCCCCGTCGACGCCTACGATGCGCGGACTGCACAGACCCACATCGAGCCGGCTTTCCATCAGTGCATACAGTCGCGGCAGGCTGTCGGGATCGAGGTCGACATCCGGATTGCAGACCAGGTGATACTTGTGCCGCCGCACCGAATCGCGGATCGCCAGATTGTTCGCGCGCCCATAGCCCAGGTTCCGACGCGTGGCAATGACCAAAACGCGCTCAGGGGGCACCCAGTTACCGAAGGTGTCAAAGTCTTTCGGGCTGTTATCGACGATGTATACGAGCCGAGCACCCTGCGCCAGGAGTTGTTGCAGGAGACTCACAATCGCGGTCACAGGCGTACGGAACAGTACGATCGATACACCCAAGGACAACGTATCGGCCTGGGTGACGGCGGGGTCTGCCGACATGAAGATCACAGGGTCCTGTTGCAACTCTGGCCGAAATCATACCGGAAATCGGTATACGGGGTGCAGCTGCCGTTCATATGGCGGCGATCCATCGCAGGGTAACGTGTAATATTACCTGTGGTCAGGAGTGAGGCGAAAGCAGTTGCAGCGTATTTTGCTGACTGGCGCAAACGGGTTTGTCGGACAGGCGTTGTGTTCGACACTTCACCAGAGCGGATACGAGGTGAGGGCGGCCGTGCGCAGCCGGGGTGTCAACGTTTCCGGTGCTGCGGAGTCTGTTGGTATGGGCGAGCTTTCCGCTCAGACCCGCTGGGAAGCGGCTCTCGCCGATGTCGATTTCGTCATCCACGCCGCGGCACGCGCTCACCACGTGAACGATTCAAAAAGCAATTCAGACCTGTACCGGACGATCAACACCGAGGCGACTGCGACGTTGGCGCGGGCAGCTGTACGGGCAGGCGTGCGGCGCTTCGTGTTTTTGAGCAGCGCCAAAGTCAACGGAGAAGAAATGGAGGGACGCGCGTACACTGCGGCGGATGAACCGCACCCACAGGATCTCTACGCGCGGTCCAAGTGGCTCGCTGAGCAGGCTCTGCACGACATCGCCGCGACAACGAAAATGGAAATAGCGATCGTACGCCCGCCCCTGGTGTACGGTCCGCGCGTCCGTGCGAATTTTCTGCACCTGATGCAGTGGATCGATGCACAACGTCCCTTGCCGCTGGGTGCGGTCAACAATCGGCGCAGCCTCATCAGCTCGTGGAACCTTTGCGATCTGATACTCAACCTGCTGCACAATCCCGCGGCTCGCGGCACGTGGCTGGCCTCTGATGGCGATGATCTGTCGACTCCGGAGCTGGTGCGGCGTATCGCGGCAGCGATGCAGCGGCGCGCGCGGCTCGTGCCGTTGCCGGTGAAGGTGCTGCGAATGTTGGGGAAGCTGTCGGGGCACTCCACAGCGGTCAGCCGGCTGTGTGGATCACTGGCTCTGGACATCGGAGCCACGCGTACCGTGCTCGGCTGGTCACCGCCATTGAGTGTCGATGAAGGGTTGGCCCGCACGGCTGCCTGGTATCTGACGGAAGGGCGGTAACGTGTCGAGCCTCATTGTGATGACGGCGGCTGCCGTGTTGGTTACGAGTTGCGTACTGACCGGTCTGGTGCGCAGGTTCGCGTTGGCGCGGGGAGTGCTGGATATTCCCAACAATCGCAGCTCGCATACGATCGCTACCCCGCGCGGCGGCGGTCTCGCCATGGTACTGGCGGCTTCAGCTGCGTTTATTGTGCTCGCCGTACATGGAATGATTTCACAGCCATTGGCCATTGCCCTGCTGGTTGGAGGTGGCGCCGTGGCTGTGATCGGGTTTGTCGATGACCGCCGGCCGTTGCCTGCGGGGCTGCGATTGGCAGTGCATATTGTTGCCGCGACCTGGGCGGTGGCCTGGCTCGGTGGCCTGCCCCCCATTCGGGCGGGTGGATTTGTTTTCGCAGCGGGTTGGATCGGTGCCGTGTTGGCCGTGTTGGGAGTGGTCTGGTCGCTGAACCTATTTAATTTCATGGATGGCATCGACGGCATCGCCGCGTCGGAGGCTGCGTTCGTGACCGGCGCCGCGACCCTTCTGTTCCTGCCGGCCGGCACTTCCGGCGCAACGTCGGCTGCCGCCGTGTTCTGCGCGGCGGTCGTGGGTTTTTTGCCTTGGAATTGGCCACCGGCACGGATATTCATGGGGGATGTCGGCAGCGGCTATCTGGGTTTTGTGATCGCGGTGCTGGCATTGGCGGCAACGGTCCGCGACCCGGTAGCAGTCTGGGTTTGGTTGATATTGGGAGGTGTTTTTTTTGTCGATGCGACTGTGACGCTCGTCCGCCGGACGTTCCGGGGCGATCGGCTCCATGAAGCCCATCGAAGCCACGCTTATCAATGGGTCGCGCGACGTTGGGGACGACATCTGCCGGTGACGGTCGCCGTCCTGGCAATCAACCTGCTTTGGCTGCTGCCGGCTGCCTGGTTGGCTTCACATCACCCGCCGTGGGCTGCCTGGATCGTGCTGGCAAGCTTCCTGCCCCTGGTTCTGCTTGCCGCCCTGGCCGGCGCCGGCCGCGCGGAACCGCATGCTTCCTAGGGCCGCTGCAGTGCAATTTCCGTCGCGTTGTAGAAGTTCCAACACTCAGGCGGGCCTGTAGCCATTTGTAGCGGTACAGCGGGCCCGCCGTTGCAAAGTGAAACAGAAACTTGCCACGGGCGCGCATACCTTGTCACATGCTTCGGCCACGTTGCCGCGACCTTGCGCGTCTCGAGTCGGCCTCGGGAGAACGATGAGTGTTTCCACTGTGCGGTTTCGGCGTCGAAGCTTCGTGTTGGGACCGAGACTTGCTTTTGGGTCAACTTTGACCACCCGTGCGCGTTTAACGTGAAAAGTGTGATATGTGTTTGCCAAGTGACTGAATCAGTTGTCGATTGGCCTCGGCGATTCATTTACAATCGCGCCGTTTATAAGGCCGAGTACACGGTAGCGTTAAACACAGGATGAGTACGCGATCTCGGGGCACTTGGGGAAATGCATGAAGGATAGGTCCGGAGTCGATTCCATTGGCACTTCGGCCGCGCAGGCGCTCTTGGCGCTGCCGCGCCAGCAGAAACGACTCATAATGCTGCTAGCCGACGCGGTTGCTATTCCCGCTGCGTTCTGGTCGGCTTTGATTCTCAAATTTGACCGCCTCGATCCGTTCATCGAACGCACTGCCGCTTATTTCCTGGTGGCGGTCGGCGCCTCCCTGGTCATTTTTTCGATGCTCGGGCTCTACCGGGCCGTGATCCGCTTCATGGGACCACGTTCCATGTTGACGATTGTGACTGGTGTGACGCTGTCGGTTGCTGTCGTCATCGTGTTCGATCGGCTCGTCTCGAACTCTGAAGTGCCCCTGTCGGCGTTCGCGATCTTCTGGGCGCTCGCGTTGCTGTATGCCATCGGCAGCCGGTTTTTCGTCCGATATCTGTTTTCCGCCACTCTGAACGGCCAGTCCGCGGCCAGGGTAGCCATCTACGGCGCCGGCGATGCCGGCGCTCGATTGTCATCCGTGTTGCTCGGCGGTCCGGACTTCGAGCCGGTCGCTTTCATCGATGACAAGAAGTCGCTGCAGGGCAGCAGCATCAACGGACTGCGGGTGTATGGCCTGGATTCGCTGCCGCAGATGGTCCGCGAGCAGCAGATCGACCGGATCCTTTTGGCGATGCCGTCCGCTTCCCGGCGCCGTCGGCCCGAAACCCTCTCCAGCCTCGAGCCGCTCGGCCTGCACGTGCAGTCGCTGCCTCACCTGACGGATCTCATCGCCGGGAAGGCCCGAATCGATGATCTGATCGATGTTGATGTTGCGGACCTGCTGGGCCGTGACTCAGTGCCCCCGAATCCGCGGCTGTTCAGCTCCTGTATAAGGGGCAAGTGCATCCTGGTCACCGGTGCGGGTGGCTCGATTGGATCCGAGTTGTGCCGGCAGATCATGCAGCTGTCGCCAACGCGGCTCGTACTGTTTGAAATGTCTGAGATCGCGCTTTACACCATTGAGCGCGAGCTGAAAGAGATCGCCGCTCGCGATCACCTGGCGGTGGATGTCGTGCCGTTGTTGGGCAATGCACATCACCGGCAGCGCGTTCGGGAGGTGCTGTCGGCCTACAGCGTTCAGACCGTCTATCACGCCGCCGCCTACAAGCATGTCCCTATCGTCGAGCACAACGTGATCGAGGGCATTCACAACAATGTGCTGAGCACGTGGTACACGGCTGAGGCGGCCATCGAGACGGGCGTGGAGACTTTAGTCCTGATTTCCACTGACAAGGCGGTCAACCCCGCGAATGTCATGGGCGCGACCAAGCGGCTCGCCGAGTTGGTGTTGCAGGGTTTGCAGGAGCGCTCGACCACCACCCGGTTCTGCATGGTTCGTTTCGGCAATGTGCTCGCCTCATCCGGTTCCGTAGTCCCGTTGTTCCAGGAGCAGATCCGCCGGGGCGGCCCTGTGACGGTGACTCACCCGGATGTGATCCGCTATTTCATGACGATTCCCGAAGCCGCGCAGCTCGTCATCCAGGCCGGCTCGATGGCGAAGGGCGGCGACGTGTTCGTGTTGGATATGGGCCGACCCGTGCGTATCGATGACCTGGCGCGGCGCATGGTCAATCTGATGGGTCTTACCGTCAGGACGGCTGATAACCCGGAAGGGGACATCGAGATCGAGTACACGGGCCTGCGCACCGCCGAGAAGCTTTTTGAAGAGTTGCTGATCGGCACCAACGTGACGGGCACCGATCACCCGATGATCCTGCGGGCGATGGAGCACAGGCTGCCCTGGATGAGAATGCAGCAGGTGCTGAATGACCTGCTGATTGCGCTTTCGAACTTCGATTGCCACCGGGCCCTCGCTCTGCTGACCGAGGCCGTAGCCGAGTACAACGGCCAGGGCATCGAGATCAGCGACTACGTTTGGACCCGCAAACAGGCGCTCCCTCACATTTCAGACGCCAAAATCGCCGATTTTGCGGCCAAGCGCCGCAGCTCCGAGGCGGCGGGCAAGCCCAGCCACGAACAGCGCCCAGCTTGAGCCTGAGCCTTTAGGCTCGACTTTTGCTTCACAATAAGTCGCGTCCCGCTTGAGGGCGGGGCGGGCGTGCATTATTCTTCCAATCCTTTCCCCCTAATTATTCAAGAACTTACGGAATGCGTGTAACCATTTTCGGCTCCGGCTACGTGGGCCTCGTCA
>Ga0105237_10002326_pt1 | contig 23593 bp, 17 predicted proteins | sample KBSC24metaG_FD_81520 | JGI IMG/M metagenome (GOLD analysis project Ga0105237, IMG submission 81520) | Corn rhizosphere microbial communities from Kellogg Biological Station, Michigan, USA - KBS C2-4 metaG | ecosystem: Host-associated > Plants > Roots > Rhizosphere > Soil | place: Michigan, USA...
CATATGACGGATGAAGACCGCGAGCTCATCGTCCATCAATGCCGGGCGGCTGAGGAAGATAAGATCATCATCACACATGGCACCGATACCATGTCCGTCACTGCCCGTGTCCTGGCTGAAAAGGTAAAGGACAAGACCATCGTCATCACCGGCGCCATGATCCCCTATAAGTTCGGTAGCTCCGACGGGTTCTTCAACCTTGGCGGCGCCCTGGCTTTTGCACAGACACTGCCTCCGGGAGTATACGTGGCCATGAACGGCCGCTATTTCACCTGGGATAATGTCCGGAAGAACAGACAGACGGGGCAGTTCGAGGAGTTGCAGTAATTCCCACATCCGTAAATTCCTTTTCCTGATCCGGCAGCGCCTCCAGACCGTCGGGGGATAATTTTGTCGCCGACAAAAAAACCCGCGATGCAACGATTATACACCCTATTCTTTTTATTCTTATTCCTTGATACTCAGGCACAACAGGACGGCATCCTCACCGGCACGGTCACTACCAGCGACGGCCGCCCAGCCCAGGATGTCACGGTCCGACTAAAATCCAGAAACACCCTCACGGACGAGAACGGCAGCTTCACCTTCAAACGTCTGGCCCCCGGCACCTACGAAATAGAGATCTCCCTGGTAGGCTATACCACCCTTCACGAGCAGACCACGATAGAGGAAGGAAAGACCACCACCCTTACCCTGCGGCTGAAGGTCTCTGAACAGCAATTGGACGAGGTCACGGTCACCACGGGACAAAACAAATTTTCCAAAAAAGAAACAGACGACATCGCCCGCCTGCCGTTGAAGAATATGGAGAACCCACAGGTCTACACAGTAGTCACCAAAGAGATCATGCGCGAGCAGGTCATCACGGACTACAACAGCATCTTCAAGAACGTCCCCGGCGCCGGCGTACCACTGGTATACAATCAGGGAAGAAGCTCCCTCCTCGCCAGAGGCTTCACCACAGCCAACCTCATACGCAACAGCGTCTCGGGATTCGTATATACCAACATCGACCCGGCCAATCTCGAAAGGCTGGAAGCCATCAAAGGCCCCTCGGGCACGCTCTTCAATAGCAGCATGATATCTTTCGGCGGATTGTTCAACCGCGTGACCAAAAAGCCATTGGAAACCTCCCGCACGGAGATCAGCTACACAGGCGCCAGCTTCGACCTCAATCGGCTGACGGTGGACCTCAATCGTACACTCAACGACTCCAAGACGGTGCTCTTCCGGATGAATGGCGCCATCCACAGCGAAAAAAGCTTCCAGGACGCCGGCTTCACCCGCAGCATCATGCTGGCCCCGAGCTTTGTCTATAAAGCGAGCGACAGGCTGACGATCCTACTGGACATCGAGGCCTCTACCTTCAACGCCACCTCCCCTATCCGATTCACCCCCGCGAAGACGGGGAAAGTGACGAACATAAAGGACCTGGGCATGGACTATAAAAGATCCTTTACCAATAACACCCTGGACTATACCACCCGTCAGCTGAATGTATTCGGACAGATCAATTATCAGCTGTCCCCCCAATGGAAATCGCAGACCAATTTCACCCGTACCTTCTCCACCACGGAAGGCTATGTCTCCCAACTCGTCGGCAAAACTGACAGCACGCTGCAGCAAAGCGTCCAGATAGAGAACTTCCCCTACAACGGCACGGAGATACAACAAAATTTTATCGGGGACATGCGCATCGGCGGATTTCGCAACCGGGTGGTCATCGGCGTCGACTATTACAATCAGAAGAGTGATCGCACCACGCCTACGATTACTCTGCCGGTGATCAATTTCAAACATCCGGGCGCGGCTTATAATAATTTCAACGCCACCAAGGTGGATTCCATGGCAGCCAATGCGGTGTACAGCATCTATCAGACCAACCAAAATACCTATGGCGCCTATGTTTCAGACGTCCTCAATATCACCCCCCAGCTCAACGTCATGCTCAGTCTGCGGGTAGACCATTTCCAGGACAAGGGCACTTATTATCCTGCCTATGACTCCATCGCGGGAGCTTATTCTCAAAATGCGCTTTCTCCCAAGCTGGGCATCGTATACGAGCTCATCAAAGATAAAATATCCCTCTTCGGCAACTATATGAATGGCTTTAGCAATGCGGGCGGACAGGATTACAATGGCCTATCCTTCAAACCTCAGCAGGCTTATCAGTGGGAGTCGGGTATCAAATTGGATCTGTTCAGCCACCGTCTGAGCAGCACCCTTAGCTATTACAATATCGACGTCTCCAATGTCACCCGAGACGATCCTGACCACGCCGGCTATTCCATCCAGGACGGCACCCAGCTGAGCAAAGGCTTCGAAGCGGAGATCATCGCCAATCCCTTCCCCGGATTCAACCTCGTGGCGGGCTATGCTTATAATGACAGTAAATATACCCGCGCTGCCAAGACGGTAGAAGGACTGCGCCCCGCCTCTGCAGGTCCCGCCCATTTACTCAACGGATGGGCCAGCTATCACCTGATGGATGGCAAGGCCAAAGGTCTTGGGCTGGGTCTCGGTGTCAACTATGGCAGCTCTTCCTTCCAGACCAATACAACGACGCAGGTATTTACCATTCCGTCCTATACGGTGCTGGATGCAACGATCTTTTATGATCAGCCAACCTACCGGCTGGGCGTCAAGGTCGATAACCTCACCAATGAGAAATACTGGTCATTCCGACTGGCGCCGCAAAATCCGACCCGTATCTCCGCCAGCATCAGCTTAAAATTCTAAACCCCATGAATATCCGCAAGCTCATACTTCAATTGCACCTCTGGCTGGGCCTCGTGTCCGGCCTGGTGGTTTTTATAGTCGCCACTACGGGTGCGCTGTATGTCTTTGAAGAAGAGGGACGGGAATTGTTCCAGCAAAAATATTATCATGTGGTCGTACCCGAAAACGCCACGCGTCTTCCCCTTACTCAACTCACCGACACATTCCGTATCCATTTTCCAAAAGAAAAACCAGGCAGCATCCGTTGGAAGGAATCAAAAGATGCAGCGATCATCTTCTTTACAAAGAACAAGCTGGTCTCCATCAACCCGTATACCTCTACCATCGCGGGCATACGCAATGTCAACGGGGACTTCTTCACGGTAGTGCAGAAGATACATACTGAGCTGTTGCTTGGACGGGTGGGCAAAGAGATCGTGAAATGGAATGTGCTCATCTTTTTTATTATGTGTATCAGCGGTCTCGTCCTCTGGTGGCCTAAACAAAAAAGATTCTTCCGCCAGGCCGTCACCATCAACTTCAAAGCCAAAAGCTGGAAAAGGGTCAACTGGGACCTCCACCGGGTACTGGGCTTTTATGCCCTGTTGGTGCTGCTGATCATTTCCATGACAGGTCTCTTCTGGACATTCGATACGGCAAAGGGGCTCGTCGCCCTGGTCACACACAGCCCTGCCATGGACAAAGAGAAGGAGAAGGTAAAAGTCAAACCCATCCCCGGCAAGCGCTTCTCTCTCGATGAAGCCTACGCTTATGCCACCACGAACTATCCCGGCGCATCCGAGACCTTTATCACACCTCCCGCAGACAGCATGGCTCCGATACGCATCGTCATGCGCTACCCCTATACCCTGGTCCGCAAACAAAATACTTTCATTCTTTCACCTTATAATGGACGGCTGCTCAAGGAAGATCTGTATACGAATTACACGGCCTATGATAAGGTGGCCCGCAGCAACTACGACTTTCATACGGGCCGTATCAGAGCGCTGGGCATCGGGAGCAAGATCATTTATTTCCTGGCCGCGCTTATGGCCGCCTCCCTGCCCGTTACAGGGTTCCTCATATGGTGGGGAAAGAGAAAAAAATCGAAGGCGGCAAATTTGTCACATATCTCCGGGCATTCATCACATTTAAAGAAAGCCACGACGCACATAGCCTAATCTTGTTGCAAAAAACCTTGCAACAATGAAAAAGCTATTCTACCTCATGGTGCTCTCTTTCCTGCTGGCCCAGACGCAACAGGCGCAAGCCCAGATCACTGCCGGCCGGACGGACACATTTTACTCCAAGACCCTTGGCGAATCCCGGCGCCTGCACATATATCTCCCCTCCAGCTATGGAGACACCTATTTCTATCCTCACCGCTACCCCGTCCTTTATCTCCTGGACGGCGACAGCCATATCAACTCCATGTCCTCTATCGTAGAGACCCTAAGCGAACACCGTGGTCCCATGGATTTCCCGGAGCTCATCATAGTAGCCATCCCCAATACGGATCGCATGCGCGACCTCACACCTACCCATATCACCAAGGACCCCACTCACCAGATGGACAGCGTTTCTCTTAGCCACACGGGCGGTGGTGAAAAATTCCTCTCCTTTATCAGCAATGAATTGATGCCGCATATCGACTCCGTCTATCGCACCGCTCCCTATAAGATCTTCATGGGCCACTCTCTGGGCGGTCTCACGGTGATCAATGCCTTTCTCCATCACACGTCTATGTTCAATGCCTATGTCGCAACGGACCCCAGCATGTCCTGGGATGATGAGAAAATATTGCAGCAGGCAAAAAACATATTAAAAGAAAAGAAATTTGACGGCAGGGCTTTGTATCTCGGCATCGCTGACAACCTGATCCCCGGAGCAGACACCACCACCATAATGTCCCAAAAAGCCAACCTCTTTAGCCACCATATGGCATCCATTTTCGAGCTCAGGAACAGCATCCTGGCTGCCTGGCCTCATTCCACCCCGCCACCTTTTGTCCCCTTTACAGCTCAGACGCCCGTTGCGGAAAGAGTTCCTCCGGCGGGGCTGCCGCCCTTCCGATTTGCCTGGAAATATTATCCCGACTATGATCATCAATCGCTGCCCATTCCAGCCGAATACGATGGCCTTCGATTCGTTTTCAATTATTACACGCTCAACTTTCCCTTCGGTGAGTTCTTTGCGCCCACCTGGACGCAGGATTCCCTGATCGCAGCGCACTACAGGACCATCAGCTGGTATATGGGTTATAAGGTCACGCCTCCGGAGTTTGTCATCAACGGCGCCGGCTATCAATTGATGGGAAGTCATCAGCTGGATAGGGCCGCCTATTACTTCCACCTCAACATGGACAACTATCCCAACAGCTTCAACGTATATGACTCGATGGGGGATCTGCTGGTCGAACGGGAGCAAAAGGACTCTGCCATGAAATGTTATCAGAAGGCGCTTCTGCTGCGGGAGAATCCGGACACGCGTAAAAAGCTGGATGGTTTAAGCAGGTAGCTCCACCGTGTGGAACCAGTAATTAATAAAGGATCTGATCTTGAAGATAGTATCGCTGTAGGAGGCCGGCTTTTGTATAAAACTGCTGGCCCCTGCAGCATAGCTTGACAGCACATCTCCCGGCAGGGCGCTTTCACTGAGAACTATCAACGGCGCCTTTTTGTATCCCTCCGCATCCCTGATCTGGCGTATCAGGTCCATACCATCGAAAGGTTGTGCGTTCATATTGAGCAGTATCAGCGAGGGTCTGTTACCGGGGTTCACTAAATAGGCCGATAGCTCGGCAGGATATATAAAATCGATGCCGCCTTCGAAACCCTCGGACTGAAAGGTTTCCTCCGTAAGCCATCTGTCGTCCTGGTCATGCTCGACCATAAGTATTTTTCCCGCCATGGCAAAATGATTTATCTCCCTAAAAATACCTACTTTTCCCGATAAATGATAGCATATGAGAAAAACCCTTACCGCCGTAGTTATAACAACGATGGCGCATTTGGTCGTTACTGCACAGCCCGCTCCTAACCCTGCACCCGACACGTCCGTTGTCACCAAACCCGACAAGTCGGTGACCAAACACTCCATCAAGGTGGATGGAAAGGTCATCAACTATACGGCTACGGCAGGCACATTGCTGCTAAAGAATGAAAAGGACGAATCCGTCGCATTGTTCGGCTATACGGCTTATATCAAGGATGGTGAAGGCGATGTTTCTCATCGTCCGCTGACCTTTGCCTACAACGGCGGTCCGGGCTCCTCTTCCCTCTGGCTGCATATGGGCGCACTGGGTCCCCGTCGCGTAGTCCTCAACGATCCATCTCCCAACGCCGCGCCTCCTCATAAACTGGAAGACAATGAGAATTCCATCATCGACGTCACGGACCTGGTCATGATCGATCCCGTCGGCACGGGCTTGAGCCATCCCATCGGCAAGGCCACCAATAAGGATTTCTGGGGCGTCGACCAGGACATCAAGTCCATGAGCTGGTTCATCACGCAATATGTAAAGGAATACGACCGGTGGAACTCTCCCAAATACCTTTTAGGTGAGAGCTACGGCACTACCCGTTCTGCAGGCATCGCCAGCTATCTGCACGACAATATGGGCCTGCAGCTGAATGGCGTGGTACTGGTGTCCGTAGCACTGGACATTCACCAGCTGACCTTCCAGGACGACATATCGCATGTCGTTTATATACCAACTTATGCAGCCACGGCCTGGTTCCATAACAAGATTGCCAATAAACCCACGGACCTCGAGTCATTCCTGAAAGAGGCGAGAAGCTTTGCCCAGGGCGAATATGCCACGGCCCTTCAAAAAGGCGATGCCCTCAGCGATGCTGAAAAGGCACAGGTAGCCGCAAAACTGTCCAGCTACACAGGGCTTAGCAAGGACTATTGGCTAAAAGCCAACCTCCGGGTGCCCGAACCCGCCTTTACGCAGGAGCTGCTTCGTGATGAACATCAGATGGTAGGAAGGCTGGACGCCCGCTACAAAGGTATCAACCAGGACCTGTTGAGCGAATTCTCGAACGACGATCCTCAAAGCACCCAGATCAGCCCTCCATATACTGCAGAGTTCATGAGCTATTACTATGGCGAGCTCAAGGTGAATAAGAACTACTCCTACCATGTATCCGCCTACTCCGCGGAAGGTTTCAAATGGGACTGGCATCATGCCGCCAACGGCGGAGAAGGGTTTCCCGCCATGCCCAATACCAGTGTGGACCTGGCCAATGTCATGAGCAAGAACCCGAATCTGAAGATACTGGTATTGAATGGCTATTATGACCTGGCTACGCCTTTCTTCGGGACGGAATACACCTTCGATCACATGGGTCTGGAAAGGAAGATACGCAGCAACATCACGATGAAATACTATCCGGCAGGGCATATGATGTATATCCATACGCCTTCACTGGTAGCATTCAAGAAAGACGTCGCTGCGTTCATACAGGATAATTCGAAATAAGCATCTCAATGGATATAAAAGACCTGGTAGTCGTCGTCGTCGTCATGACGGTCCATGACTATCAGGTTTCTTCCATTCACCCGTAACGAGCTGTCGATACCGGCGCCAACATTGTAAATGTACCTTCCCGGCCGCCCCTGCTCATCCTGCAATGCCGCCTCCTTGAATACCCAGTAATAATGATTCGCATTATTGCGGCTGGGCATGCCGTCGAATGTAAAACTCCCATTGTCATACCTGAGATATTGGTTCATCCCGTTCTTCAGGAAATAATAGGGCTCTCCTGTACGGGTAAAGCATCCGGCCTTCTCCATATAAAACGGCTGGGGTATTGGATCTATCAGCACTAAATAAAATGCGCTCTGTCCCTGATTTAGCGATTCTGTCAGGCCTGTGATCCTGTTCTGCCGGAGGTATCCGTAAATGCTGGTCCTTGTATCTTCTGTCACGCTGGTGATCCCTGTGAGCTGGTCGAAGGGCGAAGGAGTCACCGGCACATGAACGTTCGTCTGTACAGATACAGTAGCCGAATTGTTCCTGGGATTGTCCTGGACCTGGTATACATCCAGGCCTTGTGAGAACTGGGACGCTATATTGACCGTAAAAGGCGAGCCTCCGCGCGGCAGCTCGATATTACCAGGCACACCCATGAGGAAATAACCACGCACCGTATCGATACCGATGGTCCACATGTCTATTACGGCGATCTTATTGGCAAGCACCGGTGGAGTACCTGCTTTATAGACCATGATGGGTGCCTGTCCAAACTGGAAATTCAAAAGGATGGGATAAGGAGATGACCTGACCACGGTCGAGGTGCTTTTGACCACTACCGTAAAGGGATAACGCATCCGCTGAGCGCAATAGTCAAACACGATGTCGTTGTCCATTGCAAGCGATATGGAAAGTTCGCCCTGGAAGGTGTGAAATCTTGGCCCCCCTCCATTACCGCCGTTGGGGATAAGCTCGCGGGAAGTATTTTCGGCGATGGGGCCGCTGGCGGCGATCTGCTGGCTGAACCCCTTAAAAGACAGCCCAATCAGGGCTATCAGGATCATTGACTTTTTCATACATTTTAGGTATTTGATGTGGGTTAAAATTATACCCGCCACCACCCCCTATCCTAATTGATCTTCGGGTCGGGCCAGCCTTTCATTCTTGATTTATAATAAAAAATAGCTATATTACAACGAGCTTAGTATTTTCTACCAGAGGATCCGCCCCCAATTCTCAATTTTCCCTAAACTATGGCCTATGGAGTCGGAAAATGTCCAGGTCTCCTTCTTTCAGCATATCAAGGCGTTATTGCCTCCTCATCTATCATTGGTAGACGAGATCGCGGAATTGCTGAACATAAGCAACGACAGCGCCTACCGCCGTATACGCGGAGAGAAGCCCATCGCTTTTGATGAGCTGCAGAAGCTTTGCGGGCATTTTAAGATATCCCTGGATCAGTTCCTTCATCTGCAGAGCGATTCCCTCGTCTTCACCGCCAGGACAGCCGGAAATGGGACTTTTGATTATGAACTATACCTGCAGGACATATTACGGAACCTTCACCTGATGAATTCCTTTCCCTCGAGGGAAATGTATTATCTCAACAAGGATATTCCCATCTTTCACTTTTTTCTTTTTCCTGAGATGCTGGCATTCAAATCCTTCTTCTGGATGAAGACCATTCTGCATTTTCCGCAGTACGCCAGCCAGACCTTCCAGCTCGACGTCTTCAAAAGTGACAAAATATTAGAGTTAGGGCGCCAATTGTCGGAAGCCTATCATATCCTTCCCTGCCAGGAAATATGGAACACAGAGAATATCAATAGCACCATCCGGCAGATAGAATATTATAAGAACTCGGGCGTCTTTGCTTCCAGGCAGGACATCATTGCGATCTATGACTGTCTGCAAAAGATCATCGACCACCTGGAATGCCAGGCCGAGGCAGGGTATAAGCTGGCAGCCGGCAACTCAGGCAACGGAAAAGGCGGTACCTATAAAATGTATGTCAATGAATTGATACTGGGTGATAATACCATACTCACCGTCCTGGGAGATAGAAAAATCGCTTATATCAATCACTCCGTCCTGAATTACCTGGTGACAAGCGATCCGGGGTTTTGCGAATACACCTATCAGAATATCCGCAACCTTATGAAAAGGTCTATGCTGATCAGTGAAGTGGGGGAAAAGGAAAGAAAAAGATTCTTCAATATGATCAGGGAGAAGATCACTTCCCGGAAAAATGCGGTATAAGGGTCCGTCCCGTCCTGGGGCTGTCAAAGCCTGCGCCGCACATTCAACAGCACCTTGTCAGGCCTCAACGTAATCAATGGTTTCATGATGGGCTCCTGTCCTGTGGAAGAAATGGTAAAACGACGGAAGAAGGCATGTACAAAAAAGCACATCTCCGCCATCGCAAAATTATTGCCGATGCAAAGCCGGGGACCTGCTCCAAAGGGGAAAAAGGCGGGCATCTTACGCAGCTTGCCGGCCCCATCCAGGAACCTTTCGGGCATAAAGATGTCGGGGTTCTCCCAATGATCCTTGCTTCGGTGCACACCATAAAAAAAGGACAGGATCACCGTGTTTTTTGGATAAGCCCACTGACCGACACCGTCATCAGCCAGGGCCATCCTGTCCGTCATAAAGGCGGCGGGACGCAATCGCATGGACTCGTTGATAACGGCATTGATATAATCATTCTTTACGCTGTCATAGATGCCGGTAGTCTCCGCGACGACACGCAGCCTTTCCATCACCTGAGGCTCTTTCGCTACCATCGACAGCAGCCAGCACAAGGTATTGGCCGTGGTCTCATGTCCGGCCAGCATCAATACCAGCACCTCATCGATGATCTGATCGTCGGACATGGGTTCCCCGGTGTCCTCATACCGGGCATTGAGCAGCATATCCAGCAGGTCGTTATAGGTGTGCGGATCCTTCCGGCGCTGTTCGATGATGTCATGCATGATAGCGCGCATTCTGTCCCGCCGGCGGATATTGACCTTATCCTGGTTTGTGAAGATATAGGTCAGATGGCGAAGAGGCCGGTTCATATCCTTTATTACAAATTCCTGCATGCTGTTGAACAACGCGCTGATCTCCTGCATAGTCTCACGGGGCAGGTCGATATCGAACAGGCTGCGGAGGATGATACTGAAAGCCAGCTGATGAATGGGAGGATATATGTTGACCGCTTCACCAACGGGGAAAGCTGCCAGTGACGCCTCCACTCTCTCTACCACGATGGAATACAACCCCTGCAGCTTCTTCATATGGAATCCGGGCTGTATCAGTCTGCGTTGCTGTAGCCAGTAGCTGCCGCTGGAGAATAGCAGACCGTTGCCAAACATCTTCCCGATCTTATCCACCATGAACTTCGACTTGTGGTAATTGGTGTGATTGTCCCGGAGGGTGTGTTGGATAAAGGAAAGATCCTGGGTAATGATGATGAGCCTGTTGCCGGGAAAGACGGCAGAATAGGTATCCCCAAACTTCTCCATATTCATGGTGATGCCCTTGACGGTATTGCGACGGAAATAGCGCAGACTGCGCAGGATAAGACTTGTAGTGCTATACCCCTTTGGAATGGAGTATTTATTGCGGGCATCCATGCCGATGTAATTTGTCCCGCAAAGTTAGTACAATAATGTAGGCAGGAACCTGGGCGTCCTTCTTTTTTTACTGGCCTGTTCATACCCATATGCCAGTGACAGCAATTCCCCTTCCCTGAAGGCGCCTGCAACAAAGGAAAGCCCTACAGGCAGCTCCTGCACCATTCCCATCGGCACGGTGATGTGAGGGTATCCTGCCTTGGCGGCGGGAGAAGAAAATGAAAACCCCGATCCATAACCGCCCAGCACGAGGTCGGTACAGCAGGCAGGACCATTGGTGACGCCCACGATGGCATCAAGCTGGTATTTGAGTATCAGGTCGTCGATGATCTTCCGGGCGCTGGTGCTTTTCTCCAGGGCGTCGAGGTATTCTTTGCTGTCCAGACCGCCTTTTGCCTGGCTGCTTTCCAATGTCTCCTGTTTGAAGTAAGGCATGGCCTTGTCCTCGTTGCTCCGATTGAAGGCAATGACGGCATCCAGGGATTGCATCCCTTCCACACCGGCTAAATATTTATTCAATCCATCCTTGAACTCATATTGCAATACGGTGAATTCCGATGACCCCAGGTCCCGGATAGGTGTGAGCAGATCGACCTCTATGATCTCCGCCCCCTGCTGTTTCATGGTCTCTATGGCCTGCTGATACAGGGCGACCACTCCTTCATGCCCCTTCAATTGGGACTTTTCAATCCCGATCTTTTTCATTTTCAATCCACCCTCCAAACAATAAGTACTGTAGTCTGTCTTCACATGCCCCACACTTTGTCCTGTCACCGGGTCCTTTTCGTCCACTGCCGCCAGGGGCCCCAGCAGGATAGCGGCATCCTTTACGGTACGGGCCATGGGTCCGGCCGTATCCTGTGTGGCGGAGATGGGGATGATCCCGCTGCGGCTCCAGAGACCGACGGTAGGCTTGAATCCCACGATACCATTACAGGACGAAGGGGATACAATAGAGCCATCTGTCTCCGTACCGATGGCAAGTGCACAAAGATTGGCCGCCACGGCAGCTCCCGACCCGGCACTGGACCCGGAGGGATTGCGATTTAACACATATGGGTTCCTCGTCTGACCACCCCGGCTGCTCCATCCGCTGGTGCTCCGGCTGCTGCGAAAATTAGCCCATTCACTGAGATTTGTCTTGCCCATCAAGACAGCGCCCGACGCCCTCAGCATCCTGATGATAAAGGCATCTTGTGCAGCCTTATGCCCAAGTAATGCCAGCGACCCGGCCGTCGTCATCATCTTATCTCCCGTGTCGATATTGTCCTTTACGAGGATGGGTATCCCATGCAGCGGCCCCCTGATCTTACCAGCCTTACGCTCCTTATCCATCTGGCTGGCCATATCCACAGCATCGGGGTTCAGCTCGATAATGGCGTTGAGCATGGGCCCCTGCTTATCCAGTTCCTTTATCCGCTTGAGATACATTTCCGTGATCTTGCGGGAGCTATATTCCCCCGAGGCCATCTTCTGCTGCAATTGGTCGATGGTAGCTTCTTCCAGATCGAAGGACGCGGGAGCGGCTGGCTGTGGATTAATAAACAGTGACAACCCTACGAAGCTGCTATTTTGAAGAAAGTCACGACGATGCATGGGGATAGGTATTTGTCCGAATTTACATTAAATATCGACACATTGAGGCCCTCCGTCGACTGATCACCACGCCGGATGGGGCAGCGCATTAATTTGCCTCAAAAAGCTCATGGCAACAACACAAAACATCGCAACGCATAAGGGTCCTCCCCTGGCAGGTGTTGCAGGGGTCTTCACCCTGCTTTTTCTCCTGGGCATTATCCTGTCACGCATCCTTACACATGGTGCGCCTTTTCCCATGCCCTATGGCGATCCCTGGCATTCGCAGCAATATTATCTTTCCTTTGCTTCGACTGTCCGTCTCAGCGGCTTCCTTCAGCTGGGTTCGGCCATCGCGCTGGGTATCTATACGGCGTCGGCGACCAGCAGGCTTAGATTCCTCGGGGTGACAGCCAGCGGTCCGCAGATAGCGTTGTTCGGGGGTATCGCTTCTTCTATTTTTCTGGCATCTTCGGGCATGATGACCTGGGTGCTGTCGCAGCCGGGTATGGCCAATACATTTGATACGATGAGAGGGTTCCAGCTGTTGGGATTCATAGCAGGCGGTGTGGCGCATACGGCTGCCCTGGGGCTATTGGTGGCGGGTATTGCGGTGCCGTCGCTGATGCTGGGACATTTGCCAAAGGGATGGGCCATGGCAGGCATCGTCATCGCTGCCATCAGCGAGCTCTGTACGTTGAGCATGGTGGCGCCTTCATTGTCTGTCCTGATACCGCTGGGGCGTTTTTCAGCGATGCTCTGGGTCATCGTCGCCGGCGCTCTTCTGCCGCGCAGACAGGGTAGACAGGCGCAATAATTCTTCGAGATGGGGGCGGTAGCTGTCGCCCAATGGCAGCTCTGCCTTCCCTACTACCGCCAGGTCCCGGCGAATAGAAGTTATTTTATCCAGGTGTACGATATAGCTCCGGTGAATACGTGCCAGCCGGTGGCCCGCCAGCTTTTCCTCCATCGCCTTCATGCTCATCTTGGTGATCAGGGGCCGGGCAGCGCCTTCCATAAAAACTTTTACATAATCCTTCATCCCCTCTATATAAAGAATGGAGGGGATGGATATTTTCTCCAGGTTGTATTCTACATAGACAAAGAAATAGTCTAGCGCACCACCCCTTAATGCATATAGCTCCTGCGCCTTATTACATGCTTTCAGAAATCGCTCGAAGCTGACGGGCTTTAACAAATAATCCACCGCATTGAGGTTAAAGCCTTCCAACGCATGCTCCTTATAGGCCGTAATAAAGATCACCATGGGCGGTGAAGGGAGGGAAGAAATAAATTGCAGACCATTGAGCCCGGGCATCTGTATATCGAGAAAGATCAGGTCCACAGGCTCCTTGTGCAGGACATCCATTGCCTCCAGCGCATTTCTGCATCTTCCCGCCAGTCGCAGGAACGGCACCTTGGAAATATTGTCCACCAGGAGGTCCAGGACCAGCTTCTCATCGTCGACAGCGATACAGTTCATCATGACAGGACAAGTTTTAGATCCACAGTGTAAATTTCGTTATTATCCGTGATAGTGAGGTTGTGTTGGGGATATAAGAGCTCCAGCCGGCTGCGTATATTAGCCAGCCCGATGCCCGCGCTTTTCGGTCCACCGTGATAATTATTGACGACCTTGAAGAACAGTACCGGCTCCATCACTTTGATCTCGATGTGAATAAAAGGGTCCTTCCCCCTCCCCGCACCATGCTTGAAGGCATTCTCCACAAAAGGGGCCAGCAGCATGGGTTCGATGAGTCCTTCGGGCTCGGCTTCGGGTACTGTCAGACGGATATCCACATCCTCCCCAAAACGCAGCTTCTGCAGATCGATGTAATTCTCTATGAGGTTGATCTCCTTGGACAAGGGCACCTTTCCTTCACCCGACTCGTATAAGGAATAACGCAGCAGATCCGCCAGCTTGATCAGCGATGGCTCCAGCAAAGGAGAGCCTTGTCTGGCCAGGGAGACCATATTGGTCAGCATATTGAAAAGGAAGTGCGGGTTCATCTGCTGACGAAGGAATTTCAGCTCTGCCGTCAGTCTTTCCGCCTTGCGTTCTTTCGCTATCCTCTCCCGTCGCACGCTGTCACGTACCACGCAATAGACGATGGAGGCAGCCAGGAAGGGGATGGGTGGAAAGACGAGCAGGCGACCGATCAAAGGCGTAATCTGCAGGTCCGGCGACCACCAGCGGAGGATATAGAGCTTGGCATAGTAGGAAAGTGCCATAATAGCCGCCAGCGACAGAAAATACAGGGGCCAGCGCCACCGGGTCATAAGCCGCGGATACAGGACAAAGGCGCTCAGATAGAACAGCCCTATATGATACAGGTTGGTAAAGAGAAAAAATGCGCCAGGCAACGTGGGGCTGTCTGACGCATTATGAAAGACGATAGCCGGGATGATCAATACGATGACCCAAATGATGACATGTACCGCCGGAGCGAACAAGGCAATTTTAAATCTACGTGCAGGCATAACTCATGTAAGTTATGACCTTATTTCTGCAAGGTCCAAATGGGTAGACAAGCCCCCCTTTTGGGTCGACGAGCTATTGATTGACCCTGAATTCCTCCCATCCCTGGGCGGTCGTACGATTACACGTCATCGCCTGCGCGCCATTCTCACTGCTGACAAAGTCCCCATTATTCCCCTGCAGCGATATGGTCCCGTCGGCGTTGTTGATCCAGGTAAATGTCTCCCATGCCTGGAAAGTAGTCCTGCTGCAGGTGATAGGCTGCGCGCCATTCTCGCTGCTGACATATTTACCCATGCTCTGCAAAGCCACCTTCCCATTACCCGCATCCACTACGAGAAATTGCTCCCATGCCTGGGCCGTCGTACGATTGCAATTCATGGCCTGTGTCCCGTTCTCGCCGCTGACATAGAGATTGTTATTACCCTTCAACGTGATGGTCTGGCCGATAGGCGCGCCGCCGCCCAATGTGCTCATGCTGTATACCCGTACATAATCCACTATCATAGTGGTGGGGAGGGAACCATTGTCGATGGTATTGCCCGGCAGATCACCGCCCATGGCCAGGTTCAGGATGATAAAGAAGGGCAGGTGGAAGGCGCCGGTGTTGTTGATGTTGTTGGCGATATTCCCCGTCACATAGAGCGTGTTGTCGACATACCAGCGGATGCTGCTATTATCCCATTCCACGGCATATACATGAAAATCCCCAGGAGTAGTAGTCGTACTGCTGCCATATTGTACATGGCCGCTGCCACCGTTCCAGTGCATGGTGCCCAGGATGGTATTGGTGGTATTGACATGCTCCATGATGTCTATCTCCCCACAGGTGGGCCAGCCCGCACCGGTATTGATATTGTTCCCCAGCATCCAGAAGGCCGGCCAGGTGCCTTGTACCATGGGCAGCCTGATACGCGCTTCTATGCGACCGTAGGTAGTGGAGAACTTGTTATAGCTATCCAGCTTCCCGGACGTATAAGGTTGACCTGCCACCGTCTGCTGCCGGGCCGTGATCACGAGGTTGCCTCCCGTGACAGCGATGTTATCGCCCTGGTAATACTCTTTTTCGTTGTTGACCCCCGGATTGCCGGTATTGATATTCCACTTGGATTGATCGAGACTCGTGCCGTTGAACTCATCCGACCAGATCAGGGTGTATGTAGTGGCCCTGGGAGTAGTCGTGGCAGCCGGCCCGTCCATAGACCGGGTGTCCTTCTTACAAGCTGTAGATAAAAAAAGCATCGCAACCGTTAGTCCGATGCTGACAAAGGTTTTAGTTTTGAATGTTTTCTTCATGGCAAGTATTTTTCAGAAGGTGCTTCAAAAACCTGCCACTACCAAAATTTGGACTACGTCAATACTACTTCACGGGAAGGAATTCGTAAAAGCCGCAAAAGAAAATTGCGGGTACCCGAAAAGATCATTTCCCCCTTAGATACTTTTTACTCACCTCATCATACACCCCCAGCAATTCATTGCTCCGCCCCTGCTCATCAAAGATCCTCTCCCAGGTATTCAACGGCTCCCAGATACAGGTCCCCTTCCCTCTCCCATCCGGGATGGAAAAAGCAATCTCATTCACCTCCTTTTTCAGCTGCGTGTATTCCACGATAATAATATCCTTTTTATAACTCTTTGCCAGGTCATTGACATTATAGGACAGATCAGCCAGGGTCCCATGCCATTTGGGATAATAGGACAACCCCACCACGTCGAACTTGACGCCCCGTCTCAACATATTATCCAGGAAAAAGTGGGACTCGTCATTCTGCCCGCCCAATGCGATATGCAGCATAACAGGACATTCCGCATCCACGGCCTTGACTCCCCGTATCCCCGCCCGTACCAGCGCGGCCAGGCTGTCGGGACTGCTGATGCTCCCTTCGGGCCAGATCATCCCATGATTGATCTCATTGCCTACCTGCACCATGTCGGGAGAAGCGCCCTGGTCCTTCAATGCCTTCAGGACCCGCACGGTAAATGCATACACCGAATCCTGCAAGGCGGAAAAGTTAGCCCCCTTCCATGCCTCGGGCTTATACTGCTTACCCGGGTCGGCCCAGTAATCGCTGTAATGGAAGTCCAGCAGGAACTGCATCCCAGCCCCCTTGATCCGCCGGGCCATCTGTAGGGTATGCGCCAGATCACAAAATCCACGTCCGGGCGAATAGCCGCTGTCACGCGCGGGCTCGTTGAAGATCCGCAGCCGGATGTAATTGAAGCCATGATCCTTCAATATCTGCAACGCATCCTTTTGTACTCCCTTGTCGGAGAATTTTATACCCTTATCCTCCAGCTCGGGCAGGAAGGAAATGTCCGCTCCCAGCATCTTCCCAATTGGTCGGACATGTCCCGTGTCGGACATGCTCACCACATTCGTTGTAGTAGGTCTTACCAAATAAATATCTGTCGAACCAGGACGAAGTCCTGCCGCAGAAGCTTCAAAGAACACTCTATCCGGGCTCACCCCGGCGGCAATGATCACCTGACACTTCCCATTAAACAAATGCCGCTGCCATTTCCCCTCTTCACACTTGTCGGGCTCATGACTGCTGGGATCCCCATTACCAACCCCCAGGATCTTCATCCCACCCCGTACAGTAAATTGTATAAGGTCGCCAGCATCGGGCACCTCACGGCCCTGTTTATCCACCACGCTGATATTGATCACAGACGCATCCTTCCCATCAGCCAGCATCGTCGTCCGATAAGGCGTCACCACCACTTCATATGGAGTGCCGGTCGTCTCCACCACTGCGGTCAGCTTCCGGCCATTGCGATAACCTATCGCCTCCAGCCTGCCGGGCGCATACGCCACATTCCATTCCAGGTGCTTATTCCGCGGCATGATCTTTTCTCCCAGGCTCCTGCCATTGAGAAAGAGCGTCACCTTCTCCGCATTGCTGTTCACCCATACGGAAATATTCCTGCCCTCCCTGCCCTTCCAGTTCCAGTGAGGAGAGATATGCAGCACATCCTTGTCTGTCCACCAGGATTGATAATAGTAAAAAAGGTTTTTGGGGAATCCGCACATATCCATCACCCCAAAATGAGAATTGATATTGGGCCATTGATAAGGTGTCGGCTCACCGCGATAGTCAAAGCCTGTCCAGATAAACCCGCCCATCCACCAGGGCCGGTCTGCCGCCAATGTCCACCACTGTTCCGCCGTATTGGCCCACCAGGGAGCGATAAGGTCCTCATCCGGCAGATAGCCGGCCACGCTGTCCTTTGCATAGATGCCGCGGGTGGTGACGGTGCTGCCCATCTCGGTACCCAGTATGGGTTGTGTGGGATGATCTTTATGATAAGGATCTACTCCAAAGATGCGATAATTGAAACCACGGACGGGGACGACCTCGTTGACCCCTGTGTATACATTCGCCAGATCAGCCCCATACGTAGACAATCGGGTAGGATCCCACTCCTGCTGACGCGCTATCAGCGTCTGCGCGATACGACGCCCCAATGGATTCGTTTGTATATGAGCTTCCTCATTGCCGATGCTCCAAAGGAATACGGAAGCCCTGCTCCTGTCCCGGAATATCAATCGGCGGAACTGGTCGAGGTATTCGGGACTGCTGTTGAGCAGTCTGTTCTCATCCAATACCAGCATCCCCAGGCTGTCACAGGCATCCAGCAATTCGGGAGCGGGGGGATTATGACTGGTGCGAAAGGAATTCGCCCCCATCTCTTTCAACAGCCGTATCCGGTGATAGTACAAATAGTCGGGCAGGGCGCAGCCTACTCCTGCATGATCCTGGTGCGCATTGACACCTTTGATCTTGGTGTAAACGCCATTGACATATAGCCCGGATGAATCTATCCGGATGGTCCGGATACCTATTCTCAGCTTCTCCGCGTCGATGATCTTGCCGCCCGCATGTACTACGGCCACAGCCCTGTACAGGTAAGGCGCATCTGTAGACCATAGCAGCGGATGCGACACGATGATATCCTGGCGTACCGTTCCTTCCCCATTAGCCGCCACGGACACAGAAGAAGTAACGGCCTCGCCCATTTGCCGGCCGTCCCGATCCGTAATATAGCTGGTTACCTCTGCCTTGCCCGCCAGCGGCGCATTGTTCTGCACGGTGGTCTCCACGGTCACGGTGGCCGCATCCTTGCCTACCACAGAATGGGCAAATACCCCGTCCTGCGCTATATGCAAATTCTCATAGGAGTCCAGCCATACATGCCGGTAGATGCCGGCTCCTTCATAATACCAGCCTTCGTATTGCGAAGCATCAACCCGCACGGCCAGTACATTTTCCCTGTCGTATCTTATGTAATCGGTAATGTCGAACTCAAACCCGCTGTAGCCGCTGATATTGTTGCCGAGATAAAAACCGTTGATAAAGACTTTACAATCCCGGAAGACACCGTCAAATCGTACTACCCACCGTCTGCCGCTGTCGGCCGCGGTGAGGGCAAAATGTTTCCGGTACCACCCGATGCTGGTACGGGGGAAGAGACCTCCTACGGGTTTATAGCCATGCGCCATAACATCGGAGTCAGGTGAATTGGCAAAAGGCAGCTCCACGGCCCAGTCATGAGGCAGCTGCAGGGTCCGCCAGCCGCTGTCGGAGAAGTCAGGAGCGATAGCCGTTCCAGCCGCCTTGCCGGACTTGGCAAAGATGGATACCAGCGAGAAATTAAAATCGCGGGCAGGATCAGCCGCATCGCCAAAATGGAATTTCCATCCATCGTCGATGGATTGCCGCTGACGCAACGAACCTTCTACCGCCGCCATCGTCAGCCCCCTCGCTCCCGCTAAAGTATGCAGGTTCATCACATGCTCAGAGTTACCTGGTTGCGCATAGATTTGTACCGCCATCATCAGCACCCCCGCAATAAGACCATAGATTTTCAAAAGACTTAAATTTATTAATGAGAAAATGCATTCATAGCGGCCGTAGGCTTGCCTCCATCGTCAAAAGCTCCCAGCTTATATCCCTGCCAGCTATTATAGGACTCCGGTTCCCAGTAAAAGACACCTAATCCGGAAACGGTTTTCGTCTTACTAATAATATCACTCAGAAAAGACTGGCAAACCGCCGCCTGATCCGCCGGCATGCCTACCTCACAGATCATTACTGATTTATTATATCGCGCGATCATATCTTTCATATTAGAAAGACAATTATCATTATAAGACTGCCAACCCGACACCGGCGGATACAGGGACATACCAATGATATCCCAATTGGCGCCGTTTGACTTCAATCCATCGAAGATCCACCGGTACAGGCTATTATCATAGCCATTGGCGATATGCACGATGACCTTGATAGAGTCGTTGATGGATTTGACAGCGCTATAGCCCGCATTGACCATAGCGGCAAAGGCGGCCATATGTTTGGAAGCCTGCCCATCCGGCCAGAGCATGCCATCGCTGGTCTCATTACCCACCTGCACCCAGCTGGGCGCCACACCGGCGGTACGCAGCGTATCCAGGACGGAAAAAGTATAATCATGCACCTTTTGCACCAGTGCAGCGCTATCCAGCGAAGCCCATGCAGCCGGCTTTGTCTGCTGACCGGGATCAGCCCATGTATCGCTGTAGTGCAGGTCGATCATAAGGCGCATCCCAAGCTGCTTGACACGTTTGGCCTTTGCCACCACATCAGCGTTGCTGTTCCATCCACCGGCAGGATCCACCCACACCCGCAAACGAATAGCATTGATACCCAGGCTCTGCATCAGCTGTATACAATCCATGGCAGTGCCGGACGAATTATAAAACTTTAAACCCTGGGACTCCATCTGTGTCAGCCAGCTGATATCCGCACCCTTTATAATAGGTGTGTCGGTGACAGGAGGAGTTACAACAGCACCCCCCGAATTTTTTCCACATGCCGCCAACGCCATGACCATACAGCCCCACACGAATATCTTCATAGAGATGTTTATTTTGCCGAAAACGTATAATTACCCGCAGCCTGGCTCAGATCCAGCGTTATTGTGAACGTACCGGTCTTGGCCGCGATAATATTCCCGCCGCCAAATATCAGGTTGCTTTTGCTATCCCATCCTAGCTCAGCTGTCCAATTGCCATTGCCTTCGAATTTGAACTTGTCACCGGCCGTCATGCTCACGCCCGTAGCCGTCCACAGGTTGGTGCCGGCATCAAAGCTCATCGGTGTCGCAGAAAGACTCCAGCCATTAAAATCCCCTGCTATCCGAAAAGACTCGGCATCGTACGATATCGTCAGATCCTTTGTATCTGCTACCACACGGCAATACCCGGGACCGCCGAACCAAAGGTTACCGGCCGAACCGCTGCCGCTCATAGTAGTACCGCTGCTACCCCAACCATAATTAGTGCCATTCCAGTCCAGCTGCGTACATAATTTAAAGTTATTACCTGCATTGGGAAAATTTACATACCCCTCGTAGCTGCCATCACTCTTCACCGAAGCCAGGATCCAACCGGGCTGATCCTTTTGCGTCCAGCTGGGGTTCAGGAAATCACCCGCCACATACAATTTAGGATAAATAAGCACCACATGATAGGGGGTTACGGTAATGGGCAGATCGCTAAAGATAGATGACACGGTGGAAGCGGCGCCTGTGCTCTGGTTGACGTCTGCCTTCAATCGTACCACGACGGTACTGGCCACACCGGGATCAAGCCCCAGCTGGTTCAGCAAATGGTTAAAGTCCGTGCCCAGCCAGGACTTGCTAAGGCTATCGGTGGCAATGGTCACTTTCATCGCATTGGCCCAGCCGGTGGCTCCGCTGGTGTCGGAAGGGACATCGAAGAGCAGGGTATAGGTGACGGCGGCAGGGAAGCCGTAGTCGGTGGCCTCCCAGCTGAACTTCGTCACTACAGCAGAATCATTGGCAGACGACAGCACGATCTGGCTAGAGGAAGTAGCAAACCCCTTGGGAGAAGCCGGCGCCTGTAATACCGCCCGCGCCTCGTCTTTTTTACAGGAGGCGAAGAGCAGGCTCGACGCCAGTATAAGTAAGAATAATTTTTTCATGGCTTAATAACCGTTGTTTTGTTTCAGATTAGGATTCGAAGAAAGGTCGGTGCTGGGTATGGGAAAAATATTATACTTGTCCGCGACAGCCGTCCCTCCTTCCACACCACCCTTCCAGGCCCAGAGATAGGAGGCGGTGGTAAACTTCTTATACCGGACAAGATCGGTACGACGGCAGCACTCATAATACAATTCACGTCCACGCTCATCCAGGATGAAGTCGGTGGTCAGCTCACCGCTGGTGATATCTCCCGACGCCCCACCATAAGCCCGCTCGCGCAGCTTGTTGATATATAGTAAGGCTGTCCCCGCATCGCCCCCAGTGCCGCCTCTCAGCACGGACTCGGCATAGATAAGATAGATCTCGCCCAGCCGGAACAGCGGGAAGTCGATGTCCGAAAAATCTTTTTTGGAATCCTGGTGCGCGGGTGCGGTCGTATCCCGGGTCCAGTTCCTGAACTTGAAAGTAGACAGTCCATTCGACGCGGTATACAGGTCCTTCATCTGCAATGTCTGCGTGGAATCCCAGAACTGCGCCCGGACATCGGTATTGCCGCTGTGATCGGGGAATAGCGCGATAAAGTTCTGTGTGCAGCGCAGGCCGGACCAGCTGCCGCTGGAATTGGAAAGATAGGCAGGCACATTGGCAGGCCCATGCACGAGATAGGTAGTGCCTCCGTAGTTCTGCGTATACAGGGCATCGTAATTGATGGTAAGGATGAACTCGTCCGTATTCAGGTTGTTGTCGGCCAGCATCAGCTCCCTATAGTTGCCGTGAAGCGCATATCCTGCCTGTATGATCTTATTGCAATAAGTGATGGCATCGGTATAATGCGCCGTGCCCGTATATACTTCCGCATTCAGGTACATTCGCGCCAGGAGGGCCCAGGCAGCAGCCTGGTCGGCACGTCCATATTGGTTCTTTCGCGCCTGTACCAGGTCCCCGTCGATGGCCTTCAGCTCCGACTCAACATACTTGAAGAGATCGCTACGGCTGATCTGTTTAGGGATAAAAGCGCCTACGGGGTCGGTCTCGGTAGCAAAAGGCGGATTGGCAAAAAGATCCATCAGCACCCAGTATTGATAGGCGCGGAGGAATCGGGCTTCTGCCCTGTAGTTACGAATGCTGTCGGCGCTTGCTCCCGTGATCCCGCGGGAAGAAAGGTTTGCATCCGAGGACTGCCGGATGAACTCATTACACAGTGTGATCTGGAAGAAGCTCCGGTAGTACAATCCATCCACGATGGGGTTGATGGACGACCAGCTCATCTCATGCAGTCCCTGTATACCGGCATCGTTCTGCCATGTCCAGGCTGCCTCATCTGTAGTCAGCTCCTGCAGATTGAAATAGAGCCGGAGGAAATCCGAGTTGCCCTCGTCGGAAATGATCTGTGTTGGAATATCGGGGCTGCCAGTACCACCCGTATTGCCCGTAAGAGCAAAGGCGGCATACATCTTGGCAAGGCCCTGTTTATAACCCAGCGGTGTGCTGTATGCCTGCGTGGCGGTGGTGGCGTTGTTTGGCGTCTGGTTCAGATCTTTGGTGCAGGACGCCAGCATCAGCAACACACCCAGTGAAAAAATATAGTAAGCTCTCATAATAATTAAATTTTAAAAGTCCATGCTTGCTCCAAGCGAATAGGTTCTTGGCCGGGGATAAATATTGTTGTCGATGCCAGGGTTATTGGATGTCCCAGCCCCGATCTCAGGATCGAGCCCGGAATACTTCGTA
>Ga0105237_10002329_pt1 | contig 23581 bp, 20 predicted proteins | sample KBSC24metaG_FD_81520 | JGI IMG/M metagenome (GOLD analysis project Ga0105237, IMG submission 81520) | Corn rhizosphere microbial communities from Kellogg Biological Station, Michigan, USA - KBS C2-4 metaG | ecosystem: Host-associated > Plants > Roots > Rhizosphere > Soil | place: Michigan, USA...
AAAGATTAACAGCATCAGCGACTACAATTTGCAAACGTTCACCTATGAATATGCAACCGTTGAGACAGACGTTAAACCTGTAAAAGGGAACGTGTTGTTTGCTATTGATAAACCATTCATTGACTCCCCCGGGAAACCTCCCAATTTCATCAGCTAAAGCTGCTTTTTAAACACATTTTGCGATGCCTTACCGATTAGGGCTTTAATCTGTTTGTTTGCGCTATTGAAGAACTGTCAATCGTACATTACGCTAAATATGTTTTTTAGATCGCCAAACAGGTAACAAAACTTCCAGCAGCTTCTCTCTTAAACTAATGTCGGCTTATTGTTCCCGGGCATTTTAACTGTGTATTTACTTTTTAACCTTTTATATTTTAACTAACACCATGATTAAATCTTTACGCTCGTATTTATGCCGGGCAGGTTTGATGGCATGTGGTTTCTTTCTCATTGCAGAAACAGCCAATGCCCAAACAGATGCCGATGCCCTAATGATCCCTAAAAATTACTTCTGTACCGGTGTGATGTACTCACACAGCAGTTGGAAGGACTACTGGGAGGGTACCTTTAAACGCAACAACGGCAATATCGGCACGTTGTCGTCAAACTCGTTTACCTATATAGGTAACTACGGTATTACCAACAAACTGGATGTAATAGCCATGGCGCCTTACGTTAAAACCAATGCCTCGGCAGGAACGCTGAAAGGACAAAGCGGCTTGCAGGACTTAACCGTCGCCTTAAAATACATGGCCCTTAACACTGAATTGGGTAAAGGTATTTTCAGCGCGCATGCTATAGCAGAAGGCTCTATTCCGTTATCAAATTACGAAAATGACTTTTTACCGGTTTCTATCGGCTTACATTCAAAAACTGTATCTCTCCGCGGGCTCTTAAACTACCAGATGGGAAGATTCTTTGTGGCTGGTGCGGGGCAATATGTATGGCGTGCCAATACTTCTATAGACAGAGATGCATACTATACCGACCACCTGATTTATAGCCATGATGTGGAAATGCCAAATGTTTCGAACTTTTTAGGAAGTGTTGGCTACCGCAGCCTTAAGCTGAATGTGGAAGCAATTGTTACAAAAATGACTACACTGGGAGGCTTTGATATCCGCAAAAATGATATGCCTTTTGCCAGCAATAAAATGAATATGACTACCATTGGCGGCCTTGCTAAATACAGCTTCGACAAGCTTACCGGCTTTGAAGTTGTAGCAGGTGGCAATTATGTGGTTAGCGGCCGCAATGTTGGCCAGGCTACCAGCCTTTTTGCAACCGTATTATATGTTTTTGATTTTAACAAAAAGACCAAATAATAAAACCATGAAAAGACCGATACTTAATGTGATTCCGATGTTAGCTGTAGCAGCATCAGTTTTTTTAGGGGCTTGTCATAAAAATATAACCGACCGTACCCTGGTGTATCCTGCATTGGCGCCATCAAACATCGATATCAACGCCGATACCTGGAAACCTGTTTTAGTTAAAGACTTTTCTGTATTTAACGTTGCTGCCCCCGATGCAACTAATTCCCCGGCTTATGTTGCTGATCTTAACGAAATAAAAGGCTACCAGGGTAAATTGACCGATGACCAAAAATCTATAATCAAATACTGGAGCGCGGGCGCAGTATTAAGGTGGAACGAAATTTTGCGTGATTTGGTAGCAAAGCACAACGTGCCTCCTTACCAGAACGCAGACGGAACTTATCCGGCGCCAAGCGCGGCGAATCCGTTTGCATACCCGATATTCCCTTTTGCCAACCCGCCTTACGCGGCACGTGCTTACGCGTATGTAAGCGCTGCTCAGTATGATGCATTGGTAACTGCGTATCACTTTAAAAATATGTATAACCGCACAGCGCCTTACAATTTTGATGCATCGATAAAGCCATCGATACCAAAATCGGCTCTGCCATCATATCCGAGCGAGGATGCGGTTGTTGCGGGTGCCTCGGTTGAGATAATGAAATTGTTATTTCCTGCTGATATTGCCTATATAGAGCAAAAAGCAGCTGAACAAATGCAGTACCGCATAATGGCGGGCGCCAATACCCGTGGTGAGCTAACCGCAGGGCAAACGCTCGGCACACAAATAGCAGATTTGTTTGCTGCCCGTGCCCGCGGCGACCGTGCCGGTAAAGCCATAGGTACACCTGCTGATTGGTTGCAATTACAAACCAAAACCACAGCCCGCGGCGAGACTTATTGGATTAGCCAGGAATCGCCAAAACGCCCGCCGATGCTGCCATTATTTGGCAAGGTATTGCCATTCCTCTTTGATACCCTCACTGTGGCTGCTATACGCCCTGCGCCACCGTATGCAACAAACTCGGCTGAATTTAAAAAGGAAACGGACGAAGTATTATCTTTTAGCAACAACCCAACCCGTGAGCACCAGGCGATAGTAGAATTCTGGGCTGATGGTGTGGCAACTTTTACACCTATAGGTCATTGGAATTCTATTGCGGCCGATGAATTTGTAAAACAAAGCTACAGCGAAGTACGCTGGGCACGCAATTTTGCCCTACTTAACATGGCTGAAATGGACGCTGCCATAGTATGCTGGGACACTAAATATTTTTACTTTAACCAGCGCCCAACCCAGGCAAACCCTAAAGTTAAAACACTTACCGGCTTACCAAACTTCCCGGCTTATACATCAGGCCACTCCAACTTTAGCGGTGCAGCTGCCACTGTGCTTAACTATTTGCTGCCCGACAGGGGAACCAAGTTTACTGACCTAGCCAACCAAGCATCAATGTCGAGGTTGTATGGTGGCATACATTACCGCTCGGATATAGAGGTTGGTATGCAAACCGGCATTAAAGTAGGTCAATATGCCGTACAAAGGGGCAAAACTGACGGAGCAGGAAATTAACAATTGCTGAAATTAACTATTAACACAAAATACCCTATTAAAACAGAACCAAATTCATTATGAAAAGAACTTTTAAAACAATTTTTGCAGTAATAATAATTTTAGCCGCAACAAAAGCAACTACGTTTGCCCAAGGTTGCGTTGCCATCAGGAGTACCGGTGGCATCTGCACCATGGCAGAACATCCCGACAGCGTAAATGGCAATGGCTACTGGTTGTTTAACAGTAATAGCCGCTATTACAGATCGTTTAGGCATTATGTCGGTAAGGATGAGCAGAAACAACGCATTGCTATGCACAACAATGTTATTAATAAGGTGTACACCCAGGATCTTGCCATTACGCGCGTTATTAATAACCGCTGGTCGGTTGGGGTTACACTGCCATTTGCCGATAACAGCCGCTCGCAGGTAAGCAGTGGCATAAGGTATACCACCCACTCGTTCGGCATTGGCGATATACACGCAGCAGCTTACTATTGGCTGTTTGACCCTGCAAAAGCAACCAATGGAAATATCCAGGTTGGCTTAGGTATTAAATTTGCAACCGGGGCTTACAATTACCAGGACTACTTCCTTAACGGGGCTACAGGTGCGCGCACGCTCGGCGCAGTGGACCAATCAATACAGTTAGGCGATGGCGGCACCGGTATAACTGCAGAATTAAACGCCTACTATAACCTCTCGCACTCATTTGGATTTTATGGTAACTTCTATTACCTGGCCAGCCCGCGCGATGTTAACGGCGTTCCACGCTCAACCAATACACCAAGCGCCACTACGGTTGCCGCTACCGGCGATGTGTTAAGCGTGCCCGACCAGATGCTGATCAGGTTCGGCGCCAGCCTGGCAGTTAACAAACTCGACTTCTCATTGGGTCTTCGCGACGACTGTCTTCCGGTTCGGGATATCATCGGCGGCAGCGACGGCTTCAGAAGGCCGGGCTATATTGTGAGCGCTGAACCGGGCGTTACCTGGCGCGCCGGCAAAAACTTCTCGTTGTATGGTTATGTGCCAATCGCGCTTGTTCGCGACCGTACGCAAAGCGTGCCTGATATCAGGACAACTGCCATAACCGGCACTTATGCTCATGGTGACGCAGCTTTTGCAGATTACGTCATCAACATTGGAATGACCTTTAAATTTTGATAGAACAATAGAAAAGTTGATTATTTGATTTATTAAGCCGGGCGTGAGATACCCGGCTTTTTATTTATGTTTGTTTTCAATTATTACCTATCAAAAAATGAATACAGCTGAACAGAACTTTGCGGCGCTGGGCCTGAACCTCCCGCCGGCACCAAAACCTCTCGGAGTTTACAAACCATGCCTTATCGATGGCAAATATTTATACCTGTCGGGCCACGGCACCGTTCAGGATGATGGTAGTCTTATCATCGGACGTGTTGGAACAGACTTTACCCTGGAAGAAGGCAAGCTTGCCGCGCGGCAGGTAGGCCTTGCAATGCTGGCTACTATAAAAGCAAATATCGGCAGCCTTGACAAGGTTAAGCGCGTGATAAAAGTATTGGGCATGGTTAATTGCACGACCGATTTTGGGCGTCATCCGTTCATTATTAACGGCTGCAGCGAATTGTTTGCCAAGGTTTGGGGCGAGGAAAATGGTATCGGCGTACGCAGCGCAGTAGGCATGGGCTCGTTGCCGGATAATATTCCCGTGGAGATAGAAGCACTTTTTGAACTTCACTAAGTCCGAAGTCTTGAGTCGATAGTCCTGAGTCGTTAACTGAGGCTAGGTTGTCGACTAAGTACTTATGACTAAATACTTTAGACTGAGAATGGACTGGTATCATATAAAAAACATCGACCAATTAGATACACCTGCATTGGTTGTGTATCCTGAACGGGTAAAGCAAAATATTGCAACTGCAATCAGTATTGTGGTCGATGTTGCCCGTTTGCGGCCACATGTTAAGACACATAAATGCATAGAGGTTACCCAATTGATGCTTGAGGCGGGTATCACCAAATTTAAATGTGCCACTATAGCCGAGGCGGAGATGCTTTGCATGTGCAAGTGCTCTGATGTTTTGCTGGCTTATCAGCCAATAGGCCCAAAGTTGCAGCGGTTTATTAAATTGATAGAAACCTATCCCGATACTCAACTTTCCTGCCTGGTTGATAATTTAATAGCCGCTCAGGAAATATCAGGAGAAGCAATCAAAAATAATATTGTTGTTCCTGTTTATATTGATTTGAATGTCGGCCAAAATCGTACGGGTATAAAACCGGATGATAGAGCATTGGCGTTTTACTACGAGTGCAAGCAGTTGGCAGGAATTGAAACTATTGGCCTGCATGCGTATGACGGCCACATTCACGCCCCGGATTTGACCATCCGTACTTTAGAAAGCGATGGGGCTTTCGAAATGACGAAAGCCTTAAAGGATAAGATTGATAAGGAAAGCGGCGCAGACCTTATTATTATAGAAGGAGGCTCGCCTACGTTTCCGATACATGCAAAGCGGGAAGGAGTGGAGTGCAGTCCGGGTACATTTGTGTATTGGGACAAGGGCTATAGCAGCTTTACAGAGCAGCCATTTTTGCCGGCTGCATTGGTAGTTACCCGCGTTATATCACAACCCGATACAACCAAGCTTTGTCTTGACCTTGGCCACAAATCCATAGCCGCCGAACGGGAACTAAAAACGCGCGTTTTTTTGATGGATGCCCCGGGGTTGGAAGCCATCAGCCAGAGTGAAGAGCACCTGGTGGTTGAGGCAGGCGAGGGGCACAACTACAAAGAAGGCGACGTGATTTACGGCATGCCTTACCACGTTTGCCCGACCGTAGCACTTTATGAGCGGGCTATTACGATTGAAAATAACCATGTTTCAGGCGAATGGAAAAACATCGCCCGCGACCGGAAAATAAATATATAATAACTGTAGAGACACAATACTTATGTCTCCGACCATGCACATAACCGCCATAATTAAAAAAAGATACACAAGTATTGTGTATCTACGGGAAAAAGAATATGTTCACTATCGACGCCCACTTAGACCTCAGCATGAACGCGCTGGAATGGAATCGCGACCTGCGGAAACCCATCCGCGAAATAAACGCCCGTGAAGCCGGCTTAACTGATAAGCCCGACCGTGGAAAAGGCGTAGTTTCGTTACCTGAGTTGCGTAAGGGAAATATCGGCCTGGTGGTTGCCACGCAGATAGCACGTTTTGTTGCGCCGGATAACCCGCTGCCGGGCTGGCATTCACCCGAACAGGCCTGGGCACAAACGCAGGGACAGGTTGCCTGGTATAAGGCTATGGAAGATGCAGGCGAGATGGTACAGGTAAGGGATTTAGCAGGTTTGGAACAACACCTCGCGCTTTGGAATGATGGAACGCCTAATGAAAATAAGCCGGTAGGATATATCCTGAGCTTAGAGGGTGCAGACTCTATAGTTACTATTGGTCATTTGGAGCGCGCTTATAACTATGGATTACGTGCTGTAGGGTCGGCACACTATGGCCCTGGCCGCTATGCGCAAGGCACGGATGCAACCGGTTTTATAGGTAAGCCCGGACATGAGTTATTAAAAGAGATGGAGCGACTAAATATTATTCTGGATGCTACCCATCTGTGCGATGATAGTTTTTGGGAAGCGCTGGACCATTTTAACGGTAATGTTTGGGCCAGCCACAACAATTGCCGTGCGTTGGTAAACCATAACCGCCAATTCAGCGATGAGCAGGTAAAAGAATTGGTAAATCGGGGTGCAGTTATAGGCGGGGCGCTTGATGCCTGGATGATGGTACCGGGATGGGTGAGAGGACAATCGGATCCCAAAGCCATGAACTGCAACCTGGAAGTTATGATAGACCATCTCGACCACATTTGCCAGATTGCGGGTAACGCAAATCACATCGGCATCGGCTCAGACCTTGACGGCGCTTTCGGCCGTGAACAATGCCCTTACGATTTGGAAACTATCGCCGACCTGCAAAAAATACCGGCCATGCTTAAAAAACGAGGCTACACTGATACAGATATTGAAAACGTAATGCACGGGAATTGGTTAAGGTTTCTGCGCAAAGCTTTTCTGTGATTTCACCGATTGGAGAATGATTTCACCGATAAGAAACAAGATATTTGGAGAAAAATACAGTCGAATAAAAATTTGATTCATGCATTTATTTTTTCAATCTGTGAAATCAATTTTTCAAATCACTGTAATCCCAAAACAAAAAATCGGTGAAATCATCCCCCAATCGGTGAAATCCCCAAAAGAAATAATATGAATGCCGAGCAGCTAAGATTACAAGATTCCGCCTGGAAAAAATGGGGGCCTTATGTAAGTGACCGCCAATGGGGAACCGTGCGCGAAGATTACAGCGCTAATGGCGATGCATGGAACTACATCACCCACGACGTGGCGCGGAGCAAGGCCTATCGGTGGGGCGAGGAAGGTATCGGCGGTATTTGCGATAATGAGCAGTTGTTGTGCTTTGCCGTGGCATTTTGGAATAAGAAAGACCCGATTATTAAAGAGCGGTATTTTGGCCTCAGCAATCCCGAAGGCAATCATGGGGAGGATGTGAAGGAACTGTATTATTATCTTGATAATACCCCTACGCATTCGTACCAGAAAATGCTGTATAAATACCCGCAGCGCGAATACCCGTACGCCTGGTTGGTTAACGAAAATAAGGCCCGCGGCCGCTATCAGCCTGAATTTGAGCTGATAGACACCGGCATATTCGATAAAGATGAGTACTTCGATATATTTATAGAGTACGCCAAAAACTCCCCGCAGGATATCCTTATTAAAATAACTGTACATAATCGCGGCGATCAGGACGCGGTTCTGAATGTGCTGCCTACAATATGGTTCCGCAATACATGGGCCTGGGGGTATGATAATTATACCCCGGAGTTAACCGCCGATTCGCACGGTGTCATCGAGGTTTATCATGAACAGCTCGGGCAATTATGGCTGAATGCTGAGGGAGAACCGGAATTGCTGTTTTGCGATAATGAAACCAATGCACAAAGATTATATGGCGCTGATGATAGTCATAAATATCATAAAGACGGCATAAACGATTATGTAGTGCACGGCGCCAACACCATCAATCCCAAACAAACCGGTACAAAGGCTGCGGTCAATTTTGATGTAAATGTGCCGGCCAAACAAAGCGTTACGCTGCGCCTGCGTCTTTCGGCAGATGCAAGCAACGGTTTTGATGATTTTGATAAGCTATTCAACACACGTAAATCCGAAGCCGATGAATTTTATAATGGGATAAGCCAGGCCGGTGGCGACCCGAATAAAGCGTTGGTTGAGCGACAGGGCCTGGCAGGCATGTTATGGAACAAGCAGTTTTATTATTATGATATCAACCATTGGTTGCATGGCGACCCCTCGCAACCTACTCCTCCTAAAGAACGGCTAAACGCCCGAAACGGTAAATGGACACATTTTAATTGCCGGGATATTATTTCCATGCCCGATAAGTGGGAATATCCCTGGTTTGCCGCGTGGGACCTTGCATTTCATTGCATCCCGCTGGCTAAAGTGGATATGACTTTCGCCAAAAGTCAGTTAACGCTGCTGATAAGGGATTGGTATATGCATCCCAACGGACAATTGCCCGCTTATGAATGGGACTTTAATGATACCAACCCGCCGGTTCATGCCATGGTTACCTGGAAGATTTACCAGCAGGATAAAGCAACAACCGGTAAAGGTGATACTTATTTCCTCGAGAGGATTTTTCATAAGCTGATGCTGAATTTTACCTGGTGGGTAAACCGTAAAGACCAGTCGGGGAATAATATTTTTGAGGGCGGTTTTTTAGGACTGGATAACATCGGCGTTTTTGACCGGAACGCCCGACTGCCTATGGGGGAACACCTGGAACAGGCTGATGGTACGAGCTGGATGGCTATCTATTCGCTTAATTTGCTGCGGATAGCTACTGAGCTGGCCGAAACTAATAATGCTTACCGTGATATCGCCAGTAAGTTCTTCGAGCATTTTATTTATATCGCCGGCGCTATTTCAAACATTGGCGAGAATAACGAAGGCCTTTGGGATGATGCTGACGGCTTTTTTTACGACCAGTTGCGCCTGCCTGATAACAGCAGCCAAAAGATGCGGGTGAGGAGCGTTGTTGGGCTTATACCGCTGATAGCTGCGGAAGTATTGAGCGAGGATGATATCACCAACAATGCGATATTCAGCAACCGCATGAAATGGTTTGCCGAAAACAGGCCGGACCTGGCTGCGCTGGTTTCCCGCTGGAATGAAACCAAAACGCCGGGATTTCACCTGGTGAGCTTATTGCGCGGTTACAGGATGAAATCGCTGTTGAAATACCTGCTTGATGAGAATGAATTTTTGAGCGATTATGGCATCCGATCGGTATCGAGGTATCATTTAAATAATCCTTACCAGGTGAATATCGACGGAATGCAATTTAGCATACAATATACGCCGGCAGAAAGCGACAGCGGACTATTTGGCGGCAACAGTAACTGGCGCGGCCCGATATGGCTGCCGATAAACTACCTGCTGATTGAAAGCGTTTATAAATTCTATCGATTTTATGGTGATGACTTTAAAATAGAATGCCCTACAGGCTCGGGGAATTTTATGACACTTGAAGGCGTCGGCAATGAGCTTAGTCGGCGTTTGGCCCGTTTGTTTTTGCCTGATGAAAGCGGTCGGCGCGCTATATTCGGCAATAATAATAAACTTCAAACCGACCCTAACTTTAAAGATTACCTGCAATTTTACGAATATTTCGACGGGGACACAGGCCGCGGCATGGGGGCTTCGCATCAAACCGGGTGGACAGGGCTGATTACCGTTTCACTGCATTAATAAACGGGTTTTAATTGCCACCCCTGAATGGTTTACTTTCAAGCGCGTCCTGAACTGGCTGTGGCAGGGCGGAAAGCAGGTTGTAGCCGGTTGCGCTTTCAATACTTTTTACGGTGCACACATAATCCATCCAATTGTTGGAAACATTGTTATCGTTCGGCGTATCGATTGCAATTACCTGTGCATTTTCATCCACCCGGGAGAGGTCATCACCTCCCTCAGGAATAATTACCACTATTTTCCAGATATGTGCAGGCACATTAATGCGGCCATCATCAATATTCGTGGCAAAGCCATTGCGCCCGGTGCCACCGCTGCCGTAAGCGCCCATAATGATATAAACTTCGTTACCGCGTTTTACTTTATTGCGGCAATAGCTTTCCAAATGTTCCCAGGTATGCTGGTTATTGTTTGGAGCCTGCGGGATAATGTTATCCATTAAAAATGTAGACGAATTAGCATCGCTGGTGCTGGTGCGGTCGCCGCTGGGACAGTTGTGGCCTTTATCGAAACCGCTGCGTTTGTAGCTGTTGTTGTCTGCTTCGTACCAACCATCCGGCAAAGTTTCATCAGGCCGGAAATTATTCAAACGGTCGGTTTCGCCTAAATCAGTTGCACATAAATGCCAGCTTACCCAATTAGGCTCTGCCTTGTCCCTGTTATAGCTTTCTACATAATATTTATGGTCGATGAGATAGTTATCTGCATTAGCAGGATTTGCAGTAGCATTACTCGGGTTGCCAAGCAGCATATTGCCATTATCGTTTTGTTGTGGTTCGTGTTTCTGTTTACAACCAACAATAGTTAAAATGGTAACGGTTAAAAAGCTTAGTACAAGTGACTTAAAACGCATCTTCAATTAATAACGGAGTACGGCCGAAGATAAAAATATAAGCCTTAACCCATTAATTCTATTTCTCAACATTGACGTGCTTAAAACCAATCACCGCCCTCTATTCACCACTCATCAAAACTTAATGTGTATAAATGACACAATAAATTTCTTTATTCAATTTAATTGATTTAGATTTACGATACCACAGTAAAATAAACCAACTAAACTAAACAAATGAGCTACAACAGGCGTAAATTTCTGCAAAGTACCGGGGCGCTGGTGCTTGGCGGTTTGGCTTTATCAAGTAAGGCCGGTTCAATACTATCTAACTTCGCACCGCGTCCGGTAGGACTGCAGTTGTTTACATTTTTCGGAGTTATTGATGATGATGTAAAAGGCACCTTAACCAAAATTGCCGGCGTGGGCTACAAAGAGCTGGAATCAGCGTTCAGCAAAAAAGGCGGCTATTATGGCATGAAACCAAAAGATTTTAAAGCGATGGTAAACGACCTTGGCATGCAATGGAAATCGCATCACGTGCTTGGCGCACCGTTCAAACTGCCGAAGGGCGCTAAGATGCCTGCAGGAGCTGATGGCAAACCAATCGTAATCCCGCCCATGGCAAACCTGCGCGACAATATGCAGCAACTGGTTGACGAAGCGGCAGAAGGCGGCCTTAAATACCTGGTTTGTGCTAACGCCCCAACCGGCACGCTCGAGGAAATTAAGGAGACGCTTGTCACGCTTAACAAAACCGGCGAAGCTGCTAAAAAAGCAGGTCTGCAGTTTTGTTATCATAACCACGATATGGAGTTTAAAGCTGTAGACGGCAAGGTGCCTTATCACCTGCTGTTAACTGAAACAGACGCCAAAAATGTAAAAATGGAACTCGACCTTGCCTGGGCTATAAAAGGCGGTCAGAACCCCGTGCAAATGTTTAAAGACCACCCGGGGCGTTTCCCGCTATGGCATGTTAAAGACCTGGACGCATCACACAATACCATTTTACCTGCCGGCAGCGGAACCATCGATTTTAAACCGATTTTTGCAGCGGCAGCAACCTCGGGTATGCAGCACTTTTTTGTAGAGCATGATATGCCTAAGGATGCTATGGCCAGCATTAAAAGCAGCTATGGGTACATCACAAAAACATTAAAAGCCTAAGCTGCTTTAAAAGTGAAAGCCGCCATGTATTCCATGACGGCTTTCGCTTTTATATTATTACAACAATCGGTGTGCATCTGTTTACGATATGGGCGAGGGTTTTATTCTCATCCTGATAGTTTTTACCGTGTTTTTCAGCCACTGGTAAATAGTGGAATATTCCAGGTAATTCCTGATTGAATCGTCATTACGGATAGTAGTTACCAGGTCGCGCAACGTGCTCCTTAGTGGAGAGGTTTTACTCGTTGTGGTAACAATTTCCTCAAGTTGGTCAGCGTAAACCACAGCTTCATATTCATTATCAAAAATCAGCGCAGTTGCTCTTTTCTTTTCCTTAATACCTTTTGAGGGAATAGGCAGCTTGTAATTTTTAAAGTCGGCTGAAGTTAGCTTTGTGCTACCGGTTGGTGTAATGTTGATACGTAACATAGCATTTATTTTTTTAGTTCTTTTTACCTCGAATAGTCCTGAACAAACTCATCATTTCTGATGGATATTATTATATCGTTTATAGCCTGATATTGCGGCGTATTTTTATCATTTAACTGATTCGAAAGGTTTTCCAATTGCTCTGCATAAGAAATTGCATCTTCCTCATCCTCAAACTTTAATACAAGATAATTATCGCCCTCGACATCGGCGCCGCCTGACGGCGCCGGTATATTATAATCTTTAAACGCCGTGAACGTCAAAATTGTATTATCGACAGATTGAATAGTGATATTAAGCATAATTTACTGATAAATTAACAAGCCTTTTAATATCAGTTCAACACCGTAAAGTTAATGCTGTTTTAACAATTTTGCATTTAATTAATGTTAAATTTTATGCAATTATTACTTTGTTCACTTAACTATTACATAATACGTGCCATTTTGAAATAACGTTGTCTTTGAGTAACTTAAAGCGGAGATAAAAACATCTTTTTTAAACATGGCAACAACCCATACCGAACAGTTAAAAAAAGTTCTGAAACCCGTTCATCTTTGGGCTATTGCCGTAAGCCTGGTCATCTCGGGAGAGTATTTTGGCTGGAACCTGGGATGGGCGTCGGCAGGTACTACCGGGTTTCTCATAGCTTCTGGCGTAGTAACTATCATGTACGTTACTTTTATTTTTAGTTATACGGAACTTACCGCGGCTATTCCGCATGCGGGTGGCGCTTTTGCCTACGCATACCGGGCTATGGGGCCATTCGGCGGCTTATTTGCAGGATATGCAACGTTGATTGATTTTCTGTTTGCAACACCTGCTATTGCATTTGCGTTAGGCGCCTACCTCCATTTTTTGGAACCGGCTGTCCCGGTTTTGTACTCCGCGATATTTTTTAATATTGTTTTTATCGTTATAAATATCCTTGGTGTAAAGGAATCTGCCACATTTTCTTTAATCATTACTATACTGGCGGTTGCCGAGCTATTGGTTTTTATGGGAATAGTCGCGCCGCATTTTAAAGCTGATAATTTCTTCAGCCATTCAACGCCGCTTAGCTTGCCCGGCATTTTTGCATCGCTGCCTTATGCAGTTTGGTTTTATCTTGCAATAGAGGGTGTGGCTATGGTAGCAGAGGAAGTGAAAGATCCCAAACGCAATATCCCCAAAGGCTATATCTCGGGTTTGGCAACGCTGATATTACTCGCATTTGGCGTGATGATTTTTACCGGCGGCGTTACCGATTGGCGTAAACTTAGTAAACTGGACTATCCCTTGCCCGAAGCCATAAGTATAGTACTAGGCAAGGCCAGCAGCCTGACAAAAATATTCGCCAGCATCGGCTTATTCGGGTTGATAGCCTCTTTTCATGGTACTATACTGGCCTCATCCAGGCAAGTATTCGCCATGGCGAGGAGCGGTTACCTGCCTAAAGGATTGTCGACTGTGAATGGTAAATTTAAAACACCGCATTGGGCAATTATAATTGGCGGTTTTATCAGTGTGATTGCACTTTACACGGGCACTACCGATAAGATTGTTGTTATTTCGGTGATGGGTGCTATAACCATGTATATGCTGAGTATGTTGAGCCTTTTTATCCTGCGCAAAAAAGAACCCGCTTTGGAGCGACCGTTTACCGCGCCCTTTTACCCGGTTTTCCCATTCATTGCGTTATTGATATCAGCCATAACATTAATAACAATGATATATTTTTATCCATTACTTAGCCTGCTATTTTTTGGCGGCCTGGTAATCGCGTTGACAGTTTTTATAGCGATGGGTAAGCACAAAATCAAGCTCGTCGAAGAATTGATGGTTTCTCCTACATATAATTAACACTTAAAAATCCGTCGAAATCAGTAAAATTCATTAATCCCGGTTCAATCGTGTACAAGTATACCGTTCGTAACAAAACTTACAGCTTTCAGGATTTAAAAACCCTGATGGCGAAAGCATCCCCATATCGCACCGGTGATGTTTTGGCGGGAGTGTGCGCGGAAAGCTACGAGGAACGGGTTGCCGCACAGATTGCGCTGGCTGATGTTCCATTGAAGACCTTTTTAAACGAGGCAATTATTCCTTATGAAACAGACGAAGTTACGAGGCTGATTATAGATAGTCACGATACGGAGGCGTTTGCACCTGTCAGCAGCTTTACCATTGGAGAATTCCGGGATTGGCTGTTAGGTGATGAGGCTGATACTGCTATGTTAAAGTCGGTTGAAGGGGGCTTAACCCCTGAAATGGCTGCGGCGGTATCAAAGTTAATGCGTAACCAGGACCTTATCGCGGTAGCAAAAAAATGTGAGGTAATAACCAAATTCAGGAATACCATTGGTTTAAAGGGGCATTTCTCAACGCGCCTGCAACCCAATCATCCAACAGACGACCCAAAGGGTGTTGCAGCAAGTATTATCGATGGCTTGCTTTATGGCAGCGGCGATGCCTGTATAGGAATTAACCCGGCAACTGACAGTCCTGCGGCGGTTTTAAAGCTATTGACGCTGATTGATACGTTGCGGCAACAGTTTGACATTCCCACTCAATCATGCGTGTTAAGCCATATTACCACCACGTTAAATTTGGTTAACCAGGGGGCGCCGGTGGACCTTTGCTTTCAATCCATCGGCGGAACAGAGCAAACCAATAGCAGTTTTGGCGTAAACCTGGCATTGATAGATGAAGCTTATGCCGCCACACTTTCGCTTAACCGCGGAACGGCAGGGCAAAATGTGATGTATTTCGAAACGGGGCAGGGTAGCTCGCTATCGGCTAACGCTCACCATGGCGCGGACCAGCAAACCTGTGAGGCACGTGCATACGCAATAGCGCGCAGGTATAAACCGCTATTAGTAAATACAGTAGTCGGTTTCATCGGACCCGAGTATTTGTACGATGGCAAGCAGATTATCCGTGCAGCGCTTGAAGACCATTTTTGTGGAAAATTATTGGGCTTACCAATGGGTGTTGACGTATGCTATACCAACCATGCCGAAGCCGACCAGGATGACATGGACAACCTGCTGACTTTACTTGGCGTGGCGGGCTGTAATTTTATTATGGGGATACCCGGCTCTGATGATATCATGCTAAACTATCAATCCACATCGTTTCATGATGCGCTTTATCTAAGAAAGACCTTAGGTTTAAAACCTGCCCCGGAATTTGAGCAGTGGCTAATAAGGCAAGGTATAATGAACAGCGACGGAGATGTGCTTGCCATCAACCCATCGCATAGATTGTTAACCGGGATAATATGAGCAGCGAGTTACCCCACGAAACCAACCTGCTGGCTCAATTACGTGAGTTTACAACAGCCAGGATAGCAATCGGGCGTGCAGGCAATGCCATCCCTCTAAAACAATCGATGGCATTTAAGCTGGCACATGCACATGCGCGCGATGCGGTTTATTCGGCATTAGATATTGATAAGCTGTCGGATAAGTTGCAAGTGTTTAATTTACCATTGCTTCATTTGCACAGCCAGGCGGCTAATCGGCAAAAATATCTCAAGCGCCCGGATTTGGGCAGGCGATTGGATGATGATTGTAAAGATAAACTAACTGCGCATACCGGCGCTGATATTGTAATAATTATTGCTGATGGCCTCTCCGCAGAAGCGGTAAATGAAAATACAGTTGGTTTACTGAAAATCCTGGTTCCGAAATTAATTGCAGCAGATTTAAGTATCGGTTGTATATGCCTTGGTGAGCAGGCACGTGTTGCCATTGGGGATGATATAGCACACGGTTTGAATGCCCGCTTTTCGATAGTGCTGATAGGAGAGCGTCCCGGTTTAAGCGCTGCCGACAGTATGGGGGCATATTTGACCTATAAACCCAAACCCGGTCTTACCGATGAATCCCGGAATTGTGTGTCGAATATCCGCAAACATGGAATGAGCTATAAACAAGCGGCAGATAAGATTTTTTATCTGGTTAATGAGGCCTTTAAGCGGAAGCTATCTGGTGTGGCGCTAAAGGACAATGAAGGTTTGATAAATTATTAAGCGTCTTGTCAAAGCCCCTATTGGGAGCAAATATTAATTGAAAAACCACAACAAAAGATTTCCGCTCCGTAGGTGCGTAACAGTGTGTAAAGGTAACCGGATTAGGTAGCGTACCTACGGCACGCAAAAGCTTTTTGTTCGTTTTCTACCGATATTGGGCTCCTAATGGAACCATGCGTATTTCTTAAATAAACCCCGTTAAATAATTAACTTACACTTTCGCACCCAGCACGCTTCGCCACGCCCAGCGGGTTAAGCGATTAAATCCACCCCAGCCATCAACAAATTTAATAATATCGTTCAGGCAGGTTTCAGCGAACTTCGTCTTGAAATTTGCTGATGCAAGCTTGTAAGCTTCGCCGGGGTTTTCCAGGCCGATGCGTTCGTATATCTCTTTTTTAACATACATGGTACGCACAAAAAGTATGTTGAATAGTATTACATAACTGTAAAGCGTACGCTTGATATAGCTGGCTTTTGCCGCATAATCTTTCAGCAGGTTTTTAGTGAACAGAATATGCCGTCCTTCTTCTATGTTATGCAAATCGAACATCTTCTTCAACACTGGATAAATATTCGGTGACCGGCGGGCAAAGGTTCCGTAAACATCGGTAACCAGCTCGATGGATACGCTGCCCATAAAAAGATAATCGGCTGGCAGATATTTATTGCTGAATTCGCCGAAAAATTTATGCAGGCCACTTTGTTTTATCGGGCTACCACCCAGCTTAGTAATGGCTTGCCCGAACATTTCCTGGTGCCTGAATTCCTCGATTAACTCACGCAGCAAAAAGCGGTGCTCCACATTATCCATCGGCAAGGTTAGAATATGGCGGGTCATGAACAAGCAAAATAAGCATTCGCCCCAGGCATAGGATGCAATAACTTGCACCAGCTCATGCCGGCCAAGTTCCAGTTTTTGAGTGGGGGTGAGGGTGTTATAAATTGGAAGGCCATGCAGTGAAGTCAGCATTTCCGGCAGGAAAATATCTTCTGCAGCAGGCTCCAGTTGCCAGGGGATATATGTCTCCGGCATCAGCGGGTGTTCTTTGCTGATTTTTATCAGGCGCTCTACTTCTTTTACATCCATGCTTTTTTAGAATCAAGAGTCAAGAACCAAGAGTTCCCAAATTAGCCAACCTGCTATTATAGAAAGCGAGAGATTTGTCAACTTTTTAAAAGTTGACAAATCTAATTCCCACTTGGCAACAAACTGCCTGCCCAAAAGTTCTTGATTCATGGCTTTCGTCTATAAGGAATACTATTTTTCCCGGCATTAAGTTGCCTAAACAGCAAAAAGCTGCCCGATATCTTTAAACGACTTAAACTCGAGGGCATTGCCTGATGGATCGAGGAAGAAGAGGGTAGCTTGTTCACCAACCTGTCCTTTAAAGCGGATATATGGCTCAATAACAAACTTTATATTATGACTGCGTAAACGCTGCTCAAGCTCGTGCCAGGTATCCCACTCCAATACAACACCGAAATGCGGCACCGGCACATCATGGCCGTCGACCGGGTTGAAATGGTGGGCCGGTATCTCTGCCGGGCGAGGCTTCAGATGGATCACAAACTGGTGCCCGTAAAGATCGAAATCCGTCCAGTGGTCAGAACTGCGGCCTTCACCGCAGCCAAGCACTTCACGGTAAAACTTGCGGGCTTCTTCAAGGTCGTAAACGGGTACTGCTACGTGGAATGGAGTTATTTTCATGGTGAATGGTTGATTAAGTTGACTAAGTGAGTGTTTGTTTAGTGAATAAAGGTAAATAACATATAACCACTCACTTATTCAACCACCCACCGCTCACTACTTCACATTATACCTATACAGCTGCCTGCCTATATTGCCATCCTTATCAATGCCTTCAATTATTACACGGTAGGAGCCAACACCGTCGGCATTAAAATATTCCATCGCGGCACTGCCGGTGGCATCTGTTATCACATTAGGATTCCAGTAAATAGTGGTGCGTGTGTCTATGCGTCCTGGCTGCAGTCCACGCGGACCGCTATAACGCGGCAAATAGAATGACCGTTTTGCTGCATAGCCTTTCGGTGAAAAAGTAACTTCGCTTTTTGACGGTATCAATGCCCTTAACTCAGCGAGGCTGATTTTCTGGCCTTCCGGCGCTTTTTTCATGTTTACAACAATAGCACCATTACTGTTATAGCTATTATTTACCAGGCCCAACTCATCTTTTAAAAATATTTCAACCGACTCTACACCATCCGAACTCATGTTGGCAAGGTAGATAGGGTCTACGGGCATGCCTTTTACAAATATCTGTACAGGTGTTTTATTGCCTGCATTATAGTCGCGTGTTATATAGAAGTTATCATCGCGATACATCATTCCGATGGCGGCCACTTTTAAACACTCCAAAAGATTTGGGCAGCCCTGCAATTGGTTCTGATTAATCAAATGGTCAGGCTCTGAGCTCAAACTGGACAGGCTGCTGTAATCCTTATGGGTCACTTTGGGAACTATCCTGGTGTCTTTAATAGTAACCTCCTTTAGCACATTCGAATTTTCAAATTGAACCTTGCTGTTTTTAAGGTACGCACTAAGGGTGCTATCGATATTAACAATCGCGTCTGGCACACTCGGGTTTACAGTTAACTTTTGATACGGGTCGCCGTCTACGGTTAGAACCATGTCGGCTCCGTGGGGGTTATTGCGCGAGGTTACAAATACCTGTGTAGAGTCCTGGAATAAAAGGCCAGGGAATCTAAAACGGCCATCACCATCGGTAATTGTATTTGCCGAGTAGTTCCTGTCTTTAATTTGTAGGCGTACATTACCGCCCGGAATAGCCATGCCATTGGGTGCACGCAATGTACCGGTAAGTGTAATTGCCTGTTCCGGCAAGAAGCTTATCGGCGGATATTTATCCGTCATTATCCCATCGTATGAAAACCTGCGATAGCCCTGGGTCTGCAGTAATACGTCCAGGTCAGCCAGTTTTTTCTCGTCGGTATGATTGAAATAATAGTTAGGTTTTTCAATGTAGCCGGTTATATCCGATGTCAGCAGCAGGTAGCTGAGGATTGTAGTTTCAGCGTTTTCATCAAAAGGTACCTTAGCATCGTCAATTACAGTTAATGAAAAATTACCTTCCGCAGGTTTACCGTCATTTTTAGCGGTTATGTTTAACTTAACTTTTTGTCGCGTATCGTAAGTCGGATGGTCGCTGGCTATGGTCAGATTAAGCTGGTCGGGGTGTAATATAAAAGCAATCCGTTCGCTAAGCGGCTCGCCGTCATCAGCAAAAAGGGTAACCTGCACAATCCCTGTCGGAAATTTGTTTTTCGGCACAGTTGCTGTATAAACCTGGTTTTGAAGCTTGGTTTGGGCTGCAAAGCAAATAACCCCTGCAGATTTGGCTAAAATAAAAAATGTCTTTCCTTCGTTTTCCTTTACAAATGCTGCGTCTGATAAAAGGCGTATTTTTAGATTCTCTTTGTCGCTATTATCAATACTGATGGTAGTTGCGTCCGCCAATACCTTCGGCATGTCCGGTTTGCCGGTGGTACCATCGGCAAAGGTAACGCTGGCTGTATAGGTTTTACCGTCTTCCGGTGTCAGCTGGAAAAAGCCCATTCCCAGGTGAGACGATGTAAATTCTGCCACCACTTTACCTGTATTATCCGTAATATTACCCTTAACATCTATGCCGAGTCCATCAGGTTTAAGCGCTTTATAAGCAATTTTTGATGGGATTCCTGCAATCAACTGACCTCCTTCGGGAAAGAACTGCATATCATTGGGTTGGGCAACCGATTTTAGGGCAAATTTACTGGTGCCCTGTTTCCTGTCGCCCCGGTCGACAACCGTAATGAGCTGCGCCGAATCCAGCCCGATATTTTTTATATTGGCATAATCTATATTGATAAAACCCTCTTTGTCGGTTTCGCCTTTACCCTTGGCTATCTCATCATAGTCTTTCTCAATTGTCCAGCTTACGCGTTTACCAGCGTAAGGTTTACCTTCGTTGTCCTTATAATAAATACCGGCAGATATTTTTGTATACTTTGTTCCGGCGGTACGTTTTAAAGTAACCTGGGTGGATAGGTTGTTATTGATAGCATCGCCGATGGTAATGTTTTTATTGAAAAAGTATTGCGGCCCGGCGTTGTTCATCCAGTTGGTATAAGCTACAACCCGGTAATTACCTTTCTTAAAAGTGTACTGCGAAATAGGGATGTCGGCCCATGCAACGCTGTTTTTTACAGGGATTTTTAGCGATTGTATCAACGAGTCCTTCGCAGTCAGCAGATCGACGTAAATTATTTTGCTGATGCCGGACGGCAGGTGCATATCCATGGTGAGATAGGCTTTAAACCAGATAGTGTCGCCTAATGCATAATATGGCTTATCAAAATGCAGGTACACCCGCTCATTAGGGTTGTCCTGGTAAATCTTGGCGGTTTTGTTCATTATTTTATTCAACACCGAGCCATCCTGTGCAGATGCAGTTGAATAAAAAAGAGGCAGGAATAAAACAAGTAAGAGTAGATTCTTAATAAATTTCATCAGTTTAACGTAATCCGGATGTCAGGGCTAATATAGGCCATTAACGCTTAAATGCTACACAATAGCACCCGGTTTAACATTTTTTTACAAATTTAAACAGGAATGTTACTTAACCAGCATCTGTATGGTATTGCGGCTAAGCTGTTCCATCAGGATAGTTTTACCTGCTTTTAAGTCGTTAAGCCACTCGGCAGAGTAATGCCTTACGGTGATGAGCGTCAGGCCTTCGTTATATTTTACGTTGAAATCCTGCTGCAATGCCTCCAATAGTTTTTTAAACCGGTTTTCAGAATAGTCGATACATACGCTGAAACTAAGTGCCGAAGTCTGCATCATATTTACCTTAGCATGGCTTTGTGCAAACATGCCGAAGATATCACTCAAATGGTTTTCTGATATGAAGGAATAGTCTTTAGCGGATAGCGAGACCAGCACCTGGTTTTGCTTAACAATAACAACCGGCTTCGCAAACACGTTCCGGCCATTTTCCTTTATTACCGTGCCAGGCGCGCCCGGGTCACCGAACGGTTTAACCAGCAATGGAATATTGGCATTCTGCAGCGGTTTAATGGTTTTAGGGTGGATAACCGTCGCACCATAATAAGTCATCTCGATGGCTTCTGAGTAGGAGAGCTCATCAAACTTAATGGTATCGTTAAACAGCTTAGGGTCGGCATTTAACACACCGGGTACGTCTTTCCAGGTGGTAACCGATTCTGCACCGAGGCATGATGCAAATATCGACGCAGTGTAGTCAGAACCTTCGCGGCCCAGGGTAGTGGTGAAATTTTCAGAAGTGCCGCCCAGGAAGCCCTGCGTAACTACGATTCCTTTATCAAGCATCGGCGGTATACCTGTACTGATGCTTTCTTTTGTTTTGCTCCATTGTACGCCGCCCTCGCGGTAGTTATTATCGGTGTGTACATATCCACGTACATCAACCCATTGGCTTTTTATACCAGCCTTGTTCAAGTAGGCGCTGACGATGCGGGTTGATACCAGTTCACCGATAGACACTACCTGGTCATAAATAAAATCATATTCGTCATGCGGTTCATCCTCAATAACCCAGTCGATTTCAACAAAGGTATTGGCAACTTCATTGAAGATATTATCCTGTTTGTCAAATAGTTGTTCTATAATATCGTAGTGATACTTCTTTATCTCATCAAAAACGGTGTGCACTTGCTCATCGCCGTCTACGTAGGCTTTGGTTAGTCTTTCGAGCGCGTTGGTAGTTTTGCCCATGGCCGAAACCACAATCAGCAACTGGTTACCCTCAAACTGTTTAACCACATTGGCCAGGTTAACTATATTATCAGCATCCTTTACCGATGCACCTCCAAATTTGAATACAAGCATTATTTAAGATATTGAGTTACGACCGTGTTTGGCCGGAGTAAATGTTTAACAGATGAGTAAGGTATTAATAATTCCGTTGGGCCTTCCGCGTACGATGATATTTCGTAGTTATTATAATAGAAATAGATTCCCTGGGGTGTAAGCTTATAACTGTCATTTAACGCGAAAACACCGCCTTCGAACCGGTAGTCGGCTATGGTTTTTCCATCAGAGGCAGCATCTTTCGTAAATATTTTCTCTGCAACCTCTGTCAATTCTAACCGGTAATTTTTTATAAAAATATCATCTAATCCAACTTCCTTGTCTGCTTTAACATCCCAGGTCATAAAAGTCAGGTGATAATTGGGGTGCGCCCCTCCGGAAGTTGTTTCCCCCAGGTTTAAAATGATCAGCCTGTCATCCTGGTGTTCGATTTCGATATTTAATTCCGTGTACAGAACCAAGTCTTTATTGTCATCCGGTACTGTAGTATCGCCGTTCTCCGCTATCGAATAAGTTTTAGCATATCGTTTGAAAAAGTTTTTGAATTCCTCTTTGTGGTCTGTATCCGTATAACCATAAAGCGTATTTTCGATTGCCTCATGTAATCCGGGTTTGTTTTTGATTAGCGGATAGCTTAGCGTAAGATGACAATCATTACAGGTCTTATCAACAGCGGTTAGGGCTTCATAGTTATAAATCACGGAATCCTTTTTTAGGCCCGGAACCGTTTTTGCAGCCGTATCGTTGCTTTTTAAATTTGCCGCTGCAGTTTTTTGCACAGCAATATTTTTATGATTACCCGGAGTACATGCCACAAGGCAAAAATTAGCGAGAATTGTGATCTTCATAGCCAGGCACAAAGTATTCAAATTCGCCGTTTTCATACCTTAATACTCCAAAAGCTGCTCTTTAGATAACGATGCATTCAGCCAACCCGCTTCCACAGCAGCGCCATATTTCTTTTTATAGAAAGTAATTGCAGGCTCATTCCAATCCAGCACCTGCCATGTCATACCGTTAAATCCAAGTTCTTTAGCTTCGACAATCAGCCTGTCGAACAGCAATTTGCCAATTCCTTTTCCGCGCGCTTCTTCGGTCACGATCAAATCCTCCAAATACATACGCTGCCCTTTCCATGTGGAGTAACGGATATAATATACGGCAAAACCCCAAATAACGCTATCCTCTTCGGCCACAAATGCTTTCCAGACAGGCTTTTCCCCAAACCCGGCGTCCTCAAATTCCTGCAGTGTAACGGTTACTTCTTCCGGCGCACGCTCAAAAAGAGCCAGCTCACGCACCAGTTCCATCAAACGCGGACAATCTTCTTTCTTAGCTATTCTGATGTTCATTAGTTTATAGGTGGAGTAAATTAAATAATTCCGAAATCGAAATTCCGACTTCCGAAATCCTAGTTGTTTTTCCAGTGCTTTATCACCCGCTGCCCAAATATTGTACTGCCCAGCCTTACCATATTACTACCCTGCTCGATTGCGATTTTATAGTCGGACGACATCCC
>Ga0105237_10002331_pt1 | contig 23574 bp, 25 predicted proteins | sample KBSC24metaG_FD_81520 | JGI IMG/M metagenome (GOLD analysis project Ga0105237, IMG submission 81520) | Corn rhizosphere microbial communities from Kellogg Biological Station, Michigan, USA - KBS C2-4 metaG | ecosystem: Host-associated > Plants > Roots > Rhizosphere > Soil | place: Michigan, USA...
TGCCTGAGATTTACGCCGTCGACGGCAATGCGGGAATCATCGTCCAGGAGGATCTGGGCGATCGACAGTTGTTTCATATTTACGAAGAAGAATCCGAAGACCTGTGTGACGAGTACAAGGAACAGGCAATTGCTCTGATCGCGAAGATTCAGAAAGCAACTGAACGCGCTTACGAGACGCATTCGATCGCGAGTCGCCTCGCGTTTGACGAAGCAAAACTCTCCTGGGAGCTCGATTTCTTCTTCGAACATTATTTCGGGAGTTTGCTGCATGAGAATTTGCGCCACGCGGAAGTTGCTGAGTTAAAGGCTGAGTTGAACGATATCGCAGCGGAGCTTGCAGCCGTGCCACGCGTGCTTTGTCACCGCGACTATCATGCTTCGAATCTGATGATCGACAGCAAGAAGCGTCTCCGAGTCGTGGACCATCAGGACGCTCGCATGGGACCCGCGAGTTATGATCTCGTTTCGTTCCTGCTCGATCGACAACCGTGCCCGCCTTCGCTTGCCGAACTGCGTGCTCATCGTTTGTTCTTTCTCGAAGAGCGTCGCCTGTTTGGATTAGGCGTAATTGATCCCGACGAATTCGCGCTCGAGTTTCGCTTGATGACTATTCAGCGTGGCTTGAAAGCTACTGGAACTTTTTCTTATCAGACAGCAGTGTGCGGAAGAGGATCGGTCTACGAACCCTTCATTCAGCCGACACTCCAGATCGTTTTGCAGGCTGCACGATGGCTCGACAGGTTTCCCACGCTGCGTCGCATGTTGACGGAACGAATCAAACTAACTACATAGATCCGCGGTTTTTCATGATTACCCAACCACTCGCAATCGCTTCAGAAAATCAAGTCTACATCAACCAACTTTCACAACACGAAGGCGCTGAGGTAGTCCTTAAAGGATGGCTTTACAACATGCGCTCGAGCGGCAAGCTCCTCTTTCCGCAACTGCGCGACGGCACCGGAATCGTGCAGTGCGTCGTTTTGAAGAATGCGATCTCACCTGAGTTGTGGGAAGCGCTGAAAGGACTCGGACAGGAGTCGGCGCTCGTCATCAAGGGAAAGGTTCGCGCCGACAGCCGTGCGCCCGGTGGTTATGAAGTCGACGTCGTCGATGCGGAAGTACTTCAGCAGGTTCACGACTATCCGATCACGCCGAAGGAGCACGGCACAGAGTTTCTCATGGACCACAGGCATTTGTGGCTGCGGTCTCGGCGGCAAAACGCGGTGCTCAAAGTCAGGCATACCGTAGTCCGCGCTGTCAGGGATTTTCTCGACAACGACGGTTTCACGCTCTGCGACACGCCGATCTTCACTCCGGCTGCGTGTGAAGGAACGACGACGCTCTTCGAGGTCGATTACTTCGACGGTGAGAAGGCGTATCTGACGCAGTCAGGTCAGCTTTACAACGAAGCAACTGCCGCGGCGTTTGGGAAAGTTTATTGTTTTGGTCCGACTTTCCGCGCTGAAAAATCAAAAACACGACGGCATCTGACTGAGTTTTGGATGGTCGAGCCGGAGATGGCGTATGCAACGCTCGACGACGTGATGAATCTTGCTGAGCGTTTCCTTTCAAGCATCGCGGCGCGCGTGCTCGAAGAGCGAAGTGAAGAGTTGAAAGTGCTGGAGCGCGACACGTCAAAACTCGAAGGGATTGTGGCGCCGTTTCCGAGAGTCCACTATGACGATGCGGTAAAGATGCTTCAGGAAGGATTCGAAAAGGGCGAGCTCGAGTCGAAGTTTGAATGGGGCGGTGACTTCGGTGCGCCGGATGAGACGTACATCTCGAGCCAGTTTGAAAAACCGGTGATGGTCCATCACTATCCTGCGGCGGTCAAAGCGTTCTACATGGCAAGGGACCCCGAGCGCGCGGAACTCGCATTGGGAGTCGATGTGTTGGCTCCGGAGGGTTATGGCGAGGTTATCGGCGGTGGCGAACGCGCGACGTCGCTCGAGTTTCTGAAAGAGCAGATCGCTTTGCACCAGCTTCCTGAAGAGGCGTTCCAGTGGTACCTCGACTTGCGGCGGTACGGCAGCATCCCTCACGGAGGTTTTGGCATGGGTCTCGAGCGGTGCACGGCCTGGATGTGCGGCATCGAGCACATTAGAGAAGCGATCCCATTCCCGCGCATGCTCTACCGCATCAGACCTTAGCTTATCCTGTCCAAGGAGTTTGTTTTATGACGTGTCCCAAGTGTGGTGCTCAATTACTCGAAGGGGCGACGTTCTGCGGTGCTTGCGGCAATCGCCTCGCGCCGCCGGCGCAATCGGTGACAGACGCCGGTAGCATTCATATCGATCCCGACGCCCGTGGGCGTGGCAGAGGCTACGACTATGAAGTATTACATCAACCATCGTTCTCACTCGCCGTCCTTCGTCTACAACCTGAACAGTCAATCCAGGCAGAATCCGGCGCGATGGTATCGATGTCAGCTAATATAGAACTTCAATCGCAAATGAAAGGCGGCTTTCTCGGCGCGTTGAAGCGAGCCGCCGGCGGCGAATCAGCATTCATCTCCACATTCACAGCGCGTGGTGGTCCAGGTGAAGTGACACTCGCGCCCGGTGCACCCGGCGACATCGCCGCGATCGAACTCACCGGCCAACCGTTCTTCGTTCAATCAAGCTCCTACTTAGCCGGCGACGCCAGTCTCAGTGTCGACACAAAATGGGGTGGTGCGAAGTCGTTCTTCTCAGGCGAGGGATTGTTCGTACTGATGGTCCAGGGACAAGGGCTCCTGCTCGTGTCTTCGTTTGGCGCGATTCATCGCAAGCGACTTCAAGCCGGCGAACGTTATGTTGTCGACACAGGGCACCTCGTCGCATGGGAAGGCACGACGCAATACACGCTTCGCAAAGCAGCATCGGGACTCTTTCGCAGTATGATGAGTGGCGAAGGAATCGTCGCCGAGTTTAGCGGCCCGGGCGAAATACTGATTCAAACAAGAAATCTCGCGGCGCTCGCAGGTCTCCTGAAACCATTTTTTCCGAGCCAAAGCAGCGGCGGTGGTGGTGGTTTCGATTTCAGCAGTTGACCGTATGAGTACTGAATTAAAAAGGTCTGTCAGCATCCTGGGAGTTCCACTGGGTTTCGGCGCAAGCATGGCCGGGGTCGATATGGGTCCGGCAGCATTGCGTGTGGCGCGGTTGAATCAGAGAATCGCGCGGCTCGGATATTCGGTTGAAGATCGCGGCGACTTGCGACTTCAACGCCCGCAGACGTTTCCAGAGGAAGGCGAGAAACTCAAGTACCTTCACGAGATCACAGACGTCTGCGAACAACTCGCGCATGAGGTCGAAGACGTACTCGGTTCCGGAAAATTCCCGATAATAGTCGGCGGAGATCACTCGATCGCGATCGGATCGTTTGCGGGAGCGGCGGCGCACTACAGGAAACAAGACAAGACGCTCGGTTTGATCTGGTTCGACGCACATGCCGACATGAACACACCGGAAAGCACGCCTTCCGGCAACATTCACGGCATGCCGCTGTCAGCGCTCTTCGGACATGGCGCTCCCGAACTCGTTAACGTCGCGGGTTTTGCGCCGAAGCTCGACCCGCAGCTTTGCGCTCACGTTGGCGCACGCGACGTCGATCCCGGTGAAAGAGATCTGATCGCAAAGCTGGGTGTGCGTTTCTTCACGATGAGAGATATCGACGAGCGCGGGATGAACGCGTGCATGAACGACGCGATCGCGATTGCTTCACGTGGTACCGGAGGTTACGCCGTCACGTTTGATGTCGACGCGTTGGATCCGGGTGATGCGCCGGGTTCAGGCACACTCGTTCGTGGTGGACTAACGTATCGTGAAGCACATTTAGGGATGGAAAAGATCGCCGAAGCTGGCGGCATGCGTTCTCTGGAAATCGTCGAGATCAATACAGCACTCGACGTCAACAACAAGACGGCAGAGCTCGGCGTTGAATTGATACTCTCGGCGCTAGGCAAAACAATTCTCTAAAGGTCAGGAAACAAGAGTGCCAAAAAAAGTGCGGGTCGGAGTGATCTTCGGCGGACGATCGGGTGAACACGAAGTCTCGATCCGTTCGGCGCGAGCGATCGTTGAAGCTATCGATCGACGGAAGTTCGATGTAGTTCCGATCGCGATCACGAAAGAAGGGAAGTGGCTCGCTCCCGCGCACTCGGCTCAACTTCTTCCCGATGCAGTACACGAGTTGTTACCTTCGAGCACTCACACCGCGACTGCGGACGTGGCACTGCTTGGCGATCCTTCACGCAAAGGTTTGATCTCGCTTGATGCGAATGCCGGAGAAAAGCTCGACGTCGTGTTTCCGGCATTGCATGGACCACTTGGCGAAGACGGTACTCTTCAAGGATTACTTGAGATGGCTGACGTGCCTTACGTCGGCTGCGGTGTGCTCGCGTCGGCGTGTGGGATGGACAAGGTGGCTATGAAGTCGCTGTTTGTTCAGGCGGGACTGCCGATCTGCAAGTACCTCTGGTTCCTGCGGTCTCAGTGGCGCAACAACCCAGCTAAAGTAATACGTAAGGTAATCTCGGATATCGGTCTGCCGTGTTTCGTGAAGCCGGCGAATCTTGGGTCGTCGGTGGGAGTCTCGCGTGCGACGGATCGCAAATCGTTGAATGAGGCGATCGATCTGGCCGCTGAATACGATCGGAAGATCATCGTCGAGGAAGAGGTTGTTGCGCGTGAGATCGAGTGTGCGGTGCTGGGGAACGACGAACCGAAGGCAAGCTTACCGGGCGAGTATGTGGTCTATGAAGAGTCAGCGAGATTTCTCGACTACACGGAGAAGTATTCAAACACGGGCCACGTGAATTTCGTGGTTCCGGCGCCGTTGTCGAAGGCGGTGACGACGCAGATCCAGCGAATGGCTATCAGGGCGTTTCAGTCAGTCGATGGAGCGGGGCTGGCGAGAGTCGACTTCTTCCTGCCGCAGAACGGTGCAGGGTTGATTGTTAATGAGTTGAATACGATGCCTGGGCTGACTGAGGTGTCGGGGTATCCGAAGATGTGGGAAGCGTCCGGGCTTCCGTTTTCGAGGTTGTTGGAAGTTTTGATTGAACTCGCCTTCGAGAGACACCGCGAAAAATCACTCACCAAAACAAGCCGTTAGACAGGATTTACAAGATTTCTCAAGATTAATCCTGAAAAATCTTGTAAATCCTGTCTAAGATTTAGGTGCTCGATATCCTTTGCGCGTACGTACCGTAAGCTCCTGCTGCTGAACTTTCACCTCGAGCGTTCGCCACTTCCCATCACGTTTCTTATTAATCGGCCGGTAAGAGATCGTGTACTGATTACCAAGCTCATCGGCGATCCCCGCGAAAGCGTCTCGCAACGCTGGCCCACCCGGCGTCGAAACAAACCTTCCACCAGTCTTCTCTGCAAAGGCTTTCAGTTGACCCGCGCTCTGGCGATTCGCTGAACCCGCGATCTCGAGGCTCGCCATGTCAACAGCGAAAATACTTGCGCCCACCGCTAACGCGCTTTCAACCGCCTTCTCGCTTGATGCTTTGCTGAACGTGTCCATCCCGTCAGACAAAACCACGATCGCCTTGCGATGCTCAGGTCGGTCGGCAAGCGTCTTCGCGGCCTCCACGATCGCATCGTTGAGCGTTGTCATTCCTTTCGCGCGGATCGCGTATGCCGTCGGCGCGAGATCTCTGCCACCGGAAAACTCCTGGACGCGTTCCACTTTTGAATCAAACCTGTAAACCGCCGCGACATCTTCAGGACGAAGCCCGTCGAGAAATCTTATCGCCGCGGATCGTGCCAACGAGAAGCGCGCTTCCATACTTCCGGAACTGTCCAACAGCACCACCGCAGCATAAGGTGATTCCTGAAGAGAGAAGCTCGTGATCATTTTGCCCGGAACTTCCACGCCATCTTCGTAAACTTTGAAGTCCGATGCCTTCAGCGCTTTTACGTACTGGCCGGCTTTGTCCGTGACGGTGACGTTGAGCACAACGAGATCCGTGTTCACACGGACCACATCATCGTCGTCCTGAGCAAGAACAACGGGCGCGCTGAAGCAAAGAAGTGCGAGCAGGAAGGGAAAAGTCTTGCGAGTTAGCATAGTTAAAGCTGACGTGTGTAACCACGAACGATCTTGATCAGTTCAAGTAAAACGTTAGCGCTGGTGATTACTGATGCTGAGACAACTTGACGGGGAGTATTTTGAACATCTTTCGATAAAGTCTCACTTGCGTCCGCGAGCTGCGCGATAGCGGAAGCAGTGTCGGTTGGTTGTCTTGGAAGTTTGACTTCCTCATCTTCGCCACCAGCTTCACCGCGAATCTTCCTCGTGAGCTTTTCCAGACGCTCGACTTTCTTCAGGAAGTCGCGATCGAGTTCTGCCGCATTCTTCGCAGACTCCTGAAGTTCCTTACCGATCTGCCCGATCTCACGCGCGCGAACGAGGTTTTCCTCGTGTTCCTTCTCTGCGACTTTGATCGCGTGTTTCGCTCGCATTTCTTCTTCAAGCTCTGTCAACGGAGCGTTCGGATCTCTCGCGCCCGGATCCCTCGCTCCTTCCTGCGGCCGGGTAGGGATGGGAACACCCTGGGTCTGAGCGGAAACGACACCAGCACAGAATAGAAAAGCGAAAACGCTCAAGCTCGAAGCAACGAACGTTCTTGTAAAAACAGTTTTCATTTCACATTAACTATCGGCGCGCCGACCCTTAAATAAAAACTTCAAAGCTTTCTATTGGGAGACTAAGGGACGCGGCCAGGGTTGTCTGGCGAGTTAATAAACTCTCCGGGTTTTCCAGCGCGCTTGACGACGATCGTTCGCGGCTCGAACCGCTCTGGGGGCCGTTTCTTCCCCTGTGAGGAGCTGTAGGCGATCAACGCTGACTGGGGATCAGCCTTCAATCCCGCAAGGCGAATCGAAGCAAAATCCTGTGAAGGTGCTTTCATCGAGTAAACACCTTCCTGATCCGGGTGCAGTGGACTCGGCGTCACTGGGAGCAGGACTTCTTCAAGGCCCCCGTCTTTTCGCCGGCGCAGCTCAAGCACCACTTGAAGGCTGCTCAATTCCTGCTTCGAAATATTTTTCACGGCGCCGCCGATTGTCGTTTCGCCTTTTAAGATCGTGGGTTCGTCGACGACGATGTGGGCCAGCGCTGGTCCTTTTGGACCAGAATCGGCGACGGCCAGTGGTGGTGGAGTGTCCTCGAGAACTCTCTGCGCGTGATACTTGCGGATGTAACCGTAACCAACCAACAGAACGGCTGTGGCCGCGACTGCGCAAACTACTCCCACCAGTTTTCTGCGGTTTGATTCGTGCTGCCGGGCAATCGCTTCTTCGGGGTGAAAGGGATCGTTAATCATCAAATCTATGGCTCACGTAAAACGTTAACTCATGGTTGGGGAGTCCGTCCTGGAGGAGCTGCGCCGGTAACAGCCGTAATGAGGCCATCGAGAAACTGATCCTCGGCAAGACCGCTGCTTCGCAATGTGGTCCATTCAGCTCCGGTCGCTCCGTCAGTTCGCCCTTCAACCTTCGCATTAACCGAGATGTTCGCAGCAGTGCCGTCGATTGGTTGGACCTCGACTGTCAGTGTGTAGCGGCCACGTGTCCATCCGCGCGCATTCGAAGCAGGGACATCTGCGTACCGGCTGAGATCAGCCTGCGCCACCACTGCGCCCTTCGTGAACGTGAATGGCTGACTGACGATGATTCCATCGGAGAGTCTCGATGCACCCTCGTCTACCACGAGCTTCCGATCGCGCATCAAGTCCTGCACGGCAGTTATAATCACGTCGCGCCGTCCGGTTAAGCGATACGGATTCGGGAGCGGCGGCGTTTCGGGTGTGCGGCCGCGACCAAAGTCCATGCCGCGACCAGCACCAACGTCTGTCTTGTTTCCGTTGTTTGCGGGCGTGCGGTCCGAACCGCTATCTCTCACACGCTCGTTCTGCTTGTCGACACCTTTTGCTGCCTGCGCGAATGCTGGAACGGAACAGGCAATCAACATCATTAGACCAACAATTATGCGCAACATAACAACACCTTTTACCTTCACACCGCGATGAATCTCAAAGGGGACTTGCAACCTGAGAATAGTTTACCAAACAGGCAAATACAAGCTGTCTCACGCAAAGACACAAAGGCGCAAAGAAAAGCTTAGATGCTCCTTTGCGCCTTTGCGTCTTTGCGAGGAAAACTAGATTGCTATTGCCCGGAGTTCTCGCGTTTCTTCCGCGCCTCCTCAGCATCCCTTTCGCGCTCCCATTTACGCAATGCCTGCACGCCCGTCTCAAACTCCCCACCATTGCTGTAGAAATTGTGAGCGCCGTCGTTACGTGCTGGGTTTCGCACGTAGTAGAGATAATCCGATGTGGCGGGATTCAGAGCAGCCTCGAGAGAACTCTCGCCCGGCGAGGCGACCGGGCCTGGCGGAAGACCAGCATAGAGTCGCGTGTTGTAAGGTGAGCGGCGCTGGATATCGCTCAGGTAAACCTTTCCGTCGTAACGCCACTTTCCCTCGAGCTTCGAAGCGTAAATAACACTCGAATCAACCGCGAGTGGAATGCTCTTTTGCAAACGGTTGTAGATCACTGAAGCGACCAGCGGGCGCTCATCGGCAAGCTTGGCCTCAGTCTCAATGATCGAAGCGGTGGTGACGATCTCACGTGGGGTGAAGTTTAGACTTCGTGCGCGGTCGGTCCAATCCGGTTTCCACACGTCGCGAAACCGCTTCGCCATCATCTCGACCAACTGCGCGGCGGTTGTGTCAGGCGCGAACTCATACGTGTCAGGGAAAAGATAGCCTTCGAGGTTTGTCGCGATCGGATCGAGGTCGCGTATGAGGCTCACGTTATTCATTAACTCCAGCGCCTGGGCCTCGCTTGTGATTTTGAATTCAGGCACCTGAGCCATTGCGCGAGCGATGTCCCAACGCGTCCAGCCCTCGACTATGGTCAAACGATTGAGGCGCCGCTCGCCTTGCTGGAGTTTCGCGAGCACTTGAAGTGGCGTGATCGGTGACGGGAAGTCATATTCTCCGGCTTTCAGCGTGGATCCTTTTCCCGTAGACTTAAGGTAAAGCTTTAAGGGCCACTCGTTCTTAATTACTCCTTCAGTCGTCAGCTTCTTGATGATCGCTGACGGAGACGAGCCTTTCGGAATCTCGATGTACTGTCCGGTTTTCGCGTGGGTTATTGGACGATGCAGGTCAAAATAGGTCCACGTTCCCAGGCCGGCGACGGCGACGATGCCGAGCGCGATGATTAGAATTATTAGCCGCTTCATTCTTGTGTCGTTTCCGGATCTCCAGATGGGCTAACCTTGACCCTCTCTTGTTTGGTGTCGAGAAAGTCGCGAAGGATGGTGGCTGCCGCTTCACCATCTATGAAGGCCGGTATCTCGTCGGGTCTAAGACCCTCCGCCTTTAAATTCGCCATCGCTTCCAGGGAAGTCAAGCGCTCATCCTGTAGATAGACCGGCAAATCGATGGATCTCGCCAGGTTTTGGGCCAGGCGGCGAACATTTTTTGCTGCGTCACCGTCAGTTCCATCCATGCGAAGCGGCAAACCAAGGACTATTGTTTTCGCGTCAAAGCGCTCAACCAGGTGTCGAATATCCTGAAGTAGTTTTTTCCAATTGGAACGCGTGAGTGGTGGGAGTCGTTTGGTTGTCACCAGCCGTTCGTCCGAGATGGCGGCGCCGACAAGCTTTTCGCCGAGATCGAGGGCGAGAATTGGTGCGTTAGCGGTTTCAGATCTTTTCACTTAATAGGTCCTACAGGACATATAGGTCGTATAGACCTATTTGCTTGCACCCCGTAAATGCCGCCTGTATCATACGTTTCGACTCGCAAACAGTGCGATCTTTGTTGATCCGGGCTCTAACGTAATTCAAGAGGTAGGTAAATGTCATTTCGCACCAAGTTCATCCTGATTTTGTTGTCTGCAACACTGACTCTCTATACCGTCGTCGGTGGCTGGATTTCCACTCGTGCACAACAGCCGGCTAACGATCCAAACGCACAATTGCGAATCTTCGAGAGTGTGCTGCAACACATTCAGAACGATTACGTGGATGAGCCTAACATGGAAAAGGTTCGGGCCGGCGCTCTTCGCGGGCTTGCCTATGGCCTCGATCCTTATTCGACCTATCTCACGCCTGAACAGGTGAAGGAATACAACGCCGCCAACAACAACGGTCAGGTTGGCATCGGCGCCGAGCTTTCCCAGGTTGCGTCATATCTCTACGTGATCGCGCCGATGAAAGGATCGCCGGCGGATCAGGCTGGTCTCCGCGCAGGCGACATCATCGAGTACATCGACAACAAAGCCACTCGCGACATCTCACTCTACGACGCGAAGCAACTGTTGAATGGAGCTGCCGGCAGTGAGGTGAAGCTCAGAGTGCTGCGAGCGAATACGACCCCGCTGACAATCAGCGTCAAGCGTGCAGCGTCACGCGCCGCCGCTGCGGAGATGCGCATGGAAGCCGGCCGCGTCGGGGTTCTTCGAATCAACAGTTTTACCGACGGCGAAGCCACTGAGGTGCGTGCGCGTCTTCAGGATCTCATGAAGCAGGGTGCTCAGAAGATCGTCATCGACCTTCGCGACACGGCCGGTGGATCGCTGGCGGAAGCTGTTGCAGTCGCGAACCTCTTTATCAAAGACGGTGTGCTCGCGGAGACTGTCGGTCGCGAAGGAAAGGCGCTGAAGACGTTTACGGCCGATCCGAAAGCAACGCTGTTCGCGGGACCGGTCGTCGCGCTGATCAATACAGGGACGGCCGGAGCGGCTGAGGTTGTCGCTTCCGCACTGCTCGAACGTAATCGCGGACAGGTAGTTGGCGAGAAGAGTTTTGGTGCGGGAACCGAGCAACAGCTCTTTACACTGCGCGGCGGCGATGGTCTTCTGCTGACCACAATTAAATGGGCGAGCGCTGGTGGCAAGACTTTCCTCGGCGAGGATCGCGCTCATTCCGGCGTGACGCCGACGGTTGAAGTCAAAGGACAGGAAGTGGCTGATGCCGTTGACCCCGACGATCTCACGGGCAACGACGACGACGCGATCTCCAAGCCCGAGCAGGGAAATGAGAAGCGCGAAGCAACAACGCCGGCCCCGGCCGCCAAACCCGCGCCCGCGGAAGATCTACAACTGAAAAAAGCGCTCGAACTCCTCAAAGACAAACCCGCCCAGCGAGCTGCATAGCAGGGTCAGTTTCACAGGATTTACAGTAAATCCTGTGAAACTATATCGAATACGACGACTCCATATCGGGTACATGAATATTCACAATCGTTGGTTTTAGCTTGTGAATTTCTTGCAAGTCACCTTTTTTCTACCGTGATTGCTAGAATTGCGCACGGTTACGAATCATCCCCACATCTCCCGACACTAAGGAACACGTGTTGCAACATCCCTCGCAGCTTGGAAGCACTTAGATCTTTCGCAAGGAGAAGCAGAGCGATGATTATGACTAACAAATTACTTCCAGTCGCCTTGATTGCGGCCCTGGTCGGTGGTTCCGTCGGCGCACTGGTTATGCACAAAAGCCAGCCGGCAACGGCCGAAACGACTACAGCAGCGCAGGACACCGCGAAGACGGCGACTCCAGTTGCCGATCAGTCAAACAGTGACCTCGTTGCCGCTGGATTCGACACAGCAGGCGAACAGACCGCTTACAAGACTGGTTTCGCAGATGGATTTGCAGCCGCGATCCAACCGGGAACAGGGACCTCGACGAGTTCCGTCCGGCGCGCTCCGAGTCGCGTGGTTTATCGCAACTCAGCCAGCCGAGCTTCGTCACAGCGCGTTTACTACAACTATGAACCACGTAAACGCAGCTTCTGGGACAAGCACCGCGATAAGTTGACGGTGGCTATGGGTACGGGCGCAGGTGCGGCTATCGGTGGCTTGATCGGTGGCAAGAAGGGCGCGGCGATTGGTGCGCTCTCCGGTGGGGGCGGCTCAGCCTTGTGGACATACAAGCTGCGCAACCGCGACCGCAACTACTAACCTGACTTCTGAAGAGAGAGGTTCGGAGTAGTGAGCAAAGCTAAACTTGCTATCGCTCTAAGTACTCTCAGTGTTGCAATAGTTGCATGGGCGATTCCTATCTCGGGGATCGCCCATCAACGTCTACAGCGACGTGAGAGCACTGGATTCAGCGCACCGATGCCGGTCGCGCCGATTCGCCTGCGCGACGATGCCCGCGGCTTGTTAGCCAACGGTTGGATCAATGGCCGAGGGCCATTCGTATTTGCGATCGATACAGGCGCGGGCGTTTCGCTCATCAGTCGCAGGGTCGCCGCAGAAGCGCATCTTGGTGTGACGCAATCGAGACGTCCGCTCGTGGGCGGCTTGAGCACGTCGCCAATCTCTTCCAATGAAGAAACGCAGATCTCCGGTCTCGCGCTTGGCAGAAGCGATAACAACGTGCCGGGAAGTTTTAATGCCGCTGTCGTGAATAATCTGCCAACTTCGATCGACGGCGTGCTGGATCCGACGGACGTGTTTAGTCCTTACGGATATTCTGTAGATCTACCCAATCGCGAGTTACGTGTGTTTGATACTTCCGCGCACCGGCTGCGACTGTCGGACGTGCCGCGTGATGGGGCCGTTGTGCGCTGGGTGCGGGAAGGGGGCAGTCATCGGCCTTTCGTTCGGCTTGAGGATGGCAGGCTCGCATTGGTTGACACTGGATCGACGCTTGGGCTCGCATTGAATGAAAGCAGATCCCACAGAGGCGAGGGAACCGCAATCCACGACCTGGGTGGGGGAACAGTTCAGTCGCGGAGACTCGCGCCACAAACCGTGAGCATCGGCACGCTCGTGCTGAACGGTGTACCGACAGATGTTTTGACGGGAGTCGCGCCGGGTACGCCCATCATCCTTGGACGGCGCGCGCTTTTCCCGTTCCGGATCACGTTCGATCCCCTCTCGCGCCTCATCTCCTTTGAACCAACGGAAGAGTAGCCACAAAAAGGCACAAAAAGCACACAAGAAGAAAAGCACAAGAAGAAAGATAGCCAGCCATCAAGCAAACTGATTATCTGCCTTTGTGCCTTTTTGTGTCCTCTTTGTGCCTTTTGTGGCTCTACAGAGGGATGTTGCCGTGCTTCCTGGGTGGATTAGTGTCGCGTTTGTTTTCGAGGAGTGAAAGGGCGCGGATAAGTTTCGGTCTCGTGTGCGAGGGTTCGATTACCTCGTCAACAAATCCTCTTTCCGCGGCGATGTAAGGGTTCGCGAACTTGTCTTCCAACTCGAGGATACGCGCCGTGCGCGCTGAATCTTTATCCTGCGCTTCGTTAAGCTCACGGCGGTATAGAATGCCCACCGCTCCCTCAGCTCCCATGACCGCGATCTCCGCCGAAGGCCACGCGAAGTTGACGTCAGTACGAATGTGCTTCGAAGCCATCACGCAATAAGCTCCGCCGTACGCCTTGCGCGTGATCACCGTGACTTTCGGAACAGTCGCCTCGGCAAACGCATACAAGAGCTTCGCACCATGAGTGATGATCCCGCCATGCTCCTGCGAAACGCCCGGCAAAAATCCCGGCACGTCTTCAAACGTCACCAGCGGCACATTGAAACAGTCACAGAACCGAACAAACCGCGCGCCTTTCACCGACGCAGCAATATCCAACACGCCCGCGAGATATGCCGGCTGGTTCGCCACGATCCCCACTGAACGTCCACCCAAACGCGCGAATCCAACACAAATATTCGGCGCAAACATCTGCTGCACTTCGAAGAAGTACCCGTCGTCGACAACGTGATTTATGACGTCGCGAATGTCGTAGGGCTGGTTCGACGCCTCTGGAATAAGTGTATTGAGTTTGGGCTCGAGGCGCTCTATCGCGTCACTGACCGCCAACCGCGGAGGATCTTCCTGGTTGTTTGAAGGAATGAACGACAAGAGCTCGCGAACGATCCGCAGTGCGTGCTCGTCTGAATCAGCAGCGAAGTGAGCGACGCCGGAAACGCTGTTGTGTGTGACCGCGCCACCGAGTGCTTCTTTCGTCACTTCCTCGTGCGTGACAGTCTTGATCACGTCCGGTCCGGTGATGAACATGTAGGACGTGTCTTTCACCATGATGTTGAAATCAGTGATCGCAGGACTGTAAACCGCACCGCCTGCACATGGTCCCATGATGCAACTGATCTGCGGTACCACACCGCTCGCCAGCGTGTTGCGCAGAAAAATATCCGCGTAACCACCAAGACTCACGACACCTTCCTGAATGCGCGCGCCACCCGAATCGTTCAAGCCGACAATCGGCGCGCCGACCTTCATCGCGAGGTCCATCACCTTGCAAATCTTCTCCGCGTGAGTCTCCGAAAGCGAACCGCCAAAGACAGTGAAATCCTGTGCGAAAACAAAGACGTTTCGGCCGTCGATCAATCCATGCCCGGTGATTACACCGTCACCAGGATAGATCTGCTTGTCGAGTCCAAAGTCTTTCGAGCGATGCACGACGAGCTTGTCAAACTCTTCAAAAGAGCCATCGTCAAGCAGAAACTCGATCCGCTCGCGGGCCGTCATCTTTCCTGCTTCGTGCTGCTTCTCGACTCGAGCAGCGCCGCCACCCTGCTCAGCCTCCTCGCTTCGCTGACGCAGAATCTCCAAACGCGACCGTGCGGGTTTACGTTGTTGTTTCGAAGCCATAATCAAAAGGGAATGATCTCGACTCGATCAGCCCGATCAGTTCTGCCAGTGCTCGCCGTGCATTGGCCCGGATCTCTTCAGGATAAGCGTATCGTTTAGCGTTCTGTTCGAAATCGTCCTCGTCGAGAATCCTGTAAGTGAGATCGGGTTCGACCAGCACGTCGACGTCAAGATCGACGTAGCTCAGAACACGCCCATCAAATTGCGGCGGAACATTTATGTTGCAATAAAACTTCTGAAGAACCTGCTCTGAATCGCTGAATCGAAAAACGTTGTACCAGCGATCGAGCCAGTAATACTCCGTACTGATCGTTCCTGACGTGATGGTACCGAGGAGATCGTGTTCGACCTCTTCAGCGAACACGGCATCGAGAACGATTAGTGGGCCAACGGTCTTCGCAATTCGAGCAGGCCAGCGGCGATATTCACTGCCATTGTACTTGAGCACGCTGACCAGGATTGCGTCCCCAGTTTCGACTCCCACCTATTTTCTACCGCCTATTTTCTACCGCTCTTGGCCCAATCAGCCAAAAACTGCGCCTGTCCCTTGTCAGTCAACGGGTGGTTGAATAGCTGATCGATCACTTTGAACGGTATCGTCGCGATGTCTGCTCCGAGACGCGCGGCTTCGATCACGTGAATCGGGTGGCGCATACTCGCGGCGAGAACTTCCGTCTTCCAGGAGTAGTTGCCATAAATCTCGATGATGTCCTGGAGCAGGATCAAACCATTCTCGCCGATGTCGTCGAGCCGTCCGAGAAACGGACTGATAAACGACGCGCCCGCCTTTGCGGCCAGGATCGCCTGCGCCGCCGAGAAACAGAGCGTGACGTTCACTTTAATGCCTTGATCGGAGAGTTGACGGGTGGCTTTGAGGCCCTCGCGTGTCAATGGACATTTGATGACCACGTTTGGAGCAATCTTCGCATACTCCTGTCCTTCGCGAACCATCCCGTCCTTGTCCTGGCTCGTCACTTCGGCCGAAACAGGTCCCTGCACGATTTCGCAAATTGCAGCGATGTGTTGTTTGAAGTCGACGCCGCCTTCTTTTGCGATGAGAGAAGGATTGGTCGTCACGCCGTCTGCAAAGCCGAACGCCGCGGCCTCACGTATCTCGTTAAGATTTGCGGTATCAAGAAAAAATTTCATAAGTCAGCGCACCTCGTTGCGCAAAATACCAATGCCATTCACTTCAACCTCCACCGTATCGCCGGGCCTCATGCGCGAAACACCCGCGGGCGTCCCCGTCGCAATCAGGTCGCCGGGATACAGTGTCATGATGTCAGAGATGTACCTTATAAGAAAGGCGACAGGAAACGCCATGTCAGCCGTGTTACCTTTTTGTTTTACTTCGCCGTTTAGACGGGTCTCGACTCCGACACTGCTCGGATCGATTTCCGTCTCAATCCAGGGTCCGACGGGGCAGAACGTGTCAAACGACTTACCGCGCGTGAATTGAACATCCTTGCGCTGGAGATCACGTGCGGTAACATCGTTTACGCACGTATAACCAAGAACGTAGTCCAACGGATCGTCGTCGCTTGACAGCTTGCGGGTGAGCCGTCCGATGACGACGCCAAGCTCACCTTCATGCTCGACTTGTTGCGAAGCGCTCGGCAACTCGATTGAATCACCAGCGGCAATCACCGACGACGGCGCTTTCAGAAACAGTAGCGGCTCCTCCGGCATCTTGTTGCCCAACTCCGCTGCATGCTCGCGATAGTTTCTGCCAACACACACGACCTTCGAAGGAACAACCGGCGCGAGCAGTTTCACCTCGCCGAGACTCAGCGCGGCTTGCTCGTTCGGAATGATGACGTTTCCGAAATTGTAATCAGCCGGAAGAGGGAAGACATTTGATTCCGAGAGCGCCGCATAACGAGGCGTGTCGAAACTCTCATGTGAAATGCGACAGAGTTTCATCTTTGTTAAGGCGCCTTCTCCGATCCGACTTCCGATGGCGGACTAACGTTGCCGGCTTTGTCGACCGCAGTCACGTAATAGTAATAAGTCTTGCCTGGCTCGACACGATCGTCCTGATAAGTCGTACGCGTCAACAGCGTCTGATTTAGCTTGGTCCAATTCTGTTTCGGAAGATCGGGATCGGTGGAGCGATAGATATTGTAACCCGCGATGTCAGACTCTTTGTTCGCCGCAAAAAAGATGGCTAGTCTCGCGGACGAGGGTTCAGGCGCTGCGACGCTTGGACGTTCGGGCGCGGCAGGCGGAAAGATGTCTCGCGGTGCAACGGAGACAGAATTTGAATTGAGACTCTCGACTTGACCGCCGCCCGTTCCGAGCGACACGGCGCGGACGATGTAGCGGTAGTCTTTGCCGAATTGAAAATTCTTGTCGGAGAATTCTGTCCCTGAGATCAACGCTGAATTGATGGGTTGATTACCGAGCTCAGTCTGCGACTCATCCGTTCGATAGACGTTGTAACCGAGCAGATTCACAGGTGTTGAGCCGTCGATGTTGGCTGTCGGTGCTTGCCACGAGAGCGAGATTGAATCTTCTGCGATCTTCGGTTGCGCTCCGAGCGTCGGTGCTTGCGCGATGCGTGCGGCAGGTTCGATGCTCACGAAGTTTGAGAACGCCGCGCGTTGTCCGGATGCGTTGACGTAACGAATCGCGTAGCGCAGACGAGTGGGTTGTCCGGCGAGCTCGAGCACGTCTCTGTATGTGATTGTCTCGCCCGCGGTCTGAATCTGTTCGTACGTGACGGAACCAACGAGTGTCGATCGCTCTGAGAATTCGTCTTCGGTGAGCGCAAGAGGTGCACCGGGCTTTTCTGCAATCCGGTACACGTCAATCCGGCGAATACTCTGCACGCTGCTGTCGGCCGCGTTTCGGCGTGGCGCGGGCCAGCTCAGGATCACCTCGTTACCTTGTTGTGCGCCCGAAAGAAATTCCGTGCGTTGCTGGACGCGTTCGACTGGTGGTTGAGGTGCTCTCCGTTTGCCACAGCCGGAAACGACAGTAATAGCCACAAGCAGGCACAAAAGGCACAAATCAGTACGTCTTTCAATCGCATTGATCTTGATCATTTGTGCTTTTTTGTGGCTATAGAATGTATCGACTGAGATCCTGATCCTTCACGGTTTCAGAGAGCATTCCTGACACATAGGTCGCGTCGATCCGCTGGTGCTTGGGATTGAGGTCCGGACCTTCAAAGCTGATCTCCTCCAACAGCTTTTCCATGATCGTCTGTAACCGGCGTGCACCGATGTCTTCCGTCTGCTGATTGACTTGCGCAGCGAAGTTTGCAATCGAATCGATTGCGTCAGACGTGAACTCGATCGTCACGCCTTCGGTCTCCATCATCGCCTGGTACTGCTTGATCAAGGCGTTGCGTGGCTCTGTCAGAATCCGCTTGAAGTCTTCGATTGTTAGCGACTCCAGCTCGACGCGAATCGGGAAGCGCCCCTGGAGCTCCGGAATCAAGTCAGAAGGTTTTGAAACGTGAAAAGCGCCGGCCGCGATGAAGAGAATGTGATCTGTACGGACCATTCCGTAACGACTGTTGACAGTCGTACCCTCGACGATCGGAAGAATGTCACGCTGAACTCCTTCGCGCGAAACATCCGGTCCATGTCCTGACTCTCGCCCAGCGATCTTGTCGATCTCGTCGAGAAAGATGATGCCCGAGTTTTCGACTCGTTCGATCGCGGCGCGCGCAACCTGCTCCATGTCGATGAGGCGCTCTTCTTCTTCCTGCATCAGATATTCCATCGCCTCGTCGACACGCATCTTTCGTCGTTTCGTGCGGCCTTGAAACAGGTTACCCAACATGTCTTTCATGTTGATACCCATCTCTTCGACGCCCTGTGGGCCAGCCAACTCGATCACGGGAAAATTCTTCTCCCTGACTTCGAGTTCAACCAGGCGATTGTCTAGCTTGCCGCTGCGTAGCTGTGTGCGGAGTTTTTCTCGCGTCTTTTGGAATTGCTCGTCACGTGCGGGCGCGTCGAGTTCAGTGGATTGTTCTTCGCTGGTGTCGGCATCGAAATCGTAAAAGCCGGCAGAGCGCGGCGGTGGCAGAAGCAAGTCGAGAATGCGCTCCTCGACGTTCAGTTCCGCTTTTTCGGCGACCTCTTCGCTCTTCTCCTGACGCGTTAGCTCCACCGATATTTCGGTGAGATCACGGATCATGCTTTCCACGTCGCGACCGACATAACCGACTTCGGTAAACTTTGAGGCTTCGACTTTCAGGAAAGGAGAGTTCGACATACGCGCCAGACGCCGAGCGATCTCCGTCTTACCAATTCCGGTGGAGCCGATCATGATGATGTTTTTGGGCATCACGTCGACCGCCATCTCAGGTGCGAGCTTCTGACGCCGTACACGATTCCGCAGCGCGACCGCGACGGCGCGTTTCGCGTTGCGTTGACCGACGACATGCTTGTCGAGCTCAGTCACGATCTGACGAGGTGACATCTCGTCGAGTCGTGCTTCTTCATCCACTTCTCCAGCCAGATAAATAACCAACTTATAATTCCTCTACTACGATATTTTGATTTGAATAAATGCAGATTTCGCCCGCGATGCGTAGTGCTTCTTCTGCAATCTCGCGCGCAGTCATATCGGTGTTCTTGATCAACGCGCGGGCAGCGGCTAAAGCGTAAGAGCCACCAGATCCGATCGCCAGCACGCCTTCGTCGGGCGCGATCACGTCGCCATTTCCAGACAAAAGAAACGACGCTTTTTTATCGGCGACAACCAGGAGCGCCTCGAGATGTCGCAGCACCTTGTCCGTGCGCCACTCTTTGCTGAGTTCGATCGCCGCGCGCTCCAGGTTTCCGTGATATTGCTCGAGCTTGCTCTCGAACCGCGTCAGAAGCGCGAAAGCGTCTCCCGTCGCGCCGGCAAACCCCGCTAAAATCTGATCGTTATAGAGCCGGCGGACCTTTTTTGCGCTCGCTTTCATGACGGTTTCGCCAAGCGTCACCTGCCCGTCTCCCGCAAGCGCAACGCGAGCGTCCTTTCGTACGAGCAGCACCGTAGTGCTGCGCACCTTATTGTTTTGTTTCTGCATTCTTCTTTAATGAGACTATAGGAACTCGTTTGAATGTAAGTCAAGGACGCCTTCTCTGCGTAACTCTGTGTATCCCTGCGAACTCTGCGTTAGATCTTATTTTTAACGCAGAGGTCGCAGAGATACGCAGAGTTACGCAGAGAGTTTCGTTGAGTTATGATAGGCCCCATGGAGAACCGACCCCGCATCGGCATTCCGATGCGCATCGAACTCGCAACTGATCGATTCTACCTTTCACGCCACTACAGCGAGGCTGTCGAGGCCGCTGGTGGTGCTCCCGTACAGGTTAGTCTCATCCCGAATTTCGACTACGTCGACGCGGTTGTCGATGGGTTGGATGGGATTTTGTTGCCGGGAAGCGACTCGGATGTCGACCCCCTGAGGTATGGGCAACAACCTCATCCGGAACTCGGATCAGTCCACACCATCAAAGATGAAACGGATCTGTTGATGATCGAGGCCGCGGAGAGAAGGGAACTGCCGACACTCGCGATCTGCTTCGGTATGCAGATCCTGAACGTGTCGCGCGGTGGGACTTTGATTCAGGACATCAGATCGCAAGTGAAAGACGCGATCAAGCACGAGCAGGGCGTGCCTCGCGACAGGGCTTCGCATCGCGTCAGACTCTCGGACGGAACGAAGTTATCAAACATTGCCGGGACGCTCGACGGTGTAGTCAACAGTCACCACCATCAGGCAATCGAATCGCTTGGCGCAAATCTGGTCGCGACCGCGTGGTCGACCGATGGTGTCATCGAAGCGGTTGAAGATCCGCGGCCGGATCGATTCGTTTTGGCGGTGCAGTGGCATCCTGAGCTTGGTTGGAGAGATGATGCGTTGTCTCAACGACTATTCAAGTCGTTTGTGAACCAGGCCAAAGCAGCACGCGAATCCATCACCACGCCCGCATGAATCCAGCAGACCTCGCTTTAACAGATCGCGTCGCGCTTGTCACAGGCGGATCCAGAGGTATTGGTAAGGCCGTCGTCGCGCTGCTTGCTTCTTGTGGCGCGCACGTCGCGGTTAATTACGTGCGCGATGAATCAGCCGCGACGGCTACTGTCGAGATGGCACGCGCGCACGGCGTCAAAGCAGTAGCAGTTCAAGCCGATGTTTCGCGATTGGAGGAGGCGGAGCGACTGATTGAGCAAACGATCGAGCGTTTCGAAAAGATAGATTTTCTGATTTGTAATGCAGGTATCTGGGAAGGTGATTCAGTCGAAGCCATTTCTGAAGAACTCTGGGACAAAACGCTCGACATCAATCTCAAGGGCACATGGTCGGTTTGTCGCGCCGCCGTGCCCTTTATGAAACAGCAGCGATATGGACGCATCGTGATCGTGAGTTCGACGGCCGGTCAACGCGGCGAAGCGAACGTCTCTAATTACGCCGCGGCGAAGGGTGGGCAGATCTCTTTTACGAAGTCGCTCGGACCCGAGTTGGCAGGCTTCGGGATCAACGTTAACTGCGTCGCGCCTGGTTGGGTCGAAACCGAGATGACTAAAGACGTCGTGGACGACAAAGCCCGGCTCGAGTCGATCAATAAGACAATCCCCATCGGCAGGATGGCAACGCCGGAAGAGATCGCCGGACCGATCGTGTTTCTGTGCACGCGTTGGGCGGATCACATCACGGGCGAGGTGCTCAACGTCAATGGCGGATCAGTTTTGTGCGGCTAAGTTTTGCGATTGTGAGGAGTCTCAAGTATGACTTTAACTCTCGAGAGAGAAGTGCGAATGAAAAAGCTAGTAAAACCTGTTCAGCTAGGACTTGAGAGATTACTTGAACAAACGGACTCGCTTCGAGGCGCGCGCGTAGGGTTGATCTGCAACCAGGCGTCGGTCGACCACGGTTACCGGCATGCAGCCGATGTAATGCACGAGCATCCTGAGATCCAGCTACGAGCGCTGTTTGGTCCACAGCACGGGATCCGCGGCGACGTCCAGGACAACATGATCGAAACGGGTCATAGCATAGATCGCAAAACTGGCTTGCCGGTTCATTCGCTCTACAGCGAAACGAGAGAGCCGACGGACTCGATGCTTCAGGATATGGACGTGCTCGTGTTTGACATGCAGGACGTCGGCTGTCGCATCTATACGTTTGTGTACACGCTTGCGAACTGCATGCGAGCGGCGCGCAGGTTGGGGAAGAAAGTCATCGTTTGCGACCGGCCGAATCCGATTAACGGCGCGAGCATGGAGGGGAATATCCTCGAACCTGAATATGCGTCGTTTGTCGGGCAGTTTCCGCTGCCGACTCGTCACGGAATGACGGTCGGCGAGCTGGCGCAGATGTTCAACGAACACTTTAAGATCGGATGTGATTTGGAAGTGATTCCGATGGTTGGGTGGCAGCGTGAGTTCTGGCACGACGACACCGATGCGCCGTGGGTGATGCCTTCGCCAAACATGCCGACGCTCGATGCGGCGACAGTTTTTCCGGGCACGGTGCATTTCGAAGGCACACAGATCTCTGAAGGAAGAGGAACAACGAAACCGTTCGAACTCATTGGCGCGCCGTACATCGATCCGGATGCGTATGCCGAAGCCCTGAACGCGCTTGGATTGCGCGGCGTGTTTTTTAGAAGCTGCGTGTTTCAACCGACTTTTCAGAAGCATGCGGGCGTGAGTTGTGGCGGGGTGCAGATTCACGTCATCGACCGAGAATCATTCGAGCCGTGGGTCGCGGGTATCGCGATGGCGAAGTTTGCGCATGACATGTACCCGAATGATTTTCGTTGGAAGGTGCCGCCGTACGAGTACGTCTTCGATAAAAATCCGTTTGACGTGATCAGCGGAACCGCAAAGATCAGGGAGGCGTTTGAACACGGAACCGAGCTCGACGCGATCGTCGCTGAAACAAAAGCAGGGCTCACCGAGTTTAAAGAACTACGCGCGCCGTATCTGCTGTATTGAGTGTTGAGGTACGACGTTAAAGGTCGTCATGCCGACGGCTAAAGCTCTTTGTGAGCCTTGCTTGTGCCGCATGTGGCTTTAATGTAAAACCTTAATCACGCACGTTAGCTTTTCGGAGGATTTGATTTGGTTAAAACTGAACGTATGCAGGCTCAGGAGGTCGCGCCGACCCCCGGCAACGCGTGGATGATCGGCGTCGTTGCCTGGTTCATCCCCGGCCTCGGTCATGCACTGCAAAAGCGATGGATTCGAGCAGCTCTAATGGGTGGCGCCGTTTGGCTCAGCTTCTTCATCGGTCTGCAAATGGGTGGACACATGTTTGACCTCTCAGCCGCCGAAGGATCGTCGACGCTTCTTCAGGTCCCACCAATGATTGCCAACATCGGGACCGGCGCGCTCTACATCGTCTCATGGCTGCTCGGAATCGGCTTCGCCGACGACCCGGTGCAAGCCGCACGTGCGACTTACGAATACGGCAACACCTTTCTATTAATCGCCGGACTACTGAATTACCTGACAATGCTTGACGCGTTCGACATCGCAGCAGGGAGGAAGCCGTGAGACATTTCCTCGTAATGTGTTTATTCGCTGCGCTTGCTTCCGTAATTTTGGGAGCGATGACTAAAGAAGACGACCGTGAGCGCTGGCTGTATGGTGTGAAAGTCTTCGCCGAGTTTATCGTGATCGGCCTGGCGTTGGGCTGGCTCCTCTACTTTATCCCGTGGTGACCGCCACACAATGGCTCTATTCGAAACTGAGGCGCTGATCCTACGCACGTACAACCTCGCGGAAGCCGACAAGATTGTCGTCTGTTTGAGTCGCTCAGCGGGATTGATCAGAGGAGTCGCGAAGGGTTGCAGAAAACTCAGGAATCGTTTTGGCGCCGCGCTCGAACCATTCACGCTCATCAACCTCACGTACTACGAAAAGGAAAATCAGGAGCTCGTTTCGTTTGGACAAGTAGAGATCTTAAAGTCTCGCTTTAACCTTTCGTCGAA
>Ga0105237_10002334_pt1 | contig 23568 bp, 18 predicted proteins | sample KBSC24metaG_FD_81520 | JGI IMG/M metagenome (GOLD analysis project Ga0105237, IMG submission 81520) | Corn rhizosphere microbial communities from Kellogg Biological Station, Michigan, USA - KBS C2-4 metaG | ecosystem: Host-associated > Plants > Roots > Rhizosphere > Soil | place: Michigan, USA...
ACTAGCAGGCTGTTTTCACCCTCGCGAAACGGCCGGGCCTGGGCCCTGGGAATGACCTTCGGTACGGTCCTCATCGTGCCGGCGGTCTTGCGGTTCGCTCTCCAACCTTTCTACGGCGACGTGAGAATGATTACCGTATTCCGCCTTGACGCCATCTCTCTTGGCATTCTGATGGCCGTGATGCGCAGCCACATGCCGGGCGCGTGGAACCGCTTTGCCGCCTTGCTGTGCCTCGGCGTTGCCAGCATGGCGTTGGCCGTCTTCATAAGCGGCTGGTCGGGATCCACGACCGCTACATCGTTGACGCTGATGCCCCTCGGATGCGCGCTCCTGATTCCCGCATGCTGCCGGTTACCCAAGCCCGTAAACCTTCTCAGTCATGGGGTCGTCAACCTCAGCATCTGGTCCTATTCGCTTTATCTATGCCATCCCTTGATCTATATAGGTCTGGCATCCGTATTCGGCTACAACATGTTTTCTCAAAACGGGAAATTGCTCTTCAAACTGTTCACTCTCGTTGTCGTCGTCTGTATATCCGCGCTGAACTTTCGTTTCTTCGAAAAGAAGATGACGGATTTGAGGGAACGGGCACCGCACTCTTAACCGGCAAGAGATTTCGCGAACAGCCAGCGCTGCCCTCGCGGCCGATACTCCGCGACCGCGCGCGCCCCATCGCCTCCGAGGCATGCCAGTTCGGGATAATCGCTCGCTGAGCGGTCCAGGGCGACCAGCGTCCGGACGGCATGGGTCTTTGAAAAACGCTCGAGCAGCGGCTCATAAGCACCTCCGTGGATCTCGATCAGCACGTCGGACCTGGTCAGCCCCGCCACGGTCGCTTCGTCAAACAGTTCGGTCTCGTAACCCTCGCAATCGCTCAGGATGAAGCAGGGGACGTTTGCAGCCAGAACGCGCAATATTTCCGGTGAGCACCAATGATGGGTCTCAATGAGGTCCTCGACTGCGTTGAGTCGAGCCATCTCTCTACATTGCATGAGTTCACGGGGATCCGTGTCAAACGCAACGACATGGCGTCCGCGCTTCAAGGCAAACCCCACAGCGTAGTAGCCTTCCGCACTCCCGACGTCGATGACCTGGTGATAGTTGGATCGCAGTGCCGATTCGATGATTTCGTGCAGTTCGCACTCGTAACTTCCCAGGAGCTTCGGTACGCTGTTCCGGCTGAGGATCGCGCCGGCCGGGTATTTCATGCCCGCAAAAGGTCCATTGAGAACCGTTGAACCATGAGAATCTGAGAAGCGGCCCGCAAGATCCAGTACGCCGGTCTTCTTCAGCCATCTCAGTTCGTGGTTTCGGGCTCGAATGGATTGTACATGCGTCCAATATCTCGCAGGGAGCACGGCTTTTATGGCGCGTGACAGGACGCCTTTCAAGTTAGATTGCCTTATGCTTTGCTTCCTGCTTCGTCCCTTCGGCAGAAACCCAGTGTACGATGGAATGGCTCCGAGGCTGAACTCCGCGCGATCCAGTAAGAAACCGGCAAGCACGATTTGACTACATGAATCAACGGTATCGCATACCTCCAGAGATGGAACTGCTCTTACTCTGCATTCTGCCGGAAATAAGTGTGGAGGCGAAGGAACGCATCCTCGAGATTACGCAGGGACCGGTAAATTGGGACGTTCTCCTCGAACTGGCATCCTGGCACAATCTAACGCCATTGCTGCACTGGAACCGTGCAACCATGAACTGGCCCTGCCCTCCGGCGGTCGCTGACAGGCTCCGCGAAACTTTCACGGCCAACAGTCTTCGTAATCTGTTTCTGACGGGTGAGTTGGCAAAACTGATCCGGCAGTTTGAAGAATGCCGGATACCGGTAATTGCCTATAAGGGTCCGTTACTCGCGACCTATTACGGAAATTCCGGACTGCGGCAGTTCGAGGACCTCGATCTGCTAATCAGCAAGGGCGATCTTGCGCAGGTTGACCGCATGCTGAAGGCCGCCGGCTTTCAAGCATCCGAGCAGCGTCTGGCTTTCGCACGCACTTTCGATTTCGAGTTAACCTATGAAACCGAAGATCAGACTGTTTGCGTGGATCTTCACTGGTCTTTGATGCCGCGTTTCTTCCACCTGCCGTCTGAAGCCGGCATCTGGCGCCGCGCGATTACGGCCCGGCTCGCTGGGTCGTGCATTCGGACGTTGGAGGCCGAAGATTCCCTACTGCTGCTCTGCGCGCACGGGACCAAACACATCTGGGAGTCGCTCGGATGGATCTGCGATGTCGCCCGCGCAGTGCAGGCGCATCCCGATCTCGACTGGGATGCATTGTTTCAACGGGCCGCGGACTTGCGCATGGTCCGGGCGCTCTCACTGGGTTTGCTTCTCGCGATCGAACTACTTCAGCTCCAGATACCCGAACCTTTCCGGGCGACGATCACCGCCGATCCGAAAGTGCAGCACCTGGCAGACACTGTCTACCGGCAACTGTTTGAGGATCGATCCGCATACTGGGGAGCAACGGCCAGTTCCCGGTTCCTAATGCGGTCTCGTGATAACGCTGCGAGTGCGATCCGCTGCGGCGTCGAGCGGATCTTCCGGCCGACGAAAGCGGAGTGGCGTTCAATTCGCCTGCCGAGAGGATTATTCCCGCTTTACTACCTCATACGCCTGCTGAGGTTGGTCAGCAAACACGGAGGAAGGATTGCTTAGGGAGCGGTTGCGAAATTCGGTATGTTCGGTTGGAAATTAGTCCGATTGGAATTGGCGAAACTTTTGGCGAGCCACAAGTAGCAGCAGCATGACGCCAACAAGGAATATTGTGAGCGGACCAGGTGTGGCGATCGCAGTGTCGTAACGAAAACCACTCTCGGTAGTGCATCGACAACTGACCAAGTTTCTGTCCGCACTTCCGCCCTTGTCTACGATCGTTCGATTGCTGCCAAGTACAAACGAGTACCGATATTCGCCTCGCGGCACGTCAACAATGAGCGCAGGTTCCCTTGCTACTGGCGTGATCTTTCGGAGCTGAGGGAGGAACATCGATGGCGGGATTCCGATTAAAAAACCGTTGGGTTTAAGGAGGAAGCCGATGTAAGCAGCCGGGATTACCGGCTAGTCTTCAGGACGAGGGATGCGAGTGTGGCCGAAGGCATACCAAAGCACGACATCGGTATCGTCGATCGAACGATCGGCTTCGACCCAGGTAGATAAACCCTCATCTGCAAGACTCTGATTTGGAAAGTCGCCCGCAGCGAAGTTTTCATTTTCCTTGAAAGGCGTAACCCAAACATAGCGGTCGACCGATTGTTCTATTGCCTGTGGGGAGAGCATCACGTCGACTCGGGTTTCGCCGCCCACGTCTACTTTTACTCCCTGCCGCTCCGAGTTCCCAAGTCCAGGCGATTTAAAACGCACACTGTAGTAACCTACTGGCAGTTCCGCGGCCACGTAGATCCCGCTCGAGTCGGTAACTACGTGGCGCTGCGCTCCCGTTCCCTCGTTCTCTACCGTCACGGTCGCGCCGGGAATCGCTGCCTTGCTCGAGTCCATCGCCAAACCAACAATCCTGCCGCCGAACGATTGGCCCCATGCGACGGCGCCAAAGGAAAAAATACATCCAAGTACGAAACGCGAATAACGAGTCATGGCAGTCTCCTTGAAAGTGAATCGCGGCCATGCGTAGCCCGCTTACGCCCGAGCATGCAGTAACCGGCGCCGATCAGCCCGAAGGCTCCGAACATCGAAATGGTGGATGGCTCCGGTGCGCCAGTGGTGACGACAAAATTGGCCGCGGAAAACGTAGGGAGCGCGTTGCGGCCACTCTGACCATTGAGGTTTAACATACGAGCTAGAATCTTCAAGTCAGCTGTGTTGTCGCTCAGATCCGTCGAGTACACCAAGCGGGGCAGATCGAGACCTTGATTGAAATAGACAAAGAATCCAGGGCCTGGGGTGGGGATTCGGCTGGCGATCAGGTCCGCCACATTACCGGCCCCAAACGGGGTGAGCGGATTGTTGTCGTTGTCAAAGCTCTCGAGCACAACAATGTTCACATCAGCAATTGGAATGTTGGGTGCCGTGGCATTCACGAAATTAACGGAGCTTCCGGTCCCGAAGGCCTTCGAGTCGAGCGAAAAGACATCCTGGAGAATCGAGAATGAGATGAAATCTTCGCCGCCTACAATTTGCCGTCCGGGCGTGTTCCGAACGTTGGTTCCGGCGAACGGATCTTGGTCAAAGGTGAAAGTCGTTGCATGCGCGGTCGAGCACGTTGCGGCGAGCGCAAACCCGATGCAATAAAGAAGATGAAGACGCACTTGTTACTCCTTTTGAGAACACGAATTGGCGTGTCTGGACTTTTGGGGTGAGTGAAACAGGCACCCGGTATCTATACATGCGTAGGCCGTTGGCGGAATTTACACCGGATTGATGTAAAAATCAGGACTTCGGCGACCAGTACAGCTCCAGAGTAGGAGAATAGAGAACTAAGACGTGACGTCCCGGTGGCGTTTTCGTCCGATTTCTGTTCGCGAATCCGGCGGAACCCAAATCGAGCGATTAAAACCACCGAATTGTGAGTTGACGGAATAAGATTGGACAAAGGCACTACTACCAGCAATACCGTGCCCAGTATCTAGTCCCCAGCGAATTTTGATAAGCGTGTTATCGACGATGGTGCTCGGGTAGGCGCCGAAATTCCGAAGGAACGTTTAAGACCACAGTGTTACCGATCGTGGTGCCATTCGGCACGACAATCCCGCGGCCACCGTTAACGGCTATCCTTCTTCCTGTTGGGTTGGCTGTTTGGATTAATGGCCTATACGCGCCACTTGGTTGTTTATTTTTCCGACCCAACTTTCTTTTTATCACTCTGGTCGTTCTGAAGAAAATCACTGGCATCACTAGGTTGTCTTTCTTCGTCCCGAGAACTCCGTTGCTAGCGTCTCTGGCTATGGGCGCGCTCCTTCTGGCGGCGGACCTGTTGTTGGTATTCCGGTTGGCACCGATGCAGCTTTTTGTGGCGAAGGTAGTCAAGGTTTACGCCGGTGCTTGTTGGTTCGCTTTTCACCGGGATGTGCTCGAAACGCTTCGGACGATTCGCGGCTTGCGGTTGATGGTGGCACCAGGTACAACAAGTCGCAGCGAACTTCGGGCAGCGACCGGCACCTGTAGGATTTCGTGAGGCTGGCCTCCTGGGCCAGCCGCTTCTTGAAAATCGCGACAGCACGTAAACAGAGACGGCAATCCAGACCTGAGTCTTTACGGCATTTTTGGTATATCCATCGAACGCCTTGATCTGGAGGTGCCGCTTGATCCATTTGAAGCTTGCCAGCCATCACGATCTGCCGCCTCTACAAGTCATGCTTGAAAAACGTGGAGGCGGCAAATCAACGGAGGCGCGATCCAAGGCATGGAAGGAATCGGCCTTGGAGTCGCCTCGATACGCAAATTAAGGCTGGCAACTGGAAAATCGTGGCGATCGGATTCATCATCGCGGATCGCCGTAGAGCTTGTTTTTTACACTGGCTCCTGCAACGCTGGCGAGGAGGTCGACGCACTGAGGGTGGAAAGCGCCCATCTAGGCAGCCCTGGAACCTCACGAGTAGATTTGACTACGGACAGCAGTACAGAATTCTTGCGGACGACAGCCGACTTTTTTACTGACGCGTAGGATTTGCAATCCAAAGGAAAAACGGCGAGCGCGGCTATTACGTCAACCGCGCCCGCCACGTTCGGAAGAAGGCGCACCCGTTGTGCGGAGGGGCTCAGAATTCGAAGCGTGCGCTCACTTGGACGCGCCGTCCCGAAGCCGCTCCGGTTACCAGTCCGAAGCTCGAACTGGAGATGTTCGCGCTCGGGTTGCTGAAGTTCGGATGGTTAAAGGCGTTGTAGAGCTCACAGCGAAGCTGAGCTCGCGCACGCTCTGAAAAGAGATAGACATTCTTAGCGGTGACCAGGTTCCAATTGGCGGATGCAGGACCGATCAATACGGAGCGGGCCGAATTGCCGTAATATCCGCGGCCTGCTGCCGGAATGACAAACGCTGAGCGATTGAAGATCACCTGATGGTTCTCAATCAGATCAGTCAACGATCCGCCGATGTTACCATCGCCGATGCGGTCGGGCCGGCCGCTGAACTGGTTTGTATTAGTGGGATCCACGCCTGAGAAACTGGGCGAGAGAAATGCTCCGGACTGGATGAGCGTAGTTCCTGCAACCTGCCATCCCGAGACGATTTTGTCGAACAGACCGGAGGCGTTACCGAGCAGCGCCTTGCCGTGGCCGACGGGCAATTCATAAGTATAGAAAAAGATGAGCGTCTGACGCCGGATGGCAGGATCATCGCCGCGTTCGAGGCGACGGTTGTATTGATTCTGTGTGGGCCCGTTCAAGTAACCGTTCAGGCCTACTTCGTCGAGGGCCTTGGCCCAGGTGTAGTTGACATTGAAGGTAAGACCACGGCCAACCCGACGATCCGCCTTGACGGTGAGTCCATGGTAAATGGACGACGAGCCGGTCTGGTTATATCCAACGCTGCTGAATAGCGGATAAGGAAGATTCGCTGGATTGAAAGGAGTGGTGCTGGGAGGAAGGAGGTTCAGGTTGTAGTAGAACGGAAGATTCTTCCCCTTCGTCCCGATGTAGGCCACATCAATTCCGGTATTCCAGATCTGACGGCCGACGGATGCGTTCCACTGCTGGGTTCGCTCATGCGGGAAGTTGGGATCGATGGCATTGACCTTCTGAACCCCGGCGAAGCCCTGGACCGTCGATTGGAATGGATTTGGGAACGTGATGCTCGGCGCGTTGTTCACGATGTACCAGCTCTGATTCGACTGCCAGGGACCGCCGGTGGCGCCAAGGCCGAGTTGTCCCGGCCACATCGAGGTGAAGACGCCATAGCCCATACGGAAGACGGTCATGTCGTTGCCGAAGGGACGGAATGCGAGGCCAAACCGGGGGCTCCAGTTGTTGCCATCCGCTCGCATCAGGCTGTGAGTAGGAAGTCCCGCCGCCGAGGCGGAGATAATCGGCAAGGTGGCGGCAACTGCGGGGACCAGATCAGCCGGGATGGTGTTGCCAGCCGTGACAATGCTGCCAGTCTTGAGATCGAAGGACGTCATGCGGTTGAACTTCTCAGTCCAAGGCGACTGATATTCGTAGCGGATACCGTAAGTCAGAGTGAGGCGGGGACTAACTTTGTACTCATCCTGAACATAATATCCCTGCTGCGTGCTGCGAATGTAGGCGTTGGGCCGGGCGATGGCGAGGCTGACACTTGAGGGAAGTCCAAGCAGGAAATTCGCATAAGCGAACCCGCTGAGTTGGTCGTCAAAGCTGATCGATCCGGTGATGTTCTGCGGCTTGTTCTGGTCATTCACCTGATAGCGGCGGATATCGAAACCGGTCTTGAAGTTGTGACGGCCGCGGTTCCAGGAAAGGTTATCCGTAACCTGGTACGTGTTCTGCGTTTGAGAGCTGTACCCGGTAGAGGTGGTGCCCTGGAATCCGTTCGCGCCGTTAATTTGGAGATCGGGCATGCCGGAAAGCGACGGGTCACTGCCCGAATTGCTGATTCCCTGGAGGCCGATTTTGCCGACGGCATCGGTCAGAGTGTTGACGCCCCAGTAATCGAAGCTGGTGCTGGAATAGCCAGCTTTCAGTTCATTGACGAGACTAGGAGTAATAATCTGGGTGTCAGAGATGACAAAGCTGCGGCCGGGATCGTTATCGTAGGTTCCACCGTACCCACCGAGGAGCGGTCCGGGGTTGGCATCCTGGTTGTGAATGGTGAGGCCGACGCGGGCAAAGAAGTAGTTTTTATCGGAGAACTTGTGATCGATGCGCGTCGAGACATTGTCGGCGTTAAACTGCGCGCCGGGATCCGTGTAGTAGTTGTTGACCAAGCCCAGTGCTCCCTGGCCGGCCAGATTGGGGTGGGGGTAGATCAAGGATTGCCAGGCGCTGGACACCGGGCTGATGCGACTGGCGGGGATTATATTGCCCGGGAACGGTTTCCCCGTGAGCGGATCGAGGATCGTGACGGATCCGAGGAGAGAGGAGAAGTTGCCGTTGCGGAATGCATCCGTCGGAACGCTTGTGTTGTAGCGGGCTCCTGTTCGATAACGCGCGCCACCGTAGGTGAAGAAGTAAAAGGTGCGGTTCTTTCCGTTGTACAGATGAGGAATGAAGACCGGCCCGCCGTTCATCGCCGTGAACTGGTTAAAGTTTTCAAATGCCGGGCCTGTCCTGTCCTGCCAGGCTCGGGCACCCGTGGCAGAGTTGTAGTTACCCCAGAAAAAGCCTGCGTGCATCGTATTCTCGCCGGACTTGCTGACAGCGGCAAACTGTGCGACCTGGGCGTATTCGGCGGAGTTGTTAGCAGTGGACACCTTCATCTCCTGGAAGGCTTCGATATCTCCCGAGAAACCGTTGGGCGTTTGACGGCTGCTGACGATGTCGTTTGCTGAGAGGCCGTCCGAGGTGAAATTGTTGGCGGTATCGCGAGCACCGTTCACTTCGAGTCCGCTGGTGGATTGGACGCCGGCTGCAACCTTGGCGACGTTGACCCAGGCGCGCCCGTACACGCTCATTGGCAGTTCGGCGAAGTCGCGAGCTGTGGAGACGACGGATTGAGTAGCCGATTCGGTGTCAATGTGCGCTACGCTCACACCTTCGACGGTGACAGACGTACTGACGTCCCCGATTTCGAGGGTGGCGTCGACTCTGCGGATCTGGCTGACATCGACGGTGATACCGCGGGTGATGTGGGCTTTAAAGCCGCTGGCTTCGACGGTGACGCCATAGCGGCCATTGAGGATGCCGGAGAAGCGATAGTCACCTGCGGAATCGGTAAGTTGGACGCGCTCGTCATTGGATCCTTCGTTCCGAAGGATGACCCGGGCGCCAGGAACGGCAGCTCCGCGAGAATCACGGATACTGCCGAGAACGCTGCTTTCGGTAGATTGTGCGCACAGCGGGGAAAGCATAGCTGCGATTCCACCGGCCAGCAACGCGACTAACCTACAAATCGAAACTCTCATGTGTGTTACTCCTTTCGAGTGCCCCTGATGGCGTCTGCGGCGGATACGACTCCGTGTCTGTTTTGTATTTATTTTGTTACTAACAAATCTTATACGGTGTAGGCCGCCTCTTGTCAAGTAAAAAACAACAGCTGGCTCAGAGTGAGGCCGGCCACACATATGGGGACCTGTTGTGGCGGCCCATGAGGCCATTCGCGCCGGAATCGCCAATCCACCCGCTTTCTCGTGGATTCCAGACGAGTTTCCGGCCCACGCGATAACTGATGTTGGCGAAGTGACAGAGATCCGCGGACGTCCCGCCGATGGCGATATCGGCACGAAGCGATTTGTAATCGCGACTCTTCACGGCATCAAGGAAGTTCTGGATATGCGGCGCAGTCTCGGATTTCGTGTGATCGCGGCCTTCTTTGATCAGCTTCCGGTCGTCGCCCTGATAGACGCGGTAGACAGAGTCGTCAAGCTCAAGGAAACCGTCGGATCCATAGAATATGTTTCCGATGCAATTGCCGCGAATTGGACCGATGTTGCCAATGCGTTCCGCGACCAGTCCACGAACTTCGAAAGTAATCTCCTTGTCCTGGAACTCAAATGTAGCGTTGAGGGTATTCGGCGTTTCCTGATCGTCCACATAAACGAGTTTGCCGCCGGAAGCGGAGACGCTGCGGAGCGTGCCATGGTGATCCGGCAGGCCAAGACCCCATCGGGCGACATCCATTTGGTGGACACCCTGGTTGCCGAGATCGCCGTTGCCCGTGTCCCAAAACCAATGCCAGTTGTATTTGAACCGCAATTCGTTAAATGGCCGTGACGGAGCAGGACCGAGGAACGCGTCCCAGTCAACCCCCTTGGGCGCCTCGGAATCCGGCTTGTGGCCGATGGACTTACGTCGCTTGTAGCAGATCCCCTTGGCGGCATAGACATTGCCAATGATACCGCTCCGCAGAAGTGCCACCGCTTCCATCTTGTGCGGCAGGCTGCGGCTTTGCGTGCCGATCTGCAACATGCGCCCGTATTTGCGCGCCGCCTCGAGCATGAGGCGGCTTTCCGAGGGATCATGACTGGCGGGCTTTTCGCAATAAACGTCCTTACCGGCGCCCATTGCCCAAATGGCGCCGAGAGCGTGCCAGTGATTGGGCGTCGCCATGGAGACGGCATCGACCTCGCCGAGTTCGAAGACGCGCCGCATATCGCTGAACTGCCGCGCGGCTGGGCGGCCACCGGAGACGATGCGGCCCTGCGCCTTCTCGATCGCCACTGGATCTACATCGCAGATCGCCGCGATCTGAACGCCGCTCATGTTCAAGTACTCAGTGAGGTGGTCGTTTCCGCGTCCGCCGAGGCCGACAATGGCCACACTCACACGGTCGTCCGCACCGAGGATACTCTGGGCTCCCAAGGAGAGAGAAGCGGCTGCTACAGGGATGAAATCGCGTCTTCGCATACAGTCACGCTAGTTATTCTTAACTTCGCTTACTGCATTTGTCAACAGAAATTCGCAATGCATCCGTGGCGGAATGCCTACAAATTTGCCCCGTACCGCCAGTTTTTGGACTTCTGGCGCCATTACGAATATATTTTCTTACTGTTGACAGCCTCGCCAAACCTGCGGTACGATCCACTGGAAGATCACCGGCCCACTTCTCGTATGGCCAGCTCACGCGACGACCACTTTCGCAGCCTCTATGCAGAAGGCGACTCACCGCTCGATACGGATCCCCAGAGCAGGTTCTGGATGACGGCTCCTCCCATGTCGGCGAATCGGGACTCATTCGGACAGCCGCTGGCGGGCATTGAAACCATAATCCGCTCGCGTTGGACCAAGCATGATCTGTTCGTTCTATTCGAATGCGTCTACCAAACGCTCTACCTAAGACCGGCACCAAAGCGATACGGTAAGACTTGGAAGCTGTGGGATTGGGATGTGGTGGAGCTGTTCATCGGCGACGATTGGGAGCACACCGAGCGATATAAGGAATTCGAACTCTCGCCGCAGGGCGAGTGGCTCGATCTTGCGATCGACCGTACCCCTCCCGATCTCGAACGAAACCGCGAGTGGGCATCCGGGTTCGAGACTGCCGCACGGATCGACCCGGCGCAAGGCATCTGGTACGGCGCGATGCGCATACCGTTCGCGGCTATTACCGAGGCCACTATCGAAGACGGAAAGGAGTTCCGCGCCAATTTTTATCGCATTGAAGGACCACCGGGAAACCGGAAGCTTGTGGCATGGCGAGTCACGCATAGCGACAGCTTTCACGTCCCTGGGGCCTTCGGAAATCTGGTGCTTACCCTATGACCAATTCTTTTCCTCCTTCCTCGGTGGAACAAACAGGAGCACTGACGCGGGGCGAAATTCTGCAGCAACCGCGGCTGTGGCCCACCACCTTTGATCGTGTTTCCGTGGTTCTGAAATTTCGACATTCCGCGATGCCGGTGGTGCTGACCGGTGCGGGGACTTCAGCCTACGCGGCGTCAGCCGTCGCGGCCGCATGGCCGGGGGCGAGCGCGATTCCGACAACGGACCTGTTACTTGACTGTGCGGGGGTTCCCGCCGGCGCGCTGACGATTTCGCTCGCGCGATCCGGAGACAGTCCGGAGAGCGTCGCCGTCGTGCGGAAACTCCAGCGCATACACCCGCACTCGGCGCACCTCGCCATTACATGTAATCCGGAAGGCCGGCTGGCTAAGATGGCGGGACTCGATGCAATCCTGCTCGATCCGCGAACGAACGATCGCAGTCTGGCCATGACCAGTTCCTTCTCGAATCTCGTTTTGGCCGGACTTTTGCTGCGCCACACGGAGACGTTTCGCCAAGCACTGCCCGGGCTGTGCGCTCGCGTGGAATCCGCACTGCCGGAGCTGGAGCATGGGGCGCGGAGGCTCGCAGCGCTCAAACCGCGCCGCATCGTCGTCCTTGGGTCGGCGCCTTTCCGGAGCGCCACACGCGAGGCAGCGCTCAAGATTCTGGAAATGACCGCTGGACGATGCGTAGCGATGCCCGAGAGCTTTCTCGGTTTACGCCACGGGCCAATGAGCTTTCTCGAACGCGACTCTCTGACGGTTTGCCTATGTTCGTCGGATCCCATGCGGCAGCGATACGAGCGCGATGTACTCCAGGAACTGCGCGACAAGCAACTCGGCAAAGTAGCAGTTATCGCGACGGGCGATTCGGACATCCCATGCGACTACCTGATCCCGGCGATGGCGGCGGACCTCGACGATCACTTGCGCACCCCGTTCGAGATCGTTTTCGTTCAATTGCTGGCTTTTCATCTCAGCCTGGCGTTCGGTCTGAATCCCGATAATCCTAGCCCAGACGGAGTGATTCACCGTGTAGTTCGCGGAGTAGCTATTCATGACAACTGACGCGCCGCTCAACTACCTGCGATCCCATAACAGGAGGCAACCCCCGATGACTCGAAGGTATCTCCTTGGAACGCTAGCGAGTCTATCCGCATGCGGGTTCGCACCAGGGGCCGAAGATGGACCGGGCCGTCCGCGAAGTTCGCAAGAGCTACGCGAGATGTTTGATCAGTATCTTAAACAGAAAGCAGCGGAGATCACTGACAACTCGCTGAACGAATTGTCCGGCTTGTCCTCATGGGATCGGGTCCGGCCGTTGCTCAGGAAGCAGGTGCTCTCCATGCTTGGCCTGGACCCTCTACCCGGACGGGCTCCGCTTCATCCGCGCACCACCGGCGTGTTGGAGCGTGAAGGTTATCGTGTGGAGAAACTGGTTTTCGAGAGCATGCCGCACTTGTATGTGACGGCAAACTTCTACCTCCCCACAACGCGCGAACCCGCTCCAGTGGTTCTTTACCTGTGCGGGCACAATCCTTCTCCTGCGGGCGCAAAATACGGGTACCAGCACCACGGCATCTGGTTGGCGAAACACGGTTTCGCAGCGTTGTTAGTAGACACCATCGAATTCGCGGAAATTCCGGGAATCCATCACGGTCTTTACAATCTCGAAATGTGGCACTGGCTATCGCTCGGCTACACGCCGGCGGGCGCCGAAGTGTGGAATGGAATTCGCGCGATCGATTTCTTGGCTACCAGGCCCGAGGTGGATATTCATAGGTTAGGTGTTACGGGAATTTCGGGCGGCGGCATCGTCTCGTGGTATCTGCCGGCCGTCGACGATCGGGTGAAAGTGGTAGCTTCCGTGTGCGGTTCCTGGACAGCCAAGACGCAACTTGCTTTGAACGCCGTACAGGAGAATTGCGACTGCGTTTATCTGCCGAATCGGTTCCGCCTCGATCTGCCGGCGATCGGTGCATTGATCGCGCCGCGCCCATTCAAAATCCTTGGCGCCATGCGCGACGAAATGTTCCCAAGCGCGGGTTATCGCGATGCGCATCGCCGTATCGCCAGCATCTACACTCTCTACGGAGCAGACGATCGAATCGCTCTCTATGAGCACGACGCTCCGCACCAGGACATCCCCGCGTTCCGCAAGGAGGCCGATGAGTGGCTCAACTTATGGTTGCGCAAGGAACGGACGCCGTTCGATGAAGGCACAATCCAGCGCGAGCCTCCCGAAGCGTTGAGCGTTCTTGGGAGTTACCCGAAGGATGCCGTCAACGACCACATCGACCGCATCTTTCTCCCGATTCCCGCTAAAACCCAGCACCGCTCGCTCGCAAGTTGGGAACGCCGTAAATCTCAGTTGAGAGCGATGCTGCGAGATGAGACGTTTGCTGCTTTCCCGCAGTCCGCGCCGCTCGCGGAGCCCCTCAAGTCTCCGGTTCAGGAGTGGACCGCACGATATGCGGACGCATTCCGCATCGAGTTCACTACTGAGCCCGGATTACGGCTGGCCGCGCACTTGTACGTACCGCGCAGGCAGACTATTACAGACGCGCTGATCTGGCTCGAAGGCGACGAGGATCTGATCGATCCCGTCAATCACGACCGGATCCTGCCCGCGCTGGGGCGTCAGGTGACCTTCGTTCTTCAGCCGCGCGGTGTCGGGTATGGACTCGATCGGCGGCGTCTGACTACGATCAAACGGAGCGCGGCGATTTTGGGGGCGACTCTCGAATCAATGCAAGTTTGGGACGTGCTGCGGGCAATAGACTATTTGATCGCAACCCAGGCGCTTGCGCTCCAATCGGTCACCTTATTCGCGCGGCAGAATATGGCCGTAACCGCCATCTACGCGGCCGCGTTTGACTCACGCGTCAAACGCGTAGTTCTCGAGGATCCACCATCGACCCACTGGCACGGACCTGCAATGATGAACGTACTGCGGACCACCGATCTCGCCGAGGTAGCCGCAATAGTTGCACCCCGGCAACTTGTCTTTCTGACACCCCCCGCTTCGGAATTCGATCAGACGCGCGCCATATACAAGCTGTATGGGCGTGAGACCGCGTTCCGCCAGGCTGCGGGATTGAGCGCTGCGCTTGAGTTGCCATGAAACGCCATCCGCACTTAGGACTGGTATTCTTGCTCGCGACTTCAGTGCTGCCTGGAGCCGGACAGGTGCGAGTGCTGGACGATTTCGAAACCCCGGCATCCATACAGAGATGGGAAGGGCCTCTGCTCATTTCGCGCGACCGCGCAGTTCACGGCATGTCCTCTGGCCGGCTTTCGTTTACCGCCGGGCATGCGCGCTTCAGTTCACGGCAGATGAACAACGACTGGTCGGGATTCGAGCGGCTTGCGTTCGACGTATATAGCAATTCGGACGAGCCCAAGGCTCTCTCGCTCGCAATCTACGACGCGCTAGGCGGAGACGTTGGTAAGGCCGCGAAGTATGACTACTTCGATGCAAATCGAAAGCTTCTGCTCTTGAAAGGGTGGAACCACATCGAAGTGAGCTTACGGCATCTGCGGGCATCGAATACAGTCCGCGATATTGACCTGCGGCGAGTGGTCAGACTAGTGATTTCGGCGGGACAAGACGCGCTGCCGCTCACTGTCGATCTCGATAATATACGGCTGATCAGCGGGAGGGAGAACGCTGCGTCCATGTCGCGAACTTCGCTAGCGGACGCCTTGACAACGATCGACGATCGCTGGTTCTCCGTGCGGCAAGTCGCCGATCCGGAAGATGTCCCGGAATCGAGCGGAGTGCGCGAATTGAGGCGGGTGGCGGAACGTGAATCCGACAGTCTGCGGAGCGCGATCCGCGCAGCGCAGATGCAGGGGCTCGAAACGATCTATAGCGAGCGCCGGCTGGTGGTGGCGGATCTCGGTCTGCATGTGCGGCCGGTGCTTGCATGGTTCAACACGGACGAGCAAAAGACTCGGATGTTCCAATACGTGGCCACGTCCTGCCGCAAGGAACGCCAGGCGCTGGAACGCCAATTGAATGCGGCCACGCGATTGGATGAAGTAGACGACACGCAAGGGGGAGAACCGACGATCCCGCCAATCCCGCTCCTCAGAGGCGCTCCGGCCGCCGGATGGTTTTTTCGCGATGGCGCTGGACGCCCGCTGATGGTGATCTCGTTGCACTCGCCCAGCGCCGCGCTGCAAAGATTCTTCGCCACTCCTCTACAACATATCGAGAGCTATTCGGTGGGTGGCGGTTCGCGCTGGACCATCGAGGATTCCCCGGTGTACGAAGCCTTCCAGAAGAATCCCGATGCACACCGAGTGGGCTGGGATGGATGGTGTGGGCACCTGGTAAAGGACCTCGACTCGATGGGCGGCACGAAGCGGGAGAACGTGGTGATCTGTCTCGAAAGCCGGCACATTCGGAAGGCCATCGAAGAGTACATCCGCATTACGATTCCGAAGCTCCGATCCAATCCGAACCTGCTCTACAACATCCTCGCTTACGAGCTGACGTACATCTGCTATTGCGACGAGAGCCGGCGCATGTTCGCACACTGGCTGCGTGACAAGCACGGCAGTATCGCAAAGGCGAATGAGTCGTGGGGCACAAGCTACGCCGCGTTCGAGGATGTCATCCCGCCTCCCACTCAAAACAGCAGGCCGTTACGCGGCACGAATCGGGCGCTGTGGTACGACTGGGCGCGCTTCAACCAGGACCGCTTCACCGAACACCTCTTGTGGGTGCGCGATACCGTGCGCAAATACGATCCATCCACGCCACTGGCCGCCGGCGGTAGTTCGAGTATGTTGTCGGGTAGGGCCGGAGTTGCCGGCATTGACGAGGAGAGGATCGTCAATGAAGTCGACGATGTGATCATCCACGAAGGCGGCGGTTCGACCATGGGATTGGATTTGCAGGTCGCGCTCTCCGAACATCCGAAGCCGGTTGCGGATCCTGAGATGAGCCTGGCGTCTGTCTCGAACCTGCTGCCGCATCTGCTGCATGGCAAGTCCGTGGTGCAGCTCTTTCACTGGCCTGTGCAACCCTCCAGCGAGTTTGTCAGCAACATCCGTAGCTCGCTGGCGCATAGCTGGGAATATGGGTTGGAGAAGATCGACGACCTCCTGAAAACCACTCTCGATGCACGCCGCTTGCGCGAAGAGATTGCAGCATTCGTGGAGCACCCGCCACGGGTGGCGATTCTCTACTCGCAGACCTCCACCCTCCAAATCCCGCCCGCGATGTTCAGTTGGGAGCGCACGCCCTACTTGTACGAATTGGAACGGACATACACGGCAAGCCGCTTCCTGGATGTTAAGACGACTTTCGTCACCGAACGTCAGATTGACCGTGGCAAGCTTGCCGGCTTCCCCTTGCTGCTGATTCCGGGTGCGCAAGCACTGCCCGCCGGCATCGCGGAAAAGATTCGGGACTATGTTGCCGCTGGGGGCCGAGTGGTGGCAACTCCGGAGTCGCTGACCGTTGATGAATACAACCGGCCGCGCGAGTATCTCGCCGCGTTCGGGATTCGATTGACAGGCACGCAGTCCGCGAAGGCGATTGTCTCCGGCGAGCAGGTACAGCGTTACGATCAGACCTTTTCCGAAAGCGTTTCATTCGCGCGCGGCCCAGGTATAGTGACCACGGCCGCCCCGGGAGGCCGGTTCTCATCACTACAACAGCTTCTCGTTGAGGCAAATCGCGAGCAAGTGAAACTATCGGGCGATGTGGAGCCATTGTTCCGCTATCCGGATGGCAGTGCTTCCCTTGTCGCGGCGCGCTTCGGAAAGGGAACTGTCTACTATTCCGCCGGCCGCCTAAAAGAACAGGACTATGCACGGCTGTTGGATCGAATCTTCACTGAAGCGGGAGTCGTCCGCGAGACGCGTGTTGTAGTTGAGCCGGCGCCGGGTTGGAAGGTAGAGTCACGCGCTGCGACGCTGCATGGCCGCAGACTGCAATACGTTACTAATTACAACGCGATTCCAATCACGGCGCATATTCAGGACGATCACGGCCGATTCCAGCGGTTTCGGGAACTGCGGAGCGGGCGCGATTATCCTGAGGGCAGTATCCGCATCGCCGCCGGCGAGACTGTAATTTGCGAAATCGTCGAATAAGCGACGGCGTCATTGTTGTGCCAGCTCTCGGCGAGCACCAGCCGCGGCTCGGCACTATCAGCGCGTGGATGCCTCCCACCCGATCGGCCGCATCGATTTCCCGACCAAAACAACTGAGGCAGGCGGCGCAGCGGTTGTGATCCGCCGAGGCAATCAGGCCTCTTTCATCAGGACAGAGCGCTGCCGTCCTTTCTCGCCACCGTCCTCAAAACTATTGAAGAACCGGCTCAGCACAAGCGCCACGGCACCCGCCAGTGGAGCATCGGCGCGATGTCGCGAAGGCAGAATGCGGATCCCACTCAAGTAATACGCCGGGACACGACGGCGTAAGACTCCCCATACCGTATCCTCCAGAAGATCCCAGGCATCGGCAAGATAGTCGCCGACGACGATCGCCTGCGGGTTCAGAGCCATGATGAGATTCACGAATCCGAGTCCCACGTATTGCGCCACCTCGCGTAGAACTTCCGTGGCCAGTGGATCGCCTGCGCGGACCTTTGCGATGATCGCTTCGGGCTCCAGTTCGTGGCCGGGAGACAACTGGGCACGATCGCTGTAAAGGCGCGTGAATGCAAAGTCTGAAGCGTACTGCTCCCAGCAGCCCGAATTGCCGCAGGAGCATTTGCGACCGTCAGCAAATAGAGGTATGTGACCAAATTCCGAGGCTCCGAAGGTGGAGCCTTGCAGAATCTCGCCGTTAATAATGACACCGGTTCCCAGGCCGCCGCGGGCGATGACCGAAACGAAATCGCGCAAGGGCTGGCGTTCACGATCGGCTGACCACATCTCAGCTAGCGCGGATAATTTCGCTCCGTTCTCGAAGTAAACGGGAATATCCAGGTTGCGCCGAAGCGTTTCGCCTACTTCAACGCCGAACCACTGAACATTTTCCGCGGCGATCACGCGGCCAGTAGAACGGTCGATAAAGCCGGGAAGCGCCACACCGATTCCGAGAACCTGGTCAGACGAATACTGGCTGGCGAGGCCGAGAAGCGCCTTGTGGACTTTGTCGAGAAACACACCGTGGTTGGAGTGCCAGGGTATGGTCTTGCGGGACACAATGGCGTCGCTCAGATCGGCAACGATGATGCGCCCGCCAGCCAGCCCGAGTTCGACGCCAATGCCAACGCGAGCGTTCGCTCGCAGCCGGATGGCGGTGGGGAGGCGTCCCACTTGCGACCAGTTCTCAGTCTTGAATTCGGAGATAATATCGTCGGATTTCAGCCGTTTCACGATAAATGTCACTGAGCTGGGTGAGAGTCCCGTGATGCGTACGATGTCGGCGCGCGACAGCGAAGGATTCTGCCGAATCGTATTCAGCACCAACCGTTCGTTTGCTTCGCGCAAAGCGGATTTTTTGAGCGCACCGCTCGTCGTGAAGGTTACGGGCATCGGGTTTTCATCCTATCTTAACGTCGGGTATAACCATTTCAATCGCTAAAACTCGGAATAGGCGAACTGTCTCGAAATCCGCGGGTCCGCAAGGCGATGTAGACGAGGCCAGTCGCAACCCAGACGCACCCGATCGTCGTCGCTGTTCGCGAGAGGTTGACGAAAATCAGCAGGCAGACAGCGAACCCTATGCCGGGGAGGATCAGGTTGCCGAATAAGTGGCGGCCTCTGCGTTGGCGGTCGCGGACGTAGAATCGGCTGATGACGCTCAGGTTGACGCACATGAATCCGAGCAAGGCTCCAAAATTGATGGCTTTCGCAGCGAGTTGAAATGACAGGAGGAATCCGCAAGCGAGCGTGACGGCTCCCATGCACAGCACGCCATAGGTGGGTGTGTAGTACTTGGGATGGATATAGGCGAAGAAGTCCGGGAGCAGGCGATCCCGGCCCATTCCATACAGTAGGCGCGAAGCGCTGGCCTGTCCGGTAACGGCGCTGGCGACGCCGGCGACAACCAACGCGATGGAAACGAACAGCATCAACTGCGCGCCGCCCACACGCCGCGACACATCCAGGAAGGCTGTCTCGGTATTCGGGTAGCTGTTGAAGTCCGGCCACGCCAACTGACCGAGATAAGCCTGAAGAATGAAAAGGACTCCACAGCAAAGGCAGACTAGGATCGTCGCCCTGCCGATATCATGTTTGGGATCGTGGGCGTCTTCGGCAAGCGTGCTGATGCCGTCGAATCCGAGGTAGCTATAGGCCGCCACGGAAGTTGCGCTCATGACATGGCCAAAAGAGAAGTTCGCGGGATCATAGAACGGTCGCGTGGAAAGCAGAACGCCAGCTCCGACGCCGCCATCCAGGGCGCGTACCGCCATCACCACGAACCACATGAGGACGCCCAGCATGATAGCGGTCATGGCGAAGTTCGCGCGATTAGCTACTTTGAGTCCGAATAGGTTCATCACAGTAATCGCCGCGGAAAACAGGATCAGCCAGAACGCCTGGGGAACTCCGCTGAAAAAGCGTTGCGCCGTCAAACTCAAATAAATTACGCTCATTAGCGGAATGAGCACGTAATCGAGAAGCATCACCCAGCCAGTAAGGAACCCCGCGAGCGGGTGAAGGGTCTGTTGCGCATACGTATACGCGGAGCCGGCAGCCGGGAACACAGTCGCCATCTTGCCGTAGCTATACGCGGTGAGAGACATGCAGACCATGGCCAGCAAATAGGCGAGCGCCATGTGGCCGCGAGACATACTGCTCACGATTCCGAACATCGGGAAGGGCGCCGTCGGTCCGACGAATGTGAGACCGAACAGCACAAGCATCCGCAGATCCAGAATCCGTTTAAGCTCGGTGGGTTTGCGTTCGGTCGCGGCAATCATCGAGTGGGCACCTCAACTCCACACCAGCGATGCACCATCTGGAGAAGCGCGCGCGTTGCCTGGACCAGCGATTCCAGTTCCACGTACTCGTCGGCCTGGTGCGCGTTCGCCCCGGAAGGCCCCCACATCACCGCCGGCGTGTTGAAGCATTTCTGGAAGATATACATGTCGCTGGGAGCGTCGAGGCCCTCCACCGCCGGCTCCTGACCGATGGCGCGAGCGGCGCACTGTAATTCCATAACAAGCGGATGATCAGCCGGGATCGCACAGCCCGGCAGCCAACGCATCGGAAGCTGGAACGCCGGACGGTTACGGAAGAGGTCAGGCCGCGCGTTGAGCGTCGCTTCCCACCAATTCCCAAAGTCGGCATGAGCCTCTTCGCCGCTCTCTTGCGGCATGGTCTGAAAATAGATCTCAATCCAGCAACGCTCCGGCACGGTAATTGGCTGAGTCCAACCCCACTTGCCGGTGGCGATGTTAGTCACCCAGGCAGCGAACGGCTCGGCGCATCCGGCAAAGTAAGGATCGATCTCCACCCGGCTCTGGCGCTCCCGGGCAAAAGCCGGAACGGCTGCCAGTATGTGCGCCAATTGTTCTGTCACGCGGCCCGAGGTTTCGCCCTGCGAAAGGATGCCACCCGACCCGCGCAGTTCGACATGGACTACTTGTCCACCGCGCTGGGCAGGACAAATCTTGAGGTTGGTCGGCTCCGTGATTATTGCAGCGTCGGCGTTGTACCCCCGCAGCCTGGCGGCGAGCGTACCGTTGACGCCGCCGAATTCCTCATCCACTACTGTTTCGAAAATGAGATCGCCGCCCGGGCGGGCACCGAGTTCGCACAGAACACGCAGCACTGTGAGGTTCATCGCAACGCCGGCCTTCATGTCCCATGCGCCCCGGCCATATAGGCGGCCCTCTTCAATGGACGCACCGAAAGGATCGTGACTCCATTTGACTGGCGTATCCGCGGGCACGGTATCGATGTGACCCGCCAGCACCAACGAACGGCCGCCGCCTCTACCGCGAACGACCGCGTTCACATTAGGCCGATCCGCGTACTCCCGGCCAGCCCAATATTCGCGGTGCGACCCCAGGCCGTCCACGGCAGTCAGTGGGTAAACATCGGGAGTCAGCCCGAAGCTCTCTAGCTCCCCGGCGACGTAAACCTGACAGGCATTTTCATTGCCTCGAGGAGGCAGATTTTCCGAGGGAATCCGCACAAGCTGTTCGAGTGTACGGATGAGATACGGACGCACACGCTCGAAGGTCTGATCGAGTAGAATACCCGTGTTTGTTGCGCCGTCCAGGGGCATCCGGGACTGTGACTTAAGATCGAGCATGTGAGATGGCCTCATTATTTTCAGTTACTGAACAAACCGGAATGACGATGTCTTGCGCGAGCGCGCGGAACTCTTCTCGAGCTGCTCGAGCAGGTTGACGTGCGCGGCGCTGAGGGCGGCGGGATCCCTGTTATACGAATCGATGCTCCCGGCTATCCGGGCGGCAAGTTCATCCGCCTCATGCTTTCCCCCTTGGGCTGCAAGCAACGACAAAAGCTCACTATCTTCAAAACCATCGCGCACGTTCTCGAAGCGGACGGAACCTAGCGGCTCTCCGTTCTCGCCTGGATAGAGCAGCCACCCGTCGCCCCATGGCCATTTCGTGCGCATCCACTTTGTGCGCGTTCCACCGGAGCGGAAGTTTGCCCAGTCCCGGACGCCAGTGTTCTCGCCCCACTGGTTCAGCCCCCAATATTCGAACCCCGAGATGCCGTATCGGTAGGTTAGCCAGCCGATGATCCGCGCGTCGATCGCGGGATATTCAATGAAGAGGTTCGGATGATCGTGCGGCCAGACGCAGACCGCCCAGATCACCTGCTTGCCCTGCTTGCGGAACTCCTCTACGCCGGAGCTATCGTATTGGCGAATGTAGACGTCCAGGATATCGGCGAAGGATTGAAGCTGGCGAACTGCTTTGGGTTGATTGAGACACAGCCATGTCTTCAGATCGGGAGCGATACTCTTTACCAGAAGATGATTGTTCCTCACGGTATCCCATTGGTTCTCGGGCGGCTCGTCGACGTTATACACATAGGCAGCATCCCACAGTCCCCGGGCTTTCAGGTGGGCCGAGTACGCGTGGATAAAGTCCGCCAACTCCCGTTTGGAACTGCCGGTCTGCTGTGCCCACGCGGTCTCGCGGTCGAAGATCCCGATTGCAAACTGCCGCATTCCATACTCGCGTCCGAGTTCGCCAAGAGCATCGATGTAGCGAAAATCGTAGGCGCCGTTCTGGCCTAGCAGAGGCCAAACAAGATGTTGGCCATGACGGCCCAGGAGCATGTCTTCGGTGGGACCCAATGGACCCGCGGTGACGGTTGTGCGGATCTGCCCTTGATTCCAGCCCATCATCATGTCGAACGTGGGACCAAGGTGTTGGGAGAATGCCTCCCTTGCCCAGCGCCGATACAGTTCGAAGAACTCCTCGCTCTCCATTCCCCCCGCGGTTTTATAGTGCGCGAACAAATTGCCGGCAGGCATAAACGCAGCATTTCTGAGCTGCTGCACTTTCGGCAGCGTGACATCGAAAACGCGGACACGATAGGGAACTGACGCCAGCCGTCGATTCCCCTGTCGGATGGCCAGCAAGCCGGTGTATAGGCCGGGCGCAGCGTCTACCGGTGCTTCGATACGAATCCAGACAGGCTGTGTTTCGCCGGCGCCGACATCGAAGAATCGCATCGGAAGCAGAGGGTCCGGCCACCAGCCGACACGAGCGGGTGGTTCCTGTCTCGACCACGGGCGCGGATCACCCGGCGCGGTCCGGACGTATCCTACGAGACTAATTCTTACGCCGAGCTGACCCGTCCCATGCAACGAGCTATCGACCAAAAGCGATTTCAGATCCTGCCCATCGGCATTGATCAACAGTTGAAATGACTCCTGCTCGCCGCGCGCCATGGAGACGGTCCACGTGGAAAGCAGCGGGGTAGACGAAGGATCTTCGAGAAAGACCTTGGCCATTGGAGACGCAAAAGAGGTGCGAATGGCGGAAAAGACCGGGCTTGTAGCGGCCAGAAGCGCAATAAGCCACGCCAAGCATGGAGGGGTTCCAGGCATCAATCGTCATCATACTTCAAATAGTGCAGTAAATGCACTAATGTGACTCTAAGTATCCGGCCAGATCGATCGATACGGCTTTGGAATTGACATGTCGGTGTCACTTCGCGCGCGATCAGCTGGTTGAAAGAGTAAAATTGGCGAGCGCGACATTCTCTGCCTTGGGCGCAGGGCGCCGTGAGTTCGAAATCTCGCCGCCCCGCGCGACCGGATTTCCGTGCGATAGCCGGGGAGTTCCTTGGCCCAGCGGTCAT
>Ga0105237_10002336_pt1 | contig 23565 bp, 16 predicted proteins | sample KBSC24metaG_FD_81520 | JGI IMG/M metagenome (GOLD analysis project Ga0105237, IMG submission 81520) | Corn rhizosphere microbial communities from Kellogg Biological Station, Michigan, USA - KBS C2-4 metaG | ecosystem: Host-associated > Plants > Roots > Rhizosphere > Soil | place: Michigan, USA...
AACGTGCCGTCCCCCACTTTACTTTCGAGCATTCCAATCAGCTCCAATGCTTTCAGTGCTTCGCGCAAAGACGCGCGACCGATTCCAAGCTTCTGACAAAGTTCGCGTTCGGGGGGAATGCGATCGCCCTCTTTCCACGATCCCTGGATGAGGGATTCCACGAGCTTTTCGAAAGCAGCCTCGCTCAGAGTGACTTTCGGTATCGCCTCAAGATGTGCGAAGCTCGCTTTTTTAGGAACTCCCATGTCAGCTTAAATGTAGTCCGAGTTCATAGCATAGCAGTATCGCGGTTGTGCTGTGTATCACAGTGGTATGACCATTCGACCTTCAGACCTTGACGTGCGCTGGACAGAGTGATACCGTCGATCTTACTCAAATCCTCGGAAGGAGAGCGTCTTGAGAAAGTTTTTATTGCTCCCATTTGCGATCGTTTGTCTTAGTAACTACGTGGCGGGTGCCGTAGGCTCGTCGCTCTTCTACGACCGGAATGTACCTCAGGTGGTCTTTGGTGCTTCCGAGATTCGAAGGGCTTATGCGGCCGCCGGGAAGAGCCTGCTGGAGTCCGGTATCGATCGAGCCACTGCCGACACATCTGGAATTCGCATCGCTATTGTTGCGGGGCCGGCCGAAAGCGCCCGTCTCTCGGCCTCGTTCGGCGTAGCGCCGATGAAAAACTCGCAGGCGCAATCATACGCGATCAGGCGGCAGGCCCATGATGGCAAGACATTGCTCGTTGTGTTTGGTGCAGACGCCACAGGTGCGATGTATGGAGCGCTTGATGTCGCCGAATCTCTCAGATTGGGATCGCTCGCCGAACTCGCGGATTCCGATCATGCGCCGCACATCGAGCGGCGCGGGATCAAGTTCAATTGCCCATTGGACGCACGCACGCCGAGTTATTCCGACAACAACTTCGCCGCGCAGCAGAACATCGCGGAGATGTGGAGCCTCGATTTTTGGACGGAATTTCTCGACGAGATGGCCCGTCATCGCTATAACGTTTTGTCACTTTGGAATCTGCATCCATTCCCATCGATCGTGAAGGTTCCCGAATATCCCGATGTAGCGCTCGACGACGTGAAGCGAACGCTGGTGCCAATGGACGATACGTTCTCCCACAACGGAAACGACATGGTTCGTCCCGACATGCTGGCGAAACTCGAAACGCTGAAGAAGATGCCGATTCAGGACAAGATTGCTTTCTGGCGGACCGTCATGCAATACGCGCACAACCGCGGAATCGAAGTGTACTGGTTCACTTGGAATATCTTCACTTGGGGCGCGGAAGGGAAGTACGGCATTACCTCAAAGCAAGACAACAAGAACACTATCGACTACTTCCGCGCTTCGGTGCGCGAAACGGTATTGACGTATCCGTTGCTGGATGGAATCGGCATTACCGCCGGTGAGCATATGGAAGAGCGGAAAGACGCGTTCGCCAAAGAGCAATGGCTGTGGGACACCTACGGGCAGGGAATTGCGGACGCTCATAAGATTCAACCGGATCGCCCGTTTCGGTTGATTCACCGCTATCACCAGACGAGTCAGGAAGACATTCTGGACGCGTTCAAAGATTATCCGGGGACGTTCGAGCTGAGTTTCAAATACGCCATCGCGCACATGTATTCGATTCCGAACCCTACCTTCATCCAGCCGGCGCTCCCAAACATCACCAAGCTGCACCGAACATGGCTCACGGTTCGCGATGACGATATCTACAGCTTCCGGTGGGGAAATCCGGAATTCGCGCGAGCCTTTATTCGCAACATGCCGCCTGACGACAAGCTGGCCGGATTCTATATGGGGCCGGACGGCACGGTTTGGGGGCGCGAGTTCATCAGCACGGAGCCAGAAAAGCCTCACGAGCTTATCATTGGCAAGCGATGGTATTCGTTCATGCTGTGGGGGCGTCTGAGTTACGAGCCGGATTTACCGGACGCACTGTTCGAACGCACCATCGCCAAACGGTTCCCCGAAGTTCCCGCTGCCCGGATGATGCAGGCTTGGGCGGAAGCCTCAAAAGTCTTTCCGGAAATCACACGCTTTTTCTGGGGCGACATCGACGTGCGATGGTTCCCGGAGGCCTGCTTGAGCCATCCGAGAGCGAAAGGATTTTACACCGTACAGCATTTTGTTGAAGGCGAGACCATGCCTGGGAGCGGCGTTCTTAATATCACGGAATGGCGGCGGCGCAAACTATCCGGCGCTGCGATGGACGGTGTGACACCTATCCAGGTGGCGGATGAGCTGGCAAAAACCGGCAGCATGACTTTGCGTATGGTGAACGAACTTCGGCCGAAACAGGGCACGAATAAGGAACTCCGGCTGACCCTTGGTGACATGGAGGCGATGGGTTATCTTGCCAACTACTACTCGGCGAAAATTCGTGGAGCCGTCGATCTGGCGATGTTCGACAAGAGCGGGAAGCCGGCTGAGCGGGAGTCTGCGATCAAGAATCTGCAGGTGGCGCTCGAATCCTGGAAGCGATACTCCCGCGCGTATACGGTGCAGTATAAGCAGCCGTTGCTTTACAACCGCGTTGGGTGGGTGGACATTCCGGGATTGACATCGAAGGTTGAGCAGGACATTGACATTGCTCGCCTGTGGGCTCCTGGGACTGTGCCTGATAAGTTGGGAGCTAGGCCCGCGGATACGCCGTTCCGGAAGTGACTATGTTGGCGGTATTCCTGGAAGGGTCGGCGAGTGAGTGAATGTTGAATGAGAGGCGGAGTGTGATTGGGCAAGCGGACGATCAGGACGACGCGGCTCTGTAGGACTTGAACCTACGATCGACGGATGATGAGTCGCTCGTAGCGGCGTTCTCAGGGGTGCGCGCCATTGTTCACGATTGCCGAGCGAGCCGTGAATTGTTCAGAACGCGCCGGAGGCGACCAGATTGTGCGCTGTCATCTACAGTTGCTTGAGGGCGATGCTGCTCTATGCTGCTCGGACAAGCAATGTCTAAAGCGTTGGCCGGCTAGGGGACGGGTGCGGTCAAGTTTGTCATTCGTCACGGCACGAACCGATTAACGATCAACGGTAGCCGGCAACTTTACGTCCGATTGCGCGCGACTGTTGATTGTACCCACGGCGCCTCTGGTTTTGGACGAAGCGCCGGCATGATCACACCGCGGCATTCGCCCAAACCGATTCGACGAAAGCCGGACTCCTCGCACCAGCCGCGCAGGATCACTTCATCGCCGTCCTCAAGGAACCGCCGGGTCTCGCCGGTTGGCAGCTCGAGTGGTTCCTTGCCGCGCGACGTGATTTCCAGGAGACAGCCCCGGTTGCGCTTGTCCGGTCCTGATACCGTTCCGCTGCCGATCAAGTCGCCCGCGCGGATCGGGCAGCCGTTTGAGGTGTGGTGCGTGATCATCTGCCCCAGAGTCCAGTACAGAGTAGAAAAATAGCTTTGGCTCACGAGCATGGGATCCACCATTTTCGCCGAGCGGAGCCAAACCTCCAGCTTGATTCTGTAGGCCCCGTCGGTCGTGCACAGGTGCGGTAGCGGTTGCGGGTCCTCTGCCCTACGTTGCGGCACCGCCCACCGGAATGGCTCCAGCGCTTCTCGCGTTACTACCCAGGGCGAGATCGAGGTTGCGAAGTTCTTGGCGAGGAACGGTCCGAGGGGCTGATACTCCCACGTTTGGATGTCTCGGGCGGACCAATCGTTCAGCAGACAAACTCCAAACAGATGGTCTTCGGCTTCCGCGATCGGGATCGGCTCCCCTATCGTGTTGCCGGGTCCGAGAAACGCGCCGACTTCCAGCTCATAGTCGAGCAGCCTGCTTGGTGCATAGACCGGAGGCCCTGCGGGATTCTCAACGATCTGTCCGCACGGACGGCGAACCGCGGTCCCGCTCACCACGATCGACGAACTGCGCGCGTGATAGGCAATCGGCACCCATTTATAGTTCGGGAACAGCGGGTTGTCCGGCCGAAACATCCGGCCCACATTTGTTGCGTGGTGGATGGAGGCATAGAAATCGGTGTAGTCTCCGATTGGGCAGGGCAGCAGCAATTCGACACCGGACATCGGACTTACAAATTTGTCGGCGCCTGGTGTGTGCTTCGCGAGGAAGTCGCTGATCCTTTGCCGCAATTCCACTCGGCTCTCGCGCGGCATCGCCATCACATCTTGCATGGAGCCAATACCGAATGCTTCGGTGACATTCAGAACCTGGTTCCCGATGGCGACTCCCAGGCTTACCCGGTCATCGCCTATCCGCCGGGAGGTGGCATAGGGCAAGTTCTGAATCGGAAACTCGCAGCCCGGTTCATTGGCCGACTCTACCCAACTTTCCAATTCCGCCTCATGAGTGCGATCAATCATTCCAGTAGACCCAAGGCCCGCAGCTCATTCACCGGTTCCTCGAAGGAACACGAACCGAAACTGTGCGCGAAATCGCGGCGCGATTGCTCCACTTCTGACGTCGAGATCCACGAATCCTGCCACCGGAGACCGTCGTCTCGAAACTCGAAAGTCTGGGGATCGGTCTCGTTCAGTAATCGGGTTACGGTCGCAAGGTCCATGCCTGACCAGGCAAATGCCGCTCCTACAAACACGTTGAGGAAGCCGTGCATATCCGAGCGAATTGGATGGTGGAGTCCCGCCGTGGCTTTGAACGGCAAGCGGCGCGCCGCTGCCGCGCACAAGAACTCTGCGACGCTCTCGGATGAACTTCCAGATGACGGCGTGGCGGTGCGAATCTTGGCATATCCGCCTTGTAACTGGTCCAGCGGTACTTCACAGTAGGTCGGCAACGAGAGCCGCCGGCCGGCTTTCGTCTCGAGCGTCTCTATTTGAGGCGGGAGCGGACCCGGTTCCTTATCCACCAGCAGTGTCACGCGCCACGTCTCGCCGAGTGAGACTTCACTGAGTCTCTCCACGGGCAACACCAATCGGTTCAGCATCCACGCTTCCGGCGAGAGGAGGTAACGCTCGTAGTTCGCGATCACCTCTGGTAACGCCAGCGCCGCCGGCGGGTACAGTCCGGCGTAATCGATCAGTTCGGCGAGCAGCGCCCGCAGGGACTGGGCCATCATGAAGTCAATGTTGCGGGATTCGACACCGTGGACAGATCGCCTAACCCTTCGCCGAGGTACTTCTGGCGTAACAGGCGCCGTACGATTTTCCCGCTCTGCGTCTTCGGCAACTCCCCGGTGATCACCACTTCACGCGGCCGGAAAGTCGGACCCAGTTCGTTCACCACGGTGGCGCAAACGGCCGCCCCGTCCACCTCCGCACCTGCTCGTAGCACAGCGTACCCCACGATGGCTTCTCCTTTCAACCCGTCCGGAACTCCGATTACTGCCGCTTCCGCAACGCCGGGATGCCGCATCATGGCTTCCTCCACCTCCGCCGGCCCCACCTTCCTTCCGGCTACATTCATCGATTCATCCGCGCGTCCGTGGACGAACCAGTGGCCGTCCTCGTCGACGGTGGCCCAATCGCCGTGATACCACATACCCGGAAAACGCGACCAGTAGGTGTCGAGGTATCGCTGTGGGTCGTTCCAGATGCCGCGCGTCATCGAAGGCGAGGGCTTGGTGCACACCAGATAGCCCATGTGGCCACGCACCGGAACGCCATTCTCATCCACTACTTCCGTCGCCATTCCGGGCGCGGGCGCTCCCACGCTACAAGGCTTGAGTTCCTGAATCGGCAACGGAAAAAGAAAGCTGCCTACAATCTCGGTGCCACCCGAGATGTTGATGATCGGGCACCGTCCGCCGCCGATTTGACCGAAATAACTGAGCCACGACTTCTCGTCCCAGGGTTCGCCCGTCGAGCCCAGGATGCGCAATGATGGCATCGGCGGCAGTTCCTCATTGCCCTTGACGAGCATTCGGATCGCCGTCGGCGATACGCCGAAGGTGGTGATCCGGTGGCGGCCGATCATCTCCCAGAGACGCATCGGCGTTGGATAATCGGGCGCGCCGTCGTAGAGAAAAATCGTGCCTCCGAACAGGTGGTTCCCCAGGATGGTCCACGGCCCCATCATCCAGCCAAGATCGGAAAGCCAAAAGAAACGCTCGTCGAGCTGATGGTCGAAGCCGAGCCAGATCTCTTTTCCCATTTGGGCGAGACAGCCCGCGTGAGTGTGGACGACGCCCTTCGGCTTTCCGGTGGTGCCGGAGGTGTAGAGAATGAGCGCGCGGTGCTCCGAATCGAGCGACGTCGTGGCGAATGACACCGGCTGCGACGCCAGGAATTCGCCCCAGTTGCTAACGCTGATTATTTTTATAGTGCCCGGAATTTTCTCAGCCAGCGGAAGCCGTTTCCCGCGCCGGGTCATGTGGTCCGTTGTGAATACCAGCCGCGCACCGCTATCTTCGATCCGCGCCGCGATGGCCCCGGTGCCGAATCCGGCAAAGATCGGCACTACCGTCATGCCGGCTTTGAAGCACCCGTAGAGAATCGACAGGATCTCAGGAACCATCGGCATGCATACCGCGACACGGTCACCCGGCTCCAGTCCGAGCGCGACTAGTCCGTTGGCCACACGGTTCGCTTCGTCGCGCAATTCCCGGAACGTGATGCTCCGAGTTTCACCGCTTTCGCCTTCCCAGATACAGGCCACTCGTCCGGATTCCGCCCACCAGTCCAGGCAATTGTGCGCTATGTTAAGGCGGCCGCCAATGAACCATTGCGACCACTCGGGCCCGCGGCTCACATCCATCACCTGATGGTACGGCTCAAACCACTGGACGTCCATTTCGTTCATCAGTTCGCGCCAGAATCGCTCCGGCTCGTCGACTGAAAAGCGTAGGAACGCTTCGCGATCATCGAACCCCAGGCGCTGCATAAAGTGCCAGACGTTGGTCTTGTCAATCCAATCGCGGGTGGGTTTCCATACGGCGGTCACCTATTTCTTCTCCGACCAACTCGACCAATACTCTTTCCAGTCCACTAGCTCGCCTGCGGGCAACACATGGATTGGATTCAACCCATCGAGCATCACCGCTGATTCGTCGGTGTGCGTCTTTTTCTTCTGGTTGAGCAGGGCTTTGGGATGGGGTCCGTGGTGGATGCCGCGAGGGTGCAAGGTCGCCATTCCGGCCTTAATGTTGTCGCGGCTGAAGAAGTCGCCTTCATGGTAAAAGATGAACTCGTCGTAATCGCTATTGCGATGGAAGAAGGGCACGCGCATGGCATCCTCGTCCTGTTCGAGCGGCCGCGGCAGAAAGCTGCACACCACCGCGCCCTCGGTGACAAAGGTGGTGTGGGCGCTCGGCGGAAGGTGTCCGCGATGGCTCATGATGGGCCGAATATCACGCATGTTAATCTTCCACACCGTGAGATCGCCCTTCCAGCCGACCACGTCGAGAGGGTTGAACGGATACACTACTGCCGAAAGCTCGTCCTCCGCCTTGATGCGGATTTCCCACTCTCCAGGCGAAGCGCCGGCGTTGTCGAGATGGGGGTCCGGCTCCGGCGTCGTGACCACTGCTGGATCGTACAATGCGTGCTGCCCGATGAGCCCTTTTTCCGGAGGGCCGAACTCGGTGCGCGACTGGATAATCAGAAAGAAATTATCATGGGTCTCCGGCACTACCCGGTAGGTCACGGCACGCGGCATCACGATGTAGTCGCCCTTCTCGAAATGCAACGGACCGAAATCCGTTTCAATGACACCGGCGCCGCGATGCACGAAGATCAGCTCGTCACCGTCCGCGTTGCGGTAATAGAACGGCATCGCTTCGCGACGCCGGGACACATACAGCTTTACGTCCTGATTGCCCAATATGGCCGCAGGGCATCCTTTGCGGTTGCAAAAATCCGAAGGTTCCACACGGTTCAGATCGAAGCAGTGCGGCCGAAGTTTGCCTTCAAACCGGATCCAGCCCGTTGGAGGATGGGCGTGATAGAGATGCGCACTCTTGCCGTAGAATCCCTTGCGCCCGTGCTCCTCCTCGTAGGTGCCTTCCGGGAGAGCAACGTGCGCCTGCCGTGCGAACGTGCCTTTCTTGAGTGGATACATAATCCTCCTTCACAGATTTCCGCGGAGCGCCTGTTCACGCTCGATTGCCTCGAAGAGCGCCTTAAAGTTGCCTTTGCCGAAACTGCGGCTCCCCTTGCGTTGAATCACTTCGAAAAACACAGTGGGCCGATCTTCTACGGGCCGAGTGAAGATCTGTAACATGTAGCCTTCGTCATCGCGATCGACGAGAATACCTAAATCGCGAAGTGCGGAGACGGGCTCGTCGATCGGCCCCGTCCGCGCCACCAAGTCATCGTAATAGGTCGATGGCACGCGCAGAAATTCCACACCCTGCCGCCGGAGCTTCGATACGGTGTCGATGATATCACCAGTCGCCAGCGCGATGTGCTGCACGCCGGGCCCGTGATAGAAGTCGAGGTACTCCTCGATTTGCGATTTCCGCTTGCCCTGCGCCGGCTCGTTGAGAGGGAACTTCACCCGCTCATTGCCGTTCGACATGACCTTGGACATGAGCGCCGAGTATTCCGTGCTGATGTCCTTGTCGTCGAAATGCCGGAACAACCGGAATCCCATCACGTCCCGATAGAAATCGACCCAGCGGTTCATCTCGCCCCAGCCGACGTTGCCCACGATGTGATCGATGTGGATCAACCCAACAGGCCGTGCGACGAGATCATCGCCTTCCACTGCCTGAAAACCCGGGAGGAAGGCGCCGCCGTAATTCGCACGTTCGACAAAAGTGTGAATGGTGTCGCCGTACGTGGCGATTGCTGCGAGGCGCACCTCGCCACTCTCGTCGCGCAGGGTCTCCGGCTCGCGCATGCTCCGCGCGCCGCGCCTGGTTGTCTCGCGCCATGCGGCCTCGGCGTTGTCCACCCAAAGTGCGATGTCGTGCACGCCGTCTCCGTGCCGCCGGATATGCTCGGAAATCGGATGGTCCGGCGTAAGCGGCGTGGTCAATACCAGGCGGATTTTATCCTGCACCAGCACGTAGGATGCAAGGTCGCGCATCCCGGTCTCCGGACCGCGATAAGCAACCAGGCGGAACCCGAAGGCGGAGCGGTAAAAGTGCGCAGACTGCCGCGCGTTACCGACATAAAATTCAACATAGTCGGTCCCGTTGAGAGGAAGGAAGTCCTTTTCAACGGGCGTAGTTTGTTCCAGCAATTGCGGCATAACTTCTCCTGAATGCTTCGATGCAAAGGCAATTGTCTTCGTCGGTGCCCGTGGAAATGCGCAGGCAGTTGGGCAGGCCGAAAGCTTTCAGCGGCCGGACCACCACTCCTTGCGCCGTTAACTCCTCAAAAATGCGGGATGCCTCCGCTTCGCTCGGCAGGACGGCCATGACGAAATTCGCGTGTGAAGGTACCACAGTGATTCCGATTTCCTCGAGACCGGATGCGAGATAGCGCAGTGCCCGCGAATTCAGTTCGAGCGAACGATGCAGAAACTCACGATCTGAGAGAGCAGCGATGCCGGCGGCCTCCGCAGGCGCCGAAGGCTCGAACGGCAACTTCACTTTGAGCAGGTTGCGGATCAATTCCTGATGGGCGAACCCGTACCCGATTCGCACGCCCGCCAGCCCGTAAACCTTCGAGAACGTGCGTAGCGTGATGACATTGTCGTATCGGTAATGCATGGAATCGGGATACTGCGGGTTGCCCCTGGCGTACTCGAAGTAGGCTTCGTCGAGAATGATCAGTACGCGCTCCGGGACGTGCCGGTAAAAATCGTCGAACTGCTGCCGGGTGAAAATCGCGCCCGTAGGATTGTTCGGGTTGGCGAGATAAACGAGCTTAGTGTGCGAATTGATCTGTCCGGCAAGCGCCGGGAGGTCGTAGTGCCAGTCGTGGTAGGGGACGGTGCGGTATTTTGTTCCGCGCGAACGCGCCAGCACCTGGAAACCGAGGAATGCTGCTTCGGTGGTGAGCACCTCGTCGTCATCGCACAGGAATGTGCGAACGATATTAGACATGATGCTTTCCGACCCGCTGCCGGCGATCACGTTATCCACCTTGACTTCGAATTCGCGCGCCAGAACCTCGCGCAAATCGCTACCGCCGGTCGGATAGAAGTTCAGTCCGTCGAGAGAGCGTCGGATTGCCTCGATCGCCCGGGGCGATGCTCCCAGTGGATTCTCGTTCGAAGCCAGCTTGGCTACCCGGCTCAACCCATACTCTTTACGAACAGATTCGGCCGTCCGGCCGGCTTCGTAGGGTCGCAGGGCTTCGATATAGGGAGGGACTAGTGGCACGCTCAAAAGCCTCTCTGTTAATAGTTTATCAGAGCACCTCTTTTAGGTGGTTGTGCCCGCGTGTAACAGCCTGGAATTGTTGTTGGGACACAGCAGAAACGCCCGCCTTGGAAATCCCGGATAATTCGAAAACAAGGAGTATGTTATACCTCTCTGTCGTTCGGGGACGCTCGTGTTTCAATCCGCCATATGCCTACGGCAGGCACGGACATTCCGGCAGCTACGGCCAGAAGATCAAATCCATCGGTTCAGAAACGGAATTGCCGTGCGCATCATAAGTCTGCACGAGGAAAGTGCGAACTCTTGGGTCTGCGCCACGTATGTCGCCATCGCTGGTGCTGCGTTGGACGATTACCCGTTTTCACCAGCCTGCTGCGAGTGTATACTGACAAAGCTCGTCCGCAAATTGGAGAAATGTAGGCGTGAGGAGAACGCATGCGAAAGCATGGTCGAATTGTGGGCTTGATTCTCTTGCTATTCGGGCTGATGCCGCTGTTTTCAAGCCTCGGCAAGCCGCGCATCGAAGCGTTGCACGGCGCTGATATCTCGGGCCTCGTCGCCTCAGGCATGTGTTTTGGCGTCGCCCTTGTCGGACTGCTCGGTCGGCTCAGGATTCGAAACGAGTGATCCTCCCGGAGCGTTGATGGATGCTTTCGCGCAAGCGGGGTTGATAGTGAACCGGAATTGGCTAAATTGGAAAGTCATGGCCTCACAACCCGTAATCCTCTATCACAATCCCACCTGCGGCACGTCACGCAACGTGTTGGGGCTTATCCGCGAGCGCGGTATTGAACCGGAAATCATCGAATACCTGAAGACGCCACCCACGCGCGCACAGCTGACGGAACTCATCCGCCGTTCCGGCGTAAGCGTGCGGGATTTCCTTCGTACCAGGGAGAAGCTTTACGCTGCACTGGATCTCGCCAATCCGAAGTGGTCGGACGACCAACTCATCGACTTTCTCGCGAAGCATCCATCGCTCCTGAATCGCCCAGTGGTGGAGACGCCCAAGGGGGTACGAACATGCAGGCCTGCCGAGACGGTGCTGGAACTGCTGGACTGAAGTTGGCCGTGTGGCATGTGCAGAAACACAGCGGAGCGGCTCACGGAGTGTCCACGAGCCGCACACAGCGCTGGTCACGGCCGCCGTTTCCACTATCCCCTGGCGATGCTGCTGAGGCTATACTGGCGAGGCATAAATGCCCCTGGCACGAACGGCCGTCAAACACGGGCTGACAGGAGTCGAGGGGGTGGTACGAGCCCGGAAGCGCTCATCAGATCGCTACAACGTATGTGTTTTTGATCAGGTCCAGTGTGTGGTCAAATAGCTTGTTCAACCGCTCGCGGTGCAGCGCGAGCAACTGGATAACTCCGGATACCCGGCCAACCGGGAGTTATCCGGCCATTCACTTCAAAAGCATTGAGTCGCTGGGCAAACTTACCAAAGCGGAATTTCAGACCGAATGTTTTCCGCGAACCCGGCCCCTTCCCCGAACTCACCATCGGGACTAATTACCCGTCCTCGCGTGCGCTACGCTTGGTAGTCATGATGAAGAATCCCGTCGTGTTCTTCTCCCTCATGATCTTGTTGTTGCCTATCTGCTCCGCGCAAAGTGGCAGCCAAGAAGTGACGGCGCCGGCCGATGTGAAACCCGGAAGCATCACCTGCGAGGAATGTCCTTACCCCTATCCGAGCTCTTACCTGCCCCTCACTCTCTACGGACAGGATGTCCGCATGGCGTATATGGACGTGGCACCCCAGGGCCAACCTAACGGTCATACGGTCGTGCTGCTCCACGGCAACAACTTCGCTGGTTTCTACTTCGGCGCCGTGATCGACGCCCTGCGCGAGGAAGGCTTCCGAGTCATCGTCCCCGACCAGATCGGCTACGGACGCTCCTCCAAACCCTTCATCCCCTACCACCTCTCCGACATGGCGCGGAACACGCGCGCTATCCTGCAAAGCCAGAACATCAATCAGGCGATGATTGTGGGCCATTCCATGGGCGGTATGCTCGCCGCACGATTCGCTACTCAATATCCCGGCGTAACCGAACGGCTCGTTTTGTTCAATCCCATCGGGCTGACAGACACTCGCTTCAACAACCCGGTTGGCGACCCCGATGAAGCATATAAGCGTAACCTCGCCTCCACTTATCAGACGATCCGTGCCAGCCTAATGCGCTACGTCGCGCACAAACCTTCGGCCTGGAACTCCCAATTTGAGTCCTACGTCCGCATTCGCTACGCGTGGACGCTAGGCGCCGACTGGCCCCGCCTGGCACGAGTACAGACGCTCATCAGCAGCCTGATCAATCTTGACCCTGTCGTGTACGACTGGGCGCACATTCAGTCACCGACCCTGGTCTACGGCGGCGCCGAAGACATGCTGGCAGGCACCCCCGCTGCCTTTCAGGAGGGAATGAAGCGCATCGCAGCCACAATCCCCAACGGCAAGGCGCACCTGCAACTGCTACCAGGCCTCGGACACGTGCCGTTTATCGAGGCTCCGGAGCGCTCGTTGCCGCCGCTGGTTGCGTTCCTTAAAGAGGGACTCACGAAGTAGGAGCACTCTTTGACGCCTCCGGACATCGAATCCAGGAGCCGCCAAAAGGGTTATGGAAGAGTGGCCGGGAGACCTGGCTGCGGCCGTCGTCCAGGATGGTGCCTCAACGTTGCAACTCGCCCAGGCGATCTTAATTTCGGCGAGTAACGCTTCGAGATTCAATTTGCGATTGGATCTGGCCGCCGAACGCGGATCGCGAATGATCGCCTCGCAGCGATCCGACCTGCCGCCCACGTTGGACGCGAGAACACTGTGCGACGCGTTTTGGTGGCCAGAGCCGCTAGTACCTGCGTAGCATCGCTTTTTGCGCCTGTGAGGTGGATCTACTGACTTCTGCGTGCTGCCCGGCAACCCTCCATTTAGCGACGTTTAGTACGAGAGATTCAATTTGCGGGTTGGACCTGGTAACGGTTGGGTTTTCAGGGCACACTACAACTAAACAGGGAGAGTTGATGAATATCCAATACGAAATACGAGAGTACTCCTGGCGCCGGAGGTTTGAGGCCAGTGGTCGTCGACACGGGCTGATCGATTTGTGGTGGCGCGTTCGCACATGGTGGCATCGAGACTCGCAGTTCCTGTGAGCGGGTCCGGTGGGTGCTCCATCGTCTTCTTGCCGTGATTCCTGGTCCGGCACTCGCGTTGGTGGCGTTATCAATTTCGCAATCGCGCGGCGGAGTCGTAGGCGCTGGCAGGACCCTCGTGTCAGTCGAAGAAGTGACGATCCTCGTCCGACAGGCGCGATTTCGCTGCGGGAACATTGAATGTGACACCGAGACCCGGCCGATCCCAGACGTCGATGAAGCCATGTTTCATGATCGGGTCCGGTAACCCGTCGACAATCTGATACCACCACTCAGGCTGCGCGACCGGATACTCGAACGCGATGTAGTTTTGCGGCAAGGCGGCTGCCAACTGAACATGCGCGGCGAGCCCTATCAGCCCGTCGAAAATTCCGTGGGGAGCGATCAGGATGCCGTGCAGATCGGCGTATTCCGCGATCCATTTCATTTCCGCCAACCCTCCAACATCTTCCGGGTCGGGGCCGAGGACATTGACGGCTTGCTTTTCAATCAGATCCTTGAAGTTCTGCCGGAGGTAGATCTGTTCTCCAGTGTGAATGGGGATCGAGGTACTCTGCGTTACCTCGCGAAATAGTTCGGCGTTGGGGTAGGGCGTGTAGTCTCCTGTAATCAGGTCTTCGAGCCATGTGATGTGGAGCGGTTCAAGCGCTCGCGCAAACGTGATCGCATCCTTTACCGTCCAGCCTGGTCCGCAATCGAGGGCAAGCCCGATTTCATCGCCCAGGACTTTCTTCATGGCTTCGACGCAGGCAACGACCTGTCCGAGGCCACGTTCCGTCATGAGACCTCGATCGGAATGCGATGTTCCCGTCCGGGGCTCGTCGTACCACCCGTTGGGCATAGCATGCATCATGGCCGGATTATGAAAGCCGACTGCCTGTTTGATCAGGGTGAAACCCTCTTTGGCTTCCTTCATTTTCGCCATGTTCTCGGCGTAGTCTCGTGGCGTTTGGCCGGTCATTGGGAAACGGACGCCTCCGTTGTAGGCGCGGACGCGGTCGCGGATCTTCCCGCCCAGCAGTTTATATACCGGTACTCCGGCTGCCTGCCCTGCGATATCCCAGAGAGCTATCTCGATGGCGCTCACCGCCGCACCCCAGGGCTTGAACGCGCCAAGACGCCTGATCTTCAGCATCACCCGCTCGACGTCCGTAGGGTCTTCGCCCAGAATGTAGTCCTTATAAAAAAGCACCATCGGCTTGAGATAAGGCTTGTAGGACTCGGCTTGTCCGTACCCGGAGATGCCCTGATCCGTGACAATTCGAACGGTCGGGTTCCGGCCGATGATTGCGCACCTGAGGTCTGTGATTTTGATAGGTCCATGTCCAGTCCGCTTTTCTGCGGGCGACAAGCTGCTGCCCCTCTGCTGAGCCGCGAGCGACGTTGCGGCGGCGACCCCCGAGAGCGATCCGAGAAATCCCCTTCGCGTGCAATTATCCATGACTTCCTCCCGTTAAAAAGCATCTTACATCCAATTCCGGCTCCCAATCCCCTCCGCGACGCAAGACTGAGAATCGCGACTGGTATGAGCGGAGGACCGCAGAAAGCACGCGCACCCTGTAGGATGCGCGCTATCTAGAGTTCCCATTATCCACTTCTGACGGCGCGAAAACTGGATGGTGCGTTCGCAGGGGGGCTGGTTGCACGCTAATGGACCGCCATCGCAAGTAATGGCCGGGCCCGCCGTCAAAACCATCCACATCCGGCGCACCTGAAGCGCGTCTTCGACGACGTCCATTGGCTCGTCAAAGAGCGCGTTGATCTGTTCGCGGGTCTCCTAGAACACTTCCGCGATCAGATTGCGCGTGGGGGGCTTCGCTCTTGCGTGCGTGCCGGCGAGCGCGAGACGCCGAGCCGTCGCGCCTATGGCGGCGAGAGTGATGCTGCGACATCGGCTCGCCGGCGTCCGTGCCAGCGCGGCGTTGGACACGCGAATTGTACACGGGCGGATCGCATCATCGGTCCAGCATCGCCATCCCTCGTTTAGAATCTACTTTCTCTATTGATAAACTCGGCGATTGAAATGAGAATACAGCAATTCGCAATACTGATCGTTGCCTCCACAATAATCGCCGGAGGAGCGGAGCCGGGCGTGATGCGAAGCTTTCAGGCAAGCTCGGATTTCGCGCTGACCACAAATCCGGAGTCAAAGAGATGGAAAGGTATCGAAGGCGTGGTGGCAGATCACGGACGCTTCGGTGAGGTGCTCGCTAACGCGCGCACTGAAATCCGCAGCCGGTGGACTGAGAAGAACCTGTATTTTCTGTTTGTCAGTCATTACGAGACTCTCTATGGGCAACCTAATCCGTCGCTCAAAGGCGACTCGTGGGGATTATGGGATTACGATGTCGCTGAGGTCTTTATCGGTCACGATCTCCAGAATATTCAGCGTTACAAAGAGTTTGAAGTTTCTCCGCAGGGTGCGTGGATCGACCTTGATGTCGATCGGCTCCGAACGGGTAAGGAAGTTGACGCGGCGTGGAACTCGGGTTTTCAGTCTCGAACGCGCATCGACAAGGTACATAAAATTTGGATCTGCGCAATGCAAATTCCTTGGAAGGCGATCGATCCAAGGACAATTGCTGCCGGTAATGAGCTGCGGCTAAACCTCTACCGTATCGAAGGCGGCCCTGTCAAACGAAAATTCATTGCCTGGCAGCCAGTACAATCCGAAAGTTACCACACTCCGGAAAAGTTCGGACGCTTACGGCTAGTGAGCCGATGACTGGTTTATTCGAACTCGATCATGATCTTCCGGTACACTTCGAACGCTTTTTCGACTTGTTCCAATTCGACGTGCTCGTCCGCGGCATGTGCATGGTCGATGCTTCCCGGCCCAAGGATGATGGACGGGATGTTGACTTGAGCAAGTTTGCTGGCGTCACTGCCGAACGGCACGCCACAGGGCGCGGACTCTGTCGAGGAGACTCGAAGGATTTCGCTTACGCACTCGACGATGCTCGAACTCACCGGTGTGTCCAGCGGCCAATCTTTCATCATCGGCTCTTCCATTTCGATCTTCAAATTGGAATGGCCGGTCTGTAATTTCCTCAACATTTCGCGATATTCGGCCACCACCTTGTCGGGGTCTTCACCGGGAATAAGCCGGCGATCGAAGACAATAGTACAGGCGGCTGGAACCATGTTTACCTGGGTTCCGCCTTCAATGAGTCCTACGCTCATAGTGGGGCTGCCGACGAAAAGATGCCGGCGTGTGGCGAGCCGCACACATTCATTTTCCAGCTCCCCGAGCACCCGTGCCATTTGAGTGATCGCGTTCACACCCAGCTCCGGCTTGGAACTGTGAGCCGCTCTTCCGAAAACTCTAATGCGAGCCCGAACGCACCCTTTGCTCGCTACTACCAATCTCATTTCGGTGGGTTCGGCCACCACGGCCGCCGCCGCTTTCAGATTTTCGCGGAGCTTCAACACGCCCTGGTACGAGTGCTCTTCATCGACGGCGCTTACCACCCACACCTCGGATTTAGGGACAATCCCGGATTTCCGTAAATCCGCGACGGCACACATCATGGCTGCGAGCCCTGCTTTCGTGTCACATGTGCCGCGGCCGTACATTCGGCCATCGCGAATCTCGGGATGGAACGGCGTGTCCATACCTTCGATGCCAGCGGTATCGCTGTGGGCCTCAAAGACAATTGGCGGCAAACCGTTCCGGCCTTTGAGGCGGGCGACGACATTCTCGCGGCCTGGCATCACGGGCTGAACGGAAGCATCGAGTCCGTTGGAAATAAAAAACTCCTTCACGTACTCTTGAATCTCGCCTTCCGGGCGGCCTCCGGCATAGGCTGGATTCACGCTGTTTATCCTGACGAGATCGGCTAAGGTCTTACGCAGACCTGAATAAACCATAGTTGGCTTGTGCTCGATGTGTGATTCTAACCTCTCTTCGAATATCAGATCAATTAGAATTGTCGAACATGTTTTGTCAGCTTCTGTAACAGATCGGCTGAATACTACTGGAAAAATAGACTCTCCGCGGTACGACGCAGCATTTGGTCTTTGTCGGCATTGGATAGAAACGGCAGACGGTCGCGTACTACCGAAATACTGTCACGGTATGTTTCGGCGGCGAGTTGGAACGGAGAATCGGATGCCCACATCAACCGCGAGGGACCGAACACACTGTATAGCCGGTGAATCAGCGGCAGGAGTTCGTCATGCGGTGGACGCTTCCGGCCCAGGGCATAAAACGCCGACACTTTCACCATCGTTTTGCGATGCCGTGCGAGGCGGCACAGGGCATCGATATCCTTGGGCTGGATCGTGCCCGTCATGCCAACGCGGCCCATATGGTCGATCACCACCGGCGTATCGGGAAATTTCGTACAGAGCCGATCGATGCCAGCCAGCATGTCCGGACTGGTGAGCAGACACATGGCTAAATTGCTCCGGGCCCCTGCGGCGAACATCCGTTGCAAGCCGGGACTCTCGAGCGGTCTGCTAGCCGCGTCAATAGCTACGATGCGAAATCCGCGCACGCCGGTCTGGGCCAGCCGGCTCATCACTGACGCCACGTCCGTTTGCTCCGCATCGATCACAGCAATACCACGAAATCGGCCGGGGTATTCAGCCATCGAATCGAGCATCAGTTTGTTGTCGAACCCGTAGTAACTCATTTGCACGAGCACTACTCGCTCCACTTCGTTTTGTTGCGCCTGGGCCAGGATATCCTTTGCGACAAACCGCCGCACTGCGAGATCGGATGGTTTGAATCCCTTGGCGAGGGGATATTTCGAAAAGTCATCGGTCCAGAGATGAACGTGCGCGTCTATAAAAGCGTTTTTAGGTCCAAACAACATAAGTGACTCAACGATGCCCGTCTGCCCAATCCAACGGCCTGATTTCACCTACTAAAGTCGCATAGGATGCCACACCCGCCACTATGACCAGCGAGCACGCGGCGAATGCCAGGTAATAGGAGCCTGTCTGGCCGACGATCAGTCCTGTGAGATAGGGCGACAAGACGCCACCGAGATTGCCGATGGCATTTTGTATGCCCGTCCAGGAGCCGGCGGCGCGCGGCCCGGCCAAAGTTTGCGTAACTGCCCACACGTTCGAGGTAAACAATCCGAGAGCAGCGGAACTGATAATCAGCAGCACCATGGCGGTGGTGGCATCGTGGACCGCGGCGGCAGGCAATAAAGTGACGCCGCAGGTTAGCAGGCCGGCATTCATGAAGGTCTTCCGTACTCGGGTGACCGAACCGCCGGAAGCGATCCACCGATCCGATAGCCAGCCTCCGAATACTGCAGTGCCGGCCATTGCCCAAAACGGTAGCGATCCCAGGACTGCAACCATCCGCAGGGAAAAGCCACGCTCATTCACGAGGTATGTGGGCAGCCAGGAGAGTAGAAACGACCAAACATAGCCCAGGGCGAACATATCGAGCGAGGTTCCCCAGGCTTCCCGCCGGCGCATGATCTGCGCAACGGAAACCCGGCTGCCTTCTGTTTTCGTGGCTGATGAGCCGACCGTGGGCCCCCACAGGATCCATGGAATCAGCCACGAAAGGCTTACGATGCCGAGACAAAGAAATAGCGCGCGCCAACCGAAGCGGGCGACCAGCAGGCCTCCGATCAGCGTGCTGATTGCCGGGCCGATCTTTGCCGCTGCCTCGAGCAATGAGTTCGCGACTCCACGGCGATTCTCTGGAAAGTGTCGGACCAGAATCTGGGAGTAGGCGGGATAAGCGACACTCTCTCCTGCGCCCAGAACTAGACGTGCGCCGAATAGCGCGCTGAATTGATGGATCCAAGCCATAGACCCAGTAGCGAGCGACCACAACAGATACCCGGCTCCGAACACGCGCGTGACGTTGTAGCGGTCTACCAGCCATCCTGCTAGAGGCTGCAACATGGAATAGGTCCAGAAGAAGCCGGAGAAGAGAAGGCCCAATTGCGCCGGCGAGAGGGCCAACTCGCGTGTGAGTAACGGCGCCGATATGGACAGCGCTCCACGGTCGATATAGTTGATGCCGACCGAGAACATCAGGAGAATCAAAATACGGTTTGCTTCGCGCTGCCCCGCGACCGGATCGCTCATGCGTGTGGCCGGGCTGACGAGAAAGCGCGGCAGATTCTGCTGAACTCCGCAACGGTCCTCGGAACATACTCGCGATCGGCGAAAACGAGAGTAACGTCGCAGTAAATGCGCCGCCCCGTTATGCGCAGATAGTGAATATGATCACTGATCGCCCGCCGTTTCGACAACAGCGCCACGCCCATGTTGAGTTCGATCATCGTCTCCATGGCCTCCTCGTTTTCGAGTTCCATGCTGATTTTGGGTGTGAGACCAGCATCGGCGAATATACGATCGAGAACGCGGCGGACGTTGGCCGTCTTTGGATGCATGATGAAGGGGTGTTCGATCAGTTTCGCAAGAGAGACGGTTTTTTTACTGGCCAGTGGATGTTTCTTGCTGACCGCCAGAACGAATTCAGCCTGATACAGCACCTCGCGAACCAGGGGTCCAGCCGGAGGCCGCACATCGCTGGAAGCCAGTATGACGCCCGCGTCCAGATCTCCTTTCTGAATTCCTTCCAGAACGGAATCGGATGATCCCGTCCGCACTTGCACCTCGATGCCAGGGTATTGTTTGCGGAACTGATCCAAAACGGGCGGAAGGAAAAAAACGAGCATCATTGTGCCGGTACCGATACGTAAATGGCCGGAACTTAGCTGGTTACGTTCCTTGATCTGGCGCTCGGCGCCTGTTACTTCCTGGCGAAGCCTGCGGCCTAAGCGCAACAGGATTTCGCCTGTCTCCGTCAGCTCCACGCGGCGTCCGGCGCGAACCAGAATTCGGTCTCCGATTTCATGTTCCAGCAGGCGGACTTGCCGGTGAATGGCCGAATGGGAAACGCGAAGAGCTTCACCCGCTTTGGCGTAGCTTCCGGCGTCGACTACGGCGAGCAGCATGTCCAGTTGGCGTAGATCCACGAAAATTCCTTGTTCGAAGAAGTGTAGCAGGAACAGACAATTCAAGTCTCATTGTCTGTCTAAAAAGCTGACAGAACGTGTCCCAAAACTCTAATTGATCTGATGTTGGGGAGAACGGTAAAATCGCTCAGCATTAAAGCAGAGAGGTCCATCAAATGAACCACCGCCCAATTTCAAGTTTGTTAGTCTTCATCCGTCGAGGCGCCGCCGCGATGGGTGCCGCTCTCGTTGTCTATTTCGTCCTCTGCGTAGCTCCGCTGTGCGCCCAAACAAGTTCTACAGAAATCGGTGGACTGGTCACCGACACCAGCGGATCGGTGGTCGCCGGAGCACAGGTGACGCTGACCCGGATCGCCACTGGCGAAGTACGCCATGCCGCAACTAACAGCGACGGACTGTACGCTTTCCCGCTGATCGAGCCGGGTGAATATAAAGTGGCCGTCGAGCTGAGCGGATTCAAATCGACAACCGTTTCCAGCATCAACGTGGTTTATCAGCAGCGCGCGCGTGTGGACGTCAAACTCGAGATAGGCGAGCTGACGCAAAGTGTGCAAGTGACGGCTGAAGCCCGTCTGCTAAACACCGAAGATGCCGCAATCGGTCAGAACGTCGAAAGCAAGCGCGTGGTGGAATTGCCGATCGCCTACCCGAGTATCGGACAACTTGCGCTCACCGTGCCGGGGGTCAGTTTCGGAACGCGTATGGGCATCACGACGGGAGCGACGGGACGAACGTCGCCCCCCGGTACGGCGGTGGCTTTGGTGGCAAATGGGCAGACCGACCAGACCGACGGATATACGCTCGACGGCGTGGATGTGAAAGAACCGCGCTACAACACCATGACCCTGGTGCCGTCGATCGATGCCATTGCCGAGTTCAAGATACAAACCGCCAGCTACTCGGCGGAGTACGGATTGAGCAGCGGCGCGCAAGTCCAGGTGATCATGAAGTCCGGTACCAACTCGCTCCATGGCACCGCATTCGAATATCTTCGCAACCAGGTTCTGGATGCGAAGAATTACTTCCTGAACTTCCAATTGCCGGCCGGCGCTACGCCCCAGAACAAGAGCCCGTTTCGGCGCAACCTGTTTGGAGCGTTTCTCAGCGGGCCGGTAGTCCTGCCGCATTACAACGGCCGTAACCGTACGTTCTGGTCGTTCGATTACCAGGGGCGGCGCGAAGTGAGCCAGACTACGACAACTGCCTGGTTCCCGTCCGATGCGATGCGCGCCGGCAACTTCTCTGCCTTGCTGAACCCTGTTAACGCGAGCGGTCAGCTTGTTCGCTCTCCCATCGTGATTTACGACCAGTTGACCGGGACGCCGTTCCCGGGAAATATTATTCCTGATTCCCGCCTCAATGCAGGATCTCAAAAGCTATTGCAATACATGCCGCACACGCAGTTTCTGCAAGCCGACCCATTGGCGTACACCAACATCGCTACGATCAACCAGCCGGTGAATCAGAACTCCTACTTCACGCGGATCGACCATAGCTTCAGCGAGAAGGATCGCGTTTTTATGCATATGGTATTCGACCGGCAGGTTTGGTCGGTGCCCATGGTCAACAACAATTTTGGTACGTTTTTTTCCAATTCCCCTACGAGCTTTGCCAGCCAGTGGATACATATTTTCAGCTCCGGATTGTTGAATGAAGCACGCTTCGGACTGCTGGACACGCAGTTCCAGGCGGCCGAGGCTCACGGTTGGCTTTCGAATTTCGACGAGAACGGATTAGGCATTGGCAATTTCCTGAAGAACTCTCCCACGGGCCCGGCGCCGCTGGTTGGCCGCGAATCGGCGATCCCGGATATCGAAGGCCTTCCGACTCCGTTCGGCGATCTCTATGGCGGGGGTAAAGACGACATTCGTAACTACAATGCCTCGGACGGCCTGACTTTTATTCATGGCCAGCACTCATTCAAGGCCGGCTTTGAATACCGGCGTGAATCCATGAACCGGTTTGCGGCCAACTACCCGCACGGCCGCATCATCATGAGCTCGGTGGAAGACGGTTTTGCATTTGCCTCGCTGCTACTTGGATATCCCGATTATGCGTCCACTCCGGAAGGGTACCCTCTCACTCAGCCCCGGCAAAACATGGGTGGTGTTTATTTCCTCGACGATTGGAAGATCACACCTACGCTGACTCTGAACGCGGGCATTCGCTATGACTATTTCGGCGTGCCATACGACGGCGGGGGTGCGTGGCGCACAATCAGTTTTCAGCAAACGTACACCACGGCGACGGGTTCTAAGATTCCGACCATGATTCCCGCCGTGACGGGGAGCGCCGCGGCGATTCCGCTGTGGCAGGAAGACAACCGGTACGTTATGCCGCGGGTCGGCCTAGCCTGGAGACCCGCTCAGAAATGGGTTCTCCGCGCGGGTACCGGATGGTACGCGGCCGGAGCTCATTTCAACAATTTCACCATCATGAACCTGGTTCCTCCATACTCCGGCAGCAGCTCTTTTCAAGAGGTCACCGTTCCCGGGTCAACCGCGGGCACGCGGATGATCTCGCCCGGCTCCAATCTGCTTCAGTTCGGACCGAATCTATTTTCGGGCGCAGCCAACGCGCCGGCTCCGGAAGATCTCTGGTATGTGCAGCCCGACAAGAAGAACGCCAGCCAATGGACCTGGACTTTCGAAATCCAACACGAACTGCCGATGGGCATAGCTCTTACGGCCAACTATATTGGCAGCAAGTCGTCGAATCTTTCCGGAATCGAGCAAAACTACAACACTGCTCCGCCGTCGCCGGACACCAACTACGAAATACACCGGCCGGTCCAATTCTTCCATGACGCGTTGCAGCCGGTGGCGCCTGTGCTCCAACTGAACTCGCTGCAAGCGATTCTTTCAGGTGCGAACGCAACCTACCACGGGGGCACTGTCGCGGTGGACAAACGTTTTTCCAAAGGACTGGCATTCGGTGCCTCTTACGTCTATAGCAAAGCAATCGGGGAAAGCAGTGGCAGCCAGGACGGACTTCCCATTCAGAATCCCTTCAACTTCAAAGAGGGCAGGGGACCGCTTCCATTTGATCAGCGGCACAAACTGAATGGCAATTTCGTTTATGAGTTACCGTGGCTGCGGTCAACGAAAGGCTTCACGGCGGCGGTGCTTGGAGGTTGGCAGGTGAACGGTATCCTGGCATACCGCTCCGGTCTGCCGATCACAATCGGCGAAGGGGGCTCCGACTTGAACACCGGCGGATTCACCCCGACGCGGCCTGACCGAATCGCCAATGGAAC
>Ga0105237_10002337_pt1 | contig 23560 bp, 21 predicted proteins | sample KBSC24metaG_FD_81520 | JGI IMG/M metagenome (GOLD analysis project Ga0105237, IMG submission 81520) | Corn rhizosphere microbial communities from Kellogg Biological Station, Michigan, USA - KBS C2-4 metaG | ecosystem: Host-associated > Plants > Roots > Rhizosphere > Soil | place: Michigan, USA...
AACTCGTAGCCGATGGCGCTGACGTCGCGCTCGGTGCCGAACGGCTCGTCACCCTTGGTGGCCTTCGCGCGTTCGTAGACGAGGTCGCGGGTCTCCCTGTCGAAGGGCGCAGCCTCGGTGTTGGACTCGATGAAGTACTGCCTGATCTCGGGCCGAATGAACTCCATCAGGAAGCGGACGTGCCCGAGGATCGGGTAGAGCCGCAGGATGGTGTGCCGGGTCTGCACCAGATCCCAGGTGCCGAGAGTGCCGAGACCGAGCAGGATCACTGCCGGTGCGGCCCACCAGCCGCTCCGCAGCGCCGCGAGGACGACGGCACCCGCCCCGGCCACGAAGATGATCGCGACGATGACTGGCCGGATCAGCACGGCGCAACGGTATCGCGTGTCGCGGCCCACATCTGGGCATCGCCTATGATCGCCGGGTGTCTGATCAGCCCATCGACCTCTCCGAGGACGCCCTAGCGAAGGCCGTGAGCGCGGCTCGCGGCGCCTTCGATCTGGCCGCCGACCTCGATGCGCTGGCCCGCGCCAAGACCGAGTACCTCGGCGAGCGGTCGCCGATCGCGTTGGCGCGTCAGGCACTCGGGTCGCTGCCCAAGGCCGACCGGGCCGACGCCGGGCGCCTCGTCAACGTCGCCCGCACCGAGGCGCAGAAGGCCTTCGACGAGCGTCTCGCGGTGTTGCGCGCCGAACGCGACGCGGCAGTCCTGGTGGCCGAGCGCATCGACGTCACGCTGCCGTCGACGCGCCAGCCGGTCGGTGCACGGCACCCGATCACGATCCTTGCCGAGCACGTCGCCGACACCTTCGTCGCCATGGGCTGGGAGCTCGCGGAGGGCCCCGAGGTCGAGACCGAGCAGTTCAACTTCGACGCACTGAACTTCCCGCCCGATCATCCGGCGCGCAGCGAACAGGATACGTTCCACGTCGCGCCGGAGGGGTCGCGGCAAGTGCTGCGCACGCACACCTCGCCCGTGCAGATCCGCGCGCTGCTCGAGCGGGAACTGCCGGTGTACATCGTGTCGATCGGCCGGACGTTCCGCACCGACGAACTCGACTCCACGCACACCCCGGTGTTCCATCAGGTCGAGGGCCTCGCCGTGGACCGCGGCCTGACCATGGCTCATCTGAAGGGCACGCTGGATGCGTTGGCGCGGGCCGAGTTCGGGCCGCAGGGCCGCACCCGGTTCCGGCCGCACTTCTTCCCGTTCACCGAGCCGTCGGCCGAGGTCGACGTGTGGTTCGAGAACAAGAAGGGCGGCCCCGGCTGGGTCGAGTGGGGCGGCTGCGGCATGGTCAACCCGAACGTGTTGATCGCGTGTGGCATCGACCCATCGACGTACTCGGGTTTCGCGTTCGGCATGGGCCTCGAGCGAACCCTGCAGTTCCGCAACGGCATTCCCGACATGCGCGACATGGTCGAGGGTGACGTGCGGTTCTCCCTGCCCTTCGGAGTCGGAGCCTGATGCGCGTTCCCTACAGCTGGCTCCGTGACGTCGTCCGAGCCGGTGCACCGGATTGGGACGTCTCGGCCGACGAACTCGAGCGAGCGCTGATCGCCATAGGGCACGAGGTCGAGGAGATCATTCCCGTCGGCCCAGTGACCGGTCCGCTGACCGTCGGCAAGGTCGTCGAGATCGAGGAGCTCACCGAGTTCAAGAAACCCATAAGGGCCTGCACTGTGGATGTGGGGCCGTCGGGCATTCGCGACATCGTCTGCGGGGCAACGAACTTCGCCGTCGGCGACCTCGTCGTGGTGGCATTGCCGGGAACGGTGCTGCCCGGTGACTTCGCCATCGCCGCGCGCAAGACCTACGGTCACCTCTCGGACGGCATGATCTGCTCGGCCGCCGAACTCAACCTCGGCGTCGACCAGTCCGGGATCATGGTGCTGCCGCCGGGCACTGCCGAACCGGGCGCCGACGCCATCGAGCTCCTCGGGCTCGACGACGTGGTGTTCCACCTGGCGATCACCCCGGATCGCGGCTACTGCCTGTCGATTCGGGGGATGGCGCGCGAGATCGCGTGCGCCTACGGCCTCGACTTCGTCGATCCCGCCGACGTCACGCCGCTGCCCGCCGACGGCGACGCCTGGCCGGTGACCGTGCAGCCGGGCACCGGTGTCCAGCGATTCGGCCTGCGGCCCGTCACCGGCATCGACCCGACCGCCGTATCGCCGTGGTGGATGCAGCGCAGGCTGCTGCTGAGCGGAATCCGTTCCATCTCACCGGCCGTCGACGTCACCAACTACGTCATGCTCGAGATCGGGCACCCGTTGCACGCCCACGACCGCAGCCTCATCACCGGTGGCTTCGACGTGCGGTTCGCCAAGCCGGGGGAGAAGGTCGTCACCCTCGACGACGTCGAACGCAAGCTCGATCCAGGTGACGTCCTGATCGTCGACGACGTCGCGACGGCGGCCATCGGCGGCGTGATGGGCGCAGGCACCACCGAAGTCAGGGACAGCACCACCGATGTGCTACTCGAGGCCGCCGTGTGGGACCCGGCCGCGGTGTCCCGCACGCAGCGCCGTCTGCGTCTGGTCAGCGAGGCGGGCCGGCGCTACGAGCGCACCGTCGACCCGGCGATCTCGGTTGCCGCACTTGACCGTTCGGCCTCGCTGCTGGCAGAGATCGCCGGCGGCACCGTCGAGAACACGTTGACCGACTGGCGCGGCGACCCGCCGCGGGACGACTGGTCGCACCCGCCGGTGAGCATGCCCGTCGACCTGCCCGACCGGACTGCAGGCATCGACTATCCGGCAGGCACCACCGAACGCCGACTGACCCAGATCGGTGCCGCGGTCACGACGTCCGGTGACCAGCTCACCGCAACCCCGCCGAGTTGGCGGCCCGACCTGAAGCAGCCCGCCGACCTGGTCGAGGAGGTGCTGCGTCTCGAGGGCCTCGAACAGATTCCCTCGGTGCTGCCGCTCGCGCCCCCTGGGCGAGGTCTCACCGCCGCCCAGGAGCGACGGCGCGCGGTCGGGAAGTCGCTGGCGCTCAACGGGTTCGTCGAGATCCTGCCGACGCCGTTCCTGCCCGCCGGGGTGTTCGACACGTGGGGTCTCGACCCAGAAGATCCCAGGCGATCCGTCGTGTCGGTGCTCAATCCGTTGGAGGCCGACCGGCCGCATCTGGCGACGACGCTGCTCCCTGGCATGCTGGAGGCGTTGTTGCGCAACGTCTCTCGCGGTGCCACCGACGTGGCGCTGTTCGGCATCGAGCAGATCGCTCAGGCGACACCTCGGACACGGGCGCTGCAGCCGATCCCCGTCGACAGGCGCCCCACCGACGACGAGATCGCCGCCATCGACGACTCGCTGCCGCGGCAGCCGGTGCACGTCGCGGCGGTGCTTGCCGGATTGCGAGAGCCGGCGGGGCCTTGGGGTCCTGGTCGGCCGGTCGAGGCATCCGACGCGTTCGAGGCCGTCCGGATCATCGGCAGGGCCTGCAACGTCGAGTTCACCCTGCGTGCCGCGCAGGAGTTGCCGTGGCATCCGGGGCGCTGTGCCGAGGTCGTGCTGGGTGATTCTGAGACTGGCACGGTGATCGGGTACGCGGGGCCGTTGCATCCCGCGGTGATCGAGCGGACGGGCCTACCCAAGGGCACGTGCGCAGTGGAATTGGACCTCGACGCGGTGCCGTTGGTCGAGCGGTTGCCCCTTCCCGCGGTGTCGCCGTTCCCCGCGGTGTTCCAGGACGTCAGCCTGATCGTCGCCGACGACGTCGCTGCGCAGGCCGTGGTCGACGCGGTTCGTGACGGCGCAGGCGAACTCCTCGAAGACGTCCGTCTGTTCGACGTCTACACCGGTCCGCAGATCGGTGAGGGCCGGAAGTCGCTGACGTTGGCGCTGCGTTTCCGCGCGGCCGATCGCACGTTGACCGAGGACGAGGCCAGCGCGGCTCGCGATTCGGCCGTGCGGAACGCCGCCGATCGCGTCGGCGCGGTCCAGCGCGCCTGACCCGGCGACAACGCAATTATTAGTTTGCACTACGCTGCATATTCATGCAGAATCGCCGCATGACTTCAGTGGCAGTGGCCGGTGCCAGCGGATACGCGGGTGGCGAGATTCTGCGGCTCCTGCTGGGCCATCCGGCCTACGCCGACGGGCGGCTGACCATCGGCGCGTTGACCGCCGCGGCGAGTGCGGGCACCTCCCTGATCGAGCACCACCCGCATCTGCTGCCGCTGGCCAACCGCGTCCTGGAGCCTACCGATCTCGACGTATTAGACGGTCATGACGTGGTGTTCCTGGCCCTGCCGCACGGTCACTCCGCGGCGTTGGCCGAGCAACTCGGACCCGACACGCTGATCGTCGACTGCGGCGCGGACTTCCGGCTCACCGATTCCGCGGCTTGGGAGCGGTTCTACGGCTCGACGCATGCGGGCAGCTGGCCATACGGCCTGCCCGAACTGCCAGGGGGCCGGGAGGCGCTGCGGGGGACCAAGCGCGTCGCCGTGCCCGGCTGCTACCCGACGGCCGCACTGCTCGCACTGCTGCCCGCCGCGGCGGAGAACCTCGTCGAGCCCGCCGTCACCGTCGTCGCCGTGAGCGGCACCTCGGGTGCGGGACGCGCCGCCAAGGTCGACCTGCTCGGCTCCGAGGTCATCGGGTCCGCAAGGGCCTACAACATCGGCGGGGCGCATCGGCACACGCCAGAGATCGCGCAGGGCCTGAGCGCTGTCACCGACCAGGACGTCACCGTGTCGTTCACGCCGGTGCTGATCCCCACGTCGCGCGGCATCCTTGCGACCTGCACCGCCAAGACCACGGCACCGCTGTCGGAGATCCGCGCCGCCTACGAGAAGTACTACGGCGGAGAACCATTCGTGTACCTGCTGCCGGAAGGGCAGCTGCCGACCACCGGTGCGGTGATCGGCAGCAACGCCGCGCAGGTGGCGGTCGCCGTCGACACCGACGCCGGCGTACTGGTGGCGGTATGCGCCATCGACAACCTGGTCAAGGGCACCGGGGGCGCGGCGGTGCAGTCGATGAACCTCGCGCTGGGCTGGGCAGAAACGGAAGGACTTTCGATCGTGGGTGTGGCACCGTGACACAGACCGAGACCACGAAATTGGTTCGCACCCAGGGCGTCACCGCCCCCGCGGGGTTCCGCGCCACCGGAATCGCCGCAGGCATCAAGGCATCCGGCAAGCCCGACCTCGCGCTGGTGTTCAACGAAGGCCCCGACTACGCCGCGGCCGCCGTGTTCACCCGCAACAAGGTCAAGGCCGCACCGGTGCTGTGGACCCAGCAGGTCATGACCACCCGGCGGCTGCGCGCGGTCATCCTCAACTCCGGGGGAGCCAACGCCTGCACCGGGCCCGCCGGATTCCAGGACGCGCACCAGACCGCAGAGGCCGTCGCGGCCGCGCTATCGGACTGGGGTAGCGAGACCGGTGCCATCGAGGTCGGCGTCTGCTCGACGGGACTGATCGGCGACCGGTTGCCGATGGACAAGGTGCTGGCGGGCGTGAAGGACATCGTCCACGAGATGGCGGGCGGGCTGACCGGCGGCGCCGAAGCGGCGCAGGCGATCATGACCACAGACACCGTGCCCAAGCAGGTTTCGCTGCACCACGAGGGCAACTGGACCGTCGGCGGCATGGCGAAGGGCGCGGGCATGCTCGCCCCGTCGCTGGCCACCATGCTCTGCGTCATCACCACCGACGCGGTCGCCGACGCCGACGCGCTCGACCGCGCTCTGCGCAACGCCACGGCGCGCACCTTCGACCGGCTCGACATCGACGGCAGCTGCTCCACCAACGACACCGTGCTCCTGCTGGCGTCCGGGGCGAGTGAGGTCGCACCCAGCCAGGCCGAGCTGGACGCCGCGCTGCTCGCCGTGTGCAACGACCTGTGCGCGCAACTACAGGCCGACGCCGAAGGCGTCACCAAGCGGATCGCCATCACCGTCACCGGCGCCGCCAGTGAGGACGACGCCGTCACCGCGGCACGAGTCATCGCCCGCGACAGCCTGGTCAAGACCGCGCTGTTCGGCTCGGACGCCAACTGGGGCCGGGTGCTGGCCGCGGTCGGGATGGCGCCCGTCGAGCTCGACCCGGCCCGGATCAGCGTGGCGTTCAACGGATCTCCTGTCTGCATCGACGGCACTGGCGCACCAGGTGCGCGCGACGTCGACCTGTCCGGTGCCGAGATCGCCGTCGTCGTCGACCTGGGCGTCGGCTCGGGCGAGGCCACCATCAGGACGACGGATCTGTCGCACGCCTACGTCGAAGAGAACTCGGCCTACTCCTCGTGACCGTGACCGCGGCCCACGTGCTCGCCGAGGCGCTGCCGTGGCTCAAGGCGCTGCACGGCAAGATCGTCGTCGTCAAATACGGCGGCAACGCCATGACCGACGACGTGCTCAAGGCCGCGTTCGCCGCCGACATGGTGTTCCTGCGCAACTGCGGGATCCATCCCGTCGTCGTGCACGGCGGCGGCCCGCAGGTCAGCGCCATGCTCAAGAAGCTCGGCATCGCAGGCGATTTCAAGGGCGGCTTCCGGGTCACCACACCCGAGGTCCTCGACGTCGCGAGGATGGTGCTGTTCGGTCAGGTGGGCAGGGAACTCGTCGGCCTGATCAACGCGCACGGCCCGTACGCCGTCGGCATCACGGGCGAGGATGCGCACCTGTTCACCGCGGTCCGGCGCAGTGTCAACGTCGACGGTGTCGCGACTGACATCGGCCTCGTCGGTGACGTCGAACGCGTAAACACCGCGGCTGTCCTGGATCTCATTGCCGCGGGCCGCATTCCGGTGGTGTCCACGATCGCGCCCGACGCCGACGGGGTGGTGCACAACATCAACGCAGATACCGCGGCTGCGGCCCTTGCCGAGGCGCTGGCCGCCGAGAAGCTGTTGATGCTGACCGACGTCGAGGGCCTCTACACCAGCTGGCCGGACCGCGATTCGCTCGTCAGCGAGATCGACGCCGCGACGCTCACCGAGCTGCTGCCGACGCTCGAATCGGGCATGGTGCCCAAGATCGAGGCCTGCCTGCGAGCGGTGGCGGGCGGCGTGCCGAGCGCACACGTCATCGACGGGCGCGTCGAACACTGTGTCCTCGTCGAGTTGTTCACCGATGAAGGTTCAGGAACGAAGGTGGTGAAGTGAGCAAAACCGAAGAGTTGCAGGCCCGTTGGCAGGGCGTGATGATGAACAACTACGGAACGCCACCGGTCGCACTGGTCAGCGGTGACGGTGCGGTGGTCACCGACGCCGACGGCAAGTCCTACGTCGACTTCCTCGGTGGCATCGCGGTCAACGTCCTCGGGCACCGGCATCCCGCGGTGATCGAGGCCGTCACGCGCCAGCTGAACACGCTGGGCCACACGTCCAACCTGTACGCCACGGAGCCGGGCATCGCGCTCGCCGAAGCGCTCGTCGCCCACCTCGGCGTCGACGTTCCCGCACGGGTGTTCTTCTGCAACTCGGGCACCGAGGCCAACGAGGTCGCGTTCAAGATCACCCGCCTCACCGGCCGCACCAAACTCGTTGCCGCAGAAGGTGCCTTCCACGGCCGGACCATGGGATCGCTCGCGCTGACGGGTCAGCCCGCCAAGCAGGCGCCGTTCGAACCGCTGCCCGGCGACGTCACGTTCGTGCCGTACGGCGACGCAGACGCACTCGCGCGCGCCGTGGATGACGACACCGCCGCGGTGTTCCTCGAACCGATCATGGGGGAGGGCGGCGTCGTCACGCCGCCGCCGGGTTACCTGGTCGCCGCGCGTGAGATCACCGCGGCGCACGGCGCGCTCCTCGTCCTCGACGAGGTGCAGACCGGGGTGGGCAGGACCGGTACCTTCTACGCCCACCAGCGCGACGGCATCACCCCCGACTTGGTCACGCTGGCAAAGGGTTTGGGCGGCGGGCTGCCGATCGGCGCCTGCCTGGCGATCGGCGACACCGCAAGCCTGCTGACCCCCGGTCTGCACGGCAGCACCTTCGGTGGCAACCCGGTGTGCACCGCGGCTGCCCTGGCGGTGCTGAAGACGCTTGCCGACGACGACCTGATCAGCCGCGCCGACGTCCTCGGCAAGACGCTCAGCCACGGCATCGAGGCCATCGGGCATCCGCTGGTCGACCACGTCCGCGGTGCCGGCCTGCTGCGCGGCGTCGTGCTGACCGCGCCCCACGGCAAGGCCGTCGAGACGGCGGCGCGGGATGCCGGGTTCCTCGTCAACGCCGCCGCACCCGACGTGATCCGGTTGGCCCCACCACTTGTCGTCACCGAGGCGCAGATCGACGCGTTCATCACCGCGCTGCCCGCCGTCCTCGACACCGCCACCACGGCTTCGACGGAGGCATCGTGACGCTGCGACACTTCCTGCGCGACGACGACCTCTCGCCGAGCGAGCAGGCCGAGGTGCTGGCGCTGGCCGCCGAACTCAAGCGGGCGCCGATGAGCATGCGGCCACTGGCAGGCCCGCGTGGTGTCGCCGTCATCTTCGAGAAGAACTCCACCCGCACCCGGTTCTCCTTCGAGATGGGCATCGCGCAGCTCGGCGGTCACGCGGTCGTCGTCGACGGTCGCAGTACCCAACTCGGTCGCGAGGAGACCCTCGAGGACACCGGACGGGTGCTGTCGCGCTACGTCGACGCCATCGTGTGGCGGACGTTCGCTCAGGAACGGTTGACCACCATGGCCTCCGGCTCCACCGTCCCGCTCGTCAACGCGTTGTCCGACGAGTTCCACCCGTGCCAGGTACTGGCCGACCTGCAGACGCTCGTCGAGCGCAAGGGCAAGCTGGCGGGTCTGCGGATGACGTACTTCGGCGACGGCGCGAACAACATGGCGCACTCGCTGATGCTTGGCGGTGTGACCGCGGGCATCGACGTGACCATCGCGGCCCCAGCCGGTTTCGAACCCGATCCGCGGTTCGTCGACGCGGCCAAGCGGCGGGCCAGCGACACGGGGGCGACGGTGTCGCTGACGTCGGATCCGCGGGCTGCGGCCGACGGTGCCGACGTGGTCGTGACGGATACCTGGACGTCGATGGGGCAAGAGAACGACGGGCTGGACAGGGTGCGCCCGTTCCGGCCGTTCCAGATCAACCCCGACCTTATGAGCCTCGCCGACCGCGACGCCGTCGTGCTGCACTGTCTGCCAGCGCATCGCGGCTTCGAGATCATCGACGAGGTCATCGACGGCCCCCAGAGCGCCGTGTGGGACGAGGCGGAGAACCGGTTGCACGCCCAGAAGGCGCTTCTGGTGTGGTTGTTGGAGCGCTCGTGACCTCACCGACCAGGGCAGGACGCCAGTCGCGCATCGTGGCGCTGCTGTCGTCGAACTCGGTGCGCAGCCAGAGCGAGCTGGCGACGATGCTCGCCGACGAGGGCATCGAGGTCACCCAGGCCACGCTATCCCGTGATCTCGAGGAGCTCGGCGCGGTCAAACTGCGCGGCGCCGACGGTGGCGTCGGCGTGTACGTCGTGCCCGAGGACGGCAGCCCGGTGCGCGGCGTTTCCGGTGGCACGGAACGGATGTCGCGCCTGCTTGGCGATCTCCTGGTGTCGACCGACGCCAGCGCCAACTTGGCTGTGCTGCGGACCCCGCCCGGGGCCGCGCACTACCTCGCCAGTGCCATCGACCGATCCGCACTGCCCTACGTGGTGGGCACCATTGCCGGGGATGACACCATCCTCGTTGTCGCCCGGGAACCCATGACAGGCGCCGAATTGGCCGCAAGGTTTGAGAACAAAGGAGATTGATTCATGTCCGAACGCGTCATCCTGGCGTATTCCGGCGGTCTGGACACCTCGGTCGCGATCAGCTGGATCGGCAAGGAGACCGGTCGCGAGGTCGTGGCCGTGGCCATCGATCTCGGACAGGGCGGTGAAGACATGGAGGTGGTCCGGCAGCGTGCGCTGGACTGCGGCGCGGTCGAGGCCGTCGTGGTCGACGCCCGCGACGAGTTCGCCGAGGGCTACTGCCTGCCGACCATCAAGTCGAACGCGCTCTACATGGACCGCTACCCGCTGGTGTCGGCGATCAGCAGACCGCTGATCGTCAAGCACCTCGTCAAGGCGGCACGGGAGCACGGCGGCGGCACCGTGGCCCACGGCTGCACGGGCAAGGGCAACGACCAGGTCCGCTTCGAGGTGGGGTTCGCCTCGCTGGCCCCCGACCTTGACGTGCTGGCACCGGTCCGCGACTACGCCTGGACCAGGGAGAAGGCGATCGCGTTCGCCGAGGAGAACTCCATCCCGATCAACGTGACGAAGCGGTCGCCGTTCTCGATCGACCAGAACGTGTGGGGCCGCGCGGTGGAAACCGGCTTCCTCGAACACCTTTGGAACGCCCCCACCAAGGACGTCTACGACTACACCGAGGACCCCACGGTCAACTGGAGCTCACCCGACGAGGTCATCATCGGCTTCGAGAAGGGCGTGCCCGTCTCGATCGACGGCAGGCCCGTCACGGTGCTCGAAGCGATCGTCGAGCTGAACCGGCGCGCGGGCGCGCAGGGCGTCGGAAGGCTCGACGTCGTCGAGGACCGGCTGGTCGGCATCAAGAGCCGCGAGATATACGAGGCGCCGGGAGCCATGGCGCTCATCACCGCGCACACCGAGCTCGAACACGTGACGCTGGAGCGCGAGCTCGGCAGGTTCAAGCGCACCACGGATCAGAAGTGGGGCGAGCTGGTCTACGACGGCCTCTGGTACTCGCCGCTGAAGACCGCGCTCGAGGCGTTCGTGGACCACACACAGGAGCACGTCACCGGTGAGATCCGGCTCGTGCTGCACGGCGGCCACATCGCGGTCAACGGTAGGCGCAGCGCGGAGTCCCTGTATGACTTCAACCTGGCCACCTACGACGAGGGCGATACCTACGATCAGTCCAGCGCGAAGGGCTTCGTGCACATCCACGGGCTGTCCAGCAAGATCGCCGCAAGGCGGGACTTGGCCCACTGATGCGCGAGCAGACACAAAACGCCCTCAATTGCCCGCACTCAGGGCCCTTTGCGTCTGCTCGCGGGAAAGGGTGACTGCATGAGCACCACCAACGAGGGTTCGTTGTGGGGCGGCCGATTCGCAGGCGGTCCGTCGGAGGCCCTTGCCGCGCTGAGCAAGTCCACCCACTTCGACTGGGTGCTCGCCCCCTACGACGTGACGGCGTCGAAGGCCCACGTGCGGGTGCTGTTCGGCGCGGGTCTGCTCACCGAGGAACAGCGCGACGGACTGCTCGCCGGTCTGGACAGCTTGGGAGATGACGTCGCCGACGGCAGCTTCGGTCCGTTGCCGTCGGACGAGGACGTCCACGGTGCACTGGAGCGCGGGCTGATCGACCGCGTTGGGGCAGAGCTCGGGGGGCGGCTGCGGGCAGGCCGGTCGCGAAACGACCAGGTGGCCACGCTGTTTCGCATGTGGCTGCGTGATGCCATGCGGCAGGTGGGCAACGAGGCGCTCGACGTGGTTGCCGCGCTGACCACTCAGGCCGCGAGCCATCCGACCGCGATCATGCCCGGCAAGACCCATCTGCAGTCGGCGCAGCCGGTCCTGCTGGCCCATCACCTGCTTGCGCACGCCCACCCGCTGCTGCGCGACGTGTCACGGATCATCGACTTCGACGCGCGAACCGCCGTGTCGCCGTATGGTTCTGGCGCGCTCGCAGGCTCGTCTCTGGGGCTGGACCCCGACGCGATCGCCGCGGAGCTCGGCTTCACCGCCGCCGCCGACAACTCGATCGATGCCACCGCGTCGCGCGACTTCGCGGCGGAGGGTGCGTTCGTGCTGGCGATGATCGCCGTCGACCTGTCGCGGCTCGCCGAGGACGTCATCCTCTGGAGCACGACGGAATTCGGCTACGTGACACTGCACGACTCGTGGTCGACCGGCAGTTCGATCATGCCGCAGAAGAAGAACCCCGACATCGCCGAACTCGCGCGCGGCAAGTCGGGGCGACTGATCGGCAACCTGACCGGTCTGCTCGCGACCCTCAAGGCGCAGCCATTGGCCTACAACAGGGACCTGCAGGAGGACAAGGAGCCGGTGTTCGACTCCGTCGCCCAACTCAACCTGGTGCTGCCCGCGATGGCCGGCCTCGTCGCCACGCTCCGCTTCGACACCGACCGGATGGCCGAGCTGGCGCCGCTGGGCTACACGCTGGCCACCGACGTCGCCGAATGGCTGGTGCGCCAAGGTGTTCCGTTCCGCGTCGCCCACGAGGCGGCCGGCGCCGCTGTCAAGGCGGCGGAGGCGAGGGGAGTGGGCCTCGAGGAACTGGCCGACGACGAACTGGCAGGCATCCACCCCGGCCTCACCGCCGAAGTCCGTGAGGTGTTGACCGTTGCGGGATCGGTGAATTCGCGCGACGCCCGCGGCGGCACGTCACCGATTCAGGTGGCCAAGCAGCTCGGCGTCGTCCGCGACACCGCCGACGAGCTCCGGATCCGGCTCAGGCCTTAGTCCTCCGCAAGCGCCAGCCACTCCTCCTCGAGGGCCTCCTTGCGGGCCAGCAGCTCGCTCAGCTCGGCGTTCAGCTCGGCCGCGCGCACGTGATCGGCGGCGGCCTCGGCCATGGTCTCGTGCAGGGCCGCGACCCGTTGGTCGAGCTTGCCGAGCTGACTCTCGATGCGGGCCAACTCCTTTCCGGTCCGCCGATCACGAGCGGCAACCGACTCACCGCGTTCGGCGGACCGGGCCGCGGCGGGTGCCTCGGCCGCCGACCGCTGCGCCAGATACTGCTCGATGCCGCCTGGCAGCATCTCGCAGCGACCCTCACCGGGCAGGGCATAGGTCACGTCGGCGACCCGCTCCAAGAAGTAACGGTCGTGCGTCACCAGGATCAGCGTGCCCGGCCACCCATCCAGATAGTCCTCGAGCACGTTGAGGGTGTCGATGTCGAGGTCGTTGGTCGGTTCGTCGAGCAGCAGCACGTTCGGCTCGTCGAGCAGAAGCCGCAGGAACTGGAACCGTCGCCGCTCACCGCCGGACAGGTCGCCGACGCGAGTGGTCAGCTTGTCGCCGGTGAACCCGAAGTCCTCGAGCAAGGTGGCCGTGCTGACTTCGCGGCCGCCTGCGAGCTCGGTGATTCGCTTGGCGCTCTCGACCGCGTCGAGCACCCGCGCATGGCCGTCCAACTCCACCAGCGCCTGGCTGAGATAGCCGATCCGCAGCGTCTTGCCCCGTTTGATCGTGCCGGAGGTCGGCGCGAGCTCGCCGGTCAGCAGCTTCAGCACCGACGTCTTGCCGGTGCCGTTGACGCCGACCAGCCCGATGCGCACGCCGGGCCCGATGGACCAGTCCAGCTTCTCGAGGATGGTGCGGTCTCCGAGCTGCAGGCTCACGCGATGCAGATCGAATACGTCCTTGCCGAGGCGCGCCGTCGCGAACCTTTGCAGGGCAAGCGAATCCCGCGGTTCCGGCTCGTTGGCGATCAGGTCGTTGGCCGCCTGGATCCGGAACTTGGGCTTCGAGGTGCGTGCCGGCGGCCCGCGTCGCAGCCACGCCAGTTCCTTGCGCATCAGGTTCCGTCGCCGTGCCTCGGTGCCAGCTGCCTGCCGGGCCCGTTCGGCGCGGGCCAGCACGTAGGCGGCGTACCCGCCCTCGTAGCCGTCGACGTCGCCGTCGTGCACCTCCCACATGCGCGTGCACACGGCATCGAGGAACCACCGGTCGTGGCTGACGACCACCAGCGCCATCGACCGCAGCTGCGAAAGGTGACCGGCGAGCCACCCGATGACCTCGACGTCGAGGTGGTTGGTGGGTTCGTCCAGCACCAGCACGTCGTGGCCTGCCAGTAGCACCGCGGCCAGCGCCACCCGGCGGCGTTCGCCGCCGCTGAGATCGGCGACCTGGCTGTCCAGGCCGATCTCGGTGAGCAGGTGCTCGACCACAGACCGGGTGTCGGGTTCGGCCGCCCAGATGTGGTCGGGGCGGCCTTCGACGATGACGTCCCTGACGGTGGCATCTGCGCCGAAGTCATCCGCCTGGTGCAGGTAGCCGACAGACAGGCCGGAGGTGTGGGTGACGCGGCCCGTGTCTGGTGGTCGGGTCGCGGTCAGTATTTGCAGCAGTGTCGTCTTGCCGTCGCCGTTGCGGCCGACGACGCCGATCGCATCGCCTTCGTCGACGCCGAGGCTGACGCCGTTGAGCAGGGTTCGGGTGCCGTAGCCGACGCTCGCGCGTTCGACGTTGATCAGGTTGGCCATCAGCCGCTGATCATAGGGCCGCCGGCCGGGACGACGGTCGGTGCAATCCCAGCGGGAGGTAAAGGTTGCTGTGGGAGGATGACGTCGAATCGGGGGATTCAGGACGTCACACAAAGGGGAACCAGTGGACCTGTCGGCGATCACCAGGCCGGTCGGGCGTTTGGTTGCAACCGCCCAGAACGGCCTGGAAGTACTCCGATATGGCGGTCTGGAGACCGGTGCGGTCCCGTCCCCGTTCCAGATCATCGAGGCCGTTCCGATGTACCGCCTGCGGCGGTACTTCCCGCCGGACACCAGGCCAGGGGCCGCACCAGCAGGTCCGCCGGTGTTGATGGTGCACCCGATGATGATGTCTGCCGACATGTGGGACGTCACCCGTGACGACGGCGCCGTCGGCATCCTGCACGCTGCGGGCATCGATCCGTGGGTCATCGACTTCGGCTCGCCCGACCAGGTCGAGGGTGGCATGCAGCGCAACCTCGCCGATCACGTCGTCGCGCTCAGCGAGGCCATCGACACCGTCAAGACGGTCACCGAACGCGACGTGCACCTCGCCGGTTACTCACAGGGCGGCATGTTTGCCTACCAGACCGCGGCGTACCGGCGTTCGAAGGACCTGGCGAGCATCGTCGCGTTCGGCTCGCCGGTGGACACGCTTGCCGGCCTTCCGATGAACCTGCCCGCCGGTTTCAGCTCGGCGGCCGCCGACTTCATGGCCGATCACGTGTTCAGCCGCATCGACGTACCGAGCTGGCTGGCCCGTACCGGGTTCCAGATGCTCGACCCGATCAAGACCGCCCAGTCCCGACTGGACTTCCTGCGCCAACTGCACGACCGCGAGGCGCTGCTGCCGCGGGAGCAGCAGCGACGGTTCCTTGCGTCGGATGGCTGGATCGCCTGGTCGGGGCCTGCCATTGCCGAGCTGCTCAAGCAGTTCATCGCCCACAACCGGATGATGTCCGGCGGATTCAGCATCCGCGGCGACCTGGTCACCCTCAGCGACATCGACTGCCCAGTGCTGGCGGTGGTCGGTGAGGTCGACGACATCGGGCAGCCGGCGTCGGTGCGCGGCATCAAGCGTGCTGCTCCGCAGGCGGAGGTCTACGAATACCTCATCCGCGCTGGGCATTTCGGCCTCGTGGTGGGCTCGAGGGCGGCCAACGAGACGTGGCCAACGGTCGCCGGTTGGGTGAAGTGGCTGTCGGGTGACGGTGAGATGCCCGAGCGCGTGGTGCCGATGGCGCTGCAGCCCTCCGAGCACAGCGAGAGCGGTGTCCCGCTGGCGTCGCGGGTGGCTCACGGCGCCGCCGCCGCGACGGAGATGACGTTCAGCCTGGCCCGTTCGGCGGCCGACGCGTTCGTGGCTGCCAACAAGTCGGCCCGCGCGCTGGTCGTCGAGACCGCACGCACTCTGCCTCGCCTCGCGCGTCTCGGCCAGATCAACGACCACACCCGCATCTCGCTCGGCCGCATCCTGTCCGAGCAGGCACAGGGCGCGCCGGGCGGCGAGTTCCTGCTTTTCGACGGCCGAGTGCACACCTATGAGGCCGTGGACCGCCGCATCAACAACGTGGTCCGCGGCCTGATCGGGGTCGGCGTGCGCCAAGGTGCCCACGTCGGCGTCCTGATGGAGACTCGGCCGAGCGCGTTGGTCGCCATCGCCGCGCTGTCGCGTCTCGGCGCGGTGGCCGTGCTCATGCCGCCCGACGGAGACCTGGCCGAGGCCGCCCGCATCGGCGCGATATCCGACGTCATCGCCGATCCCAGCAATCTCGAGGCGGCCAGGAAGCTGCCGCTGCGCGTGCTGGTGCTCGGCGGCGGTGAGACGCGCGACCTGCACCTGCCCGAGGACGCCGACGTCACCGACATGGAGCAGATCGACCCCGACGTGGTCGAGCTGCCCGGCTGGTACCGGCCCAACCCCGGATACGCCAAGGATCTGGCGTACATCGCGTTCGCCACCGTCAACGGCGAGCTCGTCGCCAGGCAGATCACCAACTTCCGGTGGGCGCTGTCGGCGTTCGGCACGGCGTCGGCAGCCAACCTCGGCCGCAGCGACACCGTCTACTGCCTGACGCCCCTTCATCACGAGTCCGGCCTGCTGGTCAGCCTGGGCGGCGCCGTGGTCGGCGGCACCCGCATCGCGCTGTCGCGGGGCCTGCGACCCGAGCGGTTCGTGCACGAGCTGCGCCAGTACGGCGTCACCGTCGTGACCTACACCTGGGCGATGCTGCGCGCCGTGATCGACGATCCGTCCTTCAACGTCAACGGCAACCACCCGGTCCGGTTGTTCATCGGGTCTGGCATGCCCACCGGTCTGTGGAAGCGCGTCGAAGAGGAGTTCGCGCCCGCGCACATCGTCGAGTTCTTCGCCACCACGGACGGACAGGCCGTGTTGGCCAACGTCTCCGGCGCCAAGGTCGGCAGCGAGGGACGCCCGCTGCCCGGCGGCGGGCACGTCGAGCTCGCCGCGTATGACGTCGACGACGACTTGATCCTCGAGGACGACCGCGGTTTCGTGCGGCTGGCCCAGGCCGGCGAGGTCGGCGTGTTGCTGGCCCACCCGCGCGGCCCGATCGATCCGACCGCGTCGGTCAAGCGGGGCGTGTTCGCGCCTGCCGACACCTGGGTGTCGACGGAGTACCTGTTCCGCAAGGACGACGACGGCGACTTCTGGCTGGTCGACAACCGCGGTTCGGTCATCCGCACCGCCCGCGGGCCCGTGTTCGCCGCCGCGGTCAACGACGCCGCGGGACGCGTCGGCGCCGTGGATCTGTCGGTCACCTACGGCGTCGAGGCCGACGGGTCGCTGCTCGCGGTTACCGCGTTGACGCTTGCTCCCGGTGGCAGTGTGCCAACCGCCGACCTGAACGAGGCGCTGGCCGGGCTTGCGGTTGGTGCGGCTCCGGACTTCGTGCACGTGGTGCCCGACATGAAGCTCAGCGCGTCGTACCGGCCCCTTCCCGGTCCGCTCGAGGCCGACGGCATCCCGAAGCCGTCGCGCTATGCGTGGTACCTCGACGAGGACACGAACCGCTACAAACGGCTCACCGCTGCGGTGCGGGCGGAGCTTGCTGGTGGGGCCGGTGATGACTGAGGTCGTGCCACCGTCGCGGCACGCTGTTAGGCTCCCGCTGGTGGCAGATCGCCGCACTGGGTCGGGCCAGGCTCCGCATGGAGGATCGATGACATCGCATACCAGCAGGTACACGGGCTGGCGGCGCGCATTCACCGGAGCGGTGGCCAGCGGTGCACTGGCCGCGGGCCTCATGGCCGGGCTCGGTTCCGGCACCGCCAGCGCCGACGTGCTCGACGACATCGCCGCGCAATACGACACCGGTGCCGGCGGTGGGCAGGTTTCGGAACTGATCCACGTCGCGCTCAAGATGCGCGCGCTTGGCTTCGTGCCGTCCAAGGGCAACATGGACGATCTCGTCGCCGCGATGGACAAGCGCCCCAACCAGGTGCCGTTGATCACCGCGTTGCAGAACACCGTTGCCTTCCAGAAGCGGAATCAGGCCCGTGGCCAGCAGCAGCAGGCTCCGGTGAACATCGGCATCAACACGTACAACCCGACGGGCCCCGTCGGCCCCCAGAGCGGATTTGGAATCGGCGGTCCCGGCGGCGGCATCAACATCCCGCTGGGCCCGTAGCCGTCGTGCTCGACGAACGGTTGCTCGACATCTTGGTGTGCCCGCAGGATCGCGGCCCACTGCTGTTGGTAGACGACGTTCTGTACAACCCCAGGCTGCGCCGGGCCTACCGCATCGAGGCAGGCGTGCCGGTGCTGCTCGTCGACGAGGCCGTGACGATCGACGACGACGCCGAACACGAGCGGCTGGTCGGGCGCGCCGAAAGCTAGACCAACCCTGGTAGGTCGCCGGTGAGGTAGTGCTGCAAGTTGGGTGCGATCGTCTCGGCCACCTGCTTTACGGGTAGCGACTTGAACGGCTCCAGCTCGACGATGTAGCGCGCCATGATGACGCCCACCAACTGCGATGCGACGAACTGGACCCGGGTCGGGCCCGAGCCAGGTGGGTTGTCGACGCGCGGCCCGATTTCACGAGCGATGACGTCCTGCATGAACGTCCTGACCAGGCCGACTTCGCTTCCGGCAAGGATCGATCGCATCGTGGCGATCAACCCGGTGCCCATCTCGGAGTCCCACAGCGGTAACAGCACCGACGGCAACATCAACCCGAGTTCGTCGATCGGCGTCGACCGCATCGGCACGATCACCTTCATCGGGTCGATCGGAATGCGGATGGCGGCAACGAACAGTTGTCGCTTGGTGCCGAAGTAGTGATGCACCAGAGCGGCATCGACGCCCGCCGCGGATGCGATGGCGCGGATCGTGGTCTTGTCGATGCCGTTGCGGGCGAACAGCTCTCGCGCGCTGGCCAGGATTCGGTCGCGGGTGTCGGATGGGCCGGGCGGTCGTCCTGGACGTTTCGGTGTCATGGAGTCCTGCGCCGCAGTGTCGCCGCGGCAAGGCACAGCGCCACCACCGCGAAGGCTACGACGACGCCGATGTCGCGCGCTGCGGTGCCGGTCAGGTCGGTGTGGGCGCCGACCTGCTGCAGCGCTTCCAGCGCGTAGCTGGCGGGCAGCACGTTGCTGATCCATTGCAGCCACTCGGGCAGCAGACTGCGGGGCACGATGATGCCGCACAGCAGCAGCTGGGGCACGATCACCACCGGCATGAATTGGACCGCCTGAAACTCGGTGCGCGCGAACGCACTACACAGCAGGCCGAGACCAACGCCGAGAACCGCGTTGATGATCGCGATCGCGAACACCAGCATCGGGTTGCCCGCCGTCTCGAACCCGAGCAGCCAGAAGGCCACGACGCACGCGAGCGACGCCTGTGCGGCCGCCGCGATCGAGAACGCGGTGCCGTAGGCGGCCAGCAGATCCAGCCTGCGCAGGGGAGTGGTGAGGATCCGCTCCAACGTTCCCGAAACGCGTTCGCGCTGCATGGTGATCGACGTGATCAGGAACATGATGATCAGCGGAAAGACGCCGAGCATGATCAGGCAGGCGTTGTTGAACGGCGTCGGCGCGCCCGGCCGGTGCGGTGCGTTCTGGAACATGAAGTACATCAAGGTGATGATGAGGCTCGGCACCACCAGGATCATCGCGACACTTCGGTGGTCCCCGGCCAGTTGGCGGAGTATCCGGCCGGTGGTCGCGAGATACGCCTGAGGGCTCAGCCGCCTGAGACTCTTCAGGCCGCGGTGCTGTGCCGAATGATGGACAGAAACGCCTGCTCCAGTGATGTGCATCCGGTGTCCTCCCGCAGTTTCGATGGGGTGGTGTGAGCGAGAAGGACACCTTCTCGCAAGAGCAACAGGTCGGCGCAGTGGTCGGCTTCGTCCATGACGTGGCTCGAGACCAGCAGCGTGATGCCGCGGCGCGCCAATTGGTGGTACTGCTCCCACAGGTCGACCCGCAGAACCGGGTCGAGGCCGACGGTCGGTTCGTCGAGGACCAGCAGGTCCGGGTTCGACACCAGCGCGCAGGCGAGTGACGCCCGGGTCCGCTGGCCCCCGGAGAGGTTTCCGCAGGTGGCCGTTCGGTGATCGGTCAAGCCGACGGCGGCGATCGCTTCGTCGGCGGACTTCGAGTCGGATCCGTAGAGCGAGGCGAAGTAGCGCACGTTGTCGATGACGCGCAGGTCGTCGTAGATGGTGGGGTCCTGAGTGACGTAGCCGACGCGGCGGCGGAGGTCGGCGGATCCCGCCGGTTTGCCCAGCACCGTGACCTGGCCGGACGTGACGATCTGGGTGCCGACGATCGAGCGCATCAACGTGCTCTTGCCGCACCCGGACGGGCCGAGCAACCCGGTGATGGTGCCGCGGGCGATCCGGACGGACACGTCGTTCAGCGCGGTGCGCTTCCCGCGAACCACGGTCAGATGCTCGATCGTGACGGCGGATCCGTCGTCACCGATTAATTCATCGCCTGATGAAGTCATCATGTGATGAATAATCCTCCCGGTGTGCGTGGGTGTCAATGGGCGTACGGCAGGATCGGTGCGATGAGCGCTTGCGCGAAGAGCCGAGAGGCCGGATGAGCGCCGAGCTGCTGGCCGTCGATCCCGTCACGGCTGCCCTTCGGCTGCTCGGCGCGCGGCTGGTCGGGCGCGGCGTGTCCGGGGAGATCGTCGAGGTAGAGGCATATGGCGGCCCGCCGGATGGGCCGTGGCCGGATGCCGCGGCGCACTCCTTTCGTGGCCCGACGGCGCGCAGCGCGATCATGTTCGGGCCGGCCGGGCGCCTGTACACCTATCGCAGCCACGGCATTCACGTGTGCGCGAACGTCGTGACGGGACCCGACGACGTGGCGTCGGCGGTGTTGTTGCGGGCCGCCGCAGTCGACGACGGCGTCGACGTCGCTGGCAAGAGGCGAGGTGCCTCGGCGTCCGCGGTGGCTCTGGCCCGCGGCCCAGGCAACCTGTGCTCGGCAATGGGAATCACGATGGGCGACAACGGAACCGACCTGTTCGACCCAGACGGCGCCGTGCGCGTGGAGCTCGCAGGCGCGCGTCCCTACGCAGAGGGCCCGAGGGTCGGGGTCAGTGTGGCTGCCGACCGACCGTGGCGATTCTGGCTGGCGGGCCGGCCGGAGGTCTCGGCGTACCGACGCAGCCCGCGTGCGCCTGCACCCGGCGACAGCGACTGACGTTCACGCGGGTCTCGTCGGAAGCCATCGCCTGACCTCTCGTCGATAACGCGCGTACTCGTCGCCGAACCGTCGACCGAGCGTCGGTTCTTCGTAGCCGTGGACGAAGAGCGCGATGGCCGCGAACACGGCGGCGGCGTACCAGAGCAGGTCGAATCGCCCGAGCGCCAATGCTTGTCCCACGATCGTCGCCACGACTGCCAGGTACATGGGGTTGCGGACGTACCGGTAGAGGCCGCCAACCACCAGGTGCTCGGTCGGGGCGACGGGCGCCGGCGTGCCGAGGCCCTCGCGAACGAACCGGCCGAATGCGTGCAGCAAGACGATCGTGCCTGCGACGATCAGAACCGTCCCGACGACTCGGATGGGAACCCCGAATTCGCCCAGCTCGCGGGGTTGCCATCGAGTCAGCCACCACGGGATGAGTCCCGCGACGACGCCCGGTGCGAGCCCGAAGAAGACGGCGCTGCCCGCGGCGGCCGCCATTACCTTCATTGCCCCTCCAATGATAAGTTCCGCAGGCTACCTGCGTAATTATATGCAGGTAGCCTGCGCAAAGTCGAGGAGATCTTCATGGCGACCGAAGGTGCTCGCACCATCACGATGAGCGTGCTGCTGAGGCAGATGGCTCGACTGATGACGGACGAACTGATCGAGCGGATGACCGCCGCCGGGTTCGATCACCAATCCGCAACGCACCACCCGGTTTTCGAGAACATCGACCCCGAGGGGACCCGCGTGACCGTGCTCGCGTCACGCGCCGGAATGACCCACCAGTCCATGGGCGAGCTGGTGCGGTCGATGGAGCGTCTGGGCTATCTGGAAAGCCGAGTCGACCCGTCCGACGGCAGGGCGCGGCTGGTCGCGCTGACCTCGATGGGACGAAAGACCGTGCGGCACGCGATTCGAGAGATCGCCGACATCGAGCGACAGTGGCTGGAGCGCTTCCGCGCCGCCGGATTCGACGTCGATCTCCGCGGCGCCCTCGTCGCGGCCCTGCACGACTTCGAGTCCGAGCAGGTGGATTCAGGCGGGTGATGCAAGATCCACCTCGGTTCGGCCGGAGCGAGTGCGGAAAGATCGACCCCGTGACGTCTACCGATACCGCCATCCTCGACGAACTGGAATGGCGCGGCCTGATCGCGCAGTCCACCGACCGGGACGCGCTGGCCGCCGAGCTATCGACCGGTCCCATGACCGTCTACTCGGGATTCGACCCGACGGCGCCAAGCCTGCACGCCGGCCACCTGGTGCCGCTGCTCACTCTGCGCCGATTCCAGCAGGCAGGGCATAGGCCGATAGTTCTCGCCGGTGGCGCGACGGGGATGATCGGCGACCCCCGTGACACCGGCGAACGCACGCTCAACACCGTTGACACCGTGGCCGACTGGTCCGGCCGCATCCGCGGTCAACTCGAGCGCTTCGTCGAGTTCGACGGGTCGGCGACCGGCGCGATCGCCGAGAACAACCTGTCCTGGACGGGCGAACTGTCGGCGATCGAATTCCTCCGCGACCTCGGCAAGTACTTCTCGGTCAACGTGATGTTGGACCGCGACACCATCCGGCGACGGCTCGACGGCGACGGCATTTCCTACACCGAGTTCAGCTACATGTTGCTGCAGGCCAACGACTACGTGGAGCTGCACACGCGATACGGCTGCGGGCTGCAGATCGGCGGCTCGGACCAGTGGGGAAACATCGTCGCAGGCGTGCGGTTGGTGCGCCAGATGCGAAATGCCACGGTGCACGCGATGACGACACCACTCGTCACCGACTCCGAGGGCAAGAAGTTCGGCAAGTCGACCGGCGGCGGCAATCTCTGGCTCGACCCGGGCATGACCAGCCCATATGCGTGGTACCAGTACTTCGTCAACACCGCCGACGCCGACGTCGTCGCGTATTTGAAGTGGTTCACGTTCCTGTCGGCCGAGGAGATCGCCGAGCTCGAGCAAGCGACAGCGGAACGGCCACACGAGCGGGCCGCCCAACGCCGACTCGCTCAGGAGCTCACCACCTTGGTGCACGGTCAGTCCGCGACGGACGCGGTGGAACATGCCAGTCGTGCGCTCTTCGGCAGGGGAGAGTTGACCGAACTGGACGAACCGACGCTGGCGGCCGCACTCAGGGAGGCTTCGATCGCCGAACTCCCATCCGGGGGTCCCGACGCGATCACCGACCTACTCGTGGCCAGTGGGCTGTCGGCGAGCAAGGGTGCCGCGCGAAGGACCATCGCCGAAGGCGGCGTCTCGGTCAACAACGTCAGGATCGAAAGCGACGAATGGGTCCCACGGCCCGCCGACTTTCTTCACGGCAAGTGGCTAGTGCTGCGGCGGGGCAAGCGGAATATCGCTGGCGTTGAGCGCGTCTGATGACTGGTACGACCGTACCGATGTGTCCGAAAACGGCGTCTAGCAGGCGATTTGACTCCGTGTTTTCCCTCTTGTAACTTTATCCAAGTCGTCGCGACGCGGTCCAGCCGCTGAGCGCGACGGCATCCCAGAGGGAAGTCCACTTCGGTGGGTTTACTTCACTGCCCGCACTACGCTACGCGGCTTTTAGCCGCGGGGTTGTTGCGCGGTCAGGCGGGTGTGTTGTTTGAGAACTCAATAGTGTGTTTGGTGGTTTTTGTTTGTTGTTTTGCTGTGTCTTCTTTTTTCTCGTTTAGGGAGGCATGGTGTTTGATTTTTTGATGCCAGTTTGTTTGGTGTCTT
>Ga0105237_10002339_pt1 | contig 23551 bp, 19 predicted proteins | sample KBSC24metaG_FD_81520 | JGI IMG/M metagenome (GOLD analysis project Ga0105237, IMG submission 81520) | Corn rhizosphere microbial communities from Kellogg Biological Station, Michigan, USA - KBS C2-4 metaG | ecosystem: Host-associated > Plants > Roots > Rhizosphere > Soil | place: Michigan, USA...
ATCCGGATGAAAGCTTTGACTTTCGAAAAATTAATTTTAAACTTGTAGCGAGATGTTGTCAAAAGAATTTTTTTGCCCAATACCCTTTAATATTATGAAAATGAAAAACCTATCCACTCTAGCGGCTTTGTCGGCACTGATGTTGATGGCCGCATGCGGAAAAATAGGCAAATCCCACAAAGGATTACCCGATGACGGGCAGCTGCATGGTGTAGCTCCTGCCAGTGGTTATAATCTTCAGAAGCCCCCCGGCATGGTATATATACCCCCCGGCACCTTCCACATGGGGCCTAGCGATGAAGACGTCAATTTCGCGTATACAGCAAGAAACAGACAAACTTCTATTAATGGTTTCTGGATGGACGCCACAGAGATCACTAATAATGAGTACCGCCAGTTTACGAATTGGGTACGGGACTCTATCGCCGCCACGCTGATGCAATATGGCAAGGATGTAGACGGTCATTTCCAGGTGGACTGGAAGAAGGCTTCTACCATCAAATGGGGCGACAAGGCTACCATTGAAAAGATCAATGCTATCATTGTGGAGCCCGATAATCGCATTTTTGGCAAGAAAGAGCTCGATGTCACCAAGCTGAAGTATCATTCTGAGACCTTCGATCTGAAGCTGGCTGCCCAAAAGCAGAATGAAGGCAAGCTCCGCAGCAAGTTCATCGATAAAAAGGACGTAGCGGTATATCCCGATACGCTGGTCTGGATCCGTGACTTCAGCTATTCTTATAATGAACCCATGACGAAGCGTTACTATTCGCATCCTGCTTTCGGTAATTATCCGGTAGTAGGGGTCAACTGGAACCAGGCAACTGTGTTCTGCGAATGGAGGACCCGTTATCTGAATTCCAACCTGGAAAAGAAACATATGGCTACCGAGTCGGATTTCCGTCTGCCTACCGAGGCTGAGTGGGAATATGCGGCCCGCGGCGGACGTTCTCAATCCATGTTCCCCTGGGGTAACTATTATCTTAGAAATAAAAAAGGCTGCTTGCTGGCTAACTTCAAGCCTGGCCGTGGTAACTACCCTGAAGACGGCGGGTTCTATACCGTACGTGCTGATGCATACTGGCCCAATGATTTCGGTCTGTATTGTATGGCGGGTAACGTAGCAGAATGGACCTCCTCCTTCTACTATGAAGGGTCTTACAACTTCCAGCACGACATGAACCCTGATATCCGTTGGAACGCAAAGGATTCCGACCCCCCCCGTATGAAGCGTAAGGTAATACGCGGCGGTAGCTGGAAGGACGTAGGTTATTTCCTGGAGACAAGTACCCGTACGTATGAGTACCAGGACACGGCAAAATCATACATCGGATTCCGTTGTGTGATCGACCTGCCGCCTACAATGACCAACAACCGCAGGTAAGAGTAATACCTGACAATTTTTTCAAAGAAATTTCGTTTTGATTTTGAGAGCCGAACGAACAGGATGTTCGTTGTCCGGACGGTCGGTTCTCTTTTTCCATAACCCTTTTAAAATCCCTTTCTTAAAAAACACTTAAAAATTTAAACTATGAGCGCTGGTGTATCTAAATCTACCGAAAGACTTATAAACATTATAGTGTGCGTAGGCGCGGCCGTCGTAATCTTTGGGGCCCTGCAAAAGATCCTGCACACCAAACTGGCCGACTTCTTCCTGACTGCCGGGTTGTTGACGGAAGCCCTGATATTCCTTGTGTATGCCTTCTTACCCCCTCCCGGAGGTGAAATGCATGCTCTGGTTGAAGCCCTGCCGAAACTGGCCGGTGGCACCAGCGGTAATCCTTCCCTGGACAAGATGGACAAAATGATGCAGGAAGCTGACATTACTCCTGCCAATCTCAACCGTCTGAGCGAAGGTTTCAAAAAATTCGGTACTACTGTTGAGAAGATCAGCGATGTATCCGGCGCACTGGCTGCAACTACTGATTACACCAATAAGACGAAAGAGGCTGCTCTGGCCCTGGATAGCATGAAGGGCGCTTACCAGAATGCTACCAATACCATTTCCAGCTTCAACGCCGCTGCTGAAGGAACCAAGCAATTCCACACACAGGTACAGGTACTGACCAAGAATCTGGGCAGCCTGAATGCTATCTATGAGCTGGAACTGCAGGACACCAATAACCACCTGAAAGCTATGAACAGCTTTTATGGCAACCTGGTGAAAGCATCCGAGACAATGCAAGGCAGCGTATCCGACGCTAAGAAGACGCAGGAACAAATTGCCCTGCTTGCTAAGAACCTGGGTAATCTGAACCATGTGTATGGCAATATGCTGAGCGCAATGCAAGGCCGCCAATCCTAATATCAAGATATCTACCAGCCCGTTTTGTCCGGTGCACCATTATGAAAAACTACTATTCGGAAAAAAAATAATTTACTGACCCATGTCTTTACCTAAAGAACCGCGGCAGAAGATGATCAACATGATGTATTTGGTGCTTACAGCGCTGCTGGCACTGAACGTATCAGTCGAGGTGTTGAACGCCTTCAAGACCGTAAATCATAGCATAGAAGGTTCCAACGATGTTGTAACCGCTAAAAATGATCAGACCTATAAGTACTTCCAGGCTGCCCTGGATGAACCAAAGACAGCCGAAAAAGCCAAAGCCTGGGCTCCTCAAGCCTTTAAAGCGCAAAAGCTTTCCGGAGATCTTACCAAATACATCGAAGATCTGAAGAACCAGCTTATCGACCAGTCCAATCCCCAGATGAAGGATGGCCATAAAGAGTACACCGAAGGCAACCTGGACGCTACCACGCGTATCATGGATACGAAGGGTGAAGGCCCCAAGTTGTACCAGGGCCTGGCTGATTACAAGAAAAATCTGCTGAGCCTGCTGGACCCTTCGAATTATCCCAATGAGCCGGAAAATATAAAGGAAGACCTCCGCAAGGATAAGGCGGCATTCGATAAATCGCTGCCTCTGGATCTCAGCATTCCTGCGTCCGAAGCAGGTAATTCCCTGACAGGCAATACGCCCAAGGACTGGACCATCCGATATTTCCATATGACGCCGACCGTCGCGGGTCTGACCATCCTCAGTAAGTTCCAGAGTGATGTCAAGAACTCCGAGAGCCAGATCATCGACTACTTGCGTAAGAAGATCGGTGAGGTGAAGGTGGTGTATGATAAGTTCGAGCCCCTGGTAGGTACCAATGCTACTTACCTGATGCCTGGCGATGAGCTGGAAGTTACGGCCGGTATCGGCGCCTTCAGCGCTGCCGCTCAGCCCAAGGTATATATCAATGGCGCCATTCAGCCGCTGAATGCAGAAGGTACCGCTGATTATAAAACAAAGGTGAGCTCTACCGGTACGGTCAACGTAAAGATCGAGTACACCAAGCCCGATAACTCCATCGGAGTTATTGAAAAGGCTGTAAAATATACTGTAGGTCAGCCTTCCGGCGCCTCTGTCTTCCTGGAGAAGATGAACGTACTGTATGTGAAGGAAGACAACCCCGTGACGATCTCCGGTGGTAGCGTAGGTGCGGAAAAAGTACACGTAAGTTTCACCAATGGTGAGATCACGCACACCAGCGGCGACGCCTACAATGTTGTTCCGACCACACCCGGCGAAGGCAAGATCATCGTCAATGCAGCCGGTAAGATCACCGAATTCAAGATGCGTGTCAAGTTCCTGCCCAACCCCACTGGTTTCGTAGGAACAAAGACCGGCGGTTCGATGCCTTCTGCCGAGTTTAAGGCCATGGGCGCCTTGCTGGCAAGACTGAGTGAATCCGAGTTCCAGTCTCCCTTCCAAGTTGTGAGCTATAAAGTTGCAGCGGTGGGTGGAAATATTCCCCAGTACATCGAGGCGACCAATGATGGCCCCAAGTGGACAGGTTCTGCGGCATCCATCGTTTCGAAAGCGTCTCCCGGTACCAATGTCTTCTTTGATGACATCAGGGTAAAGGGTAAGGACGGACGTATAAGAGTACTACCTGCAATGGTGTTCAATCTGAAATAAAAAAACTCAGCCCTGTCCGCTTAAGCGGACAGGGCTTTCTAAAAAACAAACATAGATGAAAAAGCATTTTATCAGATTATGCTTGCTGGCGCTGGTGATAGTGTTGGCTGCCGGGACTGCGAATGCGCAGGCGAAACGTTCTACTAAAAAGAGAACTACTTCTGCTGCAAAGAAGAAGAACACCACGAAGAACCAGGGTGGAAACAGTGCTGCCGTCGCTCCTGTAAAGGATACGACCAAGCCTGTGGCTGTGTTGCCGGAGGCGGATATCAAGCTGGATACTCCCCGCAAATCCCTCCGTAATGACGCCATCATCGAGCGCAATCTGGTAAAGGACCGTGTTCCCCTGACGTATGAGAACATCCGTGAGGATGACGCCGTCTATCGTCAGAGAGTATGGAGAGAGATCGACGTGCATGAGAAGATGAACCTTCCCTTTATGTACAAGGCAAAGGAAGACAATGGCGACCAACGTCTGATCTATATTTTGCTGAACAATATCAAGTCCGGCAATATCACCGCATTTGACGCCAATGTCGACGACAGGTTCACGACTCCTATGACCTTCACGCAAATCGCCAAGGGTCTGGTAGGGGAGCCTTATGTTATACAGATCCCCGATCTTGTAAAAGATCCGGATGGATCGAAAGGCCTGACGCGTGACTCCACTATCTCGCCTGATTTCGACCCGGATGCTGTGGAAAGATACCAGATCAAGGAAGAGTGGGTATTCGATAAGGAATCCTCCCGTCTGCACGTTCGTATCCTGGGCATCGCCCCGGAGAAGACGATCAGGAACCCGGACGGAAGCTTCCGTGCTGTGACCCCGATCTTCTGGGTATACTATCCCGAGTGCAGGCCCCTGCTCGCCAAGTATGAGGCTTACAATGGCAAGAACTATGGCGCCCGTATGAGCTGGGAAGAATTGTTCGAAAGCCGGATGTTCGCCAGCCGTATCGTAAAATCTACGGTAGATAACCCTGGTGATCAGTTCATTAGCGGTTATATCAAGGATCCCATCCTCCAGCTGCTGGAAGGAGAAAATATTAAAGAGAAAATCTTCAACTACGAACAGGACCTCTGGTCTTACTAGTCCGTAGAAAAATTTATAAAGTGTTGAAAGGCGGCGCGTTACAGCGCCGCCTTCTTTATTTATTAATTTCTTAAAATACCCAAAGGCGGGTATTGTTAAATAGAATTGTTTTACTATTTTTACACTGGTTTTTCATAGGATATTGGATTTTAAAAACGGGGCTGGATGTCTATCCGGGCCCCTTTTTTTATGCCTGGACCGGTCGGCTATTAGCTTCCCGCGGGGTTGAAATGAGACCGTACCAGCCGGGCCTTCGCCTCTCCGATGACCTTCGCGATATCTTCCTCCGACAGCTGTTTGATCTTATTTACCGACCTGAACTCCTTTAAAAGCAGATCTGCCGTCCTTTTGCCAATCCCCTGTATCTGTTCCAACTCGTTGGTAAAGGTCCCTTTGCTTCTCTTTTGGCGGTGGAATGTAATCCCAAACCGGTGGACCTCGTCCCGGATGCGACGTACGAGCTTAAGGCTGTCACTGTTATAGGGCAGCTTGATCGACTCTGTATCACCTGGAAAAAATATTTCTTCCTCATTCTTGGCCAGGCCCACTACGGTCATCATGCCTGTCAGCCCAAGTTCAGTAATGCTTTCCATGGCAGCACCTAATTGTCCTTTACCTCCATCGATGATCACCAGCTGAGGCAGCGGCTGCTGTTCGTCCACCAGCCGGCGGTAACGCCGGTGTACCACCTCCTTCATCGTTGCAAAGTCGTTGATACCCTGTACTGTCTTTACATTGAAATGCCGGTAGTCCTTTTTACTTTCCACGCCATCCCGGAAACAGACCATTGCGGATACGGGATAGCTGCCCTGGAAGTTGGAGTTATCGAAGCATTCGATATGCACGGGCAGTTCCGAAAGCTGCAGGTCTTCCATCAATTGGTAAAGCACTTTCTTCCGCTCGTCCAGGGTCTTTCCTTCCAATTGCAATGTTTTTTTCCTGCGCAGCTCCTCGCGGAAGTAGCCCACATTTTTCTCGGACAGATCCAGCAGTTTTTTCTTGTCTCCGCCCTTGGGTATGGTCAGCACGGTGCCCTCTTCCGGATAGTCCACTTCAAAGGGAAGGATGATCTCTTTTGCCTGGCTGTTAAAAGTTTCCCTCAGCTGTGCGACGGTAAAGGCAAGGACCTCTTCGTCAGACTCTTCCAGGTGTGTTTCTACTTCTGTTGTATGTGTCTGTACGATCGTGCCATTTTCCACCATCAGGTAATTGATATACGCCCTGTCGCCATCCCGGAGAATGGAAAATACATCTGCGTGGCTGAGATGCCGGCTGACGATGACGCTTCGCGACTCATATGTCTGTAAATGCTCCAATTTTTTGCGCAGGATCTCTGCCTTTTCAAAATCCATCTTTTCGGCCAGCTCACGCATCTCCTTTTTAAAATCCTGCATCAGGGGGCCGAGATTGCCTTTCAGAATGTTTTTCAGCTGGATGAGCCCCTCCCGGTAGTCCTCTTCCGTCTGCAGTCCTTCGCAGGGTCCTTTACAGTTGCCTAAATGGTACTCCAGGCACACCTTGAATTTCCCCTTACGTATATTGTTGTCTGTGAGATTGAGCTGACAGGTGCGCAGCTGGATATTGCTTTTCACAAAGTCCAATAACTCCCGGACCTTGCCTACGGACGTAAAGGGTCCCAGGTATTCCGATCCGTCGTTGATCTTGCGGCGGGTGAGGAATACGCGCGGAAATGGCTCATTCTTGATGACGATGTAAGGATAGCTCTTATCGTCCTTGAGGTTGATATTGAACTTTGGCTGGTATTGCTTGATCAGGGAGTTTTCCAGCAGGAATGCATCCTGTTCGGAGCCTACGATGGTGAATTCGATGCGCCGGATGCGCTGCACCAACTCATGGGTCTTGTAGGTGGTAAAGGTCTTTGTAAAATATGAGCTCACTCTTTTGCGCAAGCTCTTGGCCTTTCCGACATAGATCAGCTCATTCTTCTCGTCGAAATATTTATAAATACCCGGGTCTACGGGGATGGTGTGTGCTATGTTGCTAAATTGCTCCTGCGTCATATATTTTAATCCGTCTCTTCATTGTTCCACACCACTTTTATCTGCCGGGTCTCGGCAGTATGGCTGCCTTTTGGGTGGTGGCTGGAAATTACCTGGAAACTATGGCCGGCTACCCAGTACATTTTTTTGACTACCAGCGTGTCGGCGTCATGGTCGGCCCTTTCCATATAGATACTTTTTACCTTGCCGGGTTCATTGCCGGCCTGCGAGACCAATACATCTATCCGTTGCAACGGTTGACTCCTATCTCTGGCGGAATAATTAAAGGTAAGATAGCCTGTCGTCTTGTCCGCGAAGGAATTTTCCGTATAATTTTTTTCCAGGCTGTCGGGCGCCAGCTCCTTTGTCAGAAAGGCGGCGGCGGCCTTATTGAACTCGTTAGGAGTCAGGAAGGTACTGTCTGTATGCTGACGAATGATCTCACACCGCAAAATGGCCAAGGCGGAGGTATCGATGTTCCTGACCTCGGATTGCAGAAAATCCGCAATGGGGAAGTATTGTGTGGTCGGCGTATCTGTTTTAGGGATATTGTCGGGTGTGGGTGGCTGGTGGTTCTTGCATGCCTGGATGAGGCAGACAGCTAAAAGGAGTACCGTACTATATTTCATACGGCAAAATTACAACACTTAGGGGATTGCTTTGACAATACCGATCTTAAAGCCGTATCCTTTCAGATTTTCCTGGATGGGATAGGAGTTATAGAAGGAAGATAATAGCTGATAGCGGAATTCGGGGCCTGCCTGCAGCCGTAAATTGTTGTGCAATTTATAGGAAAGGAAGGCTTCCACTCCGCCCGTGAGGTTCCATCTTCTGAACTGGGACGGCCCTTTGACATAATTTGAATAGTCGGATGTCAGGTAATAGACATTGGTATTCAGCAGGTAGCTTGGCTGTATGGTAGCGCCTACATTCAGCTGGAGCCGTTCGTTCCCCATGATCCGCAATTCGAAGCCTATGGGAGCGGACAATTGATAGATATCGTTGGTCAGGCTGATCGGTGGTTTCGCATTACTGTAGGCTTCTTTTTGCCAGTCCAGCATTTTCGCGGTGTCGAGGCTAAATCCGTAGGGAGATTTAATATCGAGAGAAGGCTGATTCATATTGCCGCGCGCCCTTACGGAATACCTCATGTAATTGAACTGCAGGCCGGCCTTGATCGTCAGGTTGCGGGTGACGCGGTACATATAAGAGGAGCCGACTTCGAAACCCAGGGCAGGGCCGTGTTCCAGGTAGTCTTTAGGGCTGCCGATGGAAGTGCCGGACTTGTTCGTAAGTACCCCGCCGGACAGGCTCCGGTAGGTGGCAGTGGGCGAGAAATACATTTGAAAATATTTTCTACCTCTTTTAGCCGCTGCGGGCAGAGTATAGACGGCATAATCATAGAGCCAGTTGATCCGCTGCTGGTCGGCAATCTCGTCGGTGAAGACGACGGAACCGCCCTTGGCTCTGCGGGAGCTATCGACTGATCCCTTGCCAGCGACGGCGTCAGCTGTGCTGCGGGTCTCGGCCAGCGTATTCCGGGATACCGTGTTCTTTGCTAACCTGGCAGGAGCGTCCGCCGCATCCTTTGAATTTTCCATAGCCGTTGAAGAGGCCGGAGGGACCGATACAAAGCTGGTGGATCTGTCTGCGATAGCGACTGCTGCCGTAGTATTATTGCCTGTACCGGGCTTGCCGGAGGGCTGTGCCAGCGTATTCTCTTCCGCAGTGCTGACTGCAGGAGAGGGCATCCGAAGGTCGGCTATAAGTGGAATAGAGGGCGGCTCGGCCGGGAGGGCAACCACCTGGCTGAGCATCTCGGAAATATCCCGCTGTCTGACGGCAGGATCGATGCGCCCGACATTGATCTCTTTATAGGACTGGTCGTCGGAGCTTTGTCCGCTGCGGCGGCCGGCTGTAGAAGAAGTGTGATGCTGTCCGGATGTGACGATCAGCTGGGATGTATTTTCATCATCCCCGCCCGTGGCGTCGGCAGGATTATGTGTTGCAGCTATTGTACGTTTGGAAAGGTCTGTTTTGGATGGGAAGAGCAGGTCCCTGCCAGCAAAATAGAGAATGCCTGTAACCAGAAGGAACATGCCTGAAATGAACCATCTTCTCTTAGTGTGCAATGAACCATGGATACCCTTCCATACCTTCTCGGAGGGGTACATTTTGTATTGCTCTGTCTTCTCCCTTAGCAGTTGTTCAAATTCATCACTATAGAAGTTGCTCTCCTTCATCATCAATCATTTTTAGTGACATTTTCATTGGTTTGGATCTCATTAACGGATAGCGAACAGCCACGTCTGTTTTTCTCTTGGTTTTGGTAGTATCTTTTTCTTGATCAGAATATCTTCGAGCATCTGTTTAGCCCTTGTGTACTGACTACGACTGGTACTCTCTTCAATATCCAGCATATCCGCAATCTCTTTATGAGAGTATCCTTCAATGGCGTACAAGTTGAGTACGGTGCGATAGCCAATGGGCAGGATGCGTATACACTCTACGATCTGTTTGGCCTGCACAATGGAAGGAACGCTCTCTTCGCGTATCTGAACTCCATTGGCATGAACTATATCCAGGCTTTCGTTAAACCGTTTGTTCTTTTTCAGGTTGTTGATACAGGTATGGACGATGATCCTTCGTATCCAGCCTTCAAATGCGCCCTTGTTCTGGAAGGTGTGCATTTGTGAAAAGACCTTTATGAACCCCTCCTGTAACATATCCTCTGCGTCCTCTCTGTTATGAGCAAACCGATAACAAACTGCCAGCATTTTAGGACTGTAACGATTGTACAGTTCCCGCTGGGCAGCCGCCGAGTTCTTTAAGCAGCCTTGTAAAATGGCTTCTTCGGTCATATAGTCACCGGAATTGGTTGCCCTGTAATTTAGACAATTTTTATGACGCATAGCTGCATCCCAAAAAATAAAGAGGGGCTTGCGCCCCTTGTATTTTTAGATCAATATATCGCCCGTCATTTCGGGAGGTAGTGGTAATCCCATGATAGTCAATATTGTAGGAGCGAGGTCCCCCAGCTTGCCCGGCTTGATGTCACCTTTCCATTCCTTATCGATGATAAAAAAGGGCACCAGGTTCAGGGTATGGGCCGTATTGGGGCTTCCGTCATCGTTGATCATATAATCGGCATTTCCATGGTCGGCCGTAAGAAATACGGTATAGCCATTGTCCAGCGAAGCTTTTACCACCTTTTCCACGCACTGGTCGACTGTTTCGGCCGCCTTGATAGCTGCCTCCCAGATGCCGGTGTGCCCGACCATATCCGCATTGGCGTAGTTCAGACAGATGAAGTCGGCCGTTCCTTGTTGTATTTCCGGGAGGATGGCCTGTGTGAGCTCCAGAGCGCTCATTTCCGGCTGCAGGTCATAAGTGGCGACCTTGGGCGAAGGGATCATCAGTCTCTTTTCTCCTTCGAAGGGTACTTCCCTGCCACCGCTGAAGAAAAAGCTTACGTGGGGGTACTTTTCTGTTTCGGCTATACGTATCTGTTTTAGACCTGCTCCTGCGACGATCTCGCCCAGTGTATTTTTCAGGTCGTCATTTTCGTATATGACATGTACGCCCTTGAAGCTTTGATCATACTGTGTCATGGTGGTATAATCCAGGGACAGTTTTTTCATTTCCTGTTCGGGGATATCCATCTGTGTGAGTACCTGGGTTATCTCCCTGCAGCGGTCTGTCCGGAAATTGAAGCATAGCGCGAAATCCCCGTCCTTTATGGTTTCCAGCGGCTGCTGGCTTTCATCTACTATAACAGTGGGCTTTATGAACTCATCCGTAACGCCTGCTGCGTATGCCTGTTCCACTGCGGCCAGCGCATCGGCTGCCTTTTCTCCCGTACCCTTCACCAACGCGTCGTATGCCAGGCGTACGCGCTCCCATCGCTTGTCGCGGTCCATGGCATAATAACGTCCACTGACAGTCGCGATCTTTCCCACCGTCCTGTTTAAATGTTCCTGTAGCTGTTTGATAAATCCGAGACCGCTTTTGGGGTCTGTGTCCCGGCCGTCAGTAAAGGCGTGGATATATACATTATCGAGTCCTTCCTTTTGGCAGACGTCGATGATGGCGGTCAGGTGGTTGATATGGCTGTGTACGCCCCCGTCGCTGACAAGGCCCAGCAGATGCAAGGGTTTGCCATTGGTCCTGGCGCCGCGGATGGCGTTCAGTAATACCGGGTTTTTGGCAAAAGAGCCATCCCGGATGCCTACGTTGATACGCTGCAGCTCCTGGTAGACGATCCTCCCGGCGCCCAGGTTGAGGTGTCCTACTTCCGAATTGCCCATTTGGCCTTCGGGCAGGCCTACTGCCTCTCCGCAGGTTACCAGCGTCGTATTGGGATATTGTTTATAAAGTGAGGTTACGAAGGGGGTGTGAGCGTGCTGGATGGCGTCTGAGGACTTCTTTTGGCCTAGCCCCCAACCATCCATGATCACCAGAATGACTTTCTTTTTTGACATAAAGCGCAAAGGTAGGCATTTTTAACCCCCTGGCGCGATTTTGGCATAGATTTGGGACTAGGCAGGTCGACTAATATTCTATTATATGAAAAGCGTCCTTGGATTAGCGCTAATAACACTTACGCTTGTCCTGGTATCATTCCGACCTGACTACAGTATCGACGACATTACCGGCGCCATGCGCTCTGGCAACATCGGCAAACTATCCCGCTACCTTGACGCCAGGGTAGATATTTCCCTCCCGGAGAAAAGCGATACTTACAGCAAAAGCCAGGCTGAGATGATCATTCGGGATTTCTTCAACACCAACGTTGTCCGCAATTTCCTTATCAAGAACAAAGGAGAGAATGGCGGATCGGAATTTTGCATAGGTCTCCTGCAGACCCGCAATGGCGACTACAGGACCACCCTCTTTATCAAGCAGAAAGGCGATAGACTTTTGCTGGAGGAGATCCGCTTCCAGGTCGCCCAATAAGTGCCGTATCCCCCACGGACAGCCATCCCAAGCTATCGATAGTCAGAAAGACAGACTTTATTATCTTTGCCGCATGTCCACTTTTGATGAACAGTTGCAGTTTATTATTGGATCTGCCTTGCGGGAAGACATTGGAGATGGCGACCACACCACTTTATCCTGTATTCCCCCCGACGCCAGAGGCAAGGCTGTCTTAAAGATCAAGCAGGATGGCATTCTCGCCGGCATGGAGATAGCTGAGAAAATATTCAGGCTGAAAGAGCCTTCCGTCCTTTTTACGCCTTTCAAGCAGGATGGAGATATCATGCGCGATGGTGAAGACGCCTTCGAGGCAGAGGCTTCCGTCCATACCATCCTGCAATGCGAGCGGCTTATCCTCAATTGCATGCAGCGTATGAGCGGAATCGCGACCCTAACGCGTCAGTACGTGGATAAATTACAGAAATACAAGACCCGTGTTCTGGATACCCGCAAGACCACTCCCAACTTCCGTCTGCTGGAGAAAGAGGCTGTTCGTATCGGTGGCGGTATCAACCATCGTTTTGGCCTCTATGATATGATAATGCTGAAGGATAATCATATCGACTATGCGGGGAGTCTTGAAAAAGCCATCGAGAAGGCGAATGCATACAGGAATGCAACCAAGCCGCATTTGAAGATAGAGGTGGAGACGCGCAGCATCGAAGAGGTGGAGCGGGTGCTGAACGTCGGATTGGTGGATCGCATCATGCTGGATAATTTTACACCCCGGCAGTTATCGAAGGCCCTGGCGCTGATAGGCGAGCGGTATGAGACGGAAGCCAGCGGCGGTATCAATCTGAACAATGTAGAGTACTATGCCCGTACAGGCGTCGACTATGTCAGCATCGGAGCGCTTATCCACCAGGCCCGGAGCCTCGATCTTAGTTTGAAGGCCATCATAAATGGGCCAAAGGCGCCCGGACAACAATAAGCAACCATGAGCAAGAAGAAACCCAACTCCAGCGGCATCGTCTATTCCACCGACCCGGATTTCAGGATGGATGAGGAGATCCACTATGAGGAGACGGCGGCACCGCGTGGGCAAAAGCTGCGTGTCAGGCTGGATACGAAGCAGCGTGCCGGTAAGGCCGTGACCCTTGTAGAGGGGTTTATGGGACGGGCGGATGATCTGGAAGATCTTGGCAAGAAGCTAAAAGGTTATTGCGGCACGGGCGGCTCTGTAAAGGATGGCCTGATCATTATCCAGGGTGATCAGCGGGATAAGATCCTTTCCTGGCTGTTGAAAAACGACTATAGCTCTTCTAAAAAGGCAGGCGGGTAATGACTCTTACTATTCTCGTAGTACTTGCTGTCATCAGCGCGCTTATTACTATCATCAGTTTTGTCCTTTATATAAGGGCCCGTCTGGCGAAGAGGGCGCATCCGGATGATGAGGATGTCGATGTCCTGCGGGATGCGGGGCTCGACAGGAAGGAGCGGCATTATCAAAGCATCCACTTTTTATCCCTTTGTATTTTTGTAGTTCTGGGGGTGCTCATCCTGATCATCATTTCACATCGTGTGAAGGAATAAAAAAAACCTCCCATTCGGGAGGTTTTTTTATTGAGTGCGTTTATTGAACGACAAACTTGAATAATCTTGGTTTCTCGTTGCCGCTGGACAAGGTCAGTACATACATACCTCTTGCCAGTCCGTCGATGGATATAGTCTGCCGGAAATAATTATCCGATGTATTTTCCACAACCTGTTGTTTTGCCTGTCTGCCGCTGAGGTCGTAGATAGTGATCTTTACAGTACCTGTTTTCAGGCCCTGACCTTCCACTACTACCTGTTGTCCCACCAATACGGGGTTCGGGTAGAGTTTGAGATCGGCTGTGCTGGCGCTGCTGTCTACGATGGATGGTCCATTGGGGGACGTTGTGGTACCGGACCAGGAGGCGGGGGCCGGATTGACCTTGAGCGTCATCTGGTCGGATGTGGAGAGACCTGTTGTGCTGGTGATATCCACTTCGAAGACATAGCTGCCTGCTATCAGGCTGCTGACCATCGGGCTGATGGAGCCGCCGCCGGATATGGTTGCTGCGCCGGGACCGCTGACTTGTTTCCATTTGCAGGTGGATACCGTGACTCCTTTTACGATACAGGTTCCAATGATCTTCCAGCTGCTGGTGGGCAGGGTAATGAAGACATCGGGGCCGGCACTGGCCGTGAACGTCGTGGCTACGGCGGCGGCATTGACTGTCAAAGTCATTTGGTCGGAGACGGTCGTACCGGATGTGCTGGTCATGTCTACCTCTATTATATATGTACCGGCTACCAGATTGCTGACCGTAGGCTTTATGGTACCGCTGTTGGAAATAGTGGCTGTATTGGGGCCGCTGATCTGTTTCCATTTGCAGGTGGATACTGCCATACTGCCTTGTACTGTGGCGACGCCCGTGAGGGTGACGCTGTTGGCAGGCAGGGTGATGGAGACGTCGGGGCCTGCGCTGACCTTGAATACATTGGCTGGCGGCGCCGAATTGACCGTCAATTTCATCTGGTCGGAGGTAAAGACGCCTGCCGAGCTGGTGATGTCTACTTCAAAGACATAGCTGCCGGCTACCAGGTTGCTCATCGTAGGCGTGATCGTACCGCCGTTGGAAATTGTTGCTGAGCTTGGACCACTGACCTGTTTCCAGTTGCAGGTGGACAGGGTCGTATATTCTACGGTGGCGGCTCCTGTGAGCTTGACGCTATTGGTCGGCAGGGTGATGGAGACATCGGGGCCTGCGCTGACCGTGAATACGGCAGCCGAATTGACCGTCAATGTCATCTGGTCCGAGGTCGATGTTCCTGCCGTGCTGGTGATGGTCACCTGGAAGACATAGTTGCCTGCCACGAGGCCGCTCATCGTGGGTGTGATGGTGCCGCCGTTGGTAATGGTGGCTGTATTGGGGCCGCTGACCTGTTTCCAGGTGCTGGTGGAGAGGGTCGTACCCTGTACCGTGGCGGTCCCTGTGAGCTTGACGCTATTAGTCGGCAGGGTGATGGAGACATCGGGGCCTGCGCTGACTGTGAATACGGTGGCTGCATTGACCTTTAATGTCATCTGGTCCGAGGTGGATGTTCCCGCGGCGCTGGTAATGGTCACCTGGAAGACATAGCTGCCTGCCACGAGGCCGCTCATTGTAGGCGCAATGGTGCCGCCGTTGGTAATGGTAGCTGTATTGGGGCCGCTGATCTGTTTCCAGGTGCTGGAGGCGAGGGTCGTGCCCTGTACGGTGGCGGCACCCGTGAGCTTGACGCTATTGGTCGGCAGGGTGATGGAGACATCGGAGCCTGCGCTGACTGTAAATACAACACTCACTGGCGCTGGATTGACCGTTATGGTGACTTGGGCGCTGGAGGTCTGTCCTACGTTGTCCGTAGCGGTGAGTTTGAATACGTAGGTTCCTTGTGCCAGACCGGAGACAGAGGAGGAGGCGGCTTTTGCATTGCCGAAGGTGGCGGTATTGGGACCGCTGACCTGTGTCCACTGGTAGCTGGCGATGCTGCCTGTGGTGGAGGCCGAGCCGGTGAGAGTCGTGCTGGTGGTGGTGGCTGCCGCGGATGTGCTGGTAGCTGCTGCGAGTGTAAGGGTCTGGTTGCTGCCGGCGCTGACGGTGGGCGACGCCTGGGTGGTGGTACCGCCGTTGTCGATAAGGATGTTATCGCCACTGCGTTTGTATTGCAGCATCCATTGGTAAACGTTTTGGCCTGCGCTGTTGGTGATGCCGGGTGTGCCCGGAGCTCCATAAGTCGGTATCCAGCCCCCATGTCCTGTGGCGTTGAAGATGGTCTCCAGGGCTTGCGGGTTGGCGCCGCCGCTGTTGATCTGGTTGACCCACGCGACGGTAGCCGATTCGGGTACGGTGGGGTCGTTCAGATTGTGTGTGGCCCATACGGGCAGGTGTTCTTTGATTATCTGGCTTACTGCTCCGGCGCTGGGAGAGGAGGCTCCGGCTACCACTACCACGCCCGCCAGCCGATTGTTGCTGGTGGAGCCGGCACAGTCCCAGGTGATGCCACCGCCCATGCTAAGGCCTGTCATATATATTTTGGAAGCGTCTACCCGGTAGTTGGCGATACAGTAGTTGATCATGTCATTCATGGCCTGGACTTCGCCGGCCCATGTAGGCCACTGGTTAAACTGGGGGGAGACGACGATGAATTCGAAGGATTTGCCGTTGACGACGACGGGATCCGGGAAGTTGGCGTCTTTGCCATAGTTGACTTCCTGGTTGATCTGCATGGGAGGACCGTTCCTGAGAACGGCTGGCAGGGCTGCTGCGCTGCCGTCACCTTCCTCGCCGATGCCATGCACGAATATCAGCAGGGGATAGGTTTTACTGCCGCTACTGTTATAACTGGCAGGTAATGAGGTATAGAAACCGCCAATAATGTTGTCGATCTTTGTGGAGGCGTGAGCCGTCAGCGTACGCTTCTGAGCATGAAGGAGGCCTGGTACCAGGAGGGTAACTGCCAGGCACAGCGTTGCTGCGCGAAACAGTTTGTACAGTTGTTTCATGTAATGACTTTTTGATAGGTTTGGATAGGCAAATAGAGGTATAGCAGCTTTGACAGCTTTTTCTATGGCGATGGGTCAGGAACAATAAAATTTCATGGGAAAAGGTGTGACCTGCAGGACGCAACTATGGAGCCAATTTCATGCCAAATTTGTTAAGAAAAACACCTAAAATTCGCATATTTTTTTGTCTAATCTGAAAGCCGGGAGCAGGCGCTATTGGCCTTGTGCGAGTGAATAGGCTTTCTTGTCCCCCCACATGTTGAGGAGCTCCGAGGAGCATATCTTAAAATCCCCGCTGAGGCTTACATAAAGACCCAGGACGTCCTGCTGGTTGAGGGGCGATCCGTCGATGCTTTCAAATCTGACATTGTATTGATTTACCAGGTTGGTATAGACGGAGCCCGTAGGCCATACCTGGGTGCCTCTATTGCTGATATTGATGAGGTTGAACTTAACCCCTGCATGACGCTGGCAGCGTTTGGCGATGGTCTCGGGCTGTTCGGAGCTTTCGATAAAGAGGTCTACCCCGACAATGAACTCTTTTTGTGTCTCTTCGGAAACCATCATTTCATTGCGGGTGAGCTTGAAGGCCGTCTCCGTGATGGGCATATTGGGTATCAACGGTCTGGCCATATGTTCCGGTGTTTTGCCAAAGTTCCGGATAATGGCGGCGGCAAAGTCGGTGGTGTTAAGAGAGGGGGTGTTCTTGTCTCCAAAGTCACCCGTGTGTATGCCTTGTTCCAGGGTATAGAGCAATGCGTTCTCGATAATCGCGGCGTTTTCCATCAGACCCAGGTGACGCAACATAGATATACCACTGAGCAGCAAGGCTGTAGGGTTGGCTATGTTCTTTCCGGCGATGTCCGGGGCCGTGCCGTGTACGGCTTCGAAAATAGCGATATGGTCTCCGATATTGGCCGAAGGTGCGAAGCCAAGTCCTCCTACGAGCCCTGCGCAGAGGTCTGATATAATATCGCCTTGGAGGTTGGTGAGCACTACCACGTCAAATTCCTGGGGCCGGACCACCAATTTCATGGCCAGGTCGTCGACGATGATATCGTCCGCCCGTAACTCCGGGTATTCTTTGGCTACTTCCTGGAAGCACTCCAGGAAGAGTCCATCCGTCAGCTTCATGATATTCGCCTTATGTCCGCAGGTGATGCGCCGGGCCCCCTTTTTCTTGGCCATTTCGAAAGCATATTTGATCACCTGGAGACTGCCCGGACGGGTAATGAACCGGCGGCTAAGCGCTACGTCCTGTGTCAGCATATGTTCGATGCCCCCGTAGGTATCTTCGATGTTCTCGCGGACGATGGTTATGTCGATGGGGATGCCTGCCTTGGAAAATACCGTGTCGACGCCGTGCAGGGTCTGGAAAACTCTTTTGTTGGCATAGGTGTTCCAGGTTTTGCGGGCTGTTACGTTGACGCTCTTGACCCCTTTGCCCTTGGGTGTTTCCATCGGGCCCTTAAACAGTAAACCCAGCTCTTCGATGGTGTGCTTGGCCTCTGGTGTCATCCCGTTGGAGAAACCTTTGTCAAACACCCATTTGCCCATGTCTACGAAGACGTATTCAAGTTTTACTTTCCCTGCGTTGAAAATTTCCAGCACCGCATCCATTATTTCCGGTCCGATGCCATCTCCCTTTGCGACTGCGATCTTCATATGCTAAAATTTTAATCTATTATAGCAGGCCGGCTCGAGGTCGTCGTTGTTCCGGTCTGAAAACTGTTCCGGCCGCGAAATTACGCCAGAATCGGGTCTGGGATCATTAAATTGTAAACATTACTTCATATACAGGCTGATTTTGATTATTTTTAATGAAAATTGGTAGATGGCAAACAAGATCTCAGAAGGCGTGGAAGTAAGCGTGGAAACGTTTTACCAGCCGGACTACTCTAACCCGTTGTCGGGAGAGTACATGTTTGCCTATCGCATAACCATCGAGAACCATAACAATTTTTCCGTCAAGCTGCACCGCCGCCATTGGCATATCTTCGACAGCAACGGGAGCTACCGGGAGGTGGAAGGTGAAGGGGTTGTAGGTGTTCAGCCCATCCTGAATCCCGGGGAGCGGTATCAATACGTCAGTGGTTGTAATCTCCGGACAGAATTGGGCAAGATGTTCGGCAGCTATACCATGGAAAATCTCAATAACAAAAAAACCTTCGAGGTCAATATTCCCATCTTCGAGATGATCGTCCCTTTCAAGATGAATTAACATTTTTAGTGCAACGCCGGGGTTCCGGGATTTGTCAAGATTAATATGAAAAAGATCATATTATTCCTCTTTCCGGCGGTGCTGGCTTTTGCTTCCTGCCAAAAGGACTCCGTTCAACCAGCCAATGCGGAGGTGACGGGTCAGGTCTTATATGGTGGTGACCGCGCTGCGGATGGTATTGGTTATTACATACGGACGGACAGCGATCATGAGACACTGAGTCCGCAAAATCTTCCTGCTGAATTCAAGCAGGCCACCATCAATGCGCATGTGGCCTTCCGATATTTTGATACGGGTGCGACCCTGAATACGGATATGGCTCCGGGTGCAACGGGTCCCCGCATTATCGTCCTGAAGAGCATCCGGAATTTATAGGGTCTGCCGGGAGCGCAGGACTTACACGACAGCGTCTTTTTCCTGGGAGACTGCCACTCTGTATAAAATATAACCCATCACGGCGAAGAAAGCAATACCCATCGCATAATAACCATTCTGACTAAGCGCTCCTCTCAGGGAGTCTTCGAGACTGAGTTTTTTAAGGAATTCCACCACTTTATCCGGTATGTTGAGGAAGGCGAAGATGACTCCCATGAGCGCTCCTCCGGCCACGAGTCCTGTAGCGAAGAGATTGCCTTTTTCCAGGTCTTCCTCCCCTTCTTTGCCGATGACGCCCCTTCTCTTTTTGACTTTATCGGCTATGCCGCGGATGACACCTCCGATGTAGATGGGCAGGGTGGTAGAGATGGGCAGATAGACGCCGATGGCGAAGCTGAGGGCGCGTACGCCGCATAGTTCCATCACCAGGGCGAGGAAGGCGCCTGCCAGCACAAAGTTCCAATCCAGCTTGCCGCCTTGGATGCCTTTGATCAGGGTGGCCATCAGTGTTGCCTGTGGGGCGCTGAACGTGGCGCCGATGGCGTGTTGGATGCCCTGAGCCTTCAGGGCTGCGTTGGGGATATCCAGTATTTTGATCGTGAAGCCGACGGCCAGGGCCGAGACGATGACGCCGATGAAGAGCGCCAGCTGCTGGTATTTGGGGGTGGCGCCTACGAGGAAGCCTGTCTTCAGGTCTTGTGAGGTACCTCCCGCATTGGAGGCGGCGATACAAACCATTCCTCCTACTACCAGGGCCATGGCTTCGTAACCTTTACCGCCCCAGCCTACGGCCAAAAATATAAGACAGGTACCCATGATCGTGGCGATGGTCATACCCGAGACGGGGCTGTTGGAGGACCCGATGAGCCCAACGATGCGGGATGCTACGGTGACGAAGAATGCCCCGAATATGAGGATCAGTACCCCGATGAGCAGGCGGCTGAAGAAATTATCTCCGGGGATGATACCGAGGCAGGCTATGAGAAGGACCAGGGCAAGGCTGCCGAACAATACTACTTTGAGTGAAAGATCTTTTTCGGTGCGAATGCGGCTGTCGGCACCTTTTTCTTTTACGGCCCCTATGCTTTCTTTAAATGAGGATACGATGGTCGGGATGGTTTTTATCAGGGTTATGAGACCACCCATGGCTACGGCGCCGGCGCCTATCTGCCGGATGTAGGCGCGATAGATAGCGGAGGCGGGGTCTGCGAAGGTCTGTGTGACAGGGTTCCAGCCACCGGGGCCGCCAGCCGTATGAATATCTTTCAGGAAACCCAGCTTTATCTCTTGCATTGCGATGATCACGGGGTTGACCAGTGATGCCAGCAGGGGCTGCAGGACCAGCCAGCTCAGTACGCTGCCGGCTACTAATGTACCTGCGATGCGGGGACCGACGATATAACCAAGGCCCATGTATTCGGGGGTGATGTCGGCCGAGACCTGGGCGGAGGGGAAGATCTTATTCAGGGACCCGGATCTCACTGTGTCGTAGATAGGTGTGTCGACAATGATCTTGAACATTTTTTGCAGGAGGGCGTATACAAAGGCGAATCCAAGTCCCTGGAAGGCTGTCCTGGCAAAGCTTCCGCCCTTTTCGCCAGCGATCAGGACCGAGGCGCAGGCCGTTCCTTCCGGATAGGGCAGTGTCTCATGTTCTTTTACGATGAGGCTGCGTCTAAGCGGTATCATCAGCAGGGTGCCCATGATGCCGCCGAAGATGGAAAGGATGAAGATGACGGCATAGTTGAAATAGCTGGCAGATTCCGCCGAGGAGAGAAAGAGGAATCCCGGCAGGGTAAATACCACGCCTGCTGCGATGCTTTCGCTGGCGCTGCCCGTGGTTTGGATGATGTTGTTCTCCAATATGGTGGTCCTGAAAAGCTTCCGGCCCAGTGTGATGGCGAGTACGGCAATCGGTATGGAGGCCGACACGGTAAGACCCGCCTTGAGGGCCAGGTATACGGTGGAGGCGCCAAAGAGGATACCGAAGAGGCTGCCCATCAGCAGTGCCTTGAATGTAAACTCTTTCATCTGTGTATCCGCACTGACGAAAGGTTGGAACTTTTTTTCAGCCATACTTTTATTTTATGGGTTTAGGCTTCGCCTGTTTTTTCACGGACGATGCGATTCAAGGATTTTATGCGGCTAAAGATCAGGACGCTGCCGATGGTGCCTGCGACGAACCAGATGATAAAAAACACCTTTTTGTCGGTGAATTTATCCCAGGAGCTGGTCATCAGTCCGGCGAACTTTCCACCGAGCGACATGGTGAGGAACCAGCCGCCCATCAGCAGCGAGGTCAGCCGGGGCGGCGCCAGTTTGGATACCAGCGAGAGGCCCATGGGGCTTAGGAATATTTCGGCTACCGTCACCAGGAAATAGGTGCCCCAGAGCCAGGCCGGGGATACCTTATAATGATAGATGGAAGACACCGACAGGACGGCAAACACCATCCACAGGGAGGAAAGGCCCGAGATAAAAAGGGCGATGCCGAACTTTTCGGGTGTAGTGGGTTCCCGTCTTCTTTTTCTAAGCCATCCGAAGAGGAGGACGAGCAGGGGTGTGAGGGTCACGATAAAGAATGGGCCGATGGACTGGTATAGTTCTGCATTGGCCAGCTTTTGGGGTTGTCCCTGCGCGGGCCATTGTTCTTTTGGTACATTATTATAATAGGGGTCTGGTCCGGTGGTCTTTATTATATGACCCTTGGCATCCAGTACGGGCATCAGGTGTTCGTCCAGGCTGTCTGTCGGTCGCGGCGAGGTCGTTACTGTCTCCATCAGGTCCATGAAATTGGCACCTTTGCTGATGATGGGAGAATTCAGGGTCCTGTCCGTGTGACGCTGGGCCCAGAGGGAATAGGCTGTGAAGTTCTGATAGAATAAGGACCAGAAGATTACGCTGGCGGCAAAGATAAAGAGCAGTGCTCCGATGCCCTTTTTATCTTCTCCCTTGGCTTTGACCCAAAGAGAGATAAAATAGCCGATGACCGGCACGCAGGCGAACATAAAGGCATCGTTGGACGGCTTGCCCAGCAGGGTTGTGTGAAAAATAAGCCCGGGTACTTTAAATCCGATATAGGCTGCGATGATGGCGGGGACGAATACATAGAGACTGATCCTGGACAGGGGCATGTCTTCCGGCTGGGCCGGCTTGAGCACATTCCCCTCGCGTACTTTTGAAAGGTTCAGGCCGAAGGTAATCAGGGCGATGATCATACCGACCCCGGCTGCGCCGAAGGCATAGCCCCAGCCATATTTATTGCGGAGATAGGCTGCTGCGAAGTTGCAGAGGAGGGCGCCGATGTTGATGCCCATATAGAAGATATTATAGGCATTGTCTTTTAGGGGTTTCAGGTCTTCCCTATTATAAATATTGCCCAGAAGGGTACTGATATTGGGTTTGAAGAAACCGTTGCCGACGATGACCAGCCCCAGGGAGACATACATGGTGGTGTCGCCCGGGAGGGTGAGGCCCAGGTAGCCGGCGGCGAGGAGGGAGCCTCCGATAAAAATTGACTTTATGTAGCCGAGGTAGCGGTCGGCGATGAGCCCGCCTATAAAGGGGGGCAACCAGATCAGGGCGATAAAGGTGCCTGTAATGTCGGCAGCGGTGCTGGCGTCCATGCCTTTGCCGCCTTTCAGCCGGCTGTCCATGAGATAGATGAGCAGGATCCCGGCGATGAGATAGTAGGCAAAGCGCTCCCACATTTCGGTCAGAAAAAGAACATATAGCGCTTTGGAATGCTTGCCAGTCCGGGGGGTGGGTTGACTCATGCTTTAAAAGTATTGGCACCTAAAATACAGATAAATACTATACGGGGCGCGGAGATACCATTTTATATGGACAAAACCCCCAATCGGTGTGTCGGGCTGGTGGGGGGCGGGCGAGAGGTCAGGCCGCTGGTAAAATTCTTTTTCGAAATGTGCTTATGAATCTCGAATTTCGGGCCCATGAATATTTTACTGTTAGGCTCTGGAGGCCGGGAGCATGCGCTGGCATGGAAGCTCGCCGGAAGTCCTCTCTGCACTTCCCTATTCATTGCACCGGGCAACGCCGGCACGGCCCAGTGCGGCACGAACGTTGACCTTTCCACCGTAGATTTTGAAGGTGTCAAGAAGTTCTGTATCAAACAGGAGATAGGTTTAGTCATCGTCGGGCCGGAAGAACCGCTGGTAAAAGGGATCGTCGACTTTTTCGCGGCTGACGCGGACCTGAAGGGGATACCTGTGATCGGCCCGTCGGCGCGGGGCGCCCTGTTGGAGGGCAGCAAGGCTTGTTCAAAGAAGTTTATGCAGCGTCATGGGATACCTACTGCCGCCTACCGTGAATTCAACGTGGACAATTATGCGGAAGGGATCGCCTATCTGCAGCAGCATTCGCTGCCCATTGTGCTAAAGGCTG
>Ga0105237_10002341_pt1 | contig 23547 bp, 17 predicted proteins | sample KBSC24metaG_FD_81520 | JGI IMG/M metagenome (GOLD analysis project Ga0105237, IMG submission 81520) | Corn rhizosphere microbial communities from Kellogg Biological Station, Michigan, USA - KBS C2-4 metaG | ecosystem: Host-associated > Plants > Roots > Rhizosphere > Soil | place: Michigan, USA...
ATTTCGGCGGTGGCCTTGGCCTGGCGCGATTGAGTCCCGCTCTGGCGGTCGGCCGTGAAGACACGCGCTTTCCGCTGTCTTTGTCGCTGGGCTTGCGCGCTCCTCTGAGCCATCACTTCGCGCTACGGCTCGAAGCTCGAGGCTTTTGGACGCCTGTCAACACCGACACGGCGGTGTTCTGTCGTGCGGATCAGGGGGATGCGCTTTGCCGGGTGCGGGTGAGGGGCTCTGGGTTCGTACAGGGAGATTTCCTGGCCGGCCTAGCCTACACGTTTTGAGGCCTCAAAACGTTATCGTCACCGTGATGACGTCGGAGTAGGTTCCAACAAAGGCGTTCTGTCTCGCTGCGATGCGACCGTACACAGGCGTGTTGATGTTCGCACCCGTCCCAACGCCGCTGACGGTTCCGGTGCCTGCTGATCCGTCGCCCCAGATCGTGAGGCGTGTCGCGTCCAGAAACAGGTTGTAGGCTAGTGCGTGTGTTCCGCTCTTCATGGCGCGTGACGTGTAAGTGCCTGACCCACTGCTCAGGGAAAGCGTGTAGGAATTTCCGCTATGGCAATTTACGATGATGGTCCCCGTGGTGTCGTCGCTGAGTGAGCTGAACACGTCGTATGTGCCAAAGCTGAGCCCGCTGGTGCTTATGGTGCATTTCCCGGCGGCTTGTGCCGCAATGCTCGCGCACGTCAGCACGCATGCGCACAAGACTGGTAGTGGTGTCGATGGCTTCACTGTGCAGAGCTCCTGCAGATGTAAGGGCCCAATTGGGGCAAAGGTTCGGAGCTTGGGGTGTAATGAACGGCAAAGTGGCAATTCGTATCATGCCACCTGGCCTGCACGTCGTTATCCGCCGCTAGTCCCGTTACGTAAACCTGCCCGTTGGTTCCGGAGGGAAATTCCGTTTCCTGGGTGTCGATTTTCACGAGCGCGCCGGCGGGCAGCGGGTCGCCATTTTCGAGGCGTACCGACAGTAGCGCCCCCCTGGGGTGCTCGACCGGAAAGCTCACCATGACTCCACTGCGGAAGTAGGGGACTGCCTGCGCTTGCACCGATTCGATCGCCACATCCAGGGGCAGGTCTGCCTGCTCGATCGCGATGGAGTTTTCCTGGTAGGCCCGCAAGCCAGGCACGAGCATGAGGCCCGACGCGTCGGTGCGTCCGACGAGTTGATTTTCGCGATAGATCCGCACGTTGCTTGCGTCTCCGACCTGCACGACGGCGAAACTGCCATCGATCTGCCGCGAGGGAAAGACGTGGGAGTGGAGCATGGCGAGGCCGCCGCTCGCGGACACCTGTGCAAGTGTCGAGCCGGGTTGTTTGCGGGCTTCGACTTCGTAACTTCCGACGTCGTTTTGGAGGTCGACGGTGCCGTCGATAGCTCGAGTCGCGCCGGCATCGGCTACCAATCTGTAGCCAAGGCCGCGCCCTGCGGGAAGGTTCTGTTGCAAGTCGAATTCTGAGGTAGTCCCCCTGGAGTCGGTGTTCGACGTGGCGCTCAGGCTGGTGCGGGCGTTGATCGAGTGAGTCAGCGTCAATGCGACTGCCGTGTCGGTGGTGCTGGCTGCGGTGTGGATCACCGAGAGAGCGAGGTAGCCCAGCCAGCCAACATTGATGCTGTCGCGGACACTGACAATGTCGAGCGCGTGGCTTGCGTAGAAGTCTTGCCGCGTGTAGCTCGCGCTGAGGGAGCCCAGGTGCCCCAAACCAACACTGGCGAAAGCCTGGGCGGTGAGCCGACGCTGCGGCTGGTCCGGTAACGCGCCGAGTCGCTCGAATGAGCGGCTGGCATATTCCACCTGGCCTCCGACGCTGAGCCGGTGTGCCGAGCGCTCAAAACCCGCGCCGACGAGGTTGCCCGTTCCTTGCGCACTGTGACTTGCGGCGACCGAGAGATTGACGACACCGACCGTGGCCATTCGCGTGCTTCCTGACAGGCCGACCGCTTGGTGATCTCGCACGATCTCAGTGTGACCCTCCGCAGTGAGACGGTCGGTCAGGCCGATCCGGTCCGTTGCGACCAGCAGGAGCCGTCCGTAGTCATTGCTGAGGACACCGTAGTTCTCGCGCTCGAATCCGGTCTCTACAGAAAACTCCTGCAACCCGGCTCGCAGGAGCTCCGGGCTGGCGTAGTAGGGCTCCGTGATGACTTGCTCTCGCCCGAGAAGGTCGCGGACCACGAGGCGGACATCGCCTTCGCCCGTCACAACTGGAATATCCTCGATGCGGAACGGGCCGCCCGGGAGATCGTGTTGGAGACGCAGGGCGTTGTCGACGTAAACACTGAGTGAGGATGGCAGAGCCGCTTCACCCCCCAGGGTGGGGAGGGGCATGGTGATCAGCCCGGGCCGCGTGGTGTAGTTCGAAGCCCACTGAAAGCCGCCAAAGCGGACAGCGCCGCCCCACGCGCTCGCACCGGTGATCGAGTCACCGAGTCGCAAGCTGCTGGCGCTCACTGGCTCATCCAGTGTCCAGGTGCTGTCCAGGCGGATCACCTGCGCGGGGCCGGTCTCCCGGCGCGCCACGTAGCGCACTACGCCCGCGCCGGCGCGACCAAACATGCTGGCCTCGACCAGGCCGGCTAGCGAGCTGTGCGAGTCCACTTCAGTGGCTACCAGATCATAGTTGAGGAAGCCGCCCAATGGCGGTCGTGGCGCAGCCACGGAGCTGTCATGGGCCTCTTTCAAGGTCACCTGGTCGAAGAGTTGCGGCGGCGCGCTCAGCAACAACACCTGCCGCTCTTCGTCGATGTGATAGCTCGCTCCAGTGAGGGCTTCGAGCGGGATGTATTGCTGGCCGTTGTATGCGGTCGGGTGCTGTCGCTCGGGTATCCGCATTCGCCAGCTCTCGAGTTGCGCTAGGGGCGCGAGTACATGGCCGCCTGGCGTGCGCAGGTAGAGCGCAACATCATCCGGCGGTTGGCCATTGAGCTCGACCCCCAGCCAGAGCTCCTCGAAGCCCGCTTGGGTCGGGGCGGTCGGGGTTTCTCCCCAGGATATGTTGAATATCAGGCACGAGACCGCCAGTGTAGCCAACCGCGCCCACATGGCTGCCGTGCTTGTTGCAGGCTGGCGCGGGGGGCACGCGCGGCTAGCGCGCTGCCGTGGCCGGCGTCGTGGGAGTCAATTCCCGTGGTTCGTCCTCCAACGCCACTTTGGCTGTTATGAGGCCAATGTCAGCTTGCGACGAAATGGCGAGGACCTCGCCTATGGAGGCTGCGGACCGTGGGGTTACCGTCCACTCCCGGCTGTTATCAGGCAAAAGGTAGTCCGCCATGTTGCGCGTGGCGATGGCCGGCCCGCCTTCTGCCGGGGTGATCTCGAGCTGTCCGAGCTGAATGTGGGCCTGGCCGGTATTTTTGGCGAGCAGGCGTATGTTGCCGTCGTGAGCTCGCACGGCGCGCCATTGGACCGCAGGGACTAGCGCCTTCGGCGGAACGACGAACACGGGCATGCTGATGAGAAGCGCGACTCGCAATCCTTGGGCGATAGGCTCCGGCGGAGGCACTTCACGCAGAAAAAACCGGTAGGTCATCTCGTGCTGTGGGTCCGGAGCGCGCCGCAAGCCCACGCGCACGATGTGCGACCCCCCGGGGGGGCTAGTGAGAATTGGTGGTGTGGCCAATATGTCATTGGTGGATGTCAGCGTGTCTTGCCCGTCGTGTTGGGTCCAGCTGGAAGTCTCCAGCTGAATCACAGTCGACTCGGAGCCGACATTCTTCACCGTGACGGCCGCGACTGTCTGACTTGGCGAAAGGGTCAGGCGCACTGGATTGACAGTGAACGACCCCGCGTGCGCCGTCGGCAGATACGCGGCAACAAAAGCCAGGCCCCAGTGAAGGGCCTGGCCATACTTTCCCCGGTTCTTCATAGGAGCAGTTAGAAGGTGACTGTCGCGACTACCGTGTCGCTGTAGCTGCCAGCCGTTACGTTCTGACCGGCATCGACCGCGCCGTACACCGTCACCGCGACCTGCGACCCGGTGCCTGTATTGGCTACACCAGTTCCCGCCGTGTTACCCCACACTGTCAGTCGACCACTGTCCTGAAACAGCGAGTAGGTGAGGAAGTGGGTGGTCGCGTCTTTCATCCTCCGAGCGGGAGCGGCATCCGTGGAGCCAGTATTGGCGTTCGACCCCTGACCGAGGGTGACGGTGGTGCTGGCGCCGCTGGTGCAGGTCACGTTGACCGTGCCAGTGCCGTTGAGCGCCGTTGCGGCGTTGGTCGAGACCGGGTCATACGCTCCGAATGCGACCGGTGCAGTGGAGATGGTGCAGTTCGCCGTCACCGACGCGGTGACCGAGAGGTTCGAGGTAGCGGTGGCGGTGTCGACAGTCGAGCCCGCACCGAGAACGAGTAACAGACTTCCTGTCAGGGGCAGCATCCGTGCAGTGAACTTCTGCTTGAACATGACTTCTCCCGCTTTCCGATGTAGTGAGTGATCCTGAATAGATTGCGGTAGAGGTTGAATTTTCTGAATATGCAGTTGCACAAACTGAGTGCTACGCAACACATTCGACGTGATGCAAGTCACGTTTGGCCTGAGGCGGGAGGCTGGTGGCCGACGGGTGGATGACTTGGAAGGAGTCGGCCGGCCCGTCGCGGGGGGTGGGTGGACCCCGCTTGCCTGGGCAAGAACCCCCACCCGGCGGACGATGGCCGGGCGGTCTAGCGGCTATTCCGGGAGGGCCAGGGGCTCTGCTGTTTTCTTCCGTATGACGGTTGAATGTTCATTGAGCCCGTCGTCCCGGATCCGCCGGTCGATGAAGTACATCATGGTCAGCGAGAGCAGTGTTGTGCAGACGAGCACATATCCGAGAGTGTCGAAGTGCAAGAGCTCCCCTCCCGGCGCCTGTACCACAACCAGGCCGGCGATCACCGAGGCGACGCCGCCTGCCACCTGCTGCAACGAGGAGCTGATCGACATGTATGCGCCGCGGTCGGCCGCTCTTGGGAGCGCGGACATCAGGGCCGAAGCCGCAATGATACGCGAGAAGATTCCTACCTGGAGCAATACCATGATCATGCAGAGTAGCCAAAGTGGCGTCGCATGCAGGTGCGTGTAGATCAACACCATGATGACGGTGAGGGCACACCCGAAGGCGAAGACCCTCAGCTTTCCGAACCTGTCACTGGCGCGGCCAATCTGTGGCCCTGCCACCATCGAGAAGACGCCCGTCACCATGTAGAGCAGCGGAAGCCGCTCGAGAGGCAGCCCGATGTTGTGCACGGTGAACACGCTGATGAAGGGCATGAGCATGAAGCCGCCGACGCTGAGCAGCCCGGTGGCCAGGAATCCTTGCACGTAGCGCCGATTCAACACGGTCTGCCTCAGGTGCTGGAGCGGGCTGCGATCGGGGTGGTGCCGCAAGTGTTCGTTCACCGGGCGCAGTCTCCTGTGGATCAATATGCCGACGGCCGTGCACACAGCCATCAACATGAAAAAGGGCATGTTCCATCCCCACCGGGTCGACAGAAGCAACCCGAGTGGGATACCCATCACCGTGCTCGCCGCGAAAGCTGACTGGATGATGCCCATGACGCGACCGCGCATCTCGAGCGGAAATATGTCTGTCACGATCGCCAGACTGACCGAGCCGACTACTCCCGCGAACAGCCCCGTGATCATCCGCGCAAAGACCAGCATGGGATAACTCGAGGCCAGCGCGCAGAGCAGGGTGCCTGCGAGGAACCCGCCATAGAACAGTAACAGCAGCCGCTTCCGGTCGAAGCGATCGGCAAATCCAGCCGTCAACAGTCCGGACACTCCGGCGCTGAAGGCATACGTCGACACTACGACGCCAAACTGCGATGGCGTGATGTGCAGCGCCGGAATAACCAACGCTCCCAGCGGCGCGAGCAACATGAAGTCGAGCACGATCGTGAACTGGAGAAACGCCAGGATCGCGACGACGAGCTTCTGGTAGCGCGAGAATGTGCCGGCCGCGCTCGCGCGGCCGGAGGATTGGTCGGGCGTCATTTTTACTTGCCGCGGATCTCGTCGATAGCGCGGCGCAGGATCTGGAGAATCCGCTTCTTTTCCGTCAGCGAGGAGTTGAGTTTCTCGTAGATCGCGCCTTTGAGCTCCGCCCGCAAGTTGAAGAGCTCTGCCTTCAGCTGTTGCCATTCGTCCCGGGCGCTGTCTCCCGCACCGCCGCCGAAGTGATCCGCGAAAGCTTCGTCCTCGGCGTATTGGCGCTGCAGGTACGCAAGCCTGCGGCCGAATGCCTCGAGGCGCTGCCAGATCTCGTCAGCAATGCCGCGATTGTTCTGCAAGTACGCGGTGCCTTCGGGGGTGATGCTGTAGAGCTTCTTCGCGCCTTCAGCGGTGGTGTTCGCATAGCCCATTTCTTCGAGATAGGTGAGCGCGGGATACACCATGCCAGGGCTCGGGGTATAGGCGCCGCTGGAGTGCTCTTCAATAGCTTTGATGATCTCGTAGCCGTGGCGTGGTTTCTCACTCAGGAGCAGCAGAATGAGGAGTTGCAGGTCGCCAGAGCCGAGAACTCTCGCGGTGCGCATGCCGCCCCCGCGGAAACCGCCTCCGAAATGGCCCCCAAAGAAGCCGTGCCGCCCACCTCCAAAATGCCGGTGACCGCCGCCGCGTCCGGCGCAGAAGGGATTGCTGTGGTGCCAGTGAGTCATGGGATCCTTCCTGTACTGAGAATATATCTTAAGATACATCTGGTGTAGCGCAGGCGCAAGGGGGGAGCCTCGGGGAAAGGGGTGCCGCCCGGGGTGGTTGATCGCAAGCCCTTATCGGCGGCGCACCAACTTGCGGGGCTCGCCTGCGGATTGCGCGCCAGATTGGTGCCGCGCGGACAGGGAAGCAACAACAAACCGACAATGTCTGTCGGCGGGTGATGCCCGCCTAACTTCATAGATTTCAACATCGTGTAGATGGGAACATCGGGCGCGGCGGCAATCGCGGCGCGCCTGGCCGGCTTATTGCAACCGCAGTGACCTGACAACAACAAGGAGGGTCGGCTGTATGGCGTTGCACTCGAGTTGCATCGGGCTGCGGAGAATGGTGCTCGCCTCGGCCGTGCTCGCATCGGGCGCCAATGTGGTGCACGCGGCAGAGTCGGCGGACGCTGCTGCTCCGAGCGCAGCTGCGGCAGCGGCCGAGCTCACCGCGGGAGGTGAAATCATCATTACCGGTACGCGTCAAACCGGCGTCACCGCGGCTGACAGTCCCGCACCCATCCAGGTCATCAGTGCGCAGACATTGGAAAAGGCCGCGGGCAAGCCGGACCTGATCACCTCCCTTGCAAACATCGTCCCCTCGTTGACGGGCCAGTCCTTTGGCGGCGATCAAGCCAACCAAACGCTACAGGTCAAGCTGCGCGGACTGAGTCCCAACGACGTTCTGGTTCTCGTCAACGGCAAACGGCGCCATACTACGTCGAACCTGGCGGTGTTGTCGGGCGCCTATCAGGGTGGCGCTGCCGTCGACCTGAACTTCATACCCGTGGAAGCGATCGATCACGTCGAAGTGCTTACGGAGGGTGCGGCCGCGCAGTACGGGTCGGACGCCATCGCGGGTGTTATCAACATCATACTGAAGAAGGATCCAGCCGGCGGCAGCCTGGCGGGAACCTACGGCGCCTATGATGACGGTGGCGGCAGCACGGAAGACATCGCGGGAAACGCCGGATTCAGTCCAATCGCGCACAGCTTCCTGAATCTGACCGCGGAGGTGCGCAATCACGGCCATAGCAATCGTGGTGCGGTAGACCCGCGCGTGGTCAACCCCACGGCCTATCCCAACACCAATGAGCTCTCCGCCCCCGGCTACCCCTATCTCAATCAAATCGAGGGCGATGGCGCGTACCACATGACGCTGCTCGCCCTGAATTCGAGCTTTGCGCTCGGCGGCGACACAGAGTTTTATGCATTCGGCACCTGGGGAAAGAAGGACGCCAACTCCTACGAGAACTATCGGCTCCCCAACAAGGTGTCCCATACGAGCCAGCCGGGTATCACCACGTACCCGTTTCCCTTCGGCTTCGATCCGCTCGAGGCCATCCGCGAGACCGACTACAACATCACGGGCGGTCTCAAAGGCACCGCGGCGGGCTGGAATTGGGATGTGGCATCGAGTTACGGCTATGACAAAGACGATATCTACACGCTGAACTCCTCCAACGCGAGTCTCTACTCCTTGAACGGCGCCTCGCCCACGGATTTCTACGACGGTTTTTTCAAAGCGACGCAATGGACTTCAACCATCGACATCAGCCGCGACTTCCTCGTTGGGCTCGCCAACCCGCTCAATATCGCTTTCGGCGGGGAGTATCGCCGCGACACTTACGCCATCGGTGCCGGCAATCCGGCGTCCTACTACGGCGGAGGCGCGCAGTCCTATCCCGGGTTCAATCCTCCCGACGCGGGCGAGCACGCGCGTAAGAATGAGGCGGGCTACATCGACTTCGCCTCGAAGCCAAGCGACGCACTGCGGCTGGATCTGGCGGGTCGCTATGAGCACTACAGCGACTTCGGCAGCAAGGCCGTTGGCAAGCTGACGGCACGGTATGACTTCGTACCTGCATTCGCGGTGCGCGGGACACTCAGCACCGGATTCCGTGCCCCGACCCTCGCGGAGGAGTACTACACGACCACCAACGTCTCGCCCACATCGGCAGTTGTACAGCTGGCGCCCAATTCCAGGGGCGCCAAGGATCTGGGCCTCGGCGCGGGGCTTGCGCCCGAAACTTCGAACAACGTCAGTTTCGGAATCGTGGTTCAACCATTGGCCAACTTGATGGCGACGCTCGATGTGTACCAGATCGACGTCAGAAACCGCATCGTCGCGAGCGGAACCATCAATGCGGCGGTGGGCGGCGTTGTCGTGGCTCCCGCCGTGACGCAGGCGATCCAGGATAACGGCAACTCGCTCGATCCGGACGTGGTTGCCAAGGGACAGACTGCCGTCTCGCTGTTCACGAATGGCGTCAACACCAGGACCCGCGGCGCGGAGCTGATGGGCGACTATGTCACCGAATTCGGCTGGGGCAAGGTCGACTGGTCACTCGGGGCCGTTTATTACGAGACGACGGTGAGCGAAGTACGCAGCGGATCGGTGCAACTTGCCGGTCAGCAGCTGTTCGACCAGACCGCGATAGCCGATCTCACGACCGCCGCGCCGAAGTTCGTAATCAACCTCGGTACCCAGTGGCACATCCAGAAGCTGAGTGTCAGCCTGCGGGAGGTGGTCTACGGCCCTTCGTCCGAATGGGTCAACGACGGCGGCGCGACCTTGGGATCCGCGGTGGTCTACTACCGTAACTCGATCGGCACGACCCCGATAACCAACGTGGATATCGGCTATGAGGTCCTCGAGGGGCTGTTCCTCAGCGCGGGCACGCTCAACGCGCTCAACCGCTATCCAAACAAGATCAACGCCGATCTCAGTGCAGCTTACAACCGAGCGCAATTCAACTCAGCGGTGACGCAGTACCCTGCATTCACGCCTTTCGGCTTCAATGGCGGGTTCTACTACGTCCGGGCGTTCTATAACTTCTGACTGAACCGGAGCGGGCGATGGCAACTCAGAAACTTGCAGAGCAGGCGGAGGATGATCTGTTGCAGCGTGGCTATTCCCGGCGCCAGCTGCTGCGGATCGCGACCGTATTTGGCACGGGCGCATTGACGCTCGCGGCGGCCGCCGGGCGCCCGGCATGGGCAGCCGGTGGTCGACCCGACCCCCCGCCCGATGCGCAGGTCCGTATCAATGCCAATGAGTGTTGGACAGGGCCGCTGGCGCCTGGACAAGCTGCCGCAGCAGCCATCATTTCCTCGAGCAATCGTTACGCTCCCCAAGACCAACGCGGCGATTTCATCAGGGCCGTGATGCAGGTCGAAAAGGTGCCGTACGACTACATCGCGCCCTGGCCGGGCTCCAGCGACCCTTTGTCACGCTCGGTGGTGACATTCTGTTCCCCGGCGCGAGGGCTGGTCACTGCGGATCCGACCTTCGAGTTGGCCGGTCGTACCGCGGAGTGGCTCAATGTGCCTGTCAAACGGGTGCCTTTGGCACGGGACTACACTCACGATGCAAAAGCGATGCTGGCTGCGGACCGCAGCGCTGGCATGTACTACGTCTGTTCACCCAACAACCCTACCGGTACCGTAACGCCGCTGGCCGAGATCGAATGGCTGCTTGCCAACAAGCCGGCGGGCTCCATCGTCGTTATCGATGAGGCATACACACACTTTGCGGCTGTGCCCACCGCGTCCTACCTGGCTGCGGCTGGAAAGGACGTCGTGGTGTTACGCACGTTTTCAAAAATCTTCGGGATGGCGGGTATGCGCATGGGTTACATCATGGCGCGACCCGATCTCATCGACAAGATGATGCGTTATGACGGCGGTATGCAGTCAGGCGCCTTGCCGCTGCCTTCGTTGGCATGCGCCACGGCGAGCTTGACGGCGGCCGACCTGATCGCCGCCCGGCGGCAAGCGATGAGAGCAGCACGCGGACTGGCTCTCGAGCACCTGAAAAAACGCAAGGTGTCCGCCATTCCCACAGATGCCAACATGTTCATGGTCGACTGGCGCACCAGGCGGGCGTCGGAGATGCAAGTGGCTTTCCGCACGCAGAGTGTCGAGATCGGCCGCTCCTGGCCGGTTTGGCCGACGATTTCACGCGTGACGGTAGGCTCGATGGCGGACATGGAAGCCTTCTGCCAGGCACTCGACAAGGTGTGGAGCTGAGTGGGTGCTTTTTCCGCGGGCACTCTGATCACGCTAGCCGTCATTCTGGGTGTCTCCGCCGTGATGAGCGGTCTGTCCGGTTTTGGCTTTTCGGCGATCGGCGCGCTGTGTCTGTGGTTGCTGCCTCCGCAGCTCGGCGTGCCGTTGTTGATGACTCTGTCCGTCGGTAATCAGCTGGTCTCGCTGCGGCAGCTCGAGGCCGACATGAAGCCGTTGCGAACAGGGTGGCCCGGAGGCGCTGGCCCCTACCTGCTGGGAGGCGTCGCTGGCGTTCCACTCGGGCTCACTATCCTGCATTCGCTGCCGACCGTGCAGTTGATGGCAGTGTTTGGCGCTTTCCTGGTCCTCTACGCGACTTACTCGCTGTTGAAGACCGAGGGCGCATTGCTCGCGGCAAGAACGGTCGGTCCGGATGGACTGACCCCAGGCGAGCCGTGGGCGCTCCGAGCCCTCCACGGTTGGCATGGCGCGTCGCTGAAGGAGGGTTGGTTGATGCCGTTGCTGGTGGGCGCAACAGGCGGAGTCATCGGAGGATTCACGGCCTTTCCGGGTGCTGCCGTGGTGGTTTGGTGTGGTCTGCGCCGCCTGCCGAAGAGTGAGTCCCGGGCGATAGTGCAACCTTATATCCTGGGCCTGCAGCTGCTCTCGCTGACCATGTTGGCGCTGGAGCATCCTGGGACTTTCGATGCCGACTACTGGCGGTTGCTGCTGGTGTTGTTGCCCATCGTGGCGCCGTGTACTTTGATCGGTGTAACGCTCTACAGAGCGCTTTCCGACGTCAACTTCCGCAGGGTCACGTTCATGCTTCTCGGGACTTCAGGGCTCGGGCTCCTTGCGAAAGCGCTCGGAGCCGTTGCCCTGTTTACGGCCGTTGCTGGTGCGGCCGCCGCCCGGTAGGCCGCGTCGCGGCTTACGCCAGCGTGGGATAATCCGTGTAGCCCTTCGTCCCCGGCGTGTAGAACGTGCTCATGTCGGGCGCGTTCAGTGCTGCACCGGTTTCCCAGCGGCTCTTCAAGTCGGGATTGGCCAGAATCGGCTTGCCAACAGCGACGAGATCGCACTTGCCCGCGGCCAGGTCGCTCTCGGCGCGCTTGAAGTCATAGCCGCCAGACAGGATCAGGGCGCAATTGGACAGGCTGCGTAACAGCGTGCGGATGGATTCGGGTATGGCCGGTGCTCCCATGGATGAGTGGTCGACCAGGTGGATGTAGAGCAAGCCGCGCTCGTTCAGTTGCCGCGCCAGATAGGTGTATTCGGCTTCCATCTCGGGATAGAGCGGCATGTTGTTGAAGACCCCGAACGGCGAGATACGAATGCCGACCTTGTCCTTGCCGATGGCTTTGCTGGCTGCGTCGGCAACTTCGAGCACAAAGCGCGAGCGGTTTTCGATCGAGCCGCCATATCGATCGGTGCGCGTGTTGGATGTCGGGCGAATGAACTGCTCGAGCAGGTATCCGTTGGCTGCGTGCAGCTCGATGCCGTCAAACCCCGCGGCGACCGCATTTTTCGCTCCCTGAGCGAACTCTGCGATGGTTTGTTGGATATGGGCTTCGGTCATGGCCTCCGGTACAGGCTCGGGTTGCATGCCCTGGGCGTCCGTCCACATTTCACCGCCCGCCGAAATGGCCGAGGGAGCCAGAATCCGGGCACCCTCAGGCAGGTTGAGTGAGTGCGCGATGCGGCCCGTGTGCATCAGCTGCAGGACCATTTTCGCGCCTCGGGCGTGCACGGCAGCGGTGATCCGTCTCCAGCCCTCTATCTGCTCCGCGGAGAAGATGCCGGGAATGCGTGCGTAGCCCAACCCGTTTGGGGAGGGCGAAGTGCCTTCCGAAATGATCAACCCTACGGAGGCTGCTCTTTCCGAGTAGTACTCGGCCATCAGCTCGTTCGGGATATTGTCGATGGCGCGGCTGCGTGTGAGCGGCGCCATGGCGAGACGATTCTGCAGAGGGAGTGATTTGATGACCGCCTTGGAGAATAGCAGGGACATAATGAGCCTTTGGGTTGTGACGTACGCCGATCGTATCCGCACAATGGGGCCTGGGCGTCCTTTACACGCTGCCCGGAAGAATGAAGCGCGCTCTCCATTTCGAGAGAGGCACTATTTGCGCAGGAACAACCCTACGGTCAATGCGAGGCCAATGAGTACGATAACGACGCGCAATATGCGCTCGTTGACCTTGTGTAGCATCAATCCCCCGGCGATCCCACCCAGAATGGCGCCCGCACTGCTGACCCCGGCGGCGATCCATCGGACTTCCGGGGAGAAGATGAAGATTGCAACCGCGGAGGCATTCATGACCGCGGCGAGGACATTCTTGGTAGCCCCGGCGGTACGCAACATGACACCCGCGGCCGTCAAGGCGGCCAACATCAAAAACCCGATGCCCCCGCCGAAGTAGCCTCCATAAATGGAGATGCACAGTTGCGCGCACATCGCCCCGAGCCGACCCAATCGCGGCGGACCCTCACGGCGCGGGCCGAAGCTGCCCCAGGCGAAAACAATGGTCGCGAACAGAACCAGCCAGGGCACCAGGCGGGCGAAGAAGGTCGGCGGGGTAACCAACAGCAGCACGGCCCCGAGCGCCCCGCCGATCAAGCTGATGAGGACCAGAATGCCAAACGAGACGCCGGCCGCGCCTTCGACGTGCCTGCGTCCTGTCCACCCTGTGGCGATCTGCGCGGGAAACAGGGCGATGGTTGAAGTGATGTTGGCCGCATGAGCGTCCATCCCTGTCAGCATGAGCGAGGGGAGGGTGATGAACGAGCCGCCGCCGGCGAGCGCGTTTTGAGTGCCCGCCCAGAGGGAGGCAAGAAAGAGGATCAGGAATGTCATGGGACGGGGGTTGGATCTCTGGAAGCGGAGGGACGGAGCAGCAGGGCACCATGAGGTGCTAGCGGTAGTGTAGACGCGCCGGGTGCAAGGTCAAAATGTTCGTGAGTGATCAAGTCCTCGGCAAGCCAAGCGTCGCGTGCGAGGACCGCGCCAAGGCACGCATTCGCCGGAGCCGCGGACAAGCCATCGTGGGGGCGACAGGAGTTTCGCAGCTGGATGTCCACTCGCTCGCTGCCAAAGTTGATTACGACGATGGCGCGCTCGCCAGCGCTCGGGGGAACCTGCGGGACTGCGTTCTCGCGCTCGCGTACGCTGGCACAGCCGCTCGAGTTGGCGCACTCGCCAGCATTGGGGGGCGCGCCTGGCGCTGCGTTCTCCTCGGCGCTCCCGTCGCGCTCATATGCGAGTACCGTATCCTCATGCTCGCTCGACAATAGCGTCATCGACCCAGAGTGAAGCGCTGGCACGGCATGCCGCAACTTGACCAACCCGGCGTAGAAGGGCTCGAGCCCGTAGGCATCACGCCACACGATGGGCGGTCCTCCGCGGTAGGGCTCGAAGGCTGCGCCGACCTCCTCCCCCGCAAAGATCAAGGGCAGTCCGGGTAACGTGAAAAGCAGGGCGGCGGCGCTTCGTGTTTGATCGATCCCGTGTCGGATGACAAAACGCTCGCCGGTATCGTTGTTGTCCAGGAAATGGAGAATCATGAACCGGCTGTTGGCGGGGTGCGCCGCCATGGCTTGGGTGAGGGCCGCCCGTAATGCCCGCAAGTCTGGCGGTGTCGCGTGATCGGTGTAGGCGCTCTCCCAGGCCCATTCACCCAATTTCCGCGTCCAGTCGTAGGCCGCGTCGAAGCCGTGGGTGCGATAGTACGGGTCCAGTCCTGAGGCTTCGGCCAGAAGCACGACGTCCGGATCGATCCGTTTCAATTCACGCCGTAGCAGTGGCCACATCTCAGGGGCGCGCTCACGCACTGCCCAGGCGGCATCCATGCGGAAGCCATCGACGTGAAAGATCCGAACCCAATACGAACAGGCCGCGACGATATAGGCGCGCACGTCCGCGTTGTCGTAGTCCAGATTTTCCAAACGGGTCCAGTCGAAATAATGCACGACCTTTCCGGCCGCATCACGCTGGAACCAGGTGTAGTAAGGCGAAGTGGCGCCGCGCCGCTCGGCGTCCTTGTAGTACGGATGCTCGGCTGACAGATGGTTGGTCACAAAATCCAACAGTACCTTCAGTCCATGGGCATGGGCGGCATCGATCAGCGAGTGCAACTGCGCCTCCGAGCCGAAAGGCTCGCGCACCTGGAAATGATTGGTTACCGCGTAGCCGAAGTCCCCGGGCGGGGCCGCCGTCACGGGAGTGAGCCAGAGGACCCTGGCGCCGAGCGCAGCGATCGCATCCAGCCGCTGTGCCACTCCCGCGAAACCAACCGGGGTGAACAGCGTGGGAGCGGCGCCGTATACAACCGAGTTGTCTACCCACTCGGCAGGCGTATTCTCAACGTCGACTTCTGCTGCAATGCCAGCCGAGACGAGGAACAGAGTCGTGCTCTCGTCGCTACGGCCGAGGACGTCAGTCACACGGAGCGTGACGCGGTAGTACCCGTCGACGGCGGGGACCTGGAATTCGATGTGTTTGCCCGTACCAATAGCGACACCCCCGTCGGTTCCAGGAGCGCTACCGCCGCCGATGACGCCAGCAGTGCTGCCGCCGCCATTTTCGCTACCGCGAATTGCGATAGCAGCCGGATTCCCCAACCCGGTCCGCCAGCGATAACTTTCAATCTCCGCTGGTATCCCCGGCGCCCGCTCCGTTGCTCCAGCGTCCATCCAGACCTTCCCGGCGTCCGACACGCCGGTGCGAATCCACGCACGTGGCCGATCCGCCTCGCGCACAGTCCAGACTTGAACCGCCGCTCCAACGAGGCCCGCGCCAGCCCACCCCCGGCACGTCGCGCGGACTACATTCCGGCCGCTATGCAACCTGACATCGGCGCTGAAGTGATCTGCAAGTAACCACGCGCGCGCTTCGCCCGCAGGAGATTCGACCACGACGCTCTTGCAGAGGCGCCGGTTGATCCGGCCGGTAACCGTGCGCTCGAATCTCCAGGTGTCGCCCCCTGTTGTGTCGGTCGTGATTACGGGCGAGCCGTTGGCGGCCGCCCGGGTGCTCTCACCGGCAGTGCACTCCATGCAGGCTGCCAAGCCGGTAAGGGCCAAAGCAGCTAAAACGTGTGTCATGCATGCCGGCCGGATAAGACAGCCACTCCTGGAGGCCGGTAGCTAACGCTCCGGTACTTGTTGCAACGGTTGCGCCTTGTAGCGCAGATAGCCAAGGCCCAGCAGCCCGAACCAGAACGGCGCGACGTACAACGCTACTCGATTGTCGGCATCCAAGGACAGCATTGCCGTCACTGCGATGAGAAACGCCACGACGACCCAGTTTGCAAAGGGTGCGCCGGGCATGCGGAAGCTGGCAGCCCTCGCCCGGCCGGCCGCAACGGCACGGCGATAATTCCGGTGCGCAACCATGATGATGCCCCAGGTCCAGAGCGTCCCGATGGTCGAGATGCTCGTGATCCATATGAATGCCTTTTCGGGTGCCCAATAGTTCAGCGCCACGCCGAGCAGCATTACGGCCGCCGAGACGTTGATACCGGTTGCCGGCACGTGCTTGTCGCTGAGCCGGGCGAGCGCGCTTGGCGCCTGTCCGCGCTGGGCGAGCGAGTAGAGCATTCGGCCGGTGCTGAAGATTCCGCTGTTGCAAGAAGAAGAGGCCGCGGTGATTACGACGATGTTGATGAGAGTCGCTGCCGCCGGTATGTGCATCTTCTCGAAGACGAAAACGAATGGACTGGTGTCCGGGCTGAGCTCCGTCCAAGGCACCAGGGACATGATGACCAGAAGGGCGCCGATGTAGAAGATGAGAATGCGGAAGGTGATGCCGTTGGTCGCCTTCGGCAACACGACTTCCGGATTTTCCGCCTCACCGGCCGTGACGCCGATCAGCTCGACCCCCTGGTAGGCGAAGGTAACCATCTGCAGTGTGAGCAACACCCCCACGATGCCAAAGGGGAGAAAGCCGCCGTGCGACCAGAGATTGCTGAAGCTGGCGGTCGCGCCCAGGTCGCCCGCGTGAAAGAAGATCACGAACAACCCGCCGAGAATCAGCGCCACGATGGTGAGGACCTTGATGATCGCGAACCAGAACTCGAGCTCGCCGAAGACTCGCACGGCGAGTTGATTCACTCCATACAACGCAACCAACGCCACGAAGGCCGGTAACCACTGTGGTACTTCGGGAAACCAGTAGCGGACGTAAACACCGATGGCCGTGATCTCCGCCATCACCGTGGCGACCCACATGAACCAGTACGACCAGCCGGTCACGAAGCCGGCAAAGTGTCCGCAGAACTCGTCCGCATACACCGCAAAGGAGCCGGCCACGGGCCGGTACGTCAGCAATTCGCCCAGAGCGCGCATGATCAGGAATATGGCGATTCCGCCCAGGGCATAGGCGAGGATCAGCCCGGGACCGGCCTTATGGATGGCTTTCGCGGAGCCGAGGAAGAGGCCGACACCGATGGTGCCTCCCAGGGCAATGAGTTGAATGTGCCGGTCGCGCAGGTTGCGCGCAAGATCCGATTCCGTCTGGCTCATTATCAATATCCTCGGGGAGGCGGGTTGTCAGGGGTTTCCAGGTGGGGCGGCCCGAGTAGCGCATAGCGGCGACCCTGCGGTATTTCATACCGGCGCAGCACAGTGGCGGTCCCTTTTGACTCGAGGGCGCCCGCGATACCGTCGTCGGGCTGTTTGAGCGGGTGAACGAGCTCCATCAGTCGCGTGAGCTCGCCGGGTGCATGTCCCGGCAGCAGAACGAGGATACATGCCGAAGTGCCGTGACTGTTGAGCCAATCAGAGACGACTCGCTCGGCCGGGGCATTGGCAGCTGCCTGAGCATCGAGCACGGCGAAGGGTGTACGCAGCCCATGGTCCAGCATGGCGACCGTGGTCTCGTCGGGGCTCAGGAGCGCCAGGTCGCAGTGTTTGCCATCGTTGTTTATGCGGGCCGCGAGGCTTGCGAGGTCATGCCAGCGGTCGATGGCGGGAAAAACGGCGAGGCCGGTGATACACACCGCGGCGACGTACAATCCGTACAACCAGCCGAAACTGCCACGCAGATTGCCGCCGTTCTGGGCTCGTGCGGAGCGCCGCGTCGCCTCGAAGGCGACCGCGAGTACGGCAGCAGTCGCAAGCAAGTAAGCGTATTGAGCCGTTGCGAAAGCCATGATGCAGGCAAACAACGCGAATCCGCAGCCGATGATCGCGACGAGCCAGCGTGTCGCGCGGATGGCCCATCCATCGAATCGTGTCGCCGAAGATTGCGCCTCTGTCATCCACAACCCGACGAGAACACCCAACCCCAGTAGGCCGGGCGCGGAGTAGATGTCTCGCGCGGTAGCCGCAACCGATAACACCAGCAGGAACGGCAAGGTGGCTGCAATGGCAAACCGCCATGGCGTCCCCTCGGCTCCGGGGGCACGGACTCGTTCCCACGCGCGCCGTAGAGCCGCCACCACCAGGAGTGTCCATGGCAACACGTAGACTGGCAGCTCGAGAAAGTATTTTCCCGGCGCGTTCTTGTGCGCGGTGCTGTAATTGAGCGCGGCAGGGGCTGCGACTTTCATAAAGCGTCCAACGACGTTGTGCCAGAAGAGAGCCGATAAAGCATCCATCCCGCCCGGGGTCCGCATTACCGCGGCGATCCATGGGCCGATCACGAGCCCCTGCAGGACGAAGCCCACATAGAGCTCCCAACGCACCAACTCCGACCAGCGCCGCTCCCATACGATCAAGCTACCGAGCGCCAATGCGGGCGCCAGCCAGCCGGGTGCGCTCTTGGCCATGAAGCCCAGGGCCGCGCCCAGATGCATCAGGCAATATCCGAGCAGCTTGCGACGGCCGGGCGGCGCGGTGTAGCCGAGATAGGCACCCAAAATGGCGACCGCGCAGCCGGCGAGCAGACCGGCGTCGGGGGCCAGCCAGACGGTAACCCGAAAAACAATCAAAAGGGACGCGCTGACCAGCGCCGCGATCGTGGCGGCAGCTCCCCCTGCCATCGCGAATGCCAGCGCGCCGATGGCGAGTGCGGTGATTCCCGCGTAGAGAATGTTGGGACTGCGGGCGGCGGCCGGTGATGAGCCGAAAAGCTCCAGGCCCGTGGCGGACATCCAATAGGAAAGCGGCGGTTTCTCCAGGAATGGGGTTCCGGCCAGTTCCGGCAAGGTCCGGTCGCTCTGCTGACTCATCCGCCAGGCGATATCCGCCTCGCGAGGCTCATCCGGGGTCCAGAGCCCCCGATCAAGGATGCCGATCAACCACAGCGGTGCGAGCGCGAGCAGGATGCGCACTGCCCAGCGCTGCGTGGCGAACCCCGAGGTGGCGGGCATCGACTACTCCAACAAAGGCCAGGACGGCGATTATGCCGTATACGCCTGATGTCGGGATTTTGCGGCACTCCGCCGAAGCCCCCCTGGGCCCGCCTCCGATGCGTTACGATTCGGCTTCTGTCGCACTCAGGAGAGTGGCGGTTGGCTCGTTGGTCACTGGCTCTCGAGCTGGCATGGACACGCGGGGCTCGACCTCCGCCACTTCCGGGACGAGCGGCAGGCGTACCGTAAAAGTGCTGCCTCGATTCAGACCCTCACTATGCGCTTCGACGTTGCCGCCGTGGAGCTCGACCAGCCGTTTGACGAGCGTGAGCCCGATTCCCAGGCCGCTGCGCGCCCCAATGCAAGCCGGGCTCGGGCGCGCGAACATATCAAATACCCACGGCAAGAGGTCGGGCGCGATGCCCAAGCCTCGGTCACTGACGCGGATCACGGCTTCCGCCCCCTCCGCTGCCAGACTGATATCGATGGAGCCGCCGGCCTCCGAATACCTCGCGCTGTTGTCGATCAGAATCGACAAGACTTGCGCGAGGCGTGTTTTATCGCCAGCCACTGTGAGCGGGCCACCACTGATGTGCACCCGCAGGTGATGTTGCTTTTGCTTGACGAATGGCCGCGTGGTCTCCAGCGCCAGCTCGAGCGCACTGACGAGATCCATGGTCTCGGCGCGCAACACGAGCCGCCCACGCGTGATCCGCGAGAGATCGAGCAGGTCATCGATCAGGCGGACCAGGTGGGAAATTTGCCGCTCGATGAGCGCACGGGCTGCCGCCATGCGCGCCGGATCGGCGTCGGCGACCTTCATGATCTCCGTGGCGTTGCGGAGCGGCGCCAGCGGATTGCGCAACTCGTGCGCCAGGGTGGCGAGAAACTCGTCGCGGCGTCGCTCGGCTTCGTGGAGGGCATCCTCCATGCGCTTGCGTTGGCGGATCTCCAACTCGAGGGCTCGGGCTTTTTGCCTGAGCTCTTTCGAGGGCGTCTCATCTGCTTCAAACTGCCGCGCCATCGTCGACATTTGCTCCGTCATAGGCTGACAGGCCATTCTCCGGTCTGCCAACTTTCGCAAGATCCATGCCGCTGAGCTGTGCCGCTGTCGCCACGGCGGATCTCGAGCGTGTGCGCAGCTTTCTCGAGGCGCATGTCGAGACCTCCCTGTTTCTCCTCTCGAATCTTGCCATCTTCGGGCCGCGGTTGGGCGAGGCCTGGAACTCGGGTAACTATCGGTTCGTAGAGGAAGACGGCCAGATTGTCGCGGTGTTTTGTCTGACACGGCGGGGCAACCTGCTGGTTCAAGCGGGCGGCCGCGCTGACCTCGCCGAAGTCATCATGGAGGCTTGCGAGAGTGAGCCCATCCAGGTCTGCGGTGTGGCCGGAGAATGGGCGACCGCGGAAGCCATATGGAATCTCTTGCGCGCGGACCCATGGTTCGAGCCTGGCCAAGGCGTTCGCGATGTGCTGTATCGCCTGCCCTTGTCGGATAATGAGGCCGCCATGCCCTTGCCCGCTCCGGATGGAGTTGCAGTCAGAGCTCTGGAGGCGGGCGACTTCGCGCAATGGGAGCGTCTCAACACCGCCTATCTGGCCGAGCTCCATTTGCCGTTACCAGTGGTCGATGAGGCTCATGAGGCGGAGTTTGCGCGACGTACCCGCGCAAGGTGGTGGTGGGGTGCGTTCGCGGGTGCCGAGCTCGTTGCCACGGTTGGGCTCAACGCGGCTTACGGTGTTGTAGGCCAGGTCGGCGGTGTGTATACGCGACCGGCCGATCGGAAGCACGGGATCGCGCGTGCGGCGATGCAACTGTTGATGCGCGACGCGCAGTGCTATCACCGCTTCGCCAAGCTCATTCTCTTCACGGGCGAAGACAATCCGGGCGCGCGTCGGCTGTACGATTCGCTCGGTTTCGAGATGACCGGTGCGTTTGGATTGCTGCTTGGCGCCCGCCGCCCGCAGCCGCGTACCGAGATCAGTCACAAGTGGGAAGGCGGCTCGGGAGAAGCGTACAGTTATGAGGTGCGGACCTGGCCCGCGCGTCTGAGCCCGGGACCCGGAAACTTCATTTTCGCGCACAATCTCGGTGGTCGGCAGTGGCGTCCGATGTTGATTGGCGAAAGCGCGGACCTGGCGACTCTCACCGTCCGCAACATTGGCGGCCGCCAGATGCCGACTCATGTCCACTTCCACCCCAACTTCAATCCGGCCCTCGTCAGGCGCCGCGAGGCCGACGACCTTTGCGCACGCTGGATGACGGCGCAGCCGGAGTGACCTGAGAACGTTACGGCTCGAAAGCGAGTTGTTTTATACGCTGGACGATCGTCCGCGCCGTCTCGGGACTACAGATGCGCGCTTCCTGAGACAGAAACAATGCGCTTCCGACATGCTCGGTAAGTGCGGCGATGAGAATCAACGGAGGATGTCGTCGCGATAGAGTGGGCAAGAGCTTCTGAATTTCTGCAGCGCAACGCTGAACTTCATCTTGATGGGGTTTCATGGCAGTCGACGAGAGCGCGCGGGAATCGCGTCTGTAGACTATATACCTCAGAGACCCCGCAGCTCAAAGACTATAGCGCACCACCATCCGTGCCATGCGGGCGTGCTCCGCTGACCAATGCGAGAATCCTTCGCACACCTGTTTGGTTCCGGGACCTTCGGGGCCCTCAACATATTTCTCGGCGAAACGGGCCTGACCGGACTCCTGTCCGGGCAACATGCGGCTGCTGCTCCAGGGCGCATCGGCATCCGCCGCGCGGCTGAAGAGCTCAACTTCCGACACCGTCGCATTGGTTGGAATGGTTGCGCACAGCGTGACGGAGCTCGCCTCGGTCTCGGTGCACGCCGCCGTCGGCGGTGGTGAGGTTTCCGCGGAGACGCCGGTGGGAGCGCTGGTTCCGGGAGCGGTCACAACGACGGCCGGCCGGCACGGACCCACGGTGGTCATGACTACGACGCCGTCCGAGCCGAGCTTGCGCAAAACACTCATCTCGATCTCGGCCCGCGCGCCGGCGCGGGTGATCTCGAGTTGGTTTGCCGTGCGGCTGATCTCTTCCACCCGGGCGCGCAGCTCGTGTTCGAGCGTTCCCTGCGCGAGGCGCTCGTTTTCCGTGAGCCACTGCGAAAGCGAAAAGCCCGCGATGGCGGAGGCGAGAATCATGACGAACAGCACGACAAAGGGCGCGCGGCTCTTTTTGCGGCCGCTCGGGCCTTGAGCGCGCGCGGCCAGCTCCTTCGCGACGGAGAACCTCAATTGCAACAGGGACGCTGAAAGCGTCGCTGTCGCGGCTATGATGGCGGCGAGTACTGAATCTGACATGGCGTTCCTTTCTGAGGCGTAACGCTAGCACGAGCGGCCAAGGCAGCGTGGCGGCGGCCACGCGACAGAAGAGGAATTTGCGATGACGGTCACAGGGGTGCGCAGGTCCCGGGAGCCCTGCGCGGGGGTACTGTTCGGACATTCAGACCATCGGCCGGCTGGATGTCGCTTCCAGGCGACGAGCCATGCGAGAATGCGTTTTTGACGCAGTTCTCAATCAATGTCGCGAGTGAAGAGTGCGGCCGCGCGTTATGTCGGCGTGCGCCTTGCAGATGTCCATCTCGAACGGGACGGACGCCCGGTTCTGGAGAATGTCAGCTGGACGATCCGCCCAGGGGAGCGTTGGGTGCTGGCCGGCGGCAACGGCGCGGGCAAGACGCAGTTGCTGAAGCTGATTTCAGGTGCGGTATGGCCCACGCCTACCGGCCGCGAGGTGCGTGAGTACCTGTGGCGCGGTGAGCGGTACCCGGCCCCTTTCGAGGTCCAGGACGAGATCGGTTATGTTGGGCCGGAAAGGCAGGACAAGTATGAGCGCTACGGTTGGAACCACACCGTGGGGCAGGTGGTCGGGACCGGACTGTATCGCACCGACATTCCCTTGAACCCGCTGCGCGCCGTGGATCGAGACAGGATCGAGGCGTTGTTGGCGCGATTGGCCATCAGAGAGCTCGCCGCGCGACAGTTTCTATCGCTTTCGTACGGCGAGCGCCGCTTGGTATTGCTGGCGCGAGCGCTGGCTACCCGCCCGAAATTGTTGCTGCTCGATGAGTTATTGAATGGTCTCGACGAGGTCAACCATGCGCGCGCGATGCGTTGGCTCGAGGGAACGAGACGCTCGGCATTGCCCTGGATACTGGCTACGCATCGGGTCGAAGACGTGCCCACGAGCGTCACCCACGCGTTGGTGTTGGAACAAGGGCGGGTCCTCTATCGAGGCGCCTGGCGCCGCACGCCGCTCGAACGCTGGCTCGACGCGGAGCATGATCAGCCCATTGCGGGCGAGCCGCGCGCCCGCCCGGCTTGGCGCTCCCGCCGAACTCGCCCGCGCAAGCACCCATTTCTGGTGCGACTGACGAATGCCTCCGTCTATCTGGACGAGTATCGGGCGCTCCAAAAGATCTCTCTGGAGGTGCGTCCCGGACAGTGCTGGGTCGTGCACGGGCGCAATGGCTCCGGAAAAACGACATTGGTCCGTACGCTTTATGGGGATCACGGCGTGGCCATAGGGGGGCGGATCG
>Ga0105237_10002342_pt1 | contig 23547 bp, 17 predicted proteins | sample KBSC24metaG_FD_81520 | JGI IMG/M metagenome (GOLD analysis project Ga0105237, IMG submission 81520) | Corn rhizosphere microbial communities from Kellogg Biological Station, Michigan, USA - KBS C2-4 metaG | ecosystem: Host-associated > Plants > Roots > Rhizosphere > Soil | place: Michigan, USA...
CGTCTTAAACAACTCCAGCCTCATTCCCACGGGTTTTCCAAATTCCGGCATCGCGCCTAGCAGTCTGTTCGTCGTAAAGGGAAGCGGTCTCGCTGATCCAGCCGAGTTGATTCTTCAGTCCAGCCAGGGTTCCGGAATTCCGCTGACGCTGAACGGGGCGAGCATTTCGGTGACGGTAAACAACGTCACCACACACCCTGCGCTCTACTACACGAGTCCAGCACAACTCGCGGCGGTCCTTCCCGCAGCCACTCCAGTCGGAACCGGGACGCTCACCGTGACTTACAAAGGCGTCGCCAGCAATGCCATGCCCATCCAGGTGGTACCAAGCGCACTGGGAATCAACACCTACTACACCAACACCGGAGTTGCCACCGATGCCATCACCGGATCCGTGCTCACCTATACCAACTCAGGCTCGCCGGGCGAGACGATCGTGCTCTGGACCACAGGACTCGGCGCCGACCCCGCCGACAGCGATACGACCTACACCTTGACGCCCCACGCCGTGAATACTCCTTTGCAGATTTACATCGGAGGGGCTCCCGCCACCATCCTCTATCAAGGCGCATCCCCGTATCCGGGCGTGAATCAAATCAACCTAACCATACCGCAAGGGGTTGCCAACGGCTGCTGGATTTCGCTCGCGGCGGTGGCCGGAGGAGTGGTGAGCAACATCGCCACGCTTCCCATTAACAGCGGAGGCGGCGCGTGCATAGACGCGCAAACCGGACTGACAGGGACCCAGATCGCCCCGTCTGGAGGACAGACCCTCCGGACCGGGTTGGTAGCTCTGATTCTTACCAATACGCCGGGTAGTGGCGGCACTCGCACCATCAGCAATAGTGCAGACGCAGCTTTCGAGAAATACACGGGAATCTACTCGCCCAACAAATCCGTCTCGCCGGGAGGATGCATCGCCAACAACCTCACACCTGCCACCGTAGGCACCATTACCGGCCTGGACCCTGGCGTCATTACTCTCAACGGCCCCTCCGGGCTCGCCGTAACGCTGGCTTCGCAGTTTGGCATCAAGGGCGCCTTTTTCGCGACGTTACCGGTTGGCGCGATTCCTCAATCAGGCGGAGCATTCACATTCAAGGGTTCCGGCGGTGCGGACGTGGGTCCGTTCACTTCTACAATCACCTTCACGAGCTCGCCAATCTCCTGGACCAATCAGAGTGCGGCGGTCACGATCGACAGAACGCAGGGACTGACAGTGAACTGGACCGGCGGCAACGCGGGCACTTACGTCTTCATCAGCGGTACCTCGACCACGACTACCACTCCGGCCGCTTCGCGAGTGACTGGGGAATATATGTGTCTCGCGCCGGTGGACGCAGGGCACTTTACCGTACCGTCGTATATTCTCTCGGCGCTGCCGGTTGGCAGCGGAGGCACGGCCGTGCAGAACGACATTTACTCATCGCTTTCGGCAACAGGTCTTGATATCGGCCAGGCGATTGGAACGGTCTCCTTCAGCGTCGCCTCCGCCTACAAATGAGTAAGCTATTGCTTCTCGAACGCAGCCTTATCGCCGGAATGGCCTTGGCGTTGAGTTGGTGTCAACGTGCACGGATCGAGTGACGGGTAAATAAGTACACGCGCGTGCATTTGCCCAAGGCCGCACTTTTTCGACCTTTGAGCGGGCGCAGGTTGGAAGGCGCAGGAACCTTTGAGAAATCAGGGCGCCGCCGCCGTCACCCACATCGATTCCAAACCGCTGCCGATCAGATAAGGGAGCTGGACATTCCGAAACTCAAAGCTCGCAGACCGGTCTTCCAAGCCCCGCAGTGTGCCAAGTTCCACCCGCTGCCGTAGAGTCCCGCGTTTGGGCTTCTGGAAGCTGCTGCCCGTGTCCGGCACCGCTGTCAGCCGAATGGGCACGCCGCCGACATCCACCGTCTCCAGCTTGACTTCGAGCGCAACCGCGGCTGCGCTGCCGTAAAAAATTGCCGAATGCGAACGATGCGTGCAGCGACGGCCGCGCCCATCGGAACAAGTACTTCCGAGCCACTCCGGATCGGCGTGATCAGCTTGCCTTTCACGGGATCCCCCGCCGCCGCCGTCCCGGTGTCGATCCCCTGAGTCAAAGCAACCTGGAAGCGAAGTCCTTTCGGAATGACGAGACCTTGCGAGATCGGGCCGTGATGTGTCTCGGCGGCATCCGGAGCCGGATGGAACGTGATGGTCGACTCGCCAAGAAACTCATGGCAGCTCGAAAAAACCGTGCGGTTCACCGATTGGCCTCCGTCCTATGGATAATGCGTTCACTTTCCATAGGTCATAATACTCGCGTGACTAGACGTCAATTTATCACTGCCACCACAGCCGCGATAGCATCGCAAACATTCGGAGCCGGCGCCCCAAAACCGCCGAACATCGTCTTCATTCTCTGCGATGACCTCGGCTACGGAGACCTCGGTTCCTACGGCTCCCGAATCCACACGCCGAATCTCGATCGCATGGCGGCGGAAGGCGTGCGATTCACAAATTTTTGTTCCGCCGATCCCGTCTGCTCGCCATCCCGGGCTGCGCTCCTCACTGGCCGTTACCCCACGCGCGTCGGCGTTCCCCGCGTTTTCTTTCCGCAGGACCAAGGCGGTTTGAACCTCGACGAAACCACCATGGCGAACATGCTCAAGGCCCGCCAGTATAAAACGATGTGCATCGGAAAATGGCACCTCGGACGCCCGGAACAGTATCTACCGACGCACCGCGGATTCGACGAATACTTCGGCATTCCTTACAGCAACGACATGACCCCGCGCGTCCTGTTGCACAACACCGAAATACTCGAGCAGACTGCCGATCTTGACACGCTGACGCCACGCTACACCGAACAAGCGGTGAAATTCATCGAGGATTCGAAGTCCACGCCATTCTTCCTCTATATGCCGCACACCTACCCCCACATCCCGCTGGGAGCATCGTCGAGGTTCCGGGGAAAATCGGAAGAAGGCTTGTACGGAGACGTGATACAAGAGCTGGATTGGAGCGTAGGCGAAGTTCTGAACGCTCTAAAAAAGAATGGGCTCGAAAGCAACACGCTCGTGATGTTCTCCAGCGACAACGGACCCTGGTATCAAGGAAGCCCAGGCAAACTCCGAGGGCGAAAAAACACCACCTACGAAGGAGGAGTTCGAGAACCGTTCATCGCGAGGTGGCCGGGAAAAATTCGACCCGGACGAGTATCGAACGCACTCGCCTCCATGCTCGACATCTTCCCCACTGTAGCGAAATTATGCGGCGGAAAACTTCCCGACAAACCGCTCGACGGCATCGACCTCTGGCCTCTCATCACCGGCCAGCAGCAATCCATCGAACGTCCGCCGCTGCTCTATTTCGACAATTGGGATCTGCAATGCGCCCGCTCGATGAACTGGAAACTCCACATCGCGCGACACAATACCGCCGCGTACACGCCCGCGCCTCCAGGTGGACGGCACAGCTATCTTCTTCCGCGTCCCGAGCTATACAACCTCGCAAATGACCCCGATGAAAGCTACGACGTAGCGGCGGCAAATCCGCAAATCGTTGCCGATATCATGGCCAAAATTACCGCGATGATTCCAAGCTTCCCGGACGAAGTCCAGCAAGCCTACGCCGGGCTGCAGAACTTCAAAGCAAATCCAGCCATGCCGGCGGGAGCATACGCAACTCCACCGCCAAAATAATCACTCCGCCCGAAGAGCCTGCAACGGAGAAATCGAACTGGCGCGGAACGCCGGAATCAACGCCGCGACCAAGGCGGAAAAACCCAGCACCAACATCGCGACCCCAATGATCACAGGATCGTACTGGTTAATTCCATAAAGCTGGCTCCCGAGGAACCGGCCGGCCGCCAGAGCCAGCCCGATACCCAAAAGCAATCCCAATACAATCTGAACAAGCGCCCCTCGCAGGATTAGCGCCAGCACATTCCCGCGGTCCGCGCCGAGTGCCATGCGCACGCCAATCTCACTCGTGCGGCTGCCCACGTTATACGCAGTCACGCCATAAAGTCCGATCGACGCCAGTACCAGCGCCAGAATTCCGAACAGCGAAGTGAGCCGCGCAATCAGCCGCTGCTGGCCAAAGTTACCAGCCACCTGTTCGCTCAGGCTGTGAACTCGAATCACCGGCAAATTCGGATCCACATTGGCGATCGCACGGCGTACCGGCACCTCTTGCAACTTCACACCAGGTTGCATCCGAATCACGACATCGTGCAGGTAATGTGATCGCGCCTCGCCCATATTGAACGACTCGGTCGAAAACACCGAGGTCTGCGATTCTGGCAGGAAGAAAAACGGACCAACAGGCTTTTGCATATCATTAGGAACATAACGCGCGTCCTTCACAACGCCCACAATCTCGTTTTCCGCCGCTGCTCTCAGTTCGGTCCTGCCGAAATGTTTTCCGATCGGGTTTTCATTCTTGAAGAACTTTCGCGCGAATGCCTCATTGACAACGGCCACGTGCGGCGAACTCGCTGTTTCCTGTTCCGAGATCGACCGGCCCTTCACAATGGGATTGCCGATCGTTTCAAAGAATCCCGACGTGACACGAACAAAGTGAGAGAGGTTTTCCTCTATCGTTACAGGCGCCGGACGCCCTTCCACGAAAATACGGTCATTCCAACTGTCCCCGCTCAGCGGCGAATACATCGAGGAAGCAACCGACAGCACGCCTGGAATACTTCTCAGCGAATCCTCAATGCGCCGGTGGAGCAGTTCCAACTGCTGGGGTTTGTAACTGGCAAGCAACGGATCGATCACCACTACTGTGCGCCCGCTCTGCTCGAAACCGAAATCCTGATGCTCCAACTTGCTCAATGTCTTGGTAAGCAATCCTGCCGCGAACAGCAATACCAGCGACAGGGCCGCCTGCACGATCACCAGCGTCTTACGCGGAAGCGAACCGGCCTGGCGCGTCGATCGGTTGGCCCCTCGAAGCGCTTCCACCGGATCGGCGCGCGTTGCCATCCAAGCTGGAGCAGTCCCAAACGCGATTCCGGTAAGCAGCGAAATTCCAAACGCGAAAAGCAACACCGGAATCGACGGCGATGCACTGATAGGCGGAGACGTCAGGCTTTGAAACGCATAATGCAGAATCAGCCGCGTCCCCGCGAACGAAACTGCCAGCCCGGCCGCGCCTCCCAGCAAGGAAAGCAGAACACTTTCCGTCAGCGCCTGAATTATAAGCCGCGCTGGACGCGCGCCCAGAGCCATGCTTAGCGATGTCTGTTGCCGGCGCTCCATCCCGCGCACCAGCATCAGGTTCGCCATATTCGCACAGACAATTAACAGCACAAATCCGGACACCATCATCAGGATCTGCAGCCAGTGCTCATACGCCTCGCGCATACTCGTGATTCCGGGGCCTCCGGGACTCAGATAGAGCGTTTGCTTCGGCAACCTCGTCCTATCCACCGCATCCATATCGCCCACGTGCCACCGCAGCCACTGCTGCAGTTCCACCCGCATCTGAGCTTCGATGGACGAGACATTCGAGCCCGCCCGCACGCGGCCGATCAAATCCAGCCAGTGCAAGTTAGTCTGTTGGAGCATCGAGACATTTCCCTGCACCAGAGGCTCCATCGCCAGCGGCAGAAAGAAATCGGGCGGATCGGGGCGTAGTGTGTCACCAAAGAAACCTGGCGGCGCAATGCCGGCAATCGTGAAGGGCTTGTCGTTTACACTGAACACGCCGCCAATCACTGATGGATCGAGCGCGTATTTCTGCTCCCACACGCGATAGCTCATCACGGCAGCGGGCGGAGCGCCCGGCCGATCGTCAGCGGGTGTGAGGGCACGCCCGCCGTAAGCTTTCACGCCGAACATCGCGAAGTAGTTCCCGGATACGAATTCACCAACGTACGTTTCCGCCGCATTCGCGCTATGCGCCCGCCGCACACCTAAAAGTGTCGAGCCGGCCTGAAACGCGGCCAGTTCCTCGAAGCCCTTCGTGTTGTCGCGAAAATGCTGATAGAGTCCGTAGGCGACAATAGAAAATTCAACGCCCTGGCTATAACCGCCCCAGACACAGCAATGAGTTTCCCTGCCAAGGCGATACAACTGAGTGGGGTTCGACACCGGCAGCGATTTCAGCAGAACCGCATGCACCAAAGTGAAAATCGAGGTGGTCGCGCCAATCCCCAGAGCCAACGTAAGGGCAGCGGTAATCGTAAACGCCGGAGCCTTGCGCAGACGCCGTAGCGCATGCCGCGTATCCTGCCACAAATGCTCCAGCCACAACCACCGGCTCGACTCATAGAAGCGCTCCCCGGCATTCGTGAGGTTCCCAAGGTTTTGCCGCGCCGCGCGATAAGCCTCGTCTTCGCTTAGCCCTTCGGCTCGAAGGCGTTCCATTTCCAATTCCAGATGCGCTTGAAGTTCCTGCGAAAAATCGGATTGCGGCCGTCGGCGGTCGAACATAAATTCAGCCCTCCAGAGATTCGAGTTTTTCCAGATCGAGAATGCGCGCCATCGCTGCCGCGAGCTTGCGCCATCGGCCCGTTTCCTGCGTCAGATGCTTGCGCCCCTTGGCTGTCAGTGTGTAAAACCGCGCCCTGCGGTTGTTTGACGAAACGCCCCACTCCGCACTGATCCATTGCTGCGCCTCCAGCCGTTGCAGGGCGGGATACAAGGCGCCGTGATCCACCAGGAGCACATCGTCGGAATTCAACTGGATAGCGCGCGCAATACCCTGGCCATGTTGCGATCCGAACGCGAGAATGCGAAGGATAAGGACGTCGAGCGTACCCTGCAGGAGTGCGAGTCGATTCTTTTCGTCAGAGGCTAACATAGCGTTGGGTGAAATGCTTACCCATAATACGCTTTCTGAACGATTCGGTTACCAAAAAAGTTAAACTGTCTCTCATGCCTGCCCATTTCGCCGCCGCATTCGCCGTCTTGAAACCCGTACTCGCGCGGCACGCGAAGCGCCTTTCGGTGAAGACAGACACGCCCATTGAATACACGCTGTTGACGAAATCTCCATCACCATACCCGCAGCACAAAGGACAGCCCATGTACTTCGGCTCCGTGCGTCTGGGCAAGGCATACGCGAGCTTTCACCTGATGCCGTTGTATATGTGCGCAGTGCTCACGGAGAGCATCTCACCGGCGCTAAAGAAGCGAATGCAGGGTAAAACCTGCTTCAACTTCAAGACCGAACCGGACCCGGAATTGCTGGCTGAACTCAATCGCCTGACTGAATCAGGAGTCCAACTGTGGGCCACGAAAAAATGGCTCTGAACAGTGGCACGGGTGCCTCCAAGTGTATCTGGGATTGACGATTCTACGACGGGCCAGAAGGGCAGGGGAGTAGAATCTCACGCATGGAAGTCATTGCCAAGGCATTGGTGCTCGCGATGGCGGCCGCGCTGCTCCTGAGCGGGTTGTACGTTGGAATTCGTTCCGCCAGGGATCCAGTCTAGTTTGTCCAGTGGCTCAACAGATGGAATGATTGCGACCCGCGCGACTACCCTGCCGAGTGGAGAGACCATTGGTGGGCTCGATGGAATCTTATGACCCGGAATCCCGATCTGGTTCGCGCGTCGCCATTTCTTACATGGCAGTACCGAGCCTTCGGTATTGTGTGGGCTGCGCTTAGCGCTGTTCTTCTGGCGGCACTGTTTGTCATTGCTGGTCAGCCGGTCAGCCGTTAGTACGGCGTTCGCTCGTCAGCCAAGCGCATTCTCGAGTTGACGCCTTACCGAATCGGACGGCTCAGTGTTGAAATTGAACTGCCATGCCTCGTCCTGTTTATCCGCGTTGATGCCAAGATTCGAGAGCGCAGCAACACACCCCTTTCGACTACTATTTTGATCGTATCGAAGCGATCGTCTTGGGATGTTGAAGCAGCTGTTTTACCCCACATCGTCGCGCTATACTGCCCGCATGCCGCAAATCGATAAGCACGCACCCGGCGCGTTCTGCTGGATCGAACTAGCGACCACAGACCAGACCGCCGCCAAAACCTTTTACGATTCCCTCTTCGGATGGTCGGCCACCGACTACCCGATGGGACCCACCGAATCCTACACGATGTTCAAGCTGGAAGGCCGTGACGCAGCCGCCGCCTACTCCATGCGTCCCGAAGATCGCGCGCAAAAAGTCCCACCCCACTGGATGATCTATATCTCCGTCGCCAGCGCCGATGATGCTGCGAAGAAAGCCGGCGAACTCGGCGCCACAATCCTCGCCCCGCCCTTCGATGTTTACAACTTCGGGCGCATGTCCGTCATCAAAGATCCCACCGGCGCCATCTTCTCTATCTGGCAGGCACTCACTCACATCGGCACCGGCATCACCGGAGTCAACGGCACGCTTTGCTGGGCCGATCTCAGCACGTCCGACGTCGATCGCGCCAAAAAGTTCTACTCGGATCTGTTCGGCTGGACCATCTCCGCCGGCGAAAAAGATACCTCTGGCTATCTGCACATCCAAAACGGCAATGACTTCATCGGCGGCATTCCACCCGCCAAATATCGCAACCCCAACGTGCCCCCGCACTGGCTCTCGTATTTCCTCGTCGGCGATTGCGACGCCTCGGCGGCGAAAGCCAAGCAACTCGGCGGAACCACCCATATGGACCCAAGCACCATGGAGGGCGTCGGACGCATGGCCGTGATCGCCGACCCGCAAGGCGCGGTTTTCTCCATCTTCCAGCCTCTGCCGCATGCGTAGCTGTTATTGGAAATTGATCCGAACCGCGTTGCCGATCCGACCATCGAACGTCAGTAAGAGGTCCGTCTCATCAATGCCCTTCAGTTCAGGGCCGGCCACGATATTAACCTGATCGAGCCCTACAAATTGATTCTGGGGCCCGGCATAAAGAACCGGAACGGGAACGCCCAGCATCCTGGCGCGAAACCCGTCGGGAACTTGGCGGCCTGAGCTCTTTTACCTCCGCCGAGAAGCTCGAAACCATGTCCAAAGCCGAAGCGTTCGACTTTTGGACAAACTCACCGCTCCTCCGACCGGTTCCATCCCCCCGCACAAGGCACGCTATTGATTCACAGCGGCCGGATTCCGTTGCAGCTCTGCGGGCTTAGCGTGAAAACTGTCCCGCTACAGCCTTTACACTATGCCGAACGGCAGACGCGCCATCCGGCTTCCCCGCGCAACACTCAGACTGGAAGCACTCACATGACAACCGTCGAGCCCCTGAATACCACCCCTACGCCCAAACGGACCAGCCCACCGCCCAAAAAGCGAGGTTGGATCTGGCTCATTGTCCTCTGTCTCGCCTGCGTCGCCGGATATTTCATCACCGCCCGCATGGGGCTCGGCAAGGGCCAGGCGCCCATCGCGGGCAAGAAAGCAAAGGGCGGAGCCGCTGTCCCGGTCCTCGTCGCGCCGGCCAAGCGGGGCGAGATGCCCGTCTACCTCAACGGTTTAGGCACCATTACCGCCTTCAATACGGTTACCGTCCGCACCCGCGTAGACGGCCAGCTCGTCAAGATTGCCTTCGAGGAAGGCCAGCTCGTCAAAGAAGGCGACCTCCTGGCTGAAATCGATCCCCGCCCCTACCAGGTCCAGCTCGAGCAGGCGGAAGGACAAAAGGCCCGCGACGAGGCTCAGCTCAAGAATGCCATGGTCGACCTCGAACGCTATAAAGTTCTCCTGGCGCAGGACTCCATTCCCAAACAACAGCTCGACACCCAGACCGCCGCAGTCCACCAGTTCGAAGGCGTCATCCGAAGCGACGAAGCCGCCATCAATAACGTCAAGTTACAGCTCTTCTACTCGCACATCACGGCGCCGCTCACCGGTAGAATCGGCCTTCGTCTCGTTGACCAGGGCAACATGGTTCACGCCTCCGACGCCAACGGTCTGGTGGTCATCACGCAACTCCAACCCATCTCCCTTCTCTTCAACATCCCACAGGACAGCCTTCCCCAGGTTCTCAAGAAGACGCGCGCCGGAGCCACTCTCCGCGTCGATGCCTACGACCGCGATCTCAAGAACAAGCTCGCCACCGGAAACCTGGTCACTATCGACAACCAGATCGATCAGACCACCGGCACCGTTCGCTTCAAGGCAGTGTTTCCGAACACCGATAATTCTCTTTTCCCGAATCAGTTCGTGAATGCGCGTCTGCTCGTTGACACGCGGCATGGCGCGATCATCATACCCACCGCCGCCATCCAGCGCAGTACGCTGTCCACCTTTGTCTACGTCGTAAAGCCCGACAACACAGTGGAAGCCCGCAACATCGTCACCACCATCACGGAAGCTGACGAAGCGGCCGTAGACAGCGGTCTGGCAGCCGGAGAGAAAGTCGTCATCGATGGAGTCGACAAGCTTCAGCCGGGAACGAAGGTCAATGCCAAAACGGCCGACGCGGGAGCCAAGAGCTGACGCATGAGTATTTCGAGCCCGTTTATCGAAAGGCCCGTCGCCACCGCCCTGTGTATGGTGGGTATCCTGCTAGTCGGCGGAGTGGCCTACCGCCAGTTGCCGGTCTCCGCGCTGCCGCAGGTCGACTACCCGACCATCCAGGTGCTGACGTTCTACCCCGGAGCGAGCCCGGATGTCATGGCATCGTCGGTCACCGCGCCGCTGGAGCGCCAGTTCGGACAGGTGCCCGGCCTCAACCAGATGACTTCCACCAGTTCCAACGGAAGCTCTCTCATCACCATGCAGTTCACGCTCGATCTCAATATCGATGTCGCGGAACAGCAGGTGCAGGCCGCCATCAACGCCGCCACCAACTTCCTGCCGCGGGACCTGCCTAACCCGCCCATCTACAGTAAAACCAATCCGGCCGATACGCCCATCCTCACGCTGGCACTCACCTCCAAGGCGCTCCCGCTCACGAAAGTCGAAGACTTCGCGGACACTCGGCTGGCGCAGAAAATCTCCCAGTTGCCCGGGGTCGGCCTCGTCAGTATCAGCGGCGGACAGAAGCCGGCCGTCCGCATCCAGGCCAATCCGAACGCGCTCTCCTCCTATGGCCTCAACCTCGAGGATCTGCGCGCAGCCATTGCCGCAGCGAACGTCAATCAAGCGAAAGGGACCTTCGATGGAATGCGCCAGGCCTATACCATTGGCGCCAACGATCAACTCCTCAGCAGCGCCGACTACAATCCACTCGTCGTTTCCTATCGAAACGGCGCGCCTGTGCATCTCTCCGACGTTGCTACTTCCATCGATGATACCGAGAACGTAAAACAAGCTGCCTGGATGAACGACGTTCCGGCCGTGATCCTGAATATTCAGCGGCAGCCGGGCGCCAATATCATCGACGTCGTCGATCGCGTCAAGAAGCTGCTGCCCCAACTGCGCGCCTCGCTTCCATCCTCCATCGACATCGCGATCCTCACCGACCGCACCACCACCATCCGCGCTTCCGTCGCCGACGTCCAGTTTTCGCTCATGCTCACCATCGGCCTCGTGGTCATGGTGATTTTCATGTTCCTGCGGAACGTCGCCGCCACCGTCATTCCAAGCGTCGCCGTGCCCCTTTCGCTGGTCGGAACCTTCGGCGTCATGTACCTGATGGGCTATAGCTTGAACAACCTCACGCTGATGGCGCTTACTATTTCCACCGGCTTTGTCGTTGACGACGCCATCGTTATGATCGAGAACATCGCCCGCTACATTGAGGAAGGCGTTCCGCCCATGCAAGCCGCCCTGCGAGGCTCGGAGCAGATCGGCTTCACCATTCTCTCGCTGACCGTTTCGTTGATCGCCGTGCTCATCCCGCTGCTCTTCATGGGCGATATCGTCGGCCGCCTGTTCCGCGAATTCGCTATCACGCTCAGCGTCACCATTCTGATCTCGGCCTTCGTCTCGCTCACTTTGACTCCGATGATGTGCGCGCGCCTCCTGAAGCACACGCCGGAAGCGCAGCAGGGACGCCTCTATCGCATGTCCGAGCACGCGTTCCAGTCCATCATCGCTTTCTACGGACGCACGCTTCGCGTCGTGCTCCGCCATCAGCCCCTCACGCTCCTCGTCGCTTTCGGGACGCTCGTCGCCACCATCTACCTGTTCATGATCATTCCGAAAGGCTTCTTCCCGGTTCAGGATACCGGCGTCATCCTTGGCGTCTCTGAAGCCGCGCAGACGGTCTCGTTCCCCAATATGGCCGGCCGTCAAGAGGCCCTCGCGAAAGTGATCCTCGAAGACCCCGCCGTCGAAAGCCTGTCTTCCTTCATCGGTATCGACGGCACTAATCCAACGATCAACAGCGGCCGCATTCAGATCAATCTCAAGCCTCTCGAGGAGCGCAAGATCAGCGCCAGCGATATCATTCGGCGTCTTCAACCCGAGCTCGCCAGGGTTGCAGGTATTACCCTTTTCATGCAGCCCGTCCAGGATTTGAGCGTCGAGGATCGAGTCAGCCGGACACAGTTTCAATACAGTCTTGAGGACGCTGACGCCAAGGAGTTGGCCACCTGGGTTCCGCGATTCATGGCCAAGCTCCAATCGCTGCCCGAGCTCCGCGACGTCGCCAGCGACCAGCAGAATGGCGGACTGCAAGCCCGCCTGGCGATCGACCGCAACACCGCTTCGCGCTTCGGTATAACGCCGCAGATGATCGACGATACGCTTTACGACGCTTTTGGGCAGCGCCAGGTCTCGATCATGTTTACCCAGCTCAACCAATACCGCGTGGTCCTCGAAGTCGATCCCGCATTGCAACAGCGCCCGGAAGATCTCAAGAACATCTATATCCGCACCAACATGGGTGTGCCTGGGGCGCCCGGGGGCGAAGTGCCGCTCAGCGCTTTCACCACCTTTCAGCCGGTAAGCTCGCCGCTCACCGTGAATCACCAGGGGCAGTTCCCCGTCACCACCGTATCGTTCAATCTGGCGCCAAGCACATCGCTTGGTGACGCGGTGGAGGCCATCAATAACGCCAAGAAGGAGGTCGGGCTGCCTCCGAGCATCCAGGGCGGCTTTCAGGGAACCGCGGAAGCATTCCAGGCATCGCTGGCCAACGAGCCTATCCTCATCCTCGCGGCCTTGATCACTGTCTACATTGTGCTGGGCGTTCTTTACGAGAGCTACATCCACCCGATTACCATCCTCTCCACACTGCCGTCGGCCGGCGTGGGAGCGCTCCTGGCGCTGATGATCTGCCATACCGACTTCAGCATCATTGCGTTAATCGGGATTGTCCTCCTTATTGGTATTGTCGAAAAAAACGCGATCATGATGATCGATTTCGCGCTGGATGCCGAGCGCAACGAGAATAAAGAGCCGCTCGACGCCATCTATCAGGCCTGCCTTCTCCGCTTCCGTCCCATCATCATGACCACCATGGCGGCGCTCCTCGGCGGTGTTCCGCTCGCGCTCGGCACGGGAGTCGGATCCGAGCTCCGCAAGCCTCTCGGGATCGCCATTGTCGGCGGTCTCATCTTCAGCCAGCTCCTCACGCTCTACACCACGCCCGTAATCTACCTGGCGTTCGACCGTATGGCGAGGCGGGTGACGAAGCGCGGGGCGAGCGGAGTCCTGGTCACTCCGCAAATCGCAGAGGGAATATGAGCATCTCGGCACCCTTCATCCGCCGACCCACGGCCACCACGCTGCTGACCGTCGCGCTGGCCATGTCCGGGATCATCGCTTATCAATTCATCCCCACTTCTCCATTGCCGCAGGTGGAATTCCCCACCGTCCAGGTGTCCGCCTCGCTGCCCGGCGCCAGTCCCGAAACCATGGCTTCTTCGGTGGCCACGCCGCTCGAGCGCCAGTTCGGCCGCATCGCCGGCGTCAACGAGATGACCTCCACGAGCTTCATCGGCTCGACGAATATCATCCTGCAATTCGACCTAAACCGGAACATCGACGCCGCGTCGCGCGACGTGCAAGCCGCCATTAACGCGGCTCGAGGTCAACTCCCCGCCAATCTTCCCAGTAACCCGGTGTACCGCAAAGTCAACCCCGCCGACTCCCCCATCCTCATGCTCGGCCTCACCTCCGACACCATGCGGATCGGCAAGGTTTATGACGCAGCCTCCACCATTCTTCAGCAGAAACTTGCACAGGTGAAAGGCGTCGGACAGGTGTTCATCGGCGGCAGTTCGCTGCCCGCCGTTCGCGTGGATGTTAATCCTACGCTGCTGAACAATCTCGGGCTCAACCTCGAAGACGTCCGGCCCATGCTGGCCGCCGCCAACGCGAATCGGCCGAAAGGCGAGTTCAGTAACGCGGACCGCGCCTGGTCCATCAGCACCAACGATCAATTGCTGGAGGCAAAAGACTACGAACCGCTCGTGCTGGCCTATAAGAAGGGCGCCCCCGTTCGCATCTCCGATTTCGCCAACGTCACGGACTCGGTGGAGGATATCCGCACGGCCGGCTATGTAGATACGAAGAAATCGATCGTGGTCGTCATTTTCCGCCAGCCTGGGGCGAACATCATTGAGACCGTCGACCGCGTGCTGGGATTGCTTCCGCAGTTGGAAGCTTCCATGCCGCAATCCATTCACACGAAGGTGGTCATGGACCGGACCACCACCATTCGCGCCTCCGTGCACGACGTCCAGATATCGTTGAGCATCTCCATCTGCCTGGTCATCCTGGTCGTGTTCGTTTTCCTGCGCGACGTACGAACGACTTTGATCCCGAGCGTGGCCGTTCCCGTCTCGCTGGTCGGGACGTTCGGCGTCATGTACCTCATGGGTTACAGTGTCGACAACCTCTCGTTGATGGCTCTTACCATAGCCACGGGGTTCGTCGTCGACGACGCGATTGTCGTCATCGAAAACATAACCCGCTACCTGGAGAAAGGGCTTTCGCCAATGGAGGCCGCCCTGCGCGGCGCAAAGGAGATCGGATTTACTGTGGTCTCCATCACTGTCTCGCTGATCGCCGTCTTCATCCCGATTCTGATGATGGGCGGCATCGTGGGCCGCCTGTTTCGTGAATTTGCGGTCACGCTTTCCGTTGCCATTCTCATCTCGCTGCTCATCTCGCTGACTACTACCGCCATGATGTGCGCGCGGTTGCTTCACGCGCACAAAGAGGACGAGAAACATAACTTCCTGTATCGCGCCAGCGACAAGGGCTTTGAGTTGTTGCGGCTCGGATATGAGCGAAGCCTGGCCTATGTGCTGCGCCATCAATTTCTCACCTTGATGGTGACGCTCTCGACCGTCGTCGTCACCGTGTACCTGTATGCCGCCATTCCCAAGGGCTTCTTTCCGCAACAGGACACCGGCCGGTTAGCCGGAAACCTGCAAGCCGACCAATCCACATCGTTCGAGGCCATGCAGAAACACACCATGGAGATGCTCGAGATCGTGATGCAGGATCCCGCTGTCGAAGGGTTGAATGCCTTCATGGGCGGCGGCGGACCGGGCGGCGGTGGAGCTCTCAACGCGGGCCGCGTGTTCATCGCCCTGAAGCCGATGGAAGAGCGGACCCTCACCGCCGACGAAGTGATTGCACGCCTGCGTCCCAAACTGGTTCGCGTTCCGGGTATCAGTCTCTTCCTGCAGGGCACGCAAGACCTACGCATCGGAGGCCGCTCAGGCGGCGCGCAGTATCAATACACGCTGCAGGGCGACAACGTGAAGGATCTGAACTACTGGGCTCCCCTCGTCTTCCGGAAGATGCGCTCACTGCCGGAAATCGCTGATGTTAACACCGACCAGCAGGATAAGGGACTGCAAGCATCGCTCGTGATCGACCGCGCCACCGCCTCGCGCCTGGGCATTTCCACGCAGATGATCGACGATACGCTCTACGACGCGTTCGGCCAGCGCCAGGTCTCCACCATGTACACGCAACTGAACCAATACCACGTGGTGATGGAAGTCGAGCCCCGGTTCTGGCGGAATCCGGATAGTCTCAAGGACATTTACGTTCGTTCGAAGACCGGCCAGCAGGTTCCGTTGAGCGCGTTCACTCACTACGCGGCTGCCACTACTCCGCTCTCGGTGAACCATCAGGGACAGTTTCCGGCCGTCACTATCTCATTCAACACTCCGGTCGGCACGGCCCTCGGCGACGCAGTCACCGCTATCGACGAGGCAGAGCGCGAGATTGGTCTGCCGGCAACCATTCACGGCAGCTTTCAAGGAACGGCCCAGGCCTATCAGGAATCTCTCGCCAACGAGCCGATTCTCATTGCCTGCGCTATCGTCACGGTCTACATCGTGCTTGGCATCCTGTATGAGAGCCTCATCCACCCCATCACGATTCTTTCCACGCTGCCCTCCGCCGGCGTTGGCGCGCTGCTCGCGCTGTTGGCCACCAAGAATGAGCTGAACGTCATCTCGCTAATCGGCATCATCCTGCTGATTGGCATTGTCAAGAAGAACGCAATCATGATGATCGACTTCGCGCTCGAGGCCGAGCGCCGGGACGAATTGCGTCCGGAACAGGCCATCTTCCAGGCGTGCATGCTCCGCTTCAGGCCCATTGTCATGACCACCATGGCCTCTCTCCTTGGTGGTATGCCGTTGGCGATTGGCCAGGGCACGGGAGCGGAAATGCGGCGGCCTCTCGGTATCGCCATCGTGGGCGGTCTGATTTTCAGCCAGCTTCTAACGCTCTATACAACACCGGTTGTCTATCTTTACATGGACCGCATGCGCCTCCGCCTGGAGCGCCTGCGCCGCCGTTTCGGACGCCGCCACGTGGCTGCGGTCCCAGAGGTCTACGGAGACTAGTCATGCTCAAGATCGCCACTCGAATCAATCCCGCCGGCCCCGTGACCCTTACTCTTGCCGGAAGCGTGAGCGAAGACTCCCTCGTCGAGCTCGAGCGAACGCTGGACGCAGCCCGCCTGAATCATCAACAGGTGCAGATCGACCTCAGTGAAGTTACCCTGCTCGATCCACACGCGTTGCATTTCCTGATCACTCAAAGGAATCGGAATGTCGAATTGGTCAATTGCCCCGAGTACATCGAACCATGGCTCTACCGGGAGGTCTTCAATCATTCCCCGGAGTAATCTCGCCCCAGTCCTCATTGCATGTCTAGGTCTGATGCTCGCCGGCTGTGCGGTAGGTCCGAAATATGCCAGGCCGTCCGCGCTGGCGCCGCCAATGTATAAGGAAGAGCCGCCGCCCGACTTCAAGGAGCACGACGGTTGGAAGCTAGCCGCGCCCGCCGACGAAACGCTCCGCGGAAAGTGGTGGGAAATCTTCAAAGATCCGCAGCTAAATGCGCTTGAAGAGCAAGTCAACGTCTCCAACCAGAATCTTGCTCAGGCCGAAGCTCAATACCGCGCCGCGCGAGCCGCCGTCCACGTCGTGCGTGCGGGCCGTTATCCAACTGTTACCGGTGGGGTGTTGACCACCGGTTCTCATCAGTCGGCCAACCGCGGCGTCGGACGAGGATTCACCGTCGGGACTCAATCCGATTCCCAAATTCCGTTCAATTTCTCCTACGAAGCCGATATCTGGGGCCGGGTGAAAAGTACGATTGACGCGAGCGTGGCCAACGCGCAGGCCACTGCGGCGGAATTGGAAACCATGCGGCTTACTTTGCACGCGGAGCTGGCCGCCGACTACTTCCAACTCCACGGGCTCGACGCCGAAAAGAAGTTGCTGGATTCCACCGTCGAAGCCTACGACAAGGCTCTACAGCTCACAATCAATCGCTATAACCAGGGTGTCGTTTCGCAAGTGGACGTGGTACAAGCCCGCACTCAAATGGAGACAGTCCAATCCCAGGCAACCGATACGCAGATTGCGCGTTCACAATTCGAACATGCGATTGCAATTCTAACCGGCAAACCACCCTCGGAGCTCACGATTTCGGAAGCTCCTCTAGCAGTATCCCCGCCCGTGATCCCCGGACTACTCCCCTCCGCGCTCCTGGAGCGCCGTCCGGATATCGCCGCTTCTGAGCGCCTGGTCGCCGCGGCAAACGCGCAGATTGGAGTGGCGAAGGCTGCTTTCTATCCCACTGTGATTCTCAGTGCATCGGCCGGCCTTGAAAGCTCGAGTTTCATCGAATGGTTTACCTGGCCGAGCCGATTCTGGTCGATCGGGCCGTCACTCGTCCAGACGTTATTTGACGCAGGCCGACGCAAAGCCGTCAGCGAACAGGTTCAGGCGCAATATGACGGTACCGTGGCCACTTACCGCCAGAACGTGTTGACGGCATTTCAGGAAGTGGAGGACAGCCTTTCGGCGTTGCGGATTCTGGAGCGGGAATCGAGAGAGCAGGCGGCGGCCGTCAGGTCCGCGGAGCGATCGTTGGAACTGGCGAACAATCGCTATAAAGGTGGGATTACCACGTATTTAGAAGTCATCACTGCTCAGAATCTGGCGCTTGGCGACGAGAGCGCCGCGGTACAAATTCAGACCAGGCGCATGACTGCCAGCGTCCAATTGATCAAGGCGCTGGGTGGAGGCTGGAACGCCTCGGATCTGCCGCCGGCAGCCGACCTGCTGGCCCAAAAACCGTAACTCCCACGGGGGATTACTTTAGGGCTATGATATAGAAGTCCTGTGAAGTCTGGTTAAAGCCACTCTTTTATTTCTGCCTTTAGTCTGCTACGAGTAGCCCAGCTTTAACATGGTAAGGAGATACCTTGAAAAACATTTTTGTCGGCAACCTGGATTTTGGGGCGACCGAGGATTCATTACGCTCGCTCTTTGAATCGCATGGAGCTGTGCAACGCGTTAGCATTATGACCGATCGCGATACAGGCCGATCACGTGGATTCGCGTTCGTTGAGATGACGAATTCGGACGAAGCAGACCGGGCTATTGCGGCACTCAACGGGGCCGACCTAAACGGGCGGGCACTCAACGTAAACGAAGCGCGTCCGAAGACCGAACGCGGTGGTTTCGGCGGTGGCGGTGGTGGCGGTGGATACCGTGGCGGTGGTGGCAGCGGCGGCGGTGGAAATCGCGGCGGCGGTGGCGGCGGACACGGCGGTGGACGTCAGCGCCGCGAGCCGCGCTGGTAGCCAAAGGTCGTTGACAGAAACAGGGCGGGTTTGCTGTAATAACAGAGAACCCGCCAGCACTCCTCAGTAGCTCAATGGTAGAGCATTCGGCTGTTAACCGAAGGGTTGTAGGTTCGAATCCTACCTGAGGAGCCAACTTCTTTCAACGAAAGCCCCTATTTACAGACCTTTTGACGGTTTCCCTCTCGACGTCAAGTTTGGAGGGATTACTCTGCTTTCCCCTTCCTTTCGCCTCTTTTTTCCCTACAGTCCCTGCAATTCTCCCTACAGTCGAACCATAAAACCTCCACTGGTGGTATCCTGCTGTAGGATGCCTAGTCTTTGGCCGGGCGAAAGCGGGAAAACTCTTGCTCCTGTTCGGCATCCCCTCATAAAGCCAAGAGTCGGAGCGAGAGCCGAGTGAAGCGTCCAAACCCGACCATCCAAAAAACACTGGACGAACGTGAATCAACTACGATCGGTAGGCTAATTCGCATGCAGGAAATGCTGCATCAGCATCGTGAATCGAGTACGATCGGGAGGCTACTGCGCATACAGGAACTCGGGAGTGAGGTCGGATACAATTCGACGACGGAGCCGACCAGGGCGTCGTCTGCTGAAACTGTGCGCCCTTCTGTTAGCCACACGAGGCGATCCCCGAAGGATCTGACTGATGTCGCCAAAGCCCACTGCGGAGTAAGCAACCTAGATGCGCTTGCACGTCGTATGAAAGTATCGTACGGGACGCTGATGGGTCTACGCCGTGGCCTAAAGAAAAATGGCGCGGAACCCATCACGCCTGGAACGCGGGTTAAGATAGCGCGGAATCTCACCCAGCTCAGGTTTCCTTGTGAACCGAATGACTTTCTGTGGAACATCAATCACGACAATAAGCTAGCGTGATTTTTGTACTCTTTTGTACCCCCCTCCAAAAGTAACGTAGACTGATTTGGACTCGTTTGAACTGACAAAATCCTGATCCCATAGCACACTACAGTTGCGCCCAGAGTAAGCGGGCACAGTTTAGAGAAAACTATGGGAACCAAGAAAAGGTTTATCAGTGAAATCGAGCTCGCCGAGAACTACGGCATCCCTCGTAAGACACTCCAAAAATGGCGACTGTTCGGTAACGGCCCTGAGTTCCGAAAATTTGGTGCATCCGTGCGCTACGACGTGAGTCGAATCGAGGCATGGATCGAGACCCTGCCGAAGGGCGGCGGTGGACACGCGGCCGCATGACCACCACAACCCAAATTTTGATTGATTTTGAGGAGCGCGCCAACACCGGCCAAGGGAAAGCGCGCCCATCGGAGGAACGGAAACTTGCCAAAACCAGACACCACATTATGGCCTGAAAATGTTCCCGTGTCCAGACCAGAGCCGGTAAGCGACGCGGCCGCAGTGGGCCCGGTACTGGTTCCGGACGGTCCATTCAAAGGTCGCGAGCTCGCGAAATGCCCGGGGTGGTTCATCCGGTGGTTGTGGCAAAAAGAGAATCTGGAGGGTGGTCTTCAAAAAGACTTTTCAGATGCGCTCCTAAAAGAAATCATCCACCGGACCAGGCTGCCATCAGTTCCCGAGGCAAAAATCACCTCACTTTGGCTGCGGACAGACGACATCCAACTTACAGCGGATTTTATTGAGGCAGGGTTCAAAGCAATGCTTGGGTTGAATTGGGGTGAGAGCCGCGCGGAAGCCGTGCTTGCTCTGACGTCTTGCGCTGAAAGTCTGTTAACGCAACTTGCAGAGCTGGAGCGAAGATCCAAGTGACCAACTATCCAGACGGCACCCACACAAGTTTGGCGGAAGAGACCCAAACCGTCCGAAAGGTGGCCGACATCGTCAAGATTATCGGCCAATACCTGCTCCTTAAAAAGCGCGGCGCTGAGTATGTGGGGCTCTGCCCGTTTCACGAAGAGAAGACCGCTTCCCTCTGCGTGAACGCCGACAAGGGCGTATACCTATGCCGTGGTTGCGGCGCCGGCGGCGACGTGTTCACCTTCATCCGCCGCATCGAACACGTGACGTTCGCAGAGGCGAAGGCGATCGTGGCAGAGCTCTCCGGAGTTGCTCTAACGAGTGGCGAATTATCGCTAGACGATCGACGGGTATTTGCTCAGCAGCGGTACGAGGAAGAGCAGCGCGGCCGACGGGCGCAGGCTGCGTCAGCCCAAGCTCGCCAGGTCCGCGACCACTACTTGACGATTTACCGCAACGCGCTTCGATTCATTTTGGATCACGACATGGAAGAGTGCCAGAAGCGCGGCGATCTGAGATTCGGACTGGCAATGATGGGCGTCGAGGTAGCCGAAAAAAAGATCGAGCAAGCGCAATCGCGCATGGACGAGCTCGCAAAGGTTGCCAGGCTCGCTCCGCCAGTGGTTGACGATCCCGCTGTAGCGACCACGGTGGAAATTATCCGAATGCTCGAGATTTCTCAACGGAGGGCGTCTTGAGTCTATTGAAGCCGGCCGTCTTAATTCGGGCTGAAGAGGACCTGCAGAAGGATTTCGCGGCTGATGATTGGCCTTCCCTGCTTCGCGAAATTACTGACGTAGAGGGCGACAAAACCCCCAACCTTCTGCGGTACATGCCAAACGATGCAGGGAACGCCGAGCGCGTCATTGCGTTCTGCGGCCGGGATCTCCGGTACTGCCATGCCATCAAGAAGTGGCTGGTGTGGGACGGCCGGCGCTGGGCTATAGACACAACAGACCAGTCTCGAAGACTGACGAAGATAACCATGCTCGAATATCACCGCCAGGTAGTTCAATCCGGCGGCGGTGAGCAGGCTGAAAAGTTCGCCCGCGGTTGCTTGGACGCGCGTCGGTTGAGCAGTGCGCTCTCGCTGGCTGAACCGGAAATCTTCATCGAACCCGACAAACTGGACTCGCACCCGGACCTACTGAACTTCCTCAATGGAACCGTCAACCTTCGAACCGGTGAACCCCGCGCGCACCGGCGTGAAGATTTCCTCACGAAACTTGTGCACTATAATTATGATCCCTCTGCGGAGTGTCCGACGTTTATGGGGTTTCTCAACCAGATTATGGGCGGCGGCGCGGATGCTAGCGAGGGTGGGCAAAAACGCGCCGAGGTTCTGATCGATCACCTGCAAAAGTCTTTTGGTTATACCGTAACCGGATTGACGTCGGAGAAGGTCGTCTTTATGCCTTATGGGGGCGGAAACAACGGCAAGACTACTCTATTGAGCACCATCTTTCAACTCATCCCGGAGCACTCCGTTCTCTTAGCAATCGACACGTTGATGGTCAAACAAGAGAGCAACAATAGCCAAGCCGATTTGGCGGACCTGCGGGGCGCGCGATTCGTCATGACCAGCGAAACGGAGGAAGGGCAGCGTCTGGCGGAAGGAAAACTGAAGCGGATCACTCAGGGAATGGGGCGGATCAAAGCCGTCCGGAAGTACGAAAACCCGATTGAGTTTACAGAGACCCATAAACTTTGGCTCGACGCCAACCACCGGCCGGCAATACGCGGGACGGACAACGCTATCTGGAACCGGCTACATTCGATACCGTTCAGCATCACTATCCCGCCGGAGGATATAGACCGCGGGCTACCGGGGAAACTGCTACGAGAAGCTGAAGGCATCCTCGCATGGATCGTGCAGGGCGCCATGCGCTGGTACGCGGATGGGCTCGGAAAACCGGCAGAAGTGGCAAAAGCTGGCGAAGAGTGGCGCGCCGACATGGACCAGTTGGGACGCTTTATCGAAGAGCGGTGCGTCGTCGAAGGGGAAAAGCTCAAGTGTCCGCATGCAATTCTCTACGGTGCCTATAAGCTTTGGGCTGAACGTGGAAAAGAGTTTCAGATCCAGTCTCGAATCTTCAGCCAAAAGGTAGAGGAGCGAGGTTTTAAGAAAAGTCCGTTAGATGGTCTCGCGGTGTTCAGAGGGATTGACTTGAAGCCAGCGCCAGTGGCGAAGCCCGACCAGGCTAAAGACGAGCAACCCAGTGATGACGAGGTACCCCAATGAAGTGGGGAAGTGGGTATAAGTGGGCAAAAACCTCAAAACTTTCTTTATGTACGCGCGTATGGGGAGTTTTTGAACTTTTACCCCACTTAAGTGGGCTAAAACCCACTTGTCAAGGCGGGGCCGCATGAAAACCCCATCCGCGGCCCCCTCGAAGCCGAGCCAGGTGGACACGCTTAACCTCCGACTTGCGAGCCAAATCCTCAACAGCCCGCAATGTTTTGGCGGTACAGGAAGTTTCCCGTTCATCTGGGCAAAGATGTTGCTCGCGCGCGCGCAAAACAACCAGAGACTTGAGCGCTTCGAGGTTTCGAAATGAGCCGGATTTTGTCACAACAATGCGGGCTATGTTAAAAAACGGCGGGTCCTTCCTGGACATACACCACTCGCGGGTGAATTCTTTGCCGAGAGACACTATTTTCGGTTTGTCAATCCGGGTAGTCGGGTTGTCAGTATGGTCAATTCGTGAATCTTAGCTTGCGGAAATACGCCCAGCAGCGAAAAGAAAAGGGCCTCACTGGCGGAACGCTTCAGGCGGTCCAGAAGGCAATTGCCTCCGGCCGCATCCGAACGGAGCAAAACGGAATGATCAATCCGGAACAAGCTGACAAAGATTGGCTGGAGCGTACCAGCCAAAACAAATCCAGACCGGTGAATCGTGAGAGGCGCCAGGAAGAGTTTCGCGAGCCTCAGCA
>Ga0105237_10002346_pt1 | contig 23524 bp, 16 predicted proteins | sample KBSC24metaG_FD_81520 | JGI IMG/M metagenome (GOLD analysis project Ga0105237, IMG submission 81520) | Corn rhizosphere microbial communities from Kellogg Biological Station, Michigan, USA - KBS C2-4 metaG | ecosystem: Host-associated > Plants > Roots > Rhizosphere > Soil | place: Michigan, USA...
CACTTCAATCACCAGGTCATAGAAACACTTCGGTTTCAGCCGGGGTAACATCGCCTGTTGTGCCCGGCTTTCGATCTGGAATACGCCGATCGTGTCCGCATGACCGATCATTTCATACACCGCCGGATCGTCTTCCGGAATATTGGCCAATGTCAGGTCCAGTCCATGATGCGCACGAGCAAGATCAAAGGCTTTACGGATACAGGTCAGCATGCCCAGGGCCAGGACATCGATCTTCAGAAAACCCAGCGCGTCGATATCATCTTTATTCCACTCGATATTCGTGCGATCCTCCATGCGGGCGTTGATGATAGGGCAGAGGTCCGTTAACTTTCCCTGGGTGATCACAAATCCGCCTGTGTGCTGGCCCAACTGGCGTGGAAAACCCACCAGCTGACCCGTGAGCGTCAGCACATTTCGCAGCTGTCTGTCTTTAGGGTCGAAGCCGTGTTGCGACAGCCACTGATCATCCCATTCTTCACCACCGATCTCCCGGATAGCGCCCGATAGGCCGGTTACCATATCAAACGAGAGACCCATGGCCCTGCCTACATCCCTGATCGCGCCTTTCTGATGCAGCTGTGTTACCGTCGCCACGATCGCCGCCCGGTCTCGCCCATATTTCTGATAAACGTACTGGATCACTTCTTCCCTGCGTTCATGTTCAAAATCCACATCGATGTCGGGCGGTTCGTTTCGTGCCGAAGATATAAACCGTTCGAACAGTAAATCAAATTTCGTCGGGTTCACCGAAGTGATCCCCAGACAATAGCATACCGTGGAATTCGCCGCAGACCCGCGTCCTTGGCAAAGAATTCCCTTGTCTCTCGCAAAACGCACAATATCATATACCGTCAGGAAATAAGATGCATAATTCATCTCTTCGATAAAGCGCAGCTCATGACGGATGCCGTCCACGATTTTTTCAGGAAGGTCATCCCCAAACCGGCGTCGGGCACCTTCCCAGGCCAGCATCGTCAGCTCTTCCTGCGGCGTCCGCCCATCCGTTGTCAATTCTTCCGGGTAGATATACTGCAGCGTGTCCAGAGAGAATTGACAGGCTTCAGCAATTTCTTGTGTGCGCCGGATGGCGTCCGGATAGTTTCGAAACAGCCGCAACATTTCGGGTACCGGCTTCACATGCCGTTCGGCGTTTGGGTACAGCCGGAAACCCGCCGTTTCGATCGTACATTTTTCGCGTACGCAAGTAAGCACATCCTGCAATGGGCGACGGGAAGGATCATGATAATGCACGTCATTGGTGGCCACGAGCGGGATGCCCGTCGATCCCGCCAATTGCGAAAGCCGGTGCAGGCGCTTTGTATCATCACCCCTGTAACCTCGTGCAGCTCCCAGGTACAATGACCCGCCAATTGCTTCCCGGTATTCCCGTACTGCCGCGTAGAACGAAACCGGGAAATCAAATGCTTCCGTGAGCGCCTCGGGCGGCACAATTACAAACAGCAATCCTGCCGAATGGCTATAAACATCGTTTTTGTATAAATGACAGGAACCTTTCTCTGCACGCAGATTACCAGTCGTCAGTAATGCCGATAGCCTTCCATATGCTTCTTTATCCATAGGGTAAGCCAGCAGCGAAGGACCATCCAGGAGATCCAGCCGGCAGGCCGGCAACACACGTAGTCCTTTCGCTTTTGCTGCCACATGAGCCCGCACGATGCCCGCCAGCGTGTTCCGGTCCGTGATAGCCATGGATGCATAACCCAGCTGCGCCGCCCGGTCGATATATTCTTCCGGGTGGGAAGCGCCACGCAAAAAACTGAAGTTGGTCGTTATATGTAATTCTGAGTAGGTCATAATCCTTACTAAGCAAACCATCCATGAAGGAACCAGCGGGACCCCTGGTCATCGCCATAGTGTCCCGCCCGGAAGATCCAATACCGGCCACCTTCTTCATCCTCCACCGTATAATAGTCCCGGTGTCTTCCTTTTTCCAGCCACCATTCTGGCTCAATGCGTTCAGGGCCATCTGCTTTTTTAACCCGGTGTAATTTTCCTTTATACCGGAAAAGCATCGGCGGATAATCCGGGATCGGCGCCGACACTTCGATCCGTTCCGGCGTTCGCAATAAATGGATCGGCCGTGTTCTTCCCGTCATCCATTCGCCCTCGCTACATTCGTTCAAGTTCATCGCCTTTTTCAAAGACCGTTCCGGCCAGTAATGTTCTGCCGGTAAATAGCGTTGGATACTTTCAGAACCCAGCTTCCCCATCAGTCGGTCCAGTAGTTCTGACAACCGGGTATCCTCCAGGTGACACGTGCCTTCCCACAATATTTCCTGCTGCGGCAAGCTTTCTTCTACGAAAGGCGCCTGCAAGACAAAAAGCTCGATCCCTGGTCCAGGTTCCAATAAGACGATCTTCTCTTCCAATAATTTGAACAGATGTGCTACATGATGAGAGGGGCGATTCGTACCGACCTCCACGCTTTCTACCTTTCCATCAATCCGGTATATTTGGAATTCGGCTTTTCGTAATCCCTTGCCTGCGTGTTGAAGCTTTTGACAAAGTGTTTCCAAGATCCTTGTCAGGCCAATCTCAATACCTGTGCGCGTGCTGATCGGCTCCAGACAGGATAGCCGCTCTTCCCATTCCAGCACTGGCTGCACTGGTTCCAAAAATTCTTCTTTATGGCCCGTTGCCTGGTCCAATCGATCCAGCAATAATTGTCCGAATCGTCTTCGCAGCGCCGCCCGGGGCATACTCAGCAAGGGCTCGATCCTGTATATGCCCAGTTTACGAAGCCGTTCTTGGACATCCGCTTCCAACCGGAGGGCGGTAGGCGGCAGCGACACCAGCGTCTTTATCTGCTCTCCCGACAGAATCACCGAACCTTCATTTCCAAAACGTGCAACCGCCCATGCAACTCCGATCGTATCGGCCATCGCCGTACGAACCGCATATCCCGCTACAGCCATGCGTTTTTCAATATCCGCCAGATAGGCCGCATCTCCATTCCACAAGTGAGCACAACCCGTGGCATCCAGCAGCAACCCATCTGGGGCATCTATGGCCGCCAGGGGCGTATACCGGACGAACCATTCCGCCAGGGCCTTCAGCAATCGGTCGGCCAATCCTGGTTTGTCGTCCACAACTTCCAACGAAGGGATCAGCGCCCGCGCATCCGCCAGCGTCATTCCATCTGTGATTCCTTCCGCCTGTGCCGGCGGGCTCGCGGCAGTTACGACCCTCCGACCTCGTATCGGTGTTACCATTACAAAGGGTACCTGTCGTAACGCCGGTCGTCGGATCACGCACCAGTCCGTGATCAAATGCTGAAACCAGATCGAAACATACCGCCGGCCCATATCATACTACTTTTCGTTTTTGTTCCTGTGTTGCTGTCGGCGCCTGCTGCAAGAGGACATGGAACTTTCCCGCAGACCATTCCAACGACCATTTTCCCGGCCGTCCATTGCGGACCTTTTGTAATTCCACCTGCCAGCGCGGAAAACCTACACCCGGCAAGCCATCTTCCAACCTGCTAGGCAATGGTGCAATTCGCCACCGTGCTACTGCCGCGATCGGGCCTGTTTGCCGCGGCTGATATCGCAGCATGAATCCTGTCACCCGGCTTTGCTCCACCGCCAGTTGGAGCCGGCGCGAGGCGGTCAGATCAATGTCACGAATATGCCCCACTACTGCCGCCAGTCCTTCACACTTCAACGCCTCTTCCATCGCCCATGCCACCTGTAATTCCGTGTTCGGGGTAATAAAGATGACCCGTTCGGGCCCCACGCCGAATTCCGCCAGGGACCTCGGAAAGACCTCCATTTTCCTGCCGATCCACAAACAGACACCGATTTTCTCCATCAGCTTGCCCGCTATTGCCGCTGTGAACCCTGCTGTGGCCGCTGCTTCTTCTGGACACATCGCCAGAAATTCATGCATCGATCCCGTGGGAAAACATTGGTTCGGAAAAGCAGCTTCTATCGCACCCAAACCTAGAGAAAGCGGCTTGCCCTGCGCGATTGGCTTATAACCTTCTAACGGCAGGATCTCCCGTTGCAATTGCTGGATAATATCGTGTTTGGTGACGGGCATGTCTTAGGGCAAAAATACTAAAAATATTAGTAATAGCAAGCGCTTCGACCCACAAGACATCATGCAGCCAAGCCCAGAAGGTCTATAATTCGGACTTAAATACTCCTAAATATTCCTTTATTAATATGTGTATGCTTATGCACCCGCAAGCAATTCCCGCAGTTTCAACAGCCGCTCAAACGCCGGTCGCTTGACCACGGCACTCCCGTTTTCAACAATATTAAACTGTGTTTTGAGGAACAAAGGGATATCTGTGATCCTGGTACCCGGATATAACTCTATATGATCGGGTAAGGTAACCTGAACAAAAAATTCCTTCAGCACATCTAGCGTACTATCATCCATTGGAGTTTCCATGGTGCAATTTATGGATTACCGTCCTTTAAGGATCAACGGCAACAGTACATTAGGCGAACTGTATCTACGCCACAAATCTTCTTCGTAGTATAATCTCTTTTCTAGACTGCTCATTTAATTCGTCGGTGTTCCCTTTTAAATTGAAAACCGGACATAATCTTTTAATAAGCCTTTGTTCATGGTAAATATGTTCATCCGTGGCTTCAAAATAGACGACAGTACTTTCCATTAGCCAGGCTGTCAAGGTTGACTCGTGTTCAATAGAAAAGTAAGTCTTTTTTGACTTAGAGTTGCGCAGAATTAATCTAAATTTCCAAAATACTCCCAGCGTTTTTCGTAAAGTAGATACACCTCTGTCTTTTAAATGTTGACGAATAATCCTCTTATAGATATTGCCTGAAATACCGACATATAGTACGCGCAGTCCACGAAATTTCCTATATATGAGCTTCTGCTCGTTTGCCGGTAATGCAGCTCCTTCTTTCAGACAAATGATATAGATTCCACTCCTGCCCTTGGGGATAATATGGCGGTCGTCTATTTCCGGATTGTATATTTTAAAATTTCCCATTCTTACAATATACGGAAAGTTAAGTAAACTTTTGCTTGTTCCACCGTCAACTGGTGTCTTAGGAGCCAGTACCCTAAAGATTAATTGCGGATATTGGTAATATTCGAATTTTCGGAGTCGAAAGTCTCTGACCATTTAAGTTTCATTTCCAGCGCAGTAATAGGCAGGGAAGGAAAAAATACAGACATTTCTGTAGCGGAACGGGGATCAAACCGGTAAATTATTGATTAGATCCATTCATTTATGTGGGCACTTCAATAACGATAGTATATTTATACTAGGATAAGGTTTAATGGTTATGGTATTTGATTAGTCGACCCCACGTAAGTGGGGTTTTTATTAAAATTAATTGCTAAATAAATTGGCACTTTCGCTATCTTTGCCTTTTCGTTCCCCATTATTGATAAGCCCGGTCCCGCAAGGGCCGGGTTTTTATAGCAATAACGCATTATTTTATAATCGCACCATTTCATAGCAATGGCACTACCTCTCAACGATACCAAGGGCACAAAGCTTACTTTCAGCCCGAATGCACTGCTTAGTGCCGTAGGCAATTCTCTCGTATCCCCCTTGTTCAACAGCGTCGTTCGTAAAAGGTATTTTCAAAGCAGGTAAGGGTGTTAACTATAACGGCAACTATTATGATGTGCTCAAAGACGAATATTCAGACGCCAGCATCACCCTCGTTCTGCCGGCTATCCTGCGTCACCAGCTGAAGGACGGCCAACTGATCGAAGCAAACGCTTTTTTGAACAAAAGGTGCCAGGCGGCAGGCGCCAGGATCGAGCTCCTGCTAAATGTCACCGAACTGGTCTCCCGCAAGGAGAAGGTCGTAGATGAACGTGAAAAGAAAACCTTTGAATTGATCCAACGAAAGGCGCAGGCCGGGTACAAAGATCTTCGGGGCTTTATCAAGAATAAACTCTTTGCACAGGAGCCCATCCATATCACCATCCTCATCGGCCTCACTGCCATTATAGACAGCGATATCAAGCATCAACTAAGGGATGCCGTACAGGCTTATAATATACAATATGTCAGAATTAACCTCTCACAGGTGAACGAGATCATTCATCAGATCAAAGAGCATGATGAAGACGACATTCTGATCATTTCCCGGGGTGGAGGAGAGAACATCCAACTTTTCAATAACACTGACCTGGCAGAAGCCACACTTGGCCTTAACTCTATCTTTGTCACCGCCGTTGGCCATTCTGACGACGAACCTCTCCTCCAAAAGGTCGCCGATAAGGCTTTTATTACACCTACTTCCCTGGGCCAATTCCTCTATGACGTATATGTCACCACCCTGGAGGAACTCACTAATTCCAAAGCCAGGCTGATTGGCGATTTGACCAAACAGTTTGAACTGAACTATCAGCACAAACTCACCGATCTCAATACACGATTGATGGACGCCACCCGTGCATATCAGGAACTTAACCAAAACGCGGACTTGCAACTGCGCCAACTGTCGAATGCACTTTCAAGGGTAAAGAGCAAAAACAACCTTCTTACTATCCTATTGGCCCTGGCAGTGTTATCTTTATTGCTGTATTTTGTTTTTGGCAAAAGATAGCTCCTAATGGACAGTGACACGCCTATTGCTCAAATTGACACACCTGTTGCTATTTCCGACACGGTTATAAATTTTAAATATCAGATTCAAAAAAATTTCCTTTATTTCGCCATACGGTTTTCCTTGTAGGAAAAACCGGTACAACTCACTCTGATTAAGTAGCAATATTAACTGACCGTAGGTGTATGGCTATGCTATACGTTAACTCCTAAACTGGCTTCTCATGAAAGGACCCCAGACCGCAATCCTATTGCTGCTCTTTTACCTGTCTTATCCCTGTTTTGCTCAGGACCAGCCTGACAAGGCTACGGCTATTATAAATCTCCCTTCCAAATTCTTTCACCTGATACAACGCAAAGCGTCCAACCTCGACGAGCAGCTTACCCACCAGACGGAGAAATATTTGCAAAAGATGGCGAGACGGGAAGAGCGTCTCCGTAAAAAATTATACAAGGTCGATTCCAACGAAGCAAAAAATTTGTTTGCCGGTACAGCCGAACGATATGCTGCCTTATCCCAAAAACTAAGAAATGACACCGGCAGCACTGGTAGTCTGAGTCTTAACGGTGAATACCAGGCTTATACAGATTCTTTGCAAGGCATGCTCAAATTCATGGGAGACAATCCGAAAGCTGTGGCCTCACTAAAGCAATTACAATCCCTCCAGGCAAAGATGCTGGATGCCGAACAGGTAAAGGAATATACCCGTGAGCGCAAACAGCAAATATCACAATACATTCAACAGCATACCAACCTTACCAATCTTCTAGGCAATGACTACCGGGGAATGAACCAGGATGTCTATTATTACTCGCAGCAGGTGAGGGAATACAAAGAGATACTGAATGACCCGGACAAACTGACAAAAGAAACACTAACGCTGCTGAACAAGCTGCCTGCTTTCCAGGCTTTTATGAAGCAAAATTCGCAGCTGGCAGGCTTATTCAGCCTCCCTGCTAACTATGGCAACCCAGCCACCCTGGCCGGACTTCAGACCCGCGACCAGGTGGCGGCACTAATAAACCAACAAGTTTCAGCTGCAGGCGCAGGCGGGCAAGCTGCTTTGCAATCCAACCTGCAATCCGCCCAATCCCAATTGGATGGCTATAAGGATAAGCTGAGCAAGTTAGGTGCCGGCAGCGGTGACATTGACATGCCGGATTTCAAACCCAATAATCAAAAAACAAGATCATTCTGGAAAAGACTCGAATACGGTACAAATTTCCAAACCACCCGCAACAACTACTACTTTCCAACCGTGAGCGACTTCGGCCTGTCGGTAGGATACAAACTCTCTGACCGTTGCACCATCGGAGCCGGCCTCAGCTACAAACTTGGATGGGGAAATGGTATTCAGCACATTGCATTTTCCAGCCAGGGGGCGGGATTGAGGTCTTTTGTCGAGGTGAAGATTAAGGGAAGTTTCTCTGCTTCCGGTGGGCTGGAGCTAAATCATACTACGCCTTTCGCAAGGTTCCAGGATATGCATGATTGGGCCACCTGGACGAAGAGCGGGCTCGTCGGTGTCACAAAGACAGTGTCCATGAAGAGCCGGGTGTTTAAGAAGACGAAGGTGCAGCTTCTGTGGGATTTTCTCAGCTATCGCCAGGTACCGAGGGGGCAGGCGGTGATATTTCGAGTCGGATATAATTTATGATATTGAAAAGTAATTGTAGATCCTATAAGTAATTAGTAATAATCTTTATGCGAAAATTATCGTTCATTTTTAAGTTATGTAGTTGGTGTTTTTTTGCGTTGCTAATAAAACCAATTGTGGCTTTAAGCCAGCCTAATTTCACAGTTGCACTCCCAGCGGTTATACCACCCGCTCCGAACGCCGCAGCTTTGGGAAGTTATGGTGAGTTCCCGGTCAGTCATTCTGCAGGAAAACCAGAAATTTCGGTGCCTATATATACAGTTGATCTAAAGGGACTGAAGATCCCTATTGGGATTTCGTATAATGCTTCGGGCACCAAGGTTGATGAACGCGCTTCTAATGTCGGATTAGGATGGAGTCTTAATTGTGGAGGCATCATAACGAGAACTGTCAATGGATTGCCTGATGAAGATCCTTTTGGATTTCTTAATACCAATTGTCCTCACTGGCGGGAACTGTTTGATGGCAATTTAGCGAACGCTCTGGCTCAAAATATCCAGGATACGAGACAAGATTTTTTCTTCTACAACTTTCTAAATTATTCAGGAAAATTTATCATTAAAAGAACCGGCGAAATCGAATCAGTGCCGGACAATATGTTGTCCATAAAACCTCACATCGTAAACAATATTATTGTGGATTTTACGGTCATTGACGAGGCAGGAAATATGTATGTCTTTAGCGATAAGATGGCTACACAGGCTATATCTTCAGGGACTTATCGAGACGGAGTTGTTACCTATAATTCTTGGATGCTGTCAAAAATAAAGAGTCCATCAATGACAGATAGTGTCGTATTCAATTATGTGGCCGGACACTCGGTTGCGGATACATCCGTTAGTTTTTCGCAATCTATTGGTTACGGAACGAATAATGGTCAAGCTCCTTTAACGACCTGTTATAATAAGTATGATGCATTAACGACCAGATTGGTTTTTGATAACCTGCGCTTACAGACCGTCGAATACAGCACAGGAAAACTCCAGTTTTACCCGAAAAAGAGGGAAGATCTGGAGGATTCTGCCTATGACAAGATTGAAATATTTACAAAAGATTTACGTTCCGGGACATTTAGCAGAATTGAAACAGTTAAGTTTTCCTACAATTATTTTATTTCAACTATTCAAACAAACTATCGAAATTCACGACGTTTAAGGTTAGACACACTGTCGATTATAGGTGAAAATATAGTGCCTAAAAATTACTCGTTCTCTTACAATTCTCTTGCTCTGCCAAACGTGCATTCCTATGCCCAGGACTATTGGGGATTCTATAATAACGCCAATACAAATACAAATCTAATCTCGGCCCAGCAGGTCAATTATAAATGTACGTATAATGTAGGAGGAGCAAACAGAGAGCCGTCTGGCGTGCATTCCTTGGCCGGCATGTTGGAAAAAATAACATATCCAACCGGTGGATATACTTCTTTTAGGTTTGAGCCGAATAAATTCTTAAAGAGTCAGACGACTATTACATCAACGGACCGTACGGTCACCGCATTGGCGTTCGGGCAAAACTCCTCTCAACAGAAAACTGATTCTGTTGATTTTACATATAATGGAACGGAGCAGGTGGTAGCATCTTTAACTGTATTCCTGTCGAGTTACGATGATGAATATTATGTATATCCCCAATTTCCAAAAGCAGGAATTAAAGACCTGAACACCGGTGCCTACCAGGAAAGTGCTAACAGTGGCGATCCGGCAAAATCTGTTTCGACGACGTTGACATTTCAACTTACAGCTGGGCATGTCTATAGGGTATATGCAGCGACCTCAGGATTGTCATCCAATAAAGCGAGTGTTGCATGTAATTATACGGAACAAACATTAACGTTCACCAATACTATTGTGGAAGGTGCGGGCATTCGTATACATTCCATAGCTAACTACTCATCTGACAATAGCTTGGCTGATACTGTCACGTATATTTATAAAGGAGAAAACGGTCAAGATTACGGTTTGCTTTTAACACCTTATATTTTAATTGCTCACCCTCAATATGAACTCGGATTCATAACTTCAGATGCGCCAAGTACCGATTTTACTAGAATGTTTTTTAACGCGGCACCCTATTGGCCGTTGACAACGGTTTCTGGTACCCCTATCGAATATTCCTCCGTAATTGAAGATCATGGACAAGACGGTCAGATTGTCAGAGATTTTGCTGTTCAGACGGATGATATTGTTCCATTAACAGTCCAGTTTATGGCTCCCTATTATTTGGTCAATAAAGATTGGAAAAATGGGTTTCCGAGTTCTGAAAAAGTATACAAATATAGTGCTAGCGGGTACAAATTAATCAAAGAGACGATCAATACCTATGAGACTATCGATAAAGTAATAGATAGTAGCCTTAGCATTATAAGGTACAATAATTATTTGGGATCTAACTCTACCAACCCCATTCAGAGTTTCAGCGGGTTTGATCTACCGATCAGGACTGGAATTAAGAGGTTGACTAATCAGATCGTTCGGAACTATAGTTCTTTTGATAATACCTACGTGGAAACGGAAAACAGAATTTACTATGGTTCAGCACATTTGTTCCCTGTGAAGGAGGTGTTGGTAAAGAATAATTTATCAGACAGCATAATTCATATGATAAAATATCCCTTGGATAAGTTAAGTATCGTTGACCCTGTTTTATCGGGTAGCGCAGCAGTGGCAGTTGATTCCTTAATAGCTAAACATATATTGAATCCCAAAATAGAAGAAGAACGTTTTAAAAATCAAACACCTGTACAGAAGATAAGAATGGAATATAAAGTTTGGAGCCCCAACATAGTTGCCCCCGAATTAATTAAAAGTCGTATTTCTAATAATACATTGGAGACAAGGACTCATTTTTATGCATATGATGCGCATACGAATCCTATTACTGTTGCAAAAGAGCAGGATGAACATGTTAGTTACATTTGGGACTATAATGGTACAATGCCCGTTGCAAGCTGTAAAAATGCAGATTCTGGGGATATCGCTTACACAAGCTTTGAAGGCGATGGCACCGGAGGGATATATCTCAATAACAATGGGGTAGGTATTCAAACGACCGGCGGGATCACCGGCACTAAATGTTACGCTATAAATAATGTGCTTGCTAAATTCAACCTGGACCCTTCCAAAAATTATATTGTTTCACTATGGGCCAAGAATGGAACACCTAATAACAATGGTTTTAACGGTAGTACCCAGGTCATTGCTGACAATGCTACCTGGACAACGGGTAAAACAGTTAATGGATGGACCTACCTGGAAAAGCGAATGACAGGTGTGACAACAATCAATGTTGGCGGTGGTGGTGGACTGGTGGATGAGGTTAGGATTTACCCTGCCAATGCTCACATGACTACGTACACTTACCAACCATTGGTAGGCATGACCAGTCAGTGTGACGCGGCCAGCAGGATTACCTATTATGAGTATGACGGATTCCAACGTCTGCTACGCATTCGAGACATGGATGGGAATATTATCAAACAATATGATTATCGTTATCAGGTTTTATCTGGGACCGGACAATAACTAAAAAAGAAGAGCCAATCATTCACTTTCAAGCATATAGCATGAAATTCTCCGATAAAATATATTTACGCGTATTCTTTTTAATAGGTGTTTTGACAGTTGTCTACAGCGGCTACGGCCAGGTGGCCCCTTTGCCTGCGACTTATTCAGGTACTGTAAAGATAAACTATGTCCGCACCTGGGACGCCAAGGCACCTACACAGGACTCGGCTACGCTGGTATCTTTGCCGGTGGGGGGCGTTACGCAGAGCACGCAATACTTTGATGGCTTAGGTAGGTTAATACAGGTCGTGGCCAAGCAGATGAGTCCTTCGGGCATGGATATGGTAACGCCGGTGATTTACGACTCATTTGGGCGCGAAACATATAAATACCTGCCTTTTGCCTCGAATGTCGCAACAACTGGCGATGTCACTAATGACGGCCGTTTTAAATTAGATCCGTTTCTTCAGCAGGCTGCATTTTACAGCACTTTCAACGTTACTGGACCATTATATGAACAAGGTGAGTATTTCTATTACGCTCAGAACAATTATGAGGCATCTCCGCTCAATAGGATAACAACAACCTTTAACCCCGGTAATAGCTGGGTAGGCAGCAAGCGGGGCGTTTCCACCCAGTACCTCGTCAATATGGTCATTGATAGTGTACGTATTTGGAATATTTCCCTTGCGGCAGGAAGTATACCAATCAGCACTGCAATGTATGATGCCGGGCAACTCTATAAAAATGGGACCACGGACGAGCAGGGGCACCAGGTATATGAATACAAAGACAAGGAAGGAAATATTGTTCTAAGGAAGGAGCAGGCTTGGAGCAGCCCTGCGGTTGGCCATAGCGGCTGGCTCTGTACCTACTATATATACGACGATCTCGGCAATCTGAGATTTGTACTACAACCCAGGGCTGTAGAGTGGCTGATGGGTAATAGCTGGAACTTTGCATCGAGTGGCGGTGCCGATGTGACAAATGAACTCTGTTTCCGCTATGAATACGACGCACGCAACCGGATGATCATCAAAAAAGTACCCGGTTCCGGTGAAGTGCGAATGGTGTATGATGTTCACGACAGGCTGGTAATGACCCAGGATTCAGTGCTACGCAGCCAGAAAAAGTGGCAGGTATTCTGTTACGATGTGCATAATCGGCAGGATACTGTAGCGCTGATGACAGATGTCAATCATTACAATGATCATGCCTGGCATATAACACAGGCTACTTCCAACGCCTTCTATCCTGTTACAACCAGCTATCCGACCGAGGTGGTGACGCAACTGTACTATGATTCCTATGATTGGGTGACAGCTCTGGGCAACAGCCTAAGTGCCAGCCCCAATACGACCTATAACAACAATGCTTCCTACTTCTTCACTGCTTACAATACCTCTCCCAATTATGCTGTTCAAATGAACGTTTATCCAATTGCGACGAGCATGCCTACGGGACAACGAACCAAGATCGTTGATGCTAGTCAATACTTGTACAGCGTACCGTTTTACGATGATCATGGGCGGATACAACAGGTGGAAAGCAGCAACTATACCAATGGTATCGATTGGGAGATAACACAGTACGACTTTTCAGGTAAGCCCCTGCGAAATCTGTTAGTGCATAAAAAGAATCCCCCGCTTCCTATGGGGCATCTGGTGCTCTCCAAGTACACATATGATGCAGCCGGTCGACAGTTGGGCATCCGCAAAAGCATGGATGGAGTGGAACAGCGTATCGACACGATGACGTATGACGAATTAGGCCAGCTAAAGACCAAATACCTGGGTAACAACATGGATAGTCTGGTTTACGACTACAACATCCGGGGATGGATGACAGGGATTAATAGGAATTATCTGACCGGTACATCGAGTAATTATTTCGGAATGGAGCTCGGTTATGATAATTCCTCGTCGGGTATAACTAGCTATACTACTCCACAATTCAATGGTAATATTGCGGGAACCGTCTGGAAGAGTGCCGGAGATGGAGTTAGCCGAAAATATGACTTCTCCTACGACAATGTAAACAGGCTGACGGGAGCAAACTTCACTCAATACAACGGCGGCACGTTTGCGCCATCTCCAACGATCGATTTTGCGGTACCGAAGATATCCTATGATGCAAATGGTAATATTATGTCTATGACCCAGCGTGGGTATAAGATGGGGGGATCATCGGCTATCGATTCCCTCACCTACGGTTATTTTACGAATGCCAACCGGCTCCGCTATGTGTATGACCTTGCCAATGACACAGGTTCCAAACTGGGTGATTTCCATTATGCCCAATTGACTAAGGACACCGTCAACACACCGGATTATACCTATGATGCCAATGGCAGCCTGACGGCTGATAAGAATAAAGGTATTCGCCGTATTCACTATAATTTCCTGAACCTTCCGGACACGATCAGCATGACGAAGGCAGACGGCAGCTCCAAAGGAAATATCGTCTACAGATATGATGCACAGGGTACCAAGTGGGCAAAGATAGTTACGGACAGTACAGTGAGCCCGGTGAAAGTGACGACGAACCTGTATATTAAAGGGTTTGAATATAAGAATGATACCATACAATTTGTAACCCATGAGGAGGGAAGAACCCGTTATTTCTGGCAGCATTATATGGCTGGGGACAGTAGCTTTCGGCAACGATTTGATTATTTTGAAAGGGACCACCTGGGTAATACCCGGGTGATTCTGACAGAGCAACGGGACACCGGTGTGTATATGGCTACGATGGATTCGGCGTACCGAACGAAAGAAAGAGCACTCTTCTACAACATCGACAGTTGTAGCTACGCAGTCTCTTCTATCCCAGGCTATCCGGCTGATAACACCACTCCTCGTAACGATTCTGTGGCTAAGGTGAATGGCAGTGGCCATGTTATAGGTCCGGCTTTACTGCTGAAGGTCATGAGCGGAGACTCGGTGACCCTCGTCAGCAAGTATTTTTACAAATCCTCGGGGGCTTCCTCCGGCAACCAGGATCAGACCACCAATATCCTTGCATCCCTGGCACAGGGGTTGGTCGGCATGACGGGCGGTATGCACGGGTCGGCGGGGGCCTTCACGGGAACCAACAGCCCGGTATTTCAGGGAATTAATGATTTTATCACGGACTATGATGCAACGCCTCCCTCAAAGCCTAAAGCTTACCTTAACTGGATCATCCTGGACAACCAGTTCAAATACGATTCCGCCGTCAGCGGAGCTGTCCCTGTGTCAACACCCGATCTATTGGGAAACATGTCCAAACAGATAAAGATCAAAAAGAGCGGATATCTGTATATTTGGGTGAGCAATGAAACGAAGGGATGGGATGTGTTCTTTGATAATCTGAAAGTGACGGATTATGTGGGTCCGATGTTGGAAGAGAATCACTATTATCCTTTTGGGCTTTCCATGGCCGGGATATCCGATAAGGCGCTGAAGGGTTGGTATCCCGAAAATAAATACCGTTATAACAAAGGCTCCGAGCTGCAGAATAAAGAATTCCTAGACGGAACCGGGTTAGAAACGTATGAGACACAATTGAGAACATTGGACCCACAGGTAGGTAGATGGTGGCAGGTCGATCCCAAGATTGACCAGGGTTACGAAAACGTTTCGCCCTATAGTTCAATGAATGATGGCCCGATCAGATATAATGACCCATTAGGGGATGAGGGTGGGGCCTGTTGCGGAACGTTAATGAACTTTTTGAAATTGGTGGTTTATCAGTCAATTTACATGGCCACTCCTTCTCCACGTGTGAAGGAGACCGCACGTCAAGTAATAATTAGTGGCGGTAGCACCGTGAATGGGATGCTAAATACATTAACAGCTAACGCCTGGCCAACTAACCCCGCTGGGACATTAGGTTTTAGCGCAGAGACAAACCCTTGGGCGACATTGTTGGGTCAACTCGCCGGAGCTTTTACGCCCAGTCCAACCCACTCTGGTCCGGATATGACACTTTCAACTGCAGGTAGCGGTGAAGCCATCGCACCCAGCGGAGTAGACCTTGCTCCCACCTTGCCTTCAACTAGGGTTGATGCAAGTTCCACAGTCGCCTCCAATACCAAAAAAGTCCCCAATCCGGGCGGGAGGGGAGGCTCACAAGAACATAAGGACATGGTGATGAATATGCAGCAATTTCTAAAATCACAGGGATTTGATGTATTTCGGACGGAGGTACACGTGCCTACGCCGGGTGGCAATAAGCCCTATCGATTTGTTGATTTACAGGCTACTAATAGAACTACCGGTGAGGTTAGGTGGATACAAGTTGGAGTTCAGAACAAAGGCGGATCAGCTGTCGCTCGCGAACAAAGGGCGTTGAACGATCTGCAGAAAGAGTTGAAAATGGAGGTGTTTTTCCAAGCATATAAAATCAGGTAATACATTTAGATACTATGAATTCAAAACAGCTGAATTTTTTTTTGGTGCCCGATGACTTACCTTATGTCTATGATTTTTTTATTAGGCACGGGGTAAAATATGCGAGAATAAATGAACAAGAGGAAATAATCCTTGAAAGTTTTCCATATAAACACGGAGAGGTTCATGATCAGATTTGTATTACAAGCGAAGATTTTCGTGCTAATATTTATTCAAGGGAGGGAAGAATTATCCGTGACATTACAATTGACCTTGATAAAAGTTATGTATTGCAGTTTACTCCCGGTGGTTTCTATCCTGCCAGTTCGAGCGTTCTCCACAGAGGAGGTCTATACTGCGCAACCAGTTACTTTGTAAGCAACGGTGAGTCGGTGGCAAAAAGCGACGAATTTAAATCATGGGTGGATAGATTGTTTAAATCATTTAAAAAAGAATTTTTATCAAAATTAAATGAGAAGGACCGAATATTTCTCTCTCAGAGAACAATCGAATGGATGAAGGAGGTCGGTGCCGTGGTTGATACTGCGTACACAAGAATAACGAAAGAATAACACTATGATCAATGTAGAAGGTCAACAAAGGACCTTAAACCTTTTTGTGTAAAAGATATTTCATTCTGAAACAGCCTCTGTATATATGCATGAGGCTGCTTTTTTGATCACCGGATACTTTATAAATGACCTCGCCGAAATAAACGAATTGAATATCTCCTAGGATCACACGCAATCTCCGGACAGTCTACCGAAAATAAAATTATTTTTCGGTTGAAAAAAGAATGAAGCTCTACCTCTGCATTCTTATCCCATCTTCAACAACTCCCCATAAAACTCCTCCAACTCGGCCCGTTTGAGCATCTCATCCCTGATATTTTTCAACTCCGACCGCGTTTCATCAGATAATAATGCCAGCAGGTCATCCTCTTTCTTTGGATCTGGCATCAACAAAAGGTCGATCATCCGTGCCAGGAACAGCAAATCTCGTTTACTGATACGCAAGTCCAATTTCACGCGGTTCTTCAGATCCGGCATTTTCAGGATCACTTCAAAAGACTTTCTGGTTATCGCTGAACTCATATAAGTAATTTTTAGAACAGAAATTATTCTAATTAACTCCTTCACTCTTTAGCCTTGCCTCCTTTATGAACGGATTCCCATGGCCATTCAACGCTACCTTTAACACATACTGTTCTCCAATCGGGCAATCCGTAAAATCGATCGGGCAGTCGCGGACTTTATACTCACCGTCCTGGTTACTTCGATAGACGGTTAACACAAACTGCGCTCCTGTTCTTGCCTGCGTAAAATAACAGCCGATCCCCATCGCCTGCTTGGCCCAGATCTTACGGTCCAACATTGCTTCGATTTCTCCCACAGGAACCTTATCCGGCGCATACGTATAAGCGCGTGGTTCGAAGCCCTTTTCCACCGCTGTTTTCCAGCTCTCCACATTTTTCATGACTCACATTTTAAGATGAATAAAAAGAAATACAGGACAAATGTAGAAGAGATACACCACGTTCGCCGGACTGCAATTCATACCAGTGATTGTCTGACGTGTTGATCACTTTATCTTCGTGTCTGCGTCCATATTCCTTTCCCATTACTTTACTGAACTGACAATTTAACATAGGCTTCCTGGTCTAAAGAGTATCTGTTTGAAACTCGTTTTTCTATGCCGGGGAATGTATGGTATTGTGGTCATACAAAGGCTTGGTGGCATGAAGAGTAGGTGTTAAAAGGTGAGCTGAGTGCAGCGCTTATCGACGCACTAAGTAGAATGATAGATAGACGAATAGCACCAGTATACATAGGTGACTGCTGTTTGAAGACTGTTTTAGGGATTCCCCTGCCTGTGCGGGGAATGGCGAGATGTAGAATTGTCGGACAAGTGCCGCCAATTCATTTCACCCCTGCCTCCGAAGTCGGCAGGGGAGGGCCTTTGAGGCCAGGAATTTAGAAGTACTAAATGTGTAGAGAGATATGAAGCGAAAAGAGACACCCAACAGAACCAAGAAGGTAACCATTCGGCTCCTGCCTTCAGAATATGAACAATTGGCCGAGCGATTTAAGACGACGACCAGTCGGCATTTGAGCCAATATTTACGGAGAATGTTGCTGGGCAAACCCATCCAGGTACGCTATCGCAATCAGTCGGCAGATGAATTTTTGTCAGTGGCTTTGCAATTGAAAAAAGAACTGACAACCATCGGAAATAACTATAATCAACTGCTGAAAAGGCTTCAATTCTACGGAGAACTGAAGGAAATGAAAAGCTGGTTGGACGAACATGAGATCATTCAGCAGGAGATCATACAAAAGGGAAACCAGATTAATGAAGCAATGGATAAAGTATATCAGCAATGGTTGCAAAAATAAAGGAACCAAAAAATTTCCGGAAGGCTATCTATTACAATGAGCACAAAGTTGAAGAAGGAAAAGCTGAGTGCATTTGGGCCGAAAATTTTTTAAAGACGGCCGTCTATCTTTCCATCCAGGAGAAAATGCATCGGTTCAATAGCCTCGTAAAATTGAATGAAGGAATTACGTATAATACGCTTCATATCTCACTTAATTTTCACCCATCCGAGCAATTTTCAAAAGAAAGGCTGGCTGAAATTGCGGGTGTCTATATGCAGAAGATAGGGTTTGGTGATCAACCGTTCCTTGTCTATCAGCACAACGATACCCCGCATCCGCATGTCCACATCGTTACAACCACTATTCGGGAAGACGGCACCAACATCACGATCCACAATATTGCCAGGGACCGGTCGGAACCGGCCCGAAAAGAGATCGAGCTGGCCTATAACCTCGTTCAGGCCGAAAGCCGGAAAAAGGCGACACAGCAGGAGATCAAACCGCTGGATGCCCTGCAATTGCAGTATGGAAAAACCGAAACAAAGAGAGGTATTAACAATGTCCTTGATGCTGTCCTGTCGAGGTATACATTTAACTCCCTTGAGGAATTGAACGCTATTCTTTCCCTCTATCATGTCCGCGCTTTCCGTGGCAATCCTGGTAGCCGGACATACAACACCGGCGGTCTTTTGTATCAACTGCTGGATACTCAAGGTCGCCCCGCCGGCATCCCCATTAAGGCCAGCTCTATTTATTCGAAACCCACGCTTGCCTACCTTAAAAAAGAATTTGAAAAACACCATGAAAAGCCCTTAGTCCATAGAAAAAGGATCCAGAATGCCATAGACCTGGCGATTCGCGCAAAACCCGACAATTTCGATGATTTTGCCAGGCGCCTAAAAAGTGAACAGGTGTATGTCGTCGCCCGAATGAATAAAGACGGTATTATATACGGTCTAACGTTTGTGGATACAAAAAACAAGGCCGTCTTTAACGGCAGCGATATCGGGAGGAACTATTCCGCCGCACAGATACTAGCCAAACTTCGGCTGGATCAAAAGCTGGCTCGCCTTTCTCCGGGAACCACAATTATACCGCCCAAAGCCGGGAAGGTGTCAGACAAACCGGACAATACTCAATTGTCCCTTCCCCTTCCACCAGAACATGTTCTTTCAAGATCACCTGGCTTTTCGTCCGATGACGATCCTTTCCATATCCCGCTTAGACCCTTGCTGGAGGATGAGCAAACTCCTGCCGAATTACTGGTTGACAAAAAAAGGAAAAGAAATCAAAAACCTACTCATTAATAAGTTATGCAAACAGGAGAGAACGAACAAGCGCTGACCAAGATACTTGATATGACCCGTATGATCAGTATCCTATTGCTATTGCTACATTTCTATTTTTATTGCTATGCCGCTTTTCACGATTGGCGGCTGACCTCCAGGATTTCCGACCGGATACTGGCCAATCTTGTCAGAACCGGTCTATTCAACCAATTTCATCATTCCAAGTTGTTGGCCATCCTCTTCCTTATTATATCCCTGGTCGGAGCAAAAGGTAAAAAGGACAGGAAGGTCACCTATCGGATTGCTCTGGGCGTGCTTGCAGCCGGCTTAATCCTATTTTTTGCCGGTTATTTCTTGCTCGGTCTCCATTCGAACCATGAAACCAAGGCAATCCTTTATATGGCCTCCACCGCGTTGGGTTATCTATTCATCTTAACTGGCGGGACCTACTTTTCCCGCATTTTTCGACACACCGGCTCCAATGATCCATTCGGTCGACGCGATATGGGATTTCCGCAGGAAGAACGATTGCTGACCAACGAATATTCCATCAATATTCCCGCTGAATATGTGTACCAAGGTAAAACCCGATGCAGTTGGATCAATATCATCAACCCTTTTCGAGGTCTCCTGATCCTCGGCAATCCCGGCAGTGGCAAGACCTATTTTGTCATACAACATATAATTAAACAACAGATACAAAAGGGCTTTTCTATGGTTGTTTATGATTTTAAATACGACGACTTATCCAGAATTGCCTACAATTATTTTCTAAAGCATAAAGAGGTATTTCCCGGACAGTCGGGGTTTTATAATATTGCCTTTGATGACCTAGCCTGTACTCACCGATGTAATCCCCTCGCGGCCCCCACCTTGTTCGAGATCACTGACGCAGCCGAATCCGCTCGTACAATCCTTTTGGGCCTCAATAAACAATGGGTTGAACATCAAGGCGAATTCTTCCAGGAAAGTGCCATCAGTTTTGTCACGGCGCTCATTTGGTTCCTGCGTCAATATAAGCAAGGCAAATTTTGCACCTGGCCTCACGTCATCGAGTTGGCCCAAGTAAATTATAGAAAGCTTTTCAGTATCCTTCGTACCCAGCCGGAAATAGGCGCCCTGATCAACCCATTTGTCAATGCCCTCCTTCACGGTGCCTTCGAACAGTTGGAAGGCCAAATAGCCAGTGCTACCGTCAGCCTTGCCAAGCTGTCTTCGCCATCGTTATATTACGTACTCACAGGCAATGACTTTACCCTTGACATCAATAACCCGCAGTGTCCCAAGATCGTTTGCCTCGGCAATAGCCCGCAACGAACCCATATTTATGGCGCCGTTCTGTCCGTCTATATCAATACTATCACCCGTCTCACCAACCGCAAAGGCCGCCACCCGATGGCCATTATCCTCGACGAGTTTTCCACTATTATCGCCAATTCCATCGACTCGACTGTCGCCACTGGTCGCTCAAATAAAATAGCCGTCACCATCGCCTTCCAGGACGCCAGCCAACCCCGCCTTGCGTATGGAAAGGAATTTGCCGACGTCGTTCTCAATACCTGTGGTAACCTGATCTCCGGACAGGTCGTCGGAGACACAGCCAAATTCGTCAGCGATAGATTCGGCAAGATCAGCCAGGAAAAAGAAAGCACCACCCATACCGCGACCGACACCAATATTACCCGTAGCACCCAACTCGAGGAAGCTGTACCCGCTGCCCGAATAGCCTCTCTTTCGTCCGGGGAGTTTGTCGGCATGGTCGCCGATAATCCCGATCAACAGATAATGTTAAAAGGATTCCATTGTAAAATACTAAATGACCACGCCACCTTGCAAAAAGAGGAAAATAATTATTGCAAGTTGCCCAAGGTCCGGGCAGTAACAGACAGTACAACGCTGGAAAATTATGTACAAATTCAAACTGACATTTTTGATCTGGTTGAATCAGAGATAAGTCGAATGCTAGGAGATCCCGCTCTTCAACACCTGATCATTGAATAGCTTTTGATCTGCATAACAAGTAATCAATTTTTATTCTGCCGAATGCTCGAATAGCAGCCTTAAACACTTTGCATGTTAATAGCTCGTTTCAACGGGTTCTTGAACACTTCAAATTCATCTCTTTCCATCCAGAGGGTCTTTACTCTCTCGGCAGCTTCTCTGGGATCAATACGTATGTATCGATAAAAGTCTTTTTCTCGTTTATGACCACTTATTTTCATGATCAATAATACCGGTGTTCCCTTTAGAAATTCATTCGTGCAAAAGGATCGCCGGGCAGTATGGGACGTAATCCAGGCATATTTAGGCTTTTTTTCTTCTATTAATTTATTTCCTTTTTTGTAAGAGAATTTCACCGCCTGGCAAATACCTGCCATTTTGCCCAGTACCTTGATAATCTCGTTGAATTTTACATCGGAGATAGAAGGAATCTTCTCTTTAAATTGTTTGGTAAATATCTCTTTTGCCTCTTTACGCATCGGAATGACAACCCAATGCACAGACTTTTGCTGCTTTTTATAAAGCATATCTTGATGTAAATCTTCGGGTTCAAGCGCTGAAAAATCGGAAAAACGAAGACCAGTAAGGCATGCCAATACAAAGAGGTCACGATAAATAATCAGCCCAGGATGTTCGGTCAAATCGAGATTGTAAATTTTGCCAATTTCATCATATGATAGGTAAATAGCATCCGATTCTTCTTCGGGAATCTTATAATCTGTCAGATCTATTGGAGGAATTACCCTACGTTTAACCCGGTCTTTAATAAACATCCGAAGATTCTTAATCGTCTTACCAATACTATTTAATCTAAGTCCACGCAGTTCTTTTCTTCTTCTCGGGATAACATAGTCATAGGTGAGGAAGTCTACAAAATCTTCATAAAACGAAAAATCTAATGTATTGAACGTGATTGGCTGTCCTCTATGTTTTTCAAATCCTTCAAGATGCAGCACCACACTATCATAGACCGTAGCCGAACCTGGGGCACCCTTTTTCTTTTTTATATCCACATATTCTTCCAGGTGCTTAAAGAACCCCTCTTTTTTCTTTTTGGCCTCAGGTACCTGATAAAATTTCAAATTGAACTCTTGCATCGCGAATTGCTCCAGTTCTAAGTCCGGCGAAAATCGCTCTTTGACATAAGGGCCAATTTCGGAAATGCCCTGGTCTTTGACGAGTTTAATGAGGTCACAAACTAACCTTTCCTGACGGTCGAGCTCATCATTCATCTTTGCGACGCAACCGAATTTTATGGGAATATTTTCCTTCGGAAGCTGTTCCTTAATACATAATTTCTTTTTGTCCCAGAATGTAGCGGGAATTGCAATTTGTGTATTCAATAATGTTTTCAAATCCGGATCCCAACTATAGCAGTATTGAAAATAAATAAAGGATGTTCCATCCTTGCGGCTCATTTTCTTCTCACAAATCGGTTTAATAGGTACTCTCATACGACACCATTTTTTTAGTCGAGTTTTTAGTCGAGTGAGATACTGTTCACCTTTGTAAAGGTATGATGCGAAGAAGGCGATCGTCTGTTATAAAAGATTGAAAAGAAGAGCGTTATCTGTACAGATATGTACAAATAGAAAAGGCTCACATTGCTGTGAACCTTCTTCCGCGGACCGGACGGGACTCGAACCCGCGACCTCCGCCGTGACAGGGCGGCATTCTAACCAACTGAACTACCGATCCAACCTTCCGTATCGGGGAAACCGCGCTTTGGGCGTGATTACCTTTCG
>Ga0105237_10002348_pt1 | contig 23522 bp, 13 predicted proteins | sample KBSC24metaG_FD_81520 | JGI IMG/M metagenome (GOLD analysis project Ga0105237, IMG submission 81520) | Corn rhizosphere microbial communities from Kellogg Biological Station, Michigan, USA - KBS C2-4 metaG | ecosystem: Host-associated > Plants > Roots > Rhizosphere > Soil | place: Michigan, USA...
CTGCGTCTGCAGCATGGGTCTTTACCAAAGAAAATTTCTTTATAAACAATGTGGGTAACTGGTTCAACTTTGGTAAGTTAAGAGCAAGTATTGGTAAAGCCGGACAGCAATACCAGGATAATTACCTGGCTTTAGGTGCTTACAACACGGGAGCAGGTAGCGGTGCCCTTGGAACTTATAATGGTTCGCCAATATTGGCGCCAAATTACGCAGGAGCTAACGGCTTGCAGATTCCAGATTTAACCTGGCAAACTTCCAAAGACTATGGACTAGGTTTAGATTTAGAATTTTTTAAAAGCCGTTTAACTGCAAGTTTTGATTATTACCATAAAGCAAAAGACGGATTCTTGTTTACAACTCCTTTAAGCAGCACAAGTGGATATGCTCAAAAAAGTGTGAATAGCGGCGCCGTGCTGAATACAGGTTTTGAGGCTGGAATTACAGGATACCTGACCGCACCAGATAAAAGGTTGCAATACAGTATGACCTTAATAGCCACAACAAATAAAAATCAGCTGACCAAACTTCCAGACTTCGGCAGAAGTATTTCGAGAACAGGTTATACCATTGGGCAACCCTATTTACAGATTGGTAAGCCATTAAATGGGTTTTATTTACTGGAATATCTGGGTGTTTTTCCTGATGAAGCCTCTGTACCTATTAACCCTTATACTGGAGGTAAATTGCGTCCAGTGGGTCCTTTTGCATCTCAGGATCCGTATCATGCAGGAGATATTCATTTACGTGATGTAGACGGAGACGGCCGAATTGATGGAAGCGGAAACAGTGACAGAGTTTATATGGGCGATCCTAATCCTAAGGTTACCGGAAGTTTTTCAAATAGTATTTCTTTTCGTTTAAAAAACAATTCATCCATTCAGCTAAGCTTTCTCCTAAATTACTCTATCGGTAATAAAGTGTATAATAAAGTGTTGGCAGATCGAATCAAGTCGGTAAGCTGGACAGCCAGTAACAATGTAAATTATCCTGGAGGGCAAAGCAATTTGCTGGATGTTTCTGACCTTGACGTATGGACACCAACGCATACCAATGCGAAATATCCAGTACTCAACCCATGGCGCTATTATCTTTTCTCCAGTTATGATTTTATCGGTAACTATGAAACGAATACTTCGTTGTTTTTAGAAGATGGAAGCTTTGTAAGGTTAAGTAATATTACGTTCGGATACGATTTTTCACCTAAGTTTTTACAAAGAGCCAAAATTAGAAGATTACGTGTTTTTGGTGGACTGGAGAATGTTTTTATTCTCACCAAATACCATGGAGTTGATCCGGAAAACGTAGATAACTTTGGCTATGATATTGGTAACGGGTACCCTGTTCCGAAGAAATTTAATATAGGTTTCAACTTTGAATTTTAATCTCATGAACAAAAATAATTTAGGAAAAATAGCAGGTCTATTTTTAATATGCAGTTTACTGATCTTTTCATGCAAAAAAGTGCTGAATCCGGAAGTGATACAAGTACCGACGGCAGGAAATGCTATTCAAACAGCGGCTGATGTTGATAAAGCTGTAGCTGCCGCGTACTCCTTTTTACGTACAGTATTGCCAGATAAGGTGTTTTTACTGGGTGATGTGCGGGCAAATACATTCGAGAGTTATAGCCAAACGGTCAATACCAGACCAGAAACTTCAATAGCGACCAATACGATTACACCACTTTTAAACAATGGTGGCGGAGACTGGAGCGGATTTTATAGGGTTATTGCGCAATGTAATTTGGTGTTAGAGAAAATTCCTACGATTCAAAATTATGACCAGGCCGCTAAACGCAGGAGTTTGGGCGAAGCCAGCTTTTTAAGAGGGTTGACTTATTTTTATCTTACCCGTTTTTGGGGAGATGTTCCAATGAACCTGAGTGCGGTGGATATTGATAATATTCCCAGAATGCCACAAGCCCAAGTCTACGACCAGATTAAAAAGGATTTAGATGTTGCAAGTGCTAATCTTCTGCCTACATATTCTGCGGGCGATAAGGCCGTTAGAGCAACAAAAGGTGCTGCCTGGGCAATAAAGGCACATGTATTGGCTTGGTTACAAGACTATAGTGGTTCGGAAAAACTTTGCGACAGCGTAATTAATAACGGACAATACAGCCTGATTACGGATACAACGCAGTTGTTGAAAATCTTTATCGGAAAATCACAGGAGGGTATTTTTGAATTAAATTTCGATGCCAGTTTAAAAGAGGTACAAAAAAATAAAGTGTATAATCGTACGCTGGGGAGACCCTGGTATACCGATCAGTCTGATGGCGGGGGTGGTACAGAATTATATCTGCTATGTCCGCCGCCTGCATTGCTAACCCAAATGTTTCCGGCTGGAGAAGTGGACGGACGTAAATCTACCTGGTTAACGAATTCGTCTAAAAATAATTCCCCTGCCCGTCCATACTTAGGCAAGTACAGAACTTTACAGGTGCAAGGTGATACTACATCTCAGAATATCAACGAATCCAACATTATCATTACCCGTTTGGCCGATATTATGTTGCTAAGGGCAGAGGCTTTAGCAAGCACACAAGTCAATAGACCAGCAGATGCCATAACTTGGTTAAATAAGGTAAGAGCAAGAGCAAAAGCCAGATTGTATACCAGTGGAGGCAATCTTCAAGATACTATTTTGCTGGAGCGTAGAAAAGAACTACTGGGCGAAGGTCAAATATTTTTTGATTACGTTAGAACCAGAAAACTTGCTGCCTATTCGAAAATAACACAAGCAGATTGGTATACGAAAGGTGCATGGTTACTGCCAATCAATCAGACTCTAATCTCTCAAAGTGGGTTCGTAATCACTCAAAATAGCTTCTGGCAATAATGGTTAAATTTTATTTAAGATTAGTATGAAAAATTATATATCAAAAAAGAACATCATCATAGTCTTTGGCTTTGTATGTTTCGCAATTGCTTCCTGCCAAAAGAAAGACTATTTTAATGATGGGGGACTATCGAAGCAATCGGACGCGGAAAAAAACATGAGCACATATGATTTTTTGGCGAGCAGAAAGAATCACATGTTCGATTCATTGGTCAAAATTATCGATCTGACAAATGGTAAAGCGCTTGTTAATCAAGCTAATATTACATTTTATGCCTGTCCGAATTCGGCGGTGATGAGGTTCCAGCGTAGATTTTTCCCCTCAGATAAGCAGGCACCGAGACCGCTAAGTAAAATTGGTGTAGATACTTTGACCATGTTGTTGAAGAGATTTATTCTGGTCAATGACAAGGTTTCTTTAGAACGAGCTGTTGCCGATAAGGATAAAGCTTATAAGGATTATAATGCAGATAGTTTGGTCATTCATGGTATCAGTGGTATTACCAATGCGGGTAGTTCGGTAAGGACCAATGCAGATTATATGACTTATGAGCATCGAAAAATAAAAGTTAAAGATTCTGTCAATTATACTGCGGGCATGCAAACCCACAATTTAATCACCGCAAATGCCATTTTACATGTTTTTAATGACAAGGCGAGTTTTAGTGGTGGTTTCAAATTGAAATATTTTAGAATAGATGATAATTAATAGAAAATTATTTATGAGAAGAATTTATTTGAGTTCTTGTTTGCTATTTGTGACGGTAATGGCATTACTTACTGGATGTAAGAAACAAGAAAAACTTGGCTTTATAAGCCAGGCAATAGGATATACGACGAAAACTTTAACGGTGACTACCGGACGGGGAATTATCATGTCTGCAGCTTTAGCTGCAGATGAATCTACCAAACCTATTGAAGCTAGTATCCTTTCTATTCATGATGAGAACGGTAAAGTGTTTACAGACTTAATGAATTATAAAGTAGACACCTATTATTGGACAGGTACACCTACGGGGTTAGAAACTTCACTGGACCAAATCAATAAGATCAGGATTCCTGTTAAAAGACCGGCGATAGATATTAACCCAAGCAATGGTCAGATTATCATTTATGCAGAAGCTATAGATGCTAAGATTTTTCCTCAGGGGAAATATATTTTTGATATAAAAGTAAAAAATAGTGCAGGAGAGCTAGTTATAAAAGATGCGTTAACAATAAATACAACACCTGCAGGGCCTTATTCTTATTCCTTCTCAGGCGTAGATGGCATCAGTGGTATCGATGTTAAAATTGAAAAGACGGAGGCTTCAACCGGGCCTACTAAGCTGATCGTTAAAACACTGAGAAAAGATGGTACCCCAATAGATCCCAAAACTCTTTTGGGCTACGATTATGGAACTGCCGCAAATCCAAATTTAAAAGATTGGCACAACATGGGGCTTCAAAAAATAAATAAGTATACCGAGTTTCCTGATCGTTTAGAGATCGAAACAGCAGGTGTTCCTATACCCGTTATTGGTGGTTTACCAACAGGAAACGGAATTCCGGTTTGGTCAGAGCGTATAGATATGTACAACAACAGTAGTGCTATTGGAAAGTACTTTAACTATTGGTTCGATTTTGCAATTTATGAGCCTGGAATCTGGAACATTACCATTAAGTTGAATTATTAGCTCTCAAATTAGTACTTTAATGTTTCCTTTGCCCATCGATGCAATATCGGTGGGCATTTTATTTAATATTGCCCTTTAGGATTACCTTTTATAAATAAAAATGAATAAACTACTCTTTTTACTTTTTTTAACTGCCAGCGCATTCATAGCCCAGGCAAGAGAGATCAAAATTTTAAGCCCGGATAAAAAGATAGCGTTAAGGCTGATGACCAGTATGAAAGGTGAAAATGCCTTAAGTTATTCCATCTCTTACCTGAGTAGCCCGATCATTGAAAATTCGCCCTTAGGACTTGAATTTGAAAACGAAAAGCCTTTGTCAGAAAACCTGATGGTGGTCTCTGTTAAAGAAAAAACAGTGAAAGAAAACTGGAAGCCAGTATATGGTGAAAAGAATAATTATCTGAATTATTACAGGGAAGCCACTGTCCAGTTCAAAGAGGATAAAATGCCCTACCGTTTGTTTTCTATGACTTTAAGAGTGTATAATGAGGGGGTAGCTTTTAAATATAATATTCTTACAGATCAGCAAATTACCATAACCAGAGAACTTACAGGATTTAAATTTGCTAAAGACTACGCCTCCTGGATTGCAGGCAATGCGCAGGCAGCATACAGAAAAGGTAGCATTAGTAAAACAAGTAATGGAACGGAGCGCCCCTATGTGATTGAAATGGACCAAAATCGTTTCCTTGCACTTGGTGAGGCGGCACTGATAGACCATGCCCGGATGAAATTTAGCAGATCGTCAAAAGATAGTCTGTTGCTGCTTGCCGCACTTGATGGAAAAGCAATATATAAAAACAATTTTTCTACGCCCTGGCGATATGCGATGATTGCGGAATCTGCTGGAAAACTATTGGAAAACAACAGTTTTATTTTGAATTTAAACGAGACCAACGCGCTAAAGGATATATCCTGGATTAAGCCGGGCAAAGTGATTCGTGAAGTAACGCTGACAACAACCGGAGGGAAAGCCTGCATTGATTTTGCAGCCCAACATCATTTGCAGTATATAGAATTTGATGCAGGTTGGTACGGGCATGAGTATGATAACGCTTCCAGTGCCTTGGCGGTAAATGTTGACCCTTCAAGATCTCCTGGACCCTTGGATTTGCAGGGTATTATAAATTATGGGAAAAGTAAAAACGTGGGTGTGATACTCTATGTAAATCAACGGGCCTTATCCAAAGAATTGGATACCATACTTCCCTTATTTAAATCATGGGGGATAAAGGGAATGAAATTCGGTTTTGTTGATGTTGGACCACAAAAAAACACGTCCTGGCTCCATGAGGCCATTCGGAAAGCGGCTGATCATCAGTTGATGCTCGATATTCATGACGAATACCGTCCAACGGGCTATTCCAGGACTTATCCTAATCTGTTGACACAGGAAGGAATTCGTGGAGAAGAAGAAAGTCCGGATAACCATCAGGTGTTAATTACAATGTTTACCAGAATGATAGCCGGTGCAGGCGATTTCACAAACTGTTACTTTGCACCCAGGGTAAATGCGATGGGCTCACACGCTTCTCAAATGGCCAAAGCGATCTGTATTTATAGCCCGTGGCAGTTTGTATATTGGTATGACCGTCCATCACCTTCACCAATACAAAAAGGAGGGGCAGGCTCAGCCGCTTCTGTGATTACGGAAACTCCTGATCTTAGCTTTTATGATGCACTACCGACAGTATGGGATGACACCAGAGTGATTGCCGGGAAAATCGGCGAACATGGAACAATCGCACGCAGGAGCGGGGATAACTGGTATGTAGGTACATTAACGGATAAGCCGATCGGTTTTTCATTGCCGCTAAACTTCTTGTCTAAAGGTAAACGATACCATGCCACGGTTTATACTGATGATCCTTCTTTGCCAGGTCCAACAAAAACTGCCATAAGAGAGATGAATGTTGATGCCTCGACAGTGTTAAATATTCAATTGCTGGAAAAGAACGGAGAGGCCATTATCATTAGGCCCGTAAATATTTGAGCGGGATATAAAGCAGATTTTACTAAGCCCAGATCTTAAAGATTCTTCAAAGCTTAATGATGTTTTCTTGATTGATTATAATAGCGTATAAGTTGATTGCAAAAATAACATCTGTTATAATCAAATTAAGCGTTGTTTAAATCCGATTACAACAGAATATTTGTCGTACGCCAATCTCTATCAAAAATTTGGAGCAGCCTGTGTTTAAATTTAACAAATGGTACAGCTTGGCATAAGCGGAAAAACGATAAATATTAACACATGATCTCTTTAAGAAAATTTTTTGCAGTGCTTTCCTGTCTTGTATGGAGTGTGGCTTCTTTAGCCCAGCAAACTCCGGGAGCATTGCATAAAATTTTAACAAATTTAAACGGTTCATTAAGCTTTTCAGTAAAACAGTTTAATGGAACAGACCTGGTTACCAGACAAATTTTCAATAACGATGGTGTGTTAAACACCAATACCGGAACCTGGGCTTTGCAAGTTAAAAATACACCTGTTTCAGGGCATCCGGAAGCTATGGATATTATGGCCTCTTTCCAGCTAGAAAAAGGTTCGGCTTCATCTTCTGCAGTTGATGCTTCTTTTGATTTTGGCAAATGGAGCCGTGATAATTATGTTCTCGTACCAGCTTCTGTGTACAATGGAAATCGTTACCGGTCCATTGGCAATGGATATAGTCCTGATTATCCTAAGGATATGTATTATAATCCATCGGTGCCCCTTACCATTTCGAACAATCCACGTTTATCTATAGAAAAAGGAAAAGCTTCTCTTGTTCAGCTGCAAACAGGTAATGCAGCTACGCCAGCCATGTGCTTTTTCTCCGAAAAGGAAAAGAAAGGTTTTATTGTGTTAACTGGGCAGTTAACCAAACTGGGGAATAATGGTTTGACCATTTCTGAGAATGCGGCACAGGACAGCTGTACTTTTAGCATTTCAGCACCAGCAGTACGCAAATTGGCACCGGGTTTTGGAGATTTTCATCCAAGTGGCGATGTTGCTTCGGATTGGAAAGCAGGTAATGAAGTTTCCCTTAATTTTAGGGTTTACGTTTTTGATGCTCAGAATATTCCAGAACTTTTGACCAGGTTCATGCAGGTTCGTAAGGAACTATCAGGGCCTAATCATCCCCGCAATATATTGCCAATGAGTAAAGCATTTGAGGTGGTTTCAACCATTACCCGTAGCCACTTTGCTACGGTTGCTGCGGGATCTTATTATCTGCCTGAAAACAATAATGACTTTCAGCTCGGCTGGGTAAGCGGTATGATGAATACCTATCCTATGCTTGCATTGAATGAGGAGAAGGAACGCAACAGAGTAGGTGCCGAACTGGATTTTATCGTGAACAAACTTCAGGGAAAAAGCGGGTATTTCTATGGTGGGATAACAGCCAATGGCGTACTCAGACCGGAAAAAATGAGTCCTGATTTTAAGCCTTTACAGGCCATGGTGAGAAAGAATGCAGATGCCTTGCTCTGGATGATGAAACACCTGATGTTGTTAAAAGCTCAAGGGCATGAAAACAGCATTAAAAAGGAATGGGAAGAGTCGGCTAAAAAGTTGGCGGAAGCTTTTGTACGGACCTGGAAGGCGCATGGAGAATTTGGTCAGTATATTGCACCAGAAACAGGAGAGATTGCGGTATATAACTCTACGGCTGGTGCCATTGCGCCTGCAGGTTTGGCTTTGGCTTCTGATTATTTTCATAACAAGAGCTGGCTGAAAGTTGCAGGTGATGCAGCGAAGTTCTACTACCATCGTGATGTCGAGAAGCAAGGACTTACGGGCGGAGACTGTGGGGATATTTCTCAGGATGCCAATTCTGAATCGGCATTTGGCTTTCTGGAATCATTGATGGCTTTGTATCATTATACAGGTGAAAAGCAATGGTTGAAAATGGCAGAAGTTCAAGCCGCCTTGTGCTCTACCTGGACCATTTCCTACGATCCCGTTTTTCCTGAAAAAAGTGACATTGGAAAGCTGGGCAGCCATATGGCTGGCGCAGTATGGGCAAGTATACAAAATAAACATGCTGCACCAGGTATCTGTACGGCCTCGGGAGATTATCTCTTTAAATTATTCCGGGCTACTGGAAATGTACAATACGCAGAGTTGATCAGGGATATCCAGCATGCACAGGCAGAAGCGGTGAATATGCCACCGAACCACATCACCACCAATAACCTGGTTGGATCTTCTATGGAGCGTATACAGCCCAGCGACGCGGAAGGAAAAGGTAGTATTGGTAACTTTATAAACACGCGGAATTCCTGGACGGAAACCAATGGAATACTGATGGCTATGGAACTTCCTGGCATTTATCTGAATACAGACAGTAAAAAAATATATGTTTTTGACCATGTTGAAGCTAAAACCATAAGGAATACCTCGTCGGGGATCACTGTCCAAATCACCAATCCGACTTCCTATGACGCGAGTATTTCAGTACTGGCAGAAACAGCAAAACAAGCTGCGGGTCCTTTAAGCTATACTGCATTTGTAAAGTGGCCTAAGGTTAAAGTGAAAATGGGAGAAACTGTTAAAGTGAATATTAGCAACACGGGTGTAATCACTTTGTTGTAAATTGTATATATAAAATCAACAGAAGACATGGCATTCTCAATAGAACAGGATCTGGTGCTCGGTACTGCCGGACTGGGTGGCGTTTGGGGTAAAATTGATCCAAAGGCATCTGTAGCAACCATTTTGGAAGCATTGGAAAAAGGTATTTCTGCAATAGATACTGCCCCCTCTTACGGAGATGCGGAAGAAATTGTTGGAAAGGCTTTGCGTCAGTGGACGGGTACCAGGCCAAGACTGAGTACAAAAGTTGGACGTTTAAAGAGCCATCAGGCAGATGAAGCTTATTATGACTACAGCTCAGATAGAATGAAATCAAGTGTAGACAACAGCCTCAAAACACTTGGAGCGTCTGCAGTTGACATTCTCTTTCTGCATGACCCTGCAGCTATAAGGCCAGAGGAGCTGGAAAAGGTATTTCAGCAAATGCAAGAGTTTAAGAGACAGGGATACACCGAAAGATTAGGTTTAGGGGGAAATCCGCCGAAATGGATGGAACCTTACTTATTGGATAGTCCGTTTGATGTATTTATGGAACACAACAGGCTTAATGCCTGTTGTATAGATGCACTGGATACAACCCTTCCATTGTATCTGCAGCAGGGAAAGGAATATTATGCAGCCAGCCCTCTTAATATGGGGCTGCTGGGCTGCAATTTCTCTGCTTTTACAAGAAATCCTCCGCAATGGCTGGATTTAAAACAGGTAGAACGTGCTAAAAAAGTGAGCTTCATTGCAGAGCAGCATAAGTTGCCCTTGCCGATACTTGCGCACCGGTTTTTAATGACGGTTCCTTATCCGATAAAAACCGTTATTGGTGCGGCCAACCAGGAACAACTGGCCAGTGCTCTTCTGGCCTTCCGGACAGGAAGTTTACCCATTGAAATATACCGTGAAATCCTTCGGGCAGTTAATTAATATGAATCAGATAGATAACGAAATTTTTAATATAAAGAAAATCCGCATTCGGGTTTTAGAACAAGTAGCTGCCGTAACACCTTTTCAGGATGCAACCATGGGCCCTTTCCCTAGTTTTGGGATTTCGATCATTACCGTAGAGGATGAAGATGGAAACATTGGAGAGGCGCCTGTTTACAATACCTATATCAATATTCTGGAATCCTGTTTGTTCCCGATCTTATTTCATAGCCATGCTGTAACTTATAAAGATTTTTACCCAAAGCTGTACTGGTCTATAAGAAATGAAGGATTTAAAGGGGCGGCCTCGGCTTTATTGGGCCAGGTTGATATGGCCTTATATGATCTGGCCGCAAGAAGAAAGAACACTCCCCTGTATCGTTATATTGGTGCTGAGCGGAATGAAGTGAAAATGTATGGCAGCGGAGGCGGAACCAATTATAGCCTGGCTGAATTGGAACGGGAGGTGCAGATGTTCCTGGATGCTGGAACGGAATGCTATAAAATGAAAGTTGGAAAGGATTTTGGGAAAAAGATAGAGGAGGATGTGTCGCGGGTAAAATTTGTACAGCAGCTCATAGGCAAGAAAATGACATTAGCGATAGATGCCAATCAGATCTGGTCTTGCAACGATACTCTTAAATTTTTAGATGCGGTTGGTGAAGAAGGGTTATGCTGGTTAGAAGAACCTGTGCATTCTGCGGCTTATGAAGAAATAGAAAAACTTTGTGCAAGAATAAGTGTGAACGTAGCTTATGGAGAATCTGAGCGTACATCCAAAATTTTCCCTACTTTAGTCAATTGTGGGGTGCGTCATTTACAGCCTGTTCCAACACAGATAGGCGGGGTTAAAGAATGGATGGAAGTAAGGGACCTCAGTCAAAGTCAAAAAATACAATTTTCCTCCGGGGGATATTCTTTATATTCGACAGGGTTAATGACTTCTGCGGATGAAGAGGGGATGGTAGAGTATTTATACTCGATTATGCATGGCCTGGAAGATTATTTTCTGGAATATCCTACCTGGAAAGATGGAAAATTTCTTTTACCTGAATTGGAAGGGTTTCCGGTAAGAATAAATTGGGATTATTGTTATAAAGCAAACAAAGTTATAGGAGAAAAAGTGTGGGAAAGGCAAAACGTTCAGAAGTACAACCCTAAAGTATCCATGTAGTTAAAACCATAATTAAACCAAATATATACCGTGAATTTATCTTTTAATCAAGTCGACTACTTCGTATTGGGCTGCTATATCCTGGCGCTATTCTTTATTGGGTTTTATCTCAACCGGAAAGGGAAAGGACAGGAAGATATTTTCCTGGGCGGCAGAACCTTAAAATGGTGGCAAATTGGCTTTTCTATGTTCAGTGCCAATGCCGGCCCGATGATGCTGATTGGTTTTGCAGGAATTGGCTTTTCGCATGGCATTGTTGGCAGCAATTTTGAATTGCTGGCCTGGATATTTTTGATGTTGCTGTCAATGGTTTTTTTACCATACTACTTAAAAGCCAAAATCAGTACCATTCCGCAGTTTTTGCTGATCCGTTTTGGTAAACGTTCTTACAATTTCTTAGTCATATACAGTTTGATCTCCATATTGGTGGTCTGGCTGGGCAGTGCTTTGTATGCGGGGGGATTGTTGATCTCTGGGATATTTGGCTGTTCTCTATTTGCAGCAATCATTGTAATTGCTTGTATTGCCGCTAGTTTTACAGCGGTTGGCGGATTGAAGGCCGTCGTTCGTACAGGTGTTTTTCAGTCGGTTATTATTATAGCATCGTCTATCGTGCTTACTTTTATAGGCTTTCAAAAAATTGGAAGTATAGGTTCTTTGATGAATCAAACACCAGCTTCTTATTGGAAGCTTTTCCTTCCGGCATCACACCCGGAATACAGCTGGATCTCTATTGTTTTGGGATACCCGGTAGTGGCTATCTATTATTGGTGTGCAGATCAGACGATTGTGCAAAAGGTATTGGCTGCCAAAGATTTAAAGGAAGGACAATATGGGGCGATCTTTATTGCAGCCCTTAAGATCATCATGCCCTTAATATTCATTGTTCCAGGTATTATGTGCTATGTCTTATTTAAAGATACGGCGCAACCAGACAATGCCTATATCACTATGATTAAAAGATTAATGCCCCATGGTTTACTGGGGTTGAGCATTGCCGCATTGATTGCCGCATTAATAGATACCGTTTCATCCAGTTTAAATGCTTTTTGTACGGTATTTACGTTAGATGTCGTGACGCAGGTTAAAGACCTTGATCAAAAGCAGCAGGTCAAAATGGGGAGATGGATTACACTAATTTCGGCAGCATGTGGGGTGGGGATTGCAATGCTTTTCTCTTATTCCGGGAAAGATTTTTTTGAATTGAGCCAGGGCCTGGTCTCTATACTTGCTCCACCTTTGTCTGTTGTTTTTTTAGCGGGAGTGATGTGGAAACGCGTAAACAGTACTGCAGCAGAAATTGTACTTTATGGTGGTGGATTGCTTTGCCTGATACTGGGTGCATGTCACGTTTTGAATTATCCATATAAGGGCTATTGGCCACATTTTCTAATGCTTTCCTTTTACATCTTCGTGGCCTTAAGTGTCGTTATTATCGTTACCTCACTGCTTACAAAGCCTAAAGAAAACATGGCTTTACCTTCATTGCTGGAATCAAAAAATGAGGTAGTAGCGAGTTCCAGAACAACCTGGCTGGTGTGGCTCGGTCTGGCTTCTGTTATGGTTTTAATTTATATACTTTTTAACTGATTCTGATATGAAAAGAATAGTCCTGAATTTACTAATGATTCTGTTTACTTGCACATTAATGATGTGTAAACAAGAGCCCGGGGCTCCTAAAGAAAATGATTTCGTAGAAAAAATATTTGTGGTGAATACGGTAGATCATCAAAAGAAACTGGATGAATATCTGACTTATCACAAACAAGTGTGGCCTGAAGTAGAGGCTGGTTTTAAAAAGGCAGGCTATAAAAGCATTGCATTGTACCATTTCAATGACCTTATTGTAATGACCATAACTGTACCCAGAAATGCCGATTTAAATGAAATGGGTAAAATAGCAGAATCTTACAGTCCGAGATGCGCAGAATGGAACAAATTAATGAATACCTACCAGAAAGGTGTTCAGGGTACCAAGGCCGGGGAGAAATGGGTAGAGGCCATTCCTTTTTATAAATTTAATAAATAGATCTGCTAAGCAGAAGTTTTATACTGCTTAATAAAATCTCTTGGAGAAAGACCCTTTACATCTTTAAAGTGTTTGTTGAAATTGGAAATGTTATTATACCCGCTTTTGTAACAAGTCTCCGTAACATTGTAATTTCCTTCCATCAATAATTTTGCAGCATGCCCAACCCTGATCTCCTTGATAAATTCTACCAGAGTTCTATTGGTTTTTAATTTAAAGAAGCGGCAGAAGGCGGCGGTAGACATAGGTATTATTGCAGCCACATCCTGGAGGGTAATATCTTCTTTAAAATTCTTGAATATATAGTCGAAAACCCGGTTAATTTTATTGGCTTCGGTTGAATTCTCAATGATGTTGAAAGAAGGGGAGGACAGCGTACGGTAGCTATCAGTGGACTTTGCCAAAATATCCAGGAGCTGGAGCATAAGGGAAGCTCGTGAAAGTCCGGTTTCAAAAAGCATTTGGTTCAGGATATGTTTAGCCCTTGCTATGGTGAGGTCTGAAAATCGAATCCCCTTTGCTGCATCTACGAAAAGATGATTTAGGTGTTGCGCTTCAGGTTTTTCCAATAATTCCCTTCCGAGAAAATCCGGAAAAAAATGGATAATAATTGCTTGTGGATTTACCCGTTCATCTATAGCATTGTAATATTGCCAGCAATGTGGTAAATAACTCCCTAGTAAGACCAGTTCGGTTCCTTCAAAATCTTCAATATGGTCTCCGACAAAACGTTTCCCGCAACAATTTTCTATTAAAGCAATTTCAAAATTGATATGAGACTTTAAGGAGGTGTACTTTTTGATTTCCAGAATTTCTGATCGTATAGTAAAGGACTGCTCAGGGGGGAAAGTGAAGTTCTCGTAGATATGTTGCATTTTACTTAAAAATCGAAATTTTAGAAGATATAATTACAAGTAGCTATTGGTTAGAATTGAAACTAAAGTTAAGCAAACATATCAAGATTTCATAGAATTCAAATTATTTATTTACAGCCGTTAGAGCAAAAAAAGCATTGTAAACGGTCAAATTAATAGTGGTCAGGCCGGAATATTCTCCTCAAATTTATCTAATTGGTGCTGAGTAAGTAGAGCCTCAATTAATCAAATAACCAAACCTAAAAAAATATGAAACGACTACTAAAAATGCAATTACATGTGCTTGGTATCATATGGCTGTTGATGCAGCCATATCATGCTATGGCGCAAGAGAGATTCTCTGGGACTGTTATTGATAGCAAGGATAAGAAGCCGCTGCCGGGGGCAACTGTTACCGTACAGGTTGGTTCTGGAAAAGCCATAACCGATACCAATGGTAAATTTGAAATTTATACAAAACAAGGCAATACACTGCAGATTTCTATGGTTGGCTATACTAGCCAGACCGTAAAAGCGGAGCGGGGGATGACCATTGAACTTGCAGCTTCTGCAGTAAGTCTTGAAGATGTAGTGGTAGTAGGCTATGGTACCCAAAAGAAAGAATCGTTAACAGGTTCGGTAGTTACACTAAAAATGGATGATACGCGTCGCAATACACCCACTACATCACTAGGCAATCTGCTAGCGGGACAAATGGCAGGTGTAAAGGTTGGTACTGCAGATGGTGTTCCCGGTACTCAGCCAAGCATCAACATCCGTGTCGGTACTACATTTAAAAGAGACCCCAATGACAAGAGTAAAATAATATATTCCTCACAAGATGCATTGTATGTAATTGACGGTAAAATCAGTGGAGCAGGCGATTTTAATAATCTGAGTCCCAATGATATTGATAATATCTCTATATTGAAAGATGCCTCTACTGCTGCAGTTTATGGTTCACGTGCTGCTGGAGGGGTTGTATTGGTCACCACACGTACAGGTAAAAAAAACACAAAGGGGCAGATTAATTATTCGTTTAATACGGGTTTCGATGAACGGGGGAAAAATGCTGCATTAACCTCTGCGATTCAAACAGGGCAGATTTACAACCGCATTAATCCTAGTTCGAGTTCGATCTGGACTCAATCTGATTTTGATTATTTTAAAAACATCAACAATGGTTGGGGTTATGACCAACTGTCGGCTGTTTATCAGACACCTTATATAACTTCGCATAATCTGAGTGCATCAGGTGGCGGTGATAACATAACTTATTTCATTGGGGGGTCTTATACCAAACAAGGAACATTTATGAAAAACTCAACCTATGATAAGTATAATATACGTGCCAATATTTCTGCCGACATTACTAAAAACCTGAATTTGTTTACAGGACTTACAATAAACAATAATCTTTCGTATATGCCTCCAAATACCGCCGTTGGCGATATAAGGGGAATATATAGAAAGCAATTGTTGTGGCAACCTGAGCAACCTGTATGGACAAATGGTGGTAATCCTATTGATTATGGATGGATTGGTAATGTTGGTGCAGAAGTACGTGGCGACGGAGGGTATATTAAAAGTAATGGCATTAAGCCGATATTGAACATGAAAGCTACTTATAAGATTCCGGCGATAGAAGGCTTGAGTGTTTCTGCTCAATTTAACAAATCCTATACGAATAACCGAACTAAATATTTTGAAAAGCAATACAATATGTATGTGATGAAAGTAACTGGCATTCGTCAAATCAGTACGGATGATGCGGACAAACTTGCATTGAAACAGTCTTCACAAGTTGGTAAAAGTTATATTCAGGAAGATTACTCCTGGAATAATGATTATCAGTTGGATTTTCAGTTAAATTACGAACATTCCTTTAAGAAGCACAATATAAAAGGATGGTTAACCTATGAAAAGGCCGTAGTCAACAGTGGAGGTATATCTGCCGGGCGAGAAACTTTTCCAGTATACCTTACTGACCAGTGGTGGGCAGCCAGTGGTGCCAGAGCAGATGGATTTACCAAAGGAGGTGCAGATCAGATTGAACAAAGTACGGGACGTAAATCCTATGTTGGTCAGATTTTTTATGATTATGATGGCAAGTATCTGGCCAGCTTTGCCAGTCGGTACGACGGCTCTATGAACTTTGCACCCAATCAGCGCTGGGGATTGTTTCCTTCTGGTTCTATAGGTTGGATCCTTTCCAAGGAAAAGTTTATGGAAAATTTGAAAGGTATAGATTTTTTGAAAGTTCGTGCTTTGGTTGGTTTAACAGGTAATGATGCGGTGGGGGGCTGGCAGTGGCTGCAATCTTACCAGTCAGGTAAGTCTGCATATTTTGGCGCTACTCCATCCACCAACGTGGGTATAACCTATGGTGCTTTGGTAAATCCAAATCTAACCTGGGAAAAAACACTAAACTACAATGCTGGAGTGGACATCAATTTCCTGAAACATTTTAATGCCACGGCAGAATATTATTTTGTAAAAACCTACGATATTTTGGGACCTAGAGTTAATTCTGTTCCACCAACTTTCAGCTTGACAATACCAGATGCCAACTATGGTCAAGTCAATGCAAAAGGTGTTGAAATCAACGTTGGTTATAAAAACAGAATGGGAAATATTAACTATTATGCAAATGTAAATGCTTCTTATGGGGCGGCCAAATACATCATACAAGATCAAAATGTAACCTATCCTTGGCAATCCAATGCAGGACAGTCTGTTAGCCGAATAACTACCTACCAGGCCACTGGCATGCTACGTACACAAGCTGATTTGGATGCCTTTGTCGCGGCTCACCCCGCGTATAAATTTAATGGCATTGTTCCTGCCGTGGGACAGTTGACCTATGCAGACCTTAGCGGGCCTAATGGTAAACCCGACGGAATCGTTGATTCCTGGGACCAAACTCAGGTTAAAAACAGTAATAATCCGATTGTTCTGGGACTTAATTTTGGTTTTGAGTGGAAAGGATTCAGTATAGATGCCACCTTTAATGGAAACCTGCATCAAATGAGGTTTGTAAATAGTCTGGTGGATGGTAATGTGGAATGGAATCGTATGTGGTCTAATTGGGCAACCGATGCCTGGACACCAGCCACTCCAAATGCCACTTTGCCTATACGCTATTCTGCAAATGATGGTACTAAAGATGTCACGAATTCTGCAAGTACTTTTTGGTTAAAGGATGCCAGCTTTCTGCGCATGAAGCTTTTAAATGTTGGCTATAACATTCCTGCTAAGTATATGAGAAAAATAGGTGTTGGAGGCGTCAAATTCTACTTCAGCGGATCCAACCTGTTCATATTAAGTAAATTCAATAAGAACTATTTTGATCCGGAGATTGGCGATCCATTCGGTTATCCTATCATGAAGACATTCAACTTTGGTGTTAATGTATCGCTCTAATTAACTTAAACTTTAAAATTATGAAAACATATAAAAAATTAGCAGCAAGTGTCTTTTGTTCCTTCTTGTGCGTAGTCATGCTGCTGACTTCCTGTAAAAAGGGATTGGATTTCCAGAATAATGGAACCATTACTCCCGATAATGTATGGAACAATCCACTCATGATCAAAGCATTTTTGACGGATATTTATGGCGGATTATTGCCTGACTGGTCTTTTGATGGAAACGATTCTGATGAAGCGATTAATGGATACAAGACATTAGGGAATTTTCAGCGGGGAATTATAAGTATTGATCAGACAAATACGAAACTAGATTATGGTTATATTGATAAAGCCAATTTCTTTCTGGATCAGCTGGCGACAGTTCCAACTTCTGTTTTATCGGCTGATTTAAATGCAAGGTATGCTGCTGAGGCTAAGTTCTGGAGGGCCTGGGCTTATTGGGGAATGGTAAATAGTGTAGGTGGAGTTCCTTTAATCTTACATACCCAAGATGCAAATAATTTGTCGGGCTTATTCAAACCCCGCAACAAAACATCGGAATGTGTAGCTCAGATTATAAAAGATTTAGATGATGCTATTGCGGTTTTACCAGGTAAATATCCAAATGATGCTGATTATGGGCGCATTACCAAAGTAGCCGCCATGGCCTTTAAAGGAAGGGTATTACTTAATTACGCAAGCCCATTATTCAATGCAAATAACGATGCAACCAGATGGAAAACAGCATACGATGCAAATAAAGCGGCCGTGGATTACGCCGTTTCACAAGGCTGCGGTTTGTTTCCAAATTATAAGAATATTTGGTATACAGAAAGAAATCAGGAAGTCATCATGGTGCGACAACACTATTTTCCGGATGCAGGCATTGCATTTAATAAAATAAGACCTCAGCCCTTAACTAAAGATGAAACAAATAATAACCAGCCTATTCTTAATCTGTTGTTGGCTTTTCCTAAAAAGGATGGAAGTCCGATGCAATTTGATAAAAATATGTTAAGCAATCCCGCTTATAATGCCCAGTTTATGACAGATTTCTATACCAACAGGGATTCCAGATTCTATGCCGCTATTTTCATGGGGGGCACTCCTTATCCCACACCTGATATAGTTGCGCCGGGCTATTTGAAGGGTGATAGTTTTTGGGATGTTTGGCAATTTGATTCGGGAACGAACAGCTATAAGAGTGCAATGAATGTTATAAACAGTATGGGAGGTGGAGGCCAGACTGGTTTCTGGGATAGAAAGGGCTTGGATACTACATTGGTTGCAGCCTTGTATCCACAAGGACAAACGGATTGGCCAATTATCAGATATGCCGAAGTATTGATGAATTATGGAGAATGTGCCAATGAAACAGGTAAAATACCTGAAGCTTTGCAGGTCCTGAAGGATATTCGTAAACGGGCAGGTATAGATATGGGTGCAGCGAACAATTATGGTATTACCGCCTCAACGACTGCAGATATTCGCATAGCCTATATGAATGAGCGCCAGGTAGAATTTGCTTTTGAAAATAAACGTTTTGGAGATCTGAGGCGCTGGAAACGTTATGATCTTTTAAATGCTCAGCAATATAGGCATGCTTTATATGCAACACTTAAACCTGGGGTAACGGTGGTTCCTTCTGAAACAATTATGAATGCCGCTACCAGGGCAAAATTTACAGGGAATTATATTGATAATGTAGATGGAGATCCTGCTTATAGATTTAATCTGGATCTGAACCATTGGTTCAATGCATTGAAGCCCGAACAAATTTCACAATCTAAGAATGTTCTGCAGCAAAATGTGGAGTGGGGTGGAACATTTGATCCTTTACAATAAACAGAAAGACCTTCAATATATAAATGAGTACAATAAGCTGGGTAACTTTGGTTACTCAGCTTATTGTGGTTTATAATGAAAATAAAACATTGATTTTGGTCAATTTAATTGCAGTATAATAAGCCTTATACCACTAGCTTTACTTTGCTGAAAATTACCCAATGCAATAACAATATAAAATATGAAAAGGATTACCATACAACTCGTATGCTTGTTATTACCTGTACTTCTTAAAGCACAGGATTTTAAAACCTACCCCATGTGGAATATCACACTTCCGGTAGAAATAAGAGTAAAAGATCTTGTCGGCCGGTTAACACTCGAAGAGAAAGTTGCGCAGATGTTGAATACCGCTCCGGCCGTTCCGCGTTTGGGTATTCCAGCCTACGAATGGTGGAATGAAGTACTTCATGGCGTTGCCCGTACCCCTTATAAAACCACTGTATTTCCGCAGGCTATAGGGATGGCGGCCACATGGGATACCAATGCCTTAAAGCTCATGGCGCAATATAGCGCGATGGAAGGCCGGGGAATCAACAACAAGGCCATTCGGGAAGGTAAAACCGGAGACCGCTACCTGGGCCTGACCTATTGGACCCCGAACATCAATATATTCCGTGATCCAAGGTGGGGCAGAGGACAGGAAACCTATGGAGAAGATCCTTTTCTAACCGCTAAAATGGGTTCTGCATTTGTTAAAGGCTTACAGGGAGACGATCCAAACTATCTGCTGGCAGCGGCTTGCGCCAAGCATTATGCGGTGCATAGTGGCCCTGAAGCAAGCAGACATTCAGACAATATTAAGCCAAGTCTATATGATTTGTGGGATACTTACTTACCTGCTTTTAAGGAACTGGTGGTGAATGCTAAGGTGGCCGGTGTGATGTGTGCTTACAACGCAATAAATGAGCAGCCATGCTGTGCTAATGACCTGTTGATGAACGATATTTTACGCCGGCAGTGGAAATTTACCGGATATGTAACCAGTGACTGCGGGGCCATTGACGATTTTGTGAATAACCATAAAACACACAAAAATGCAGCAGCTGCAGCTGCAGATGCGGTGTTCCACGGTACCGATGTAGAATGTGGAGACCATGCCTACAGATCGTTGGTAGGGGCGGTAAAGTCTGGTATTATAGCAGAGAAAGATATTGATGTTTCTCTATCCCGTTTGTTTACCATCAGATATCGCCTGGGTATGTTTGATCCGGCAGAAAAAGTGAAATACAGACAGATTCCGGAGAATATCCTGGGGGCACCGGCACACAAAGAACATGCACTTAAGATGGCCAGAGAATCTATCGTTTTGCTTAAAAATAGCGAAGGTATCTTACCCCTTTTAAAATCAGCAAAACATGTTGCAGTAATAGGACCTAATGCCGATAACAAAACAGCACAATTGGGAAATTATAACGGTTTTCCTACAAAGAATGTCTCTGTTCTGGAAGGCATTAAAGAGAAACTGGGCCCCGGGGCTTCGGTTTTTTATGATAAAGGTGTTGGTTTCACCACCGATATTTTGAAGATAAATGGAAATGATGTAAAGACTGATATGGCTTCATTGGCGAGTCGTGCAGCCGCTTCTGATGTCATTGTTTTTGTTGGAGGGATTTCTCCTGAACTGGAAGGAGAAGAGATGTCTGTGAATGCAAAAGGTTTTAAAGGAGGAGATCGTACCTCAATTTTACTTCCAGCGGTACAAACTGAAATGTTAAAGCAGCTGCAGGCAACAGGAAAGCCGGTGATTCTAGTCCTGTTTACAGGAAGTGCACTTGCCATGCCTTGGGAAACTGAACATCTTCCGGCAATCATAAATGCCTGGTATGGTGGGCAAAGTACCGGAACAGCAGTAGCCGATGTTTTGTTTGGAGATTATAATCCTGCCGGTAGACTTCCGGTAACATTTTATAAAAGTGACGCCGACCTTCCGGATGTGAAAGATTACAGTATGAAGGGCCGTACCTATCGTTATTTTAAAGGAGAAGTAGAATATCCTTTTGGTTATGGTTTAAGTTACAGTACTTTCAAATATTCCAATCTTAAAGCACCTGCCCAGCTTAAAAAAGGGAAAACCCTAACTGTAGAAGCGTTAGTAACCAACACCAGTAAGCTTAAAGGAGAGGAAGTGGTTCAATTGTACGTTTCCCATCCAAAAGCGACAGGAATGGCTCCTGTCAGGGCTTTAGCAGGCTTTCAAAGAATCAACCTGGAAAAGGGAGAATCTAAGACGGTTCGCTTTGAATTGAGTGCAGATCAGCTGATGCTGGTGGATGAAAATGGAAAGCGGTATCAGCCACAAGGGAAACTTTTGTTGAGTATAGGTGGTGGTCAGCCAGATGTAAAGCAAGTAGCGAGCTCCAATGTTTTGCAACACCCAGTTACAATAGCGAAATAACATGAGAAAAATCATCTTGATATCCTGTTTGTTACTGGTATTCGGGTTGCAGCGCTCCCGGGGACAAGTCACAAACTTTAACGGCAACTGGCAGTTTAAACGGATAGAGTTCCTGGATCAAAAACAGGTAGACTCTTCCAGAAAATTAGGCGTAAACTGGAGTGACCAGTTCCTCATTCAAAAGGAAAACCTGGAAGGAGCTTCCGTGTCCCCCAAAGACATGGTCTTGTCGACTATATTGGGAAAGGTCGATAAAATCAAATGGGAGACTGTGCGTCTCCCTCATACAGCTTTTCCTGAACCACTGGTTATTGTAAAGCCACGCGAGGGATTAGCTTTTTACAGAAAAAGTTTTTTTATTGATAAAAAACTAAAAGATAAAGACATTAGTATAGAGTTTAGCGGTGCCATGCAGGTGAGTGATATCTGGGTGAATGGCAAGTATGTGGGACGGCATGAAGGCGGATACTTACCCTTTGTTGTGGAGTTGTCTGGCCGGGCTGTTTATGGTCGCGAAAATGAAATTGTGCTGCGGCTAAACAATCAGGCAAATCCGGTGGTTCCACCCGGTAAGCCTGTTGAAAAACTTGATTTTGTCTATTATTCAGGTATTTACAGAGATGTACAGCTGCATATAAAAGACCGTTTGCACCTCACGAATGAGATCAATGCCGGTAAACAGGCAGGAGGCGGTATTTTTGTAACTTATCCTATGGTTAGCAAGGAGAAAGCGGTAGTGGAGGTGCAGTCCGATGTACAGAATAATTATCAACAGGAGAAGCATTTTATAATTCAGCAGGAAATCTTTGATCAGCAAGGAAAGCGGGTTGCTGTTGCGAAAAGTAATTCTTTACAACTGGGGCCAAGAGGAGATAAACCTTATGTACAATCCCTGAACATAGATCATCCTGCTTTATGGCATCCGGATCACCCAACGCTTTATAGGCTCAAAACAAGTGTTTTATCTGGGAACGTAGTGGTCGATTCAAGGGTAGCCAAAATAGGGATCCGGTCATTTGAAATCACAAAGGAGAAAGGCCTGCTGATCAATGGGGAACCATATAGGTTAGTAGGAACCAACCGGCACCAGAACTATCCGTATATTGGAAATGCGCTTTCAAATGAAGCTTCTTACAGAGATGCCTGGCTCATTAAGGCGGCCGGAATGAATGCAGTTAGAACGGCACATTATCCGCAGGGTAAAGCATTTTTAGATGCTGCGGATGAATTGGGCATATTGATCATTGATTGTATTCCCGGATGGCAGTTTTTTAATAAACACCCCTCATTTGAAAAAAATGTGATGCAGGATATCCGGGAGATGATCAGGCGGGACCGGAATCATCCTTCTATACTCTTATGGGAAACCAGCTTAAATGAAACCTATCCGGATGCAGAATTCAGATGTAAACAGGCAGAAGTGGCCCGTCAGGAGTGGCGCGGTACAGCCAATTTTTTCACCAGTGGGGATTCCTATTTTACAAAAGCCTGTTGGGATGTACCCTACGACGATTGGAACGGAGACCCGGGAAAAAGAAATAATACCACCTATAAAGGTAGCCCATTCCTGATCCGGGAGTATGGAGATTATGAATTTGGCGGAGGCAACAGTACCACCAGGCAATTAAGGGGGGCAGGAGAAAATGGACTATTGGAACAAGCCTGGAACCTGCAATGGGAACACAATAAAAACAGGAAAAGTTATCCTCATTCTATCGGTGATTTGACCTGGGCATTTTATGATGGACTGGCAGGCTGCGTAGTAGGTATTGAAGGATGGGGCGTTGCAGATATTTTCAGA
>Ga0105237_10002352_pt1 | contig 23514 bp, 19 predicted proteins | sample KBSC24metaG_FD_81520 | JGI IMG/M metagenome (GOLD analysis project Ga0105237, IMG submission 81520) | Corn rhizosphere microbial communities from Kellogg Biological Station, Michigan, USA - KBS C2-4 metaG | ecosystem: Host-associated > Plants > Roots > Rhizosphere > Soil | place: Michigan, USA...
CGGTGTCCACCTCTTCCCATTCCGAACAGAGAAGTTAAGCCCGCCAGAGCCGATGGTACTGCAGTAAAATGTGGGAGAGTAGGTCGGTGCCAAATCTTATCAAGAAGGCCGTTATCGAAAGATAGCGGCCTTTCTTGTTTAATATCGAATCATGAACCTCGAATGTCCAACACCGAAGGAGCATCAACTTCGTTATTCGTCATTCATCATTCGATGTTCGATATTCAAAGAGGGCCTTTTGGGCATCCACTATAAATACCGTACATTAATGCTGTGAATATCAGAAAACGCCTGGCATTGTTTATGATCGTGGTTAACGGTTGCCTTCTGGCGTTCGGGATGGCTAAATTCTTTTATTTCCATGAGACTGTATTTCGGGACTTTAAACGGCTGGTGCCGCAATTGTCAAGGGATAAATATTTGTTGCTGAACATTGTGCCTACGATTTTGATGATGATCCTTTATTTAGGGTTGTTTTGGGTGATCCTTACTTTTAAGGAGCGGAAATGGTTATTGTCGGGGCCTGTCTCGTTTTTCTGCGTTAAGCTGCTGGTTATCGTGATGCCCCTTGCTACGTTAGTTTTTTATGCCATCAGTGGCGAATCCTATTTAGTCCACAGCCTGCAACCGTTGCTGACGAGGCTCGGTACGGCTTACTTGGCTTTTACTTTCCTGTTTGTAAGGCAACGCCCTATTCGCCTGTATTTCTGGGGTTTTGCAATAGTAACCGTACTTGTTGAGCTGTGGGTTTATATGGGGCCGACGCTATATGATGAGTACGGCCAAAACTGGCTGTTAGTTAACCGGGATATGATCTATTATGTGCCGTTCGTGATCACGATGGCTTTATTTGCGCGGATACTTACCCTGCCGGAGCAGAATAAACCGGAGCATAATCCCGAAACCGCCTACACCATCCCGGCAGAATAAAACCTTATTGGATCTGGCTGAATTTGGCTAAACGGTAAAAGCGACCGGGGTTCGGCAAATAGATAAAACCCTTCGCGTTTAAGCTGTCGAATGCGTCTTCCGATTGGCTATCTGATACTTTTACCACTTTGCCACCTTTGTATTGATAGATGCCCATGCTTAATGCCTGATAATTGGTATCGGGTATGTTTTTGGGCGCCGAATCTACCTTGAAAGTGGTTGAACTGCCCTGTTTATTGGTATAAAACCATAAGCCCTTTACCCAATCGGAGGTATCGCCGGATGTCATCAACTGCGGATCGGAGAACATAAAGGTGGAGTCGTTTTTTATTTCTGTATCGATATCCATTTTGAAATATTTCGCCTTTTCGCCCTTGATAGTTTTTACCAGGATAAAATACTCCAGGCGGAAACCCCGGCCCGACCGTTTCCACACATGATATACTTTGCCATACTTTGATTTTACCGAAAGCACCACTGAATCATAGCCGGCGAATTCCTCCGGTGAGATCCTGGTATAATATTTTTTTAGGCCCGAACGCGAACACGACATCAGCATAAATAAAAAGATAACGACGGGCAGCGCAGGCAATTTTTGCATCATTAAATATATCAGAAATTTAATTTACTTCCTGCTTCATCCCTAATCTCCAATTGAGCAATCTTCAACCCCGTCCGTCCGTCCGTCGCCCCTGCCCTTACCTTGCGACAGGCCGCGACAGCAGATCCCCTAGATCAGTAGCCTTTTTCTCCAGTATCATCCATAACTCATTAAGGCACTGCGGATATCACGCAATAATTTAGGGTATAATTACCCTGGAACTTCATCGATTTTCGGGTAAAATTACTGACGGTATGCGCCAAACATCTGCCTAATTTTATATCACAATACTTATCTCCAATTTTTATAAATGTGCGTTAAGTCCCGCGGGGATTGCACATCATATTATAAAGGCAATAAAATACTACCGTTTTAAAGCGCATGCCTCACCCTGAAACCGGCACCCTGTCGCTTTGTGATTGAATAAAGAATCATCAGCAAGCCTAAGCTGAAAAATTCTGAATAAAGCGTAACCAATAATACCCAATGATATGATAATCACAATGCAAGGTAACTGGACAGTTGCCGTAAAATCAAAAAATGCTTCCTTCCCACAGCGTTTTGTGGTACAGGGTGCAGCATCCGGCAATGGCACCTACACAGGTACAGTCGGAACAACAGCTTTTGTAACCGGTAATGAATGGTCAATCTCCATTCAAAATAATCCCGGTACAGGATGGCAGGCGTCGGGTACGAAACTATTGTTTCCGCACCAGGTGGGAGGGCAGTATCAATTTGACATCCAATCAAACGACGCCGGGGCCGACCAGGATTTCGACGACCTGGTGTTAACCTGCTCCACCCCTGTCAACATAAACGATTTCGTGCTGTTCGGGAATGTAACACTCTACAGCGGATCGTGCATCTTTAACCCATGCCGCAAGTTCCCGTATGTTATTGAAACAGCTGCCGCACTGGAAGCGGCGTTGAAAAATCGGGTGCTGGACGATTGGATCAAAAAATATTATCCTGAACGCGTACCCGGCTATGTCAATCCCAATCCGCCAGATCCGGCATACTTTGCGCCGATTGTTTTTGACCTGACCGGCGAAGCAACGCAGCCCAATACCGCATTGCAATACAAGCGCATAGCTACCACCGATAAGGCAAAGGGTGCAAAAGCAACAACTGAAACCGGCGCTACCATGCTTGCATCCGATTTCGAGAGGATATCCTCCTCTGCGCAGTCGACCGACCTGTTTAAGGTGCAATCGTCAGATACGATCTCGCTGGCAAAAAACATAGGCGGCTTATTCAGGCATTGTATCACCGACGCCGGATCTAACTTAACCCTCACCTTTGAAGAATACGACCGCACCGCCGCCGAACTGCTTGGTGGCGCCTATACCGGAACAGGTGACCGGCGGTTGCTCGGCAGTACCATTACCGATATGAACGGGAACTATATCTTCTTTTTCAACTTTGGTATGACACCACCGGATTTGGAAGATGAGACCGATATCGCCTCTGGTGAGGATATTGGTTATGCACTGTTCCCTGATGTGATCGTAAAGATAGTGAGCTCATCGCCGGCACGGGTGATATACGAAAGCGCTCCTTATTATAATATTCCGAATCTGAAGAGGATCGACATTTGCCTGCCCGAATCAGCGGTACAGGTAACGTCGGTTTGTTTCAACGGAAATTTAATAGGCAGCCTTGGCAATGTATTTATTGGCGGCAGTCAAAACTCAAGCGCATCATTTGCCACCCCTGCCCTGCAACGGTATGATGTTGCCAATGCAAATTTCCTGGAGGCAAATGGAGTAATAAGCGTTGGCAGCCCGCTTGCAGGCTTTAACGTAAGTTGCGCAGCCTGGGGCGGTACTATTGATATACGCGGCTGCATGTATGATGCCGCAAAAAGTGCCGTCGATAACAAAATCCACTGGTATACCATCCAGATAGCCCGCTTTGGCGGCGGATGGACCTATGTGACCGAGAATTACAAGCAACCGCTGTATGGCAGCCCTGTGCTTGGTAATGTGGGGCCTTTTTACCCATCGCCGGGAGGAGTGCTTAACGGAACCGTGGCAGCCTACAAGAATATCCAGCGTGAAGCATTTGTAGATAACGTTCCCTGGGTGTTTGACCAGATCGACCGGTATATGCAGCTCCATACAAGTATTTATGATACCATAGCCGGTGTCTCCACTCCCGGAACATTCTATTTGCGGGTGGATGGTTACGATGCGTCCGGCAACCTGGTGGCTAACGCGACAGACCTGATCGCGCTCTATATTCATAACAAACCCCTTAACTTCCAATTGACGTCACCGGTGCTTGCTGATTCTTCAATTGTAGATGCAGGCTGCGGATTGTTCCGGCTTACTGATACGCAAATGAAAACCCATATGATCTTCTCGTTCGAAGCGAGTGATCCTTTGGGCTTTGTGAACACTTACGCACTTACCATGAACCGATGCCCGGGAACGGCTTTGAATATCGACTCAGACAAATGGGGCAACTTTACCATTGCAGGGTCATACACCTTCCCCGGAGGAAGCAATCCGTCCGTTCCTCATGTATGCGTTGGTTACACGGGTACACAGCATGATTACACCACATCGGGGCCGATAACTGCCGAAATAGAGCCCTCGGCTACAGCGGATGGCTGGTTAGAAACCGGCGAATACTTTGCCGTTTACTCGTTTGGGTTAACTGCCAGTCAGCGCATTACCAACGGGTATAATAATGGCGTCACGGGTAATTATGTAACCTCATCACAAATTATGATGGAGCGGCTTAATCCATGACCGGTGTCAGCATCACAGGATTTGTGCTTTGTACATTGGCTACCTGGCGTATATCCCATTTACTCTCGCAGGAAGATGGGCCGTTTGACCTGGTAGTGAAATTCAGAAAGCTGTTCGGGCAAGGTTTCTTCGGAGACCTGCTCGACTGCTTTTATTGCCTCAGCCTGTGGATCGCTATCCCGTTTGCCTTTTTACTCTGCACCCAATGGATACAGGGTATAGTTACCTGGCTGGCACTTTCGGGTGCTGCATGCCTGCTGTTTAAATTTACTGATCATCAACAAAAACAATAAAAAAATGAGCTGCTGCGGAAATAAACGAAAAGCATTGACCACTGAAGCAAGAACTTCGGGGCGTCAATTCATACCTGCCGGGAACACAAACTACATGGCAGAAAACAGGCCCGACCGGGTATTTGAATATACCGGCAACACTTCCTTCACGGTAAGGGGACCGATATCAGGGAAACAATATTATTTCAGAACCAAAGGCGATAAGGTAACCGTCGACTTTATGGATTCCTTCGCCATAATGGCGGAGCGGGATTTGAAAACGGTATCAGGTGGTTAGTATCAAGTAGTTAGTATCAGGTATCAAGACAATTCGGCCTGTGGTCGGTGTTATCACCGTACCACCAAACAAGATTATCTTTGCCTGAGTTATCAGGCTAACAGACTCTCTAATTTATTTTTCCACTTTTCCCAATCAGGCATCTCCTTAGCTTGCAAATCAAAAAACTTGTGTGTGTGATCACGATAGATTAGGTGGCATAGCTCGTGCACTATTACATACTCAATGCAATGTTTTGGTGCTTTTATCAATTCCGGATTTAATATAATTTTCCCTTTAGGCGTGCAACTTCCCCAACGTGTCGGCATGTCCTGTATAAAAAGAGCTTCCGGCTTAATTTTATATTTCTTAAATTTCTCAATAAGGGGTTCGGCAATTATTGCAAATTTATCTTTTGCTTTTTCGCGGTACCATTGCTTTAACAACTCTTTAGCTTTTGGTTTTTCCTTTGTAATTATCTCAATAAAAGCTCCCCTATGCCTTACTTCATTCTTTTGTCCAATAGTTATTTTTAACCTGTATTGTCTCCCCAGGTACAAATGGGTTTCACCATTAATATATCTTCTTGCCGGTGTTTTGGGATGAAAGGCCAAAAAGAAACTTTGCTGTTTAATTATCCAGGGTGCTCTTTTCTTAACTTTTTCTTTTATCTTCTCAATTGAGGCGTCTGCAGGTGCTTTTACCAATACATCCATTTCCGGTGTAACGGTAATACCCAGTGATTTTCTATCGGAATAACTTAAGGAAAAAAGAATCTCTTTAGATCCAAATTGTATAGTATGAAGCATTATTTATACCTGATTTTAGCCACATCTACAATTTGCCCGGCAATATTATCAATTTCATTAAAGCTTATAGTAATGTGATATTTATCCCGTACTTCATCAATCAGATAATCACCGATTAAATGGATCATTTTTCTTTGAATATTAATATTGGCCGGGGTACTCCAGTCAACTTTGATAAGGCTTTGTATGATCTTATCCGCTTCTATAGCTATTTGGGCTGATATTGTTTTAATTTCCTTTTCATCATCCATTTTGCCATTCAAACCTTCTTTTGTGATACCATAAAATGCTTTAGTTACATCTTTGTTTTTCAGGCTATCAGGAATATCCGCATCTGTTTTTGAAAGCACCGCCTGCATAATGTCTTTTACTTTGGTCAAATATTGTGATTCATTTAAACGGTGCTGCTCATAAGCTTTTATAGTTTCCTTCAGCATGTCCGAAAACTTTTTATAAAATGCCGGGTCTTCATCCATTTTTTCATTGATATGTTTTGAAGTCCGGGATGCTATTTTATCAGCCTTAGCGGCTTCGCCAAGGGTTTTTTCTACTTCCTGCTGAAATTTTTCTTTGTCAAAAATATTGACCAATTCAGTAATGGTTGTTACTTCATCCGTTTGAATATGTGTGTCAATCAATTTCTGTATCTGCCCCTCGTATTGCTTATAGTCTATAACATCGGAATACCGCTGAACAACGGCACTGCGTAATTTCATAAAGAATGCCAGGTCTTCTTTATAGCGGTCAATTGTTTTTTCTCTTGAGTCTTTATGGAATTGGATGGATGATAACGCCAGTTTCAGCAACCTTGCATATGCAGCTAACTTATCATAAAACACAACCCTGATGGCCTCGTCCCTTAAGAATTGCTGATAGGCCTCCGCATCTTTTTTATTGCTGATGGTTTTAAAAATATCCCATAGCTCAGTGTGCTTTTGCGGAAGCTTTTTAATTTCTTCTGTGATATTGGTCAAAGTGCTTTCAAGGTCGGTCTCGTCAAATTCTTCAAAGCTTGAATATAGTTCCAGTGCCTCATCCAATGCGCCTAAAACACCATAATAATCTATGATATAGCCATAATCTTTATCTTCATAAATGCGGTTAACCCGTGCAATGGCCTGCAATAAGGTATGTCCCTGTAACTTGCGGGTTAAATAAAGAACGGTATTTTGCGGTACATCAAAACCTGTAAGCAGTTTATCAACTACGATGATAATCTCCGGGTCTTTTTGATTTTTAAAGCGGCTGATGATATTTTTATCGTAACGTTTGGAATTTCCATGCTCGTCCATCATTTTTTTCCAGAATGATTTTATACGATCGGATGTACCACCATAAGCGCTTTCTTCGCCTTCCCGTTCATCCGGCGGAGATATCACAACTTCGCTGCTTACTATCCCTATCTCATCCAGGAAGTTTTTGTATTTGATCGCCGCATCTTTAGTCTGTGTTACCAATTGGCCTTTAAATGGGGTGGTATCCTGGAAATTATCCCTGAAATGCTTGCTGATATCCCAGCAAATGGCATATATCTTCTGTTCAGCGATATTTAATTGATCAGCGCGGCTGAACTTTTTTTTCAGGTCGGCTTTTTGATAACCTGTCAATGGCTCTGATACCATATTGAAAAAGTTATCTATGGGCTTTTCGTTTACCTGCTGAAAAGCATGCCGCCCTTCATAAAGCAACGGAACCACAGCTTTATCTTTTACAGCTTTATCTACTGTATAATCATCAATCAGGGTGCCAAATTTGCTCAACGTATTTTTATCTTTATGGAACAACGGGGTACCTGTAAAAGCTATAAAGCAAGCATTAGGTATGCTCTTTTGCATGTCAGTATTAAAGGTGCCGTGCTGGGTGCGGTGCCCTTCGTCAACCAATACAAATATGTCCGGGCTATCCAACACACAAGGCAATTTTTTTACAGCGGTATCAAATTTATTGATGATGGTGGTTACCACCGCGTTGCTGTTGCTTTGCAGCAAATCCACCAAACGCTGTCCGGTGCTTGCATTTTCTACAAACATTCCGCACTTTCTGAAAGTACCGGTGATTTGTTCATCAAGGTCAGTTCGATCGGTAACCAGGATGATCTTTGGATTCAGAATACTCTTTTCTAAAGCAATAGCCTGGGCCAGCATTACCATCGTCAGCGATTTACCGCTTCCCTGTGTGTGCCATATTACGCCGCCTTTTCTTTTGCCGTTCTCCAGGCGGGTAATTTGTCTCATCGCTTTTTTAATGGCGAAAAATTGCTGATAGCGTGCAGTTTTCTTTTCGCCATTATCAAATAATACAAAATTATAGGCAAAATCCAGTAAACGTTGTGGGCTGCATAAATCAAATAAATACTCATTCTGTACCGATGGTAGTATCGGGTGCTTTTCAAGTGAGTCGAAATAATATCGTACATACTTAAACCGGTCTCCAAACATTTTATCCTTCTGCTCAGCGCTAAGCGGAGTATTTCTTAACTCAGTCAATCTATCACGATATTGTGTTTCTGATTCTGCGCTGCCGAATTTTTCTTCCCAGTGCGCCCAAAATTTGTCCTTTGTGCCATTTGTGGCATATTTGCCTTCATTGCAACTGATGCATAATATGGTTTGCGCATACACATATAAGCTCCTGATGCCATCTTCCTGCTGGCTGCGTAATTGCTGGCTGATAGCCTGTGTTAAAGGGTCTTTTATATCCGGGCGTTTACACTCGATAATGCATAGCGGGATGCCATTTACAAAAAGTACGATATCCGGCCGGTAATGCTCCTTGCTAGTGCTGCGCATCACGTTGTACTCTTCTGTTACGTGGAAAACATTGTTCTCTATATTTTGCCAGTCGATATATTGCAGGGTAAAGCTTTTTTTGTCACCATCCACAGTTTGCTCCAATGCTTTGCCAAGGGTGATCAGGTTATAGGCCGTTTCGCAAGCGGCGATATAGCCCTCGTTCATCGGCAGATCCTTTAAAGCCTGTATGCCATTTTCAATATTGGCATCGCTGAAAAAAGTAGTGCGTGTAGAACTTACCCTGGGCGAATTAATAACTTTCAATTGTGCGCGTAATATACCATCCAATATCACATTGGTGGTTTTATTGCCGCGTAATGCCAACGCTTCATCGGGCGATAAATAAGTATAACCCAGGTTTTGCAATAATTGCAATGCGGGTATCTGGCTGATATGATCCTCTTTAAAGCTTGGCGTTTCCATAATACTATTATTTAATAACTCTTAATTTAAATACCTCAGGATCGTCCAGGTCAATCTTATCCATTTTATCATTTTTTAAGGCCGGGTTGTAAAACAATAAACTCTTTATGCCTTTGACAGACTTAAATCCCATGCTTTTGTAGTAATCAATTAGTTTTTTCTTGGCCTTGGTTTCATTTTGCTCTAAATCCTTTAAATCAAGATGATCATATTTATTTTCATCAAAGGTGAACTCAAATTGTAATGGATAGGGTTGTACTACAAACAAACCACAGGCTGCACTATAATGAAAAACAATATCCCTAATGGCTTTGGCACCTATATTAAAGCCCCGATATTTGGGCAAAATTGTTATCTTCTGAATTAAGCAAAAATTTCGGTTCATTAATTCATAGTGGTATTGTTCATTTAGTTTTTCAGTATAATCACCAGTCTCCGGATCGAAGAATTCAAACGCGTGTCTTGCTAAATATTCAGAATGAGCGTCGATAACATCATATAAATGGTAGGGCCCCTGAGATGCTTCATCAATATTTACTATTAGAAAGTCGACCCGGCCTATATTTTCAATTTTATTGTCTTGATCATCGGTCAAATTTATTTCCATTACTATATCAGACACAAAACGGCTATGCTCATAGCAGCCCAGGCCTGAACTGAACGAATAATTGAATACTACACTGGTCATTTTTGCTATTTATTTTATTGGTAATAATATTTTACTTACTCCGACCATCTTCCCGGCGCCAGGAAAATGGTTTACTCTTTTATATCATTACTTAATTTCAACCTTTTCTTCCCCGTAAGCAATAGCTGCATCATCCCTTTTTTCTGTTCTTTTAATTTACTGGCTTTTGCTTTGAGGAGTTGTATTTCTTTATCGGCGGTTTGTAATACTTGTGCAATGGCTGTTTGTTCTTCCATTGATGGATAAGGAACCTTAAGTTTAAAAAAGTCATCAATGCTAACATTCAACAGGCCATCACCTCTCGCGCCAGATGTAATTATTTTTTTTAATTGACTATCCAGCCCATGCGCCAGAAACCAATGTTTATAAAATTTGGGATCTATTAACTTAGTCGGACGAAAACAGATGTACACAAATGGAACTAAAGCGCTTTCTTTCTCTTCCAATTGGTAAATACAGCCCATTGGGTAGGTTTTTGAATTCCCTTTGTTATAAGCAAAATCTTCTTTTTTGAGCTGAGTGTACTTTTTTAAACTTTCACCGGCAATCACCCTATCAAATTTATCTTCCTGAGAAATAAGACCATGTTTGGAAGATATTGTCATTATCGAATGGATGAAATCACCATCGTTAATACTCTTTATCTCGGCAAATATTTCTTTTAACTCAACGTTCTTCCATTCTTCTCTTTGACCTTTTAACCTTTTCTTACCGGTAAGCAATTGCTGCATTAATGCTTTTTTTTGCAATTCTTTTTTTTCTATTAAATGGAGTGTTATAAGTATTGCGCTATCAATTGTTCCTATTACCTGAGCTGTTTTTTGTTGTTCTTGAAGTTGGGGAAGTGGTATTTTTATCGAAAGAAAAGAACCTTTCGATATATTTTTCATGCTATTACTTGTTCCTGTTGCTGTGCTTTTACTTTTAATTTGTATTTATCGGTGTTCAGCAAATAATTTAACCACTTAGGTTCTATAGTTGAATATTGAAAAAATTTAGTTTGCCAAAGCCTATCTGGTAAAAATAAATTTAAATGAGTGTTATCAACATAGCCACACTCACCAACTAACTCTGGAGTATTCATCCGGCTTATTACTATTGTATTTTTTTGAGGATTAAGCTTAGCCCTTGATACATCCTCAATCTTTATTTTCTTGCACTCAGAAGGATAAAAACGTCCATCGGATACTGCCGATGTTTTAAGTATACATAGATCATTTGGAAGCATTTTGTCATCAGTAGAGTTAACACTCACGCCTGCTTCTAATAATTCAATTTCGTTACCTAATTCCTTAACTTCCCAATCAATAGGAATTAGCCCCAATGCCGATGTCTTATATCCTTCCGGTACTACACTACTCATCTATTCTGTTATAAAGTTTATTTATTATGCCTTTTGCTATTTAACTTAACCATCCCGAGGATGTCCTTGCAATGGTTTACCCATCTCGGGCATACCCACGCAATGGTATTAATCTCCATTGCCAATTCTTTTTACATTGGGGTTGGCGGTTAGTGATCGCAGTTGCTGTATGGCAACCTGGTTCAGCTTTTTAAGCCGCTCGCCCTGGGTTAATTTCATCCGTATAAATTCGGCATTCATACTTTCCATATTGGCCAATACCAGTAATTGCTCAATGGTGCTGTAATCCCTTATATTTCCTTCAAGGCCTTTATTGGTATCGCGCCATTGTTTGGCTGTCTGGCCAAACAATGCCACATTTAATAGATCGGCTTCATTTGCATAAATGTATTGCTCCTGTTCTTTGGTAATACCAGGCGGGATGATGGTTTCTTTTATAGCATCGGTATGTATGCGGTAATTTACTTTGGCAAGGGTGCGGTTAAGGTTCCAGTTTAAGGATAGCCTTACATTTTCTTCATCCTTCAGTCGCTGAAATTCTTTTATAAGGTAAAGCTTAAATTCGGGGCTAAGCCAGGAGCCAAACTCAAAAGCGATGTCTTTATGAGCAAAAGTGCCGCCATACCTGCCTGCACTCGCTATTAACCCCTTCGCATTTGTGGTTTCTATCCATTTTTTCGCTGATAGGTAAAAGCTGTTTCTTCCCGCTTCATTTTTAATTCCCTCGAATTCCATGGAATTAAAATCCGGATTGTTTATTTGCTCCCAAATCCCCAAAAATAAAATGGTATCCTTGTTTCTGAGCCAGTTTTCAATTAAAGCGCCTCCGCCATCAAAGTTCTTTACCATATCAGTCAGTGAAATAAAGTCACTTTCTTTGTGCGAAAGAATTGTAACAGCAGTCCCCTGCACATTAATGGTTGCCTGTTTATCCCTTGCCATAATTTTAATCCATTAATTCCTTTAAATATTTTTCCATCTGAGCCTGCACTCCCTTTAACTCAGCCTCCAGCTTTTCAATATCTTTTTGCACATCGGCAATATTTATTTCGGGCTCTTCCTCAAACGTATCTACATAGCGCGGGATGTTTAGGTTAAAATCGTTCTCTTTCACTTCATCCGGCGTTGCTACAAAGCTGAATTTATCCTCTATTACTCCCGGCTGCAATTTCCCTTCGTTAAATTGGTTATAGGTATTTACAATCCTGTCGATATCGGCCGGGCGCAACACATTCTGATTTTTACCGGGCTGGTAACCCTGGCTGCCATCAATAAACAGTACATTTTTATTTTCACCCTTCGCCCGGTTAAAGATCAGTATGGCGGCAGGTATCCCGGTCCCAAAAAACAGGTTAGCAGGCAGCCCTATAACGGCCTCCAGCAAATTCTCCTCAATGGTTTTTTGCCGTATCTTCCCCTCACTGCTGCCACGGAACAATACGCCATGTGGTACCACCACACCAACTTTGCCATGGTCTTCATAAGTAGTTTCTATCATGTGGCTGATAAAGGCCCAGTCGCCCTTGCTTTTAGGAGGCACGCCTCGCCAAAAACGGTTGTACCGGTCAGTTTCGGGGTCGTAGCTATTTGAAGCCCTGTTTTCTTCCTTGTCATCAACCTTGCCCCATTTGTCCAAACTGAAAGGAGGGTTAGCTACCACAGTATCAAATCGCATCAATACATCACCTTCTTTTAATTTGGGGTTCCGTATGGTATCGCCCCACCGGATGGTGGCATTATCAAAACCATGCAAAAACATATTCATCACGGCTAATGCCCATGTACTGCCGTTTGCTTCCTGCCCGTATAAGGAGAAATTATCCGAGCCCACTTCTCTTCCCGCCTTGATCAGCAATGATGCCGACCCGCAGGTAGGATCACATATCCTTGCTCCCGGTTTTGATTTGGTAAGCTTTGCCAGCAAAGTAGATACTTCACCAGGGGTGTAAAATTCGCCGGCCTTTTTGCCGGCATCACTTGCAAAATTTGATATTAAAAATTCATAAGCATCTCCAATAATATCGTTACGCTCCAGATGAGAAGGTGTAAGATCAATTTTATTAAAATCGATCAGCAGGTTAGTTAAGCGGGTTTTTTTGTCTTTCGCATCGCCCAAATTACTGCTGTTAAAACTGATATTGCGAAATATGCCGCTGCCGTCTTCGCTACCCAGCTTTTCGCGGTTGGCTTCTTCCAGGTCGTTTAACGCAATATCGATCAGTTCGCCATTATTGGTATCATTCCTGTGCAGGTATAAATAATCAAAAGTGCTGGTCTCCGGTATGCTGAAACGCTCCGTCCTCATTGCTCTTTCGGTACGCTCAACATCCCCGTTATACTTTTCCAGGTGTTTTTGATAAATATCTTTATTTACATCGCTCACGTATTTGAGAAACAGCATGGTCAATATATAATCTTTATACTGGCTTGGGTCAATTACGCCGCGAAAAGTATCGCATGCTTTCCAAACCATTTGGTTAATATCTTTTTGGGTTATTTTATTGCTCATGTTATTTTTTTATCGAGTGTAAAAGTTGTTTCTGTATAAGATTTTCGCGTAAACCTGCTATCTGTAGCAATAGCTCTTTTTCCCTTTTTCTGAGTGTATCCAACTCCAAAATAGTTTTTTGTTTTTGAATGGGTGGTATAAATACACCTAACTCTTTTACCGATCGTATGGTGATGGAACGAATGTCGGTTCCTCTTGATTGATCCTTAAAAAAAAGCTGTGTTTGCGGATGATTTAAATACCAGCTGAAAAACTCAGGCAGAATACTTCTTTGATCAAGAAGCCGTATCACGATGAAGGTTGAAGATGCAACAGCTTTTTCAACTATTCCATCATAATGATAAGCAAAATTATTATTACCCTTAATCGCTAAAAGAATATCACCCGGCCTTAACAGGTATTGTGACATGTTCCAATTAAATTTTAATTCGGGCTTAACTGAAACATCAAATTTACCTTTATCAAAATGTTTAGCCTGGAAATAATAAATATCACCATCCAACCCAGGCTTTATGTATATGCCCGAAAAGATTTCCGCTATATTTCTTAACGTTTTTTTCAAAAATATTTAAGTAATGAATGTACGAAGATAGTGAGTAGGATTTAAAATGTCAAGCTTTATTTCAAAAAAAATTAAGTACCGGCCGTACGTTTTAGAGTAGCCAGCCTTTTACATAGTTTTTATTTGGTAATTTGAAGTAATAAACCTTTAAAAAAATAAACCCGATAGTATAGCGGGGCTATCGCAACCAAAGCACCACCGGCCCTGCTTTTCGGAAAAATGAGATGATTATTAATTCATTATTCAAAGAAAATATTTTGCCAATTCCGGTAAACCACTGAAAAAGAGGACTGTTTCAGGTGTTTCAAAGTGTTTCACTTTTTTGGTGAAACAGTAGAAAAGCTGTCTTTTTGATAATCAGTTTATTGATTATCAGCAAATTACTATGCGAAATAGCCTGTTTCAAGGTGTTTCAGGTGAAACAGTTAAAACCGAGATATTAACCCTTAAAAATCAAACAAAGCACTTGCCCTTATGCCGAAGCGGGTGGTGTTGGGGTGGTTGAGGTAGGTGAAACGCTCTACCAGGTCGACGCGGAAGATCTTGAGGATATTGCCGATGCCGACACCGCCTTCGGTGTAGGGTGTTCTGCCGAGGCTGTAGGTTTCGGGTACGCCGGTTTGCCCTACAGGGAATTGAAGCAGGTTGGGGTGCAGCGCGGGGTCGTTCTCGTCACGCACACCGCCATACACGGTTTTAAAGGTAACATACTCGCGCCACTTCAGTTTTTTAAACAGCGGTATTTTGTTGAAGATGAAACCGTTGAGGCAATAATCTATGTTCAGGCTGGCGTAATGGTCGCTCACAAACTCCAGGAAGTTCATCAGGTTGTAGGAGTAGTAATCATAGGTGTAGGTTTGGTTGGCCTGGTGTATGGTGAGCAGCGGGTATGGCAGCTGACCGAACAGGTAGCCACCCTCGGCAGTAACGTCGGCATAGCCCAATTGCGACAGGTATACGCGCTTATCGATGCGCAAACGCAGATTGCGGTAATTGTAGTCGCCCCCGAAAACGCCCTTAAGGCCCTGGTGATAATCCAAACTGAGGATGGGGTATTTGCTGGGGATGATGATGCGGTAGAGCTTGCCCTGTACCAGCTGTTCGTGCGGGGCATAGCGCAGGTTTACCGATAATTCGGTGGTGGTGATGCTGGGTATGGTGTTCTGGAACTCATCGGTAAAGGTGAGTACCCCGGCGGGTATCTGCCGCCAATTTTTGAACTGGAAGGCGTAGGAAAAGTGGTTCTCGAACTCGTTTACATAGTCGAGCTTGTAATATTTGTTGTACAGGTATTTGTTATCCACCCCGCGTTTGAAGGAGAGGAAAAGGGCATCGTTTTGCGTAAAGGCCAGCTCCTCGCCGGGTATCCTGGTTTCGTACTGCACACTCGCCTTGATATAGCTTTCGGGGAATTTGTAAATAGATTGATTATTGAACGAATACGCCGCGCTTGCCAAATATTTGAATTGCCCATCCTTGAAACCGTAGGCCCCGTACCCCTCCAAATAATACCGGGTGCTGAAATCAAGCGTGGTGCGACCGCCGAGGCGTATGCGCGTACCCTCAACTGGGTTAAAACTATAGAACGCGCCAAGCGGGCCCACTTCCACCGGGCCAAATGTTTTAAAACCGACGGCAAACAGGTTGATGATCTCCATGGTGCGCCGGTAGGATGGCATGGTTTGCAGGCTGTCGATATCCTTATAGGCGTTGGTCTCCACGCTGGTTAAAGTATCCTGCCCCCGGCTATCCGACCAAAACTGGTCGCCCTGCTGCAAGGCGGTCTTTTTCCGGGTAACCAGTTCGCCGGCGTAGGTGCTGTCGGGACGGGGCACGTCGGTGAGGAAATGGCTATAGGTGATGGTGCGTTCGCCAAAAATACCTTTGTTGCCATTTTTATTAAAGCCGAAGTCGGCCTTCATGTCGCTCTTGCCGAGGTGGTAACGGTCGTCAGGGTTTTTCTCGTAGGTGAGGTCGACCGCCATGCTGCGCACCCAATTGAGGTTGATGTTTTTGTTGACGGATAGCCTTGCCTTCTGCACGGCGTATTTTCCATCCAGAGTGATAAGTATGAGACCTTCGAAGAGCATATCATTGCCATTGCGCGGCGTAAAGCTCAGCTGCACGAGTTTTTTATGGTCGACCTCGATGGTATCCGTAATGAAGAACTTATAGAACGCCGGCGCGTTATCAGAAATAGGACTCAGGAACTGGTTGGTCATCAAAAAGATATTGTTGGAGTAGATATCCACCTCCTGGTACATGCGGTTGAGGTAGTTGTTGACGCCTTCTTCATCTACAAAATTGACGATGTTCACCTTCTTTTCCCCTTCGATGATCGTCTTCGTCTTCTCAGGGCTTTTGCGGAAATAGCTTTGGGTCAGCTTTTCTTCCAGGTAAACCGGCAGGAGCGATTTGCCGGGGAAACTGGTGGTATCGCGGTTATCCAGCAGGAATTTGTATTTCTTATAGCCTTTGCGGTCGGCTAATTTGGTGGAGACGTTGATGAGCGAGAATTGGAGTTTTTCGTATTGCTTATACTCGGTGTAATTATAATTCTGCAAGCGGTTGCTATCCTTATGAGCTATCACCTGGCGGATCAGTTCCACGGCAGGGTTATCCTTATTGCGATATCGTTTCTTTTTACCCGATTTGATGGTAACCGTAGCGAGGGCCTGCACATCGGGCTGTAGTTTTACATTGATCACCTGCTCCTTACCGGCAACAATGGTGCGGATAACAGACTGATAACCAATCAGCGAGAATTTGAGCTGCGTATAGGTTTTACCCGTGGTGATGGAATATTTGCCATTGTTATCGCTGCTTACCCCGATAGAAGTACCGGGGAACGACACCGTAACAAAGGGCAGCGGCTTGCCATGCTGCGCATCGGTAACCGTACCGCTCACAACGGAATTCTGGCCCCTGGCAGCAACGCAAAAGAAGATAATAATTAACCAAAGCGCATGCCTCATAGAATGCTTCCCAACTTAAAATGACCGGTAAATGTAAACTTTGTTAAAAAGCATTACCCGAAATATAGGCAAATCCTATGAATATAGACGAGCCTGGGTGCTGATTAGTTGCTTTTTAGTATCGGGTGGGGTGTTAAATTGTTGTTAAGGGGAAGTGAATTGGGACTACGGGAGGTGTCCACGCTGTCCCGTACTATGGCAGGGGGAGACGGACGGACGGGGTTGTAATTTCAGCCGACAGCTATACTATATACCTTTGCATTAAATTTTGTAAATTTGTTATTATAGCAAGCAAGGACAATACGATGGAACGGATAATATTAGAAGTGGATGATACCGTAGGGAAAATATACCAGGGGTTTAGCGAAGAAAGCAAGCAGCAGTTTAATCAGGCGGTAAGCCTGATGGTAAAAAAAGCTGTTAACGACGCTACATTTGCAGAATACTCTAAATTGCTGGATGAGACCGGCAACGAAGCTATAAAAAATGGCCTTACTCCTGAGCTATTAGAATCACTGCTGGCATCTGATGATTAAGACGTTTGTTTTCGATACTAATAGCCTCATCAGCGCCAACCTTTCTCCTGATTCTGTTAATCGAAAAGCATATGATAAGGCGCGTGCTATAGGTATGGCGGTTTATTCTGACTCGACTTTGGCGGAGTTCGCTGAAACACTTTCACGCCCCAAATTCGATAAATATATATCCATTGAGAAAAGATCACAGGCTATTTCAGCATTTGAAAAGGTAGGGCAGCATATTCACGTATCTGTTAACATTGATATTTGCCGTGATCCAAAAGATAACAAATTCCTGGAGCTGGCAGTTGAAACGGGTGCAGCCTGCATCATCACAGGTGATAAGGATCTGTTGGTTTTACATCCCTTTCAAAACATTCCCATTTTATCTGCAGCTGATTTTTTGAAAGAATTCTAAATTCTCCTGATCACTAATCTCTATCCTACAACACCTTATACAATATCCAGTTATCCGTTTCGTAGATCTTCTGGAGGTTGAGGTTATTGTCGGAATGTTTGATTGCCGGGATGTATTTATTGTTAAGCTGCGTGTAGCCGGTAAGCGGATTGGTCTCGGTAGCGATCAGGATGTATTGCACATAATGTTCGGGGGCCTCACTGGCGCTCAGGTAACTTTCCTGGTAAGGCAGGGTAAGCCGCTGGATGTGTTTGGTGAAGGATACGATGGGATAAGCTATGGCATCGTCCATCATGATCTGTTCATTGGCGGGCAGGGTATTAATAAAATTCGCTATCTCACGGCTCTCTGCCTGGGCATCGATGGGAGTGGGGTTGAATAATACCTTCACAAAATCCCGCTCTTCGGGTATGAACGAGTGTGCAAGGAAAAAATAACCCGTGATCAACTGGAATACTGTAACCACCCCCAATACTATTTTTAGGCCAAGCTGATTTTTGACGGTGTGCGACCTGAAGATAATACATAACAAAGCCAGTATCAGGAAACAAAGAAAATACTCGTGCGCCAGGAATATCTTGTCGTATTTGATCTGTAAAAACTCAACAAAGGCAAAAGGGGTAATGATGGTTAAAATTTGGTAAGTATTTTGCCTGAACAGGTAAATAGCGATCATGATCATCGGGCAAAACAGCACGATGCTTGCCGTTACCAGCGGGGATATTTGCGAGGGCTGATATTGGGAGAAACTGGTAGCCTGCTCAAAGCTCATCCTATCGGACAGTACGCTCCAGGTGGCGTAGGGACTGTCGATAAAATAATCGAGGTCATTAGCGTGAGTCAGGTTGAGCATTTTGAAGATCAGGATGGACGCCAGTGGAAGAATAAACATGATGATGTAGATCGCAAACGTTTTATTGATCAGCTTGCGGCGAAGGGCCGGGTTATTGAAGCTCAGGCTGAGCCGGAAGGCCGTTTCTTTTTCGCTGAGGTTAAGGCTTTGTATGGCGATAAACATCACCAGTGGGATAAAGAACAGCGTGAGCCAGATAAATTTATAATCGCAAAATACCAGCACCACCAGGCATATGCTGGATATGGAAACGTGGAACGTAGTATTTGATTTATAGAACCGGATGATATGGAAGAAGAACAAATAAAAGAAGATCAGCACCATATAGATCGATTTTCCTGAACATGCAGTGTATAACAAACCAGGATGGAACAGGAATAATACGATGAGCATCAGCAAATAAAAATCGTCATGCGTGCGCCTGATGAGCGTACTCGCCAGTATATAAAACAAGATACCTGTGCCGATTGCCGAGGCTATAACCGGGGCCAATAAGTTACTCGCCAATGAGAAAATGGAGGTGCCGTAGAAAGGCAATATTGGCGCGGTTAGCCCCATTACCTTCAGCCTGTTACCAACACCTTCAAAAAGGATCTTAGCCTTTTCAATATAAAAAAGCGATTCCTGATTGTAATAGCCCAACCTGTTTAAGTAAATACCCAAAAACAGGTAATAAACGATCAGGCCAAGGGTAATTAAAACAAGATATGTCGTTCTCTTATGCATTATTTAATAACGTTTGTTGGGTTATTAATTTTACTTAATCCGTGGTTCGTTTTTTCCCAGTAAAATGGATTTACGATCAATTGATACAAACCCATATAAGCTGCCGCCGAATGCATTAACCAATAAATGGGGTTAGCGATGGCAAACAGGATCAGCTCATAAAAACGGCGCTTAAATACCGCCATCATGTTTACGTAAATCATCAATATATTCCCAACCATCAGGTTGAATATCGAAATGAATAGCACCCAATCCGGGAAAAGCGTTTTGATAACGGCTATATCAAATACCACATAACTCAGGAACACCAATAGCAGGATCGGGTATACCAAAAAAGTGATTGGCGTAGCACCTATAAAGAAGTTGAATCCCAAAAAGCCCTTCCAGCCTATCTTCCTGATCAATTCAGCAGGGTTGCGCATGTGCACCAGGTAGGTTTGCATGTAGCCCTTTATCCACCTTGAGCGCTGGCGTATCCAGTTGATGGGCTCATTGTTGGCTTCCTCGTAAGTGGTGGAGTTTACGATGGCTACTTTATATCCTTTGGCATAGGCGCGCACCCCAAGGTCGGCATCTTCTGTTACGTTGAAGGGATCCCAGGCACCCAGCTCGATCAGGTTTTCCATTTTGAAGTGGTTGCTAGTGCCACCTAAAGGGATAGGTATATCTAAAGTATCCAGGCCTGGCAGCATATAATCGAACCAATAGGAATATTCGAGCGTGAACATCCGGGTCAGGAAGTTCTCATTCCTGTTAAAATAGTTCAGTGCGCTTTGTATGCAAATGTAGTAATCAGGCAGCTTGTTAAACAGGCTCACTACCTTTTTAAGCTGATCAGTATCGGGGATATCTTCGGCATCGTAAATGGTAAGGTACTTTCCCCTTGCGAAGTGAAGGCCATAGTTACAGGCTTTCGGCTTGGTTTTCGGCATATGGAAGGGGACGATGATCACCTCGAAAATAGCCGGGAAATCGAGGTTACGTACTGCGTTCAGCGTTTTGCTGTCATCCTCTTCTATCAATAATTTGATATCCAGCTTTTCGCGGGGATAGTCAAGGCTCTGCAAGTTCCATATCAGCTTTTTGATCAGTTTGTCTTCTTTGTATACAGGTAAAAGAATGGTGTATACCGGCAAGTCATCGTCTTCAAGTTCCTTTACATCTTCTTTGGTAACCGCCTGGTATAATTCAAAACGCGAACCTACCAACGACAGGAACAGCTTAAATATAATGGCGATCAAAAAGAAACAGCTCATTAAAACATTCACCGTAATGGTGACACTCTTAAAGTTGAGCACCAGACCGGCAGCAAGGAACCCTAGCAGCACAAAAATGAATATGAGCTGCGGGGTGGTGAATGTAGTCAGCGCCGAACTATTGGGGTCTCGGTTTAGAAGCTCAAAGACCGCTGATTTAACGTATACTTCGCCGAGCAACTTATGACTGAGCCAGGTGATCTCCAAATCATCTGCTACAATGATTTCAGGCTCCATGCCGTAGGTCATCCTGACAAAGTCGATGAAAAGCCGGTTGGATGGATCGGCCATTAAGGTGACTACCTTGTTATTCTCGATGCGTAATGGCAGTCCCAACTGCGCATCAGCAAAGGCCAGTTCTATTTTGCTTAAAACCGCTGCATCAAAAGCTTCTTCCCTTACTTGTTTAAATTGATAGCCACCCTCACCGATGGAACGCTCGTAGTTTTTGCGCGATACATAGCCAAAATTGAGCGCTATTTTTAGAAAAGATTGCTCGGTCCTGGTCGAAAAACTTTCAATTTTTTCCCTCCCGCCTGGTGTTATAAAACCATGTTTAACCAAAAGATCAGGAATTGAAACGCTCATTTTATTTAATAAAAGGGTTTTGACTTGTTTTAAAGCGGATCAGCGGGAACAGCGTTCACCGGTGATCCATTTTAATGTTTGTATACTCAATGCATATCAAAGCTGCCGCCGTTTATTCATTAAATAATTCCTGCGATTTTTGAACTTTTGAACGTACATAAAGGAACGACATCAATATCAGCACCAGTATACCAAGCAAAATGTACAAGTTATAGCTCTCCCAGAAACGGGTGAGTGAGCTCTTGGTATCTGTGTATTCCAAATTATCGCTCGATTTGTTGATGTTGAACAGGTATTTATTACCATTCACGTCCGAGATGCACATATTACTCGACAGCGTTGACAATTGTTCGGTAATTGCTTTCGTCGCGGCAGTAAATGCTTCCGACAGTTCGGTGCCGGTAGCTGTGATCACCAGTACAGCATTATTGCTTCGCCCATAAAATATTTGTGCAAGCCCGTTCGACACTGAATCCGATAATTTGTAGACCTGTTTATTGTTTTCGTTATTATAGATCCGGAACGGGTGGTTAAACTTTATCGGTGCATCCGGGAACTCGTCCATCAGCTGATCATGTTGTGATAACAGCGCCACGATGTTATATTTCTTCAGGTCGGCAGGTTTGATGTCATCCGAGTAAACAAACTCAGGGAAATTATTGGCGTTGATGTTATTGTTCAACTCATAAATGATCTCACCCATTGCCGCTGCGGCGTATTTGGCATATTCTTTTGTTACCACAATACGTGTGGCGCCTGTATTAAATGCTTCAGGGTATTGGTAGAAACTCAAATCGTTTGTGATAAACGGATTCTTTGATTCCAGGTAGGACTTATCTACATCGATCTCCGCAAAGAAGTTGGTGAACGCGTTGATACAATTGCCGCTGCTTGGGTATATCCTGAACTCCGCCTGTATGGTGTTATACTTATGGTGCTGGTAACGGTTGATGGTAACCGATGTATTGAGTTTACCCGTAGCATCAAGCCTTTCACTGCTGATCAGCATACCATTCAGGTAGATGTTAAAATAGCCGCGGTCGGCAGGGCTTAAGCTGCTGTAGTTACCTACAAATTTGATCTCCACTTCTTTTGGCGTAAAGCTGAAATCGCTGTTCTTAAAGCTGTAAACATTAGTTAACGAACCTATACCTGACATGAAATTAGGTGCTCCGCCTACCTGGCGCAATGTTAACCTTGAACGGTTCTCCTCAATAGTTTTAAAGAAGTTGTTTTGGGCATCGGCAATTAAAAGATACTCGCCGAACGATGAATTTAAGATATTCATATTACCCAATGAGGTAATTGTTTTTTCGTAACCGGCATCATCGCCACCGGTTATAAATAATATTTCAGAAGGTACCGGGATATTTACCGGAGTTTTTACAGGCTTGCCGGCAACAAGAGTGGTAACGCTGTCTGCGCCAACGGTAGCCAGAAATTTTTTCAGGAAAAACAGGCCTTGCCCGGCAGCGGGGTTCACCGTTATCAAAGCTTTCTTATTCGCAGGCAGGCTGGCCATGTTACCTACCATAATGTAATTTCTAACGCTATCCGGTAGTTTATCGGCTGCATAAACTTTAATATCCCGGATCATCGCTTTTTTTAACCTTGAATAGGCCCAGGCTACGGCTTTCAAGTCGTGCAGGCTCGGGTTTGCCGGGTAAACGATCGCTTTTTTCGAATCGAAACAATTACTGATGTTTACGTTGTTAAAAAAATTGGCGTTGGTTTTTACTAATGACAGATAAGAATAATCCTTCACCTTCACCCACATCGCCGGGTTATCCAGGTCCTTACACTTATCATCGCTTACTGTTAATAGCGTTTTAACCTGTATTTTCAGGAATTTATCTGCCGAAAGGTCTTCCGGCGTCAGGTTGATGGTTATCTTTTCTACCGAATCTTTGTTCAAACGTGCACTATAGGCAGGCCTGTCATTGATCACAACATTCACAAAAGAGTGATCTTTTATTAACGCCTGCGAAGGCTCAATAAATAAAACCAGTTTACTCCCCTTCATTTCAACAAGCGGGCTGATCTTTAAATAAAATGAGCTGGCGCCTATCATTCCATAAATAGGCTCGTCGTCATGCCCCATCGATTTAAATGACACAATACTTTGCGCCATTGATGCCGTACTTAAAAGTAATGCAAGAGCTAAAAGGCTTAAAAATTTATTCATTTGGTTGTCAGTA